>Ga0116224_10002439_pt1 | contig 10886 bp, 10 predicted proteins | sample Sb_taG_9_FD_89699 | JGI IMG/M metagenome (GOLD analysis project Ga0116224, IMG submission 89699) | Peat soil microbial communities from Weissenstadt, Germany - Sb_50d_b_LC metaG | ecosystem: Environmental > Terrestrial > Soil > Wetlands > Peat | place: Germany: Weissenstadt | collected 2010-09-21
ACGTTGACGATCGTCACGTCGATCATGTCCATGAGCGCCCCGGTGATCATGACGATCGCGGCGAGCCAGCGCCGGGGGTAACCGGCCGACGCGCGCGGCTGGCCGCTGACGGCCACTGACTGGATGGTCATCCCGAACTCCTCGAACTAGGTTCGTCTCTCGAACGTCGTTCTATCATGGGCCGTCGATCGAATCAAACGCTGTTCGAGTCTGGTACAGTGTTGGAGAGAGCGCCTGGAGGTGAGGACCCCGATGCCGGACGAACCCCAGAGCCCAGACATCCCGCCCCCGCCCTGGCAGCGCGCCCCCGACCGTCCCTCCCGCCGCCGCCGCGAGCCGATCAGCCGCGGCGCCATCGTGACCGCCGCCATCGGCCTCCTGGACCGCGAGGGCCTGGCCGCCCTGAGCATGCGCCGCCTCGCCGAGGAACTGGGAACCGGCGCCGCCTCCCTGTACTGGCACGTCGGCAGCAAGGACGGCCTGCTGGACCTGGTCATGGACGAGGTCATCGGCGAGGGCAAGGTCCCCGACCCCGACCCCGGCCGCTGGCAGGAGCAGCTCAAGCAGGTCGCCCGCGACCAGCGCGCCGCCAGCCTCCGCCACCCCTGGCTGGTCCGGGTCTCCATCGGCCGCATCCCCATGGGCCCCAACGCCCTGCGCTACACCGAGCGCATCCTGGCCATCCTCCGCGCCGGCGGCCTCCCCCCGCACCTGGCCGTCCAGGGATATCTGCTCCTGATCGCCACCGTCAACGGCTTCACCATCGACGAAACCGGTGTCGACGACGCCCCCGGGCCCACCGCCAACGTCCCGCTCCGCGACCCCGACACTGTCCAGCAAGCCGCCGACCAGGCCCGCGACTACGTCGCCTCGCTTCCCCCCGGCCACTTCCCCAACATGACCGCCCTCGCCGACGAGTTCGCCTTCGCCGACCCCGGCGAGCGCTTCGAGCTCCTCATCGACATCTTCGCCGACGGCCTATCCCGCCGCGCCGCCCGGTCCTGACCGCTCAGCCGGCCATGCGATTAAGGATCTCCGCCGGGCCCAGGGCCACGATCAGGTCCCCTGATGCCAGGCGCGTCTCATGGCCGGGGTTCGCCAAGACCTCGCTTCCCGGCTTTTTCAGCGCGAGGATGGCCACCCCGGCGTAGCGCGCGCGGGCCTCGGCGATCGTCAGGCTGTCCAGGTGAGTTCCGGGCCGGACGGCGACTTCCTCGAGCCGGATGTCGGAGCCGAGGTTGAGCAGGTCGAGGACCTCCAGGACGGTCGGCTGGGCCGCGAGGACGGCCATGCGCCGGCCGGCGAGCCCGTATGGCCAGACCACCTCGTCGGCGCCGGCTCGCACCAGCTTGTCGATCGAGGATCTCTCGGAGGCCCGGGCCACGATCCGCAGGTCCGGGTTGAGCGCGCGGGCGGTGAGGGTGATATACACGTTGGCCGCGTCGGAGTCGACCGCGCAGATCAAGCCCTGGGCGCGCTCGATGCCGGCCCGGCTGAGTACGGTCTCGTCGGCTGGGTCGCCGGATATGTGCCGGATGCCGTGTTCCTCCAGCGGAGGCTCCAGCTCCGGCTTGGATTCGATCACCACCGTGGTGTAGCCGCGGCGTCCCAGCTCCTCCGCTACGGCCCGGCCCACGCGTCCGTAAGCGCAGATCACGTAGTGCCCGCTGAGGCGGCCGATGCTTCTGGTTACCTGGTTCATCCCCAACCACCGCCTGAGCTCTCCGGAGGCCACGACCTCGGTTCCCACGCCGATGGCGGTGAACAGCGCCACGACGCCGAACAGGATCAGGGAGACGGTGAAGAGCTTCCCACCGGGACCCGGTGCCGGACCCGTGCCGGTTCCGACCGTGCTCAGCGTGAGCACGGTCGCGTAGAACGCGTCGAGCAAGCTCTTGCCCTGGATCAGCCAGTACCCGGCCGTCCCGTAGCCGATGGCCAGCATCACCACCAGGACCGGCAGGCGGGATCGCGCGAGTATCTGGTTGCGGAGCATGGCCGAAGGCACGCGAGCCGGGTCCCGGCGACCGGTCCCGCGTGAACTCATCCGGCGTGCCATCCGCACCGTCGCCCTCCGGCAAGTACCGAGCCCGCCACGCATATGGCCCGTGACCAGACAGCCGGCCGTGGGTACCGCGGCCAGGCCGCTGACCGCTCAAGCCGTGTCCTGCTCGCCGTGCCCGGCCGCCGCGTCCCCGCCCGGCTGGTCATCGGGAGAGACGACCACGACCGGGCAGTGTGCCAGCCGCAGGCAGGCGCGCGCCACCGGCCCCATGGCCTGCGCCGGCTGCCCGGGCCGGGGCGCGGGCCGGGTCGTGCCCAGCACGAGCAGCTCGGCATCCGCCGACCGGGCCAGCAGCGCCCGGGCGGGCGGCTCGTTCGCCAGCTCGGCCCTCAGCCGTCCGGGCGGGAGATACCGGCGGGCGAGCTCCATGGCCGCGGCGGCCAGCGCCTCGGCCGCAGAGCGCTGCTGCCAGGGCATCAGCGAAGGCGACGGTGCATACCGTGCGCGCTGCCCGGGATCGCTATGGTACGCGCTGACCAGGTGGACGGTTGCGTGCCGGAGCCGCGCTTCCTGTGCCGCCCAGCGCACGGCGTCATTCGAGGCGGCCGATCCGTCGACGCCTACCACGATCCGGCCGCCGGCTGGAGAATGCGTCATAGCCCACCTCCCGCGGGCATAAGACAAGACCCGCTACCAGCAGTCTGACCGCAGCGTGCCACGCTAACAGGGGCGTTAGTCCCTTCCGCTCGGGAGATATGAACGGGCACCGCCTCGCGCGGTATTCAGCCGACCTGTCGACGTATTCGAGAAAGGGCGTTGCGTGCCTCAGCCGGCGGCAATGGGCTCATTACCTAGGCGTACGTTGAGGCATGTGCCGCATGCCGCTATTCGCCCGTACCGGGACAGTGATCTGGACGACCTGTACCGGGTCTGCTTGCAGACGGGCCACGGTGGCCAGGACGCGACGTCGATGTTCGATGACCCGCGGATCCTCGGTCACGTCTTCGCCGCTCCTTACGGGTTGTTCGAGCCATCGCTGGCCTTCGTCGCTGAGGATGAGGCCGGCGTCGGCGGGTACATAGTCGGAGCGCTGGACAGCAGGGCCTTTGAGGAGCGGCTGGAGGCCGACTGGTGGCCGGCGCTGCGCGACCGGTACCCGGCGCCGCCATCCGGGCTTCCGCCGGAGCAGTGGACGCCGGATCAGCGTGCGGCCGGCTTCATCCATGTCCCGCTCACGGTCCCGGACGAGCTTGCCGAGGATTATCCCTCTCACCTGCACATCAACCTGGTACCGAGGCTGCAGTCACAAGGACTCGGACGGCAGCTGATGAACACGCTGATGCGCGCGCTGCGCGAACAGGGATCGGTGGGGCTGCACTTCTTCGTCTGGCCCGCCAACGAGCGGGCAGCCGGCTTCTACCGGCATCTGGGCTTCACCGTGATCTCAGCCGAGGGCCCCGTCATCTTCGCGATGGATCTGCGCTCAGCCGCCTGAGCACCGGCGGGGAACGCCAGGTGCTGGAGGCATTTCTCGACCTGTACCGGGACATCCTGAAGCGCCAAGCTGACCGGCCTGTCTGATGATCAGCTCCGCCAGCGGCATGCGGTCCGGCCGCGGTGGTGGTACCTCAGCCCGGCCGGGCCTTTTACGCTGTGTTCGTGGAGACTCTCACGTTCCTCTTCACCGACATCGAGGGCTCGACGGCGTTGCTGCAGCGCCTGGGGGAAAGCCAGTACGCGCAGGTCCTTGCCGACCATCACGCGCTGGTCCGGTCGGGTCTTGCCGCTCACGGCGGTGAGGAAGTCGATACCCAGGGGGACGCGTTCTTCGCCGTGTTCTCGTCGCCGACGGCCTGCGTGGCGGCGGCGATCGAGATACAGCGGGCCCTCGCGGCCCGGACCTGGCCCGGCGGGGAGCACGTCCGGGTACGGATGGGGATCTACACCGGTGAGGCGTCCAGGACGGCCACTGGTTTCGTGGGCCTGGACGTCCATCGCGCCGCCCGGCTGGCAGCCGTCGCGCACGGCGGGCAGGTCGTCCTCTCGGAGACGGCGGCGGCCCTGGTTCGCGACTCGCTTCCGCCGGGCACGTCGCTGCGGGACCTGGGTGTCCACCGGCTGAAGGACCTGGGACGCCCGCAACGGATCTTCCAGCTGCAGGCGGCGGGCCTGCGAGCCGAATTCCCGCCGCTGCGCTCGCTCGGCAACCCGGCGCTGCCGAACAATCTCCCGGCCCAGCTGTCGGCCTTCATCGGCCGTGACCGGGAGCTGGCAGAAGTCCGGGCCCTGACCGGATCCTCCCGCCTGGTCACGCTGACCGGGGCCGGCGGGGCAGGCAAGACCAGGTTGGCCCTCCAGATGGCCGCCGAACTGCTCGACGGGTCCGGCGATGGGGTCTGGCTGGTGGAGATGGCCCCGATCTTCGACGGGGAAGCGGTTCCCTCGGCCATTTCTGAGGTCCTGGGGATCGGCGAGCAGCCGGGCCGGGCCGTCCTGGACGGCCTGCTCGATGCCCTGGCCTTCCAGCACGTCCTGATCGTGCTGGACAACTGCGAGCATCTGATCGGGACCTGCGCGAAGACGGCCGACGCCATCCTGCGGCGCTGCCCGGGGTGCACCTGCTGGCCACCAGCCGCGAGCCGCTCGGCATCGGCGGCGAGACCATCTACCGGGTGCCGTCGTTGTCGCTCCCCGGCCCCGATGACGTGGCTCCCGGGTCCTGCGACGCGGTCGCGCTGTTCGTCGAGCGGGCCAGGGAACAGGGCGTCGACCTGTCCGCCGGCGAGAAAACCGTCCCGCTCATGGTGTCCGTCTGCCGGCGCCTGGATGGGCTGCCGCTGGCCATCGAGCTGGCCGCGGCCAGGCTGCGCTTGCTGTCGCTCACCGGCCTGCACGACCGCCTCGACCAGCGCTTCCGCCTGCTCACCGGGGGAAGCCGAACCGCCCTGGCCCGGCAGCAGACGCTGCGGGCGACGGTCGACTGGTCGTATTCGCTGCTCAACGCCGCCGAGAAGTCGCTGCTGCGCCTGCTGTCGGTGTTCGCCGAGAGCTTCGATCTCGACGCCGTTGAAGGGGTGTGCGCCGCCGGTGACATCGGGGCGTTCGACGTCGCGGATCTTCTCGGCTCGCTGGTGGACAAGAGCCTCGTCGTGGCCGAACCGGCGGGGGACGTCCGCTACCGGCTGCTCGAGACGATCCGCCAGTTCGCTTCGGAACGCCTGGTCGAGGCGGGTGAAGAGGCGGCCGCCGCCGCCGCGGCGGCACATGGCCGGCACTTCCTTCTGCTCGCTGAGACGGCGGCCCCGCACCTGACCGGGCCGGACCAGGGCCGGTGGTTCGCACGGCTCGATGCCGATTACGCCAACCTGCGGCGCGCCGCCGAATACGCCGCCAGCGACCCGGACGGAACCGCGCAGGTCCTGCGCTTCGCGGCCGCGCTCCACGGCTACTGGCTCGCGCGTTCCCATAACCGCGAGACACTGGGGCTGCTCCTGCCGGTCCTGGACCGCCCCGAAGCATGCGAGGATCCCGGGCTGTTCTGCGCCGCGCTGGTGACCGTCGCATGCATCGCTCAGTTCGTTGAACTGGCGCCAGCCCGGCGATGCGGCGAACAGGCGGTCAAGCTCGCTCGCCAGCTGCACGACGACCGGCTGCTCATCGACGCCCTCAGCACGCTCTGCGGCGTTTACTTCTTCGCCGGCGAGCCCGGCCGGGGACTACCGCTTTGCCGGGAGGCGGTCGAACGCGCCCGTCAGTTCGGCGACGACGTCTTGCTGGGTCACAGCCTCATGATCTTCCTGTTGTCCAACGATCCCATCGAGCAGGCTCAGACCGGGCGACTGCTCGCCGAGGCCATCGCCTGTGCGCAGCGATCCGGCAATCAGCTCCTGCGCTTGTTCCTGCATAACAACGCCGCCGTTCAGGCTCTGAGCGCTGGCGACATCCCGGCCGCCCGGGGTCACCTGGAACAGGCGGCGGAAGCCGCCCAGGCCATCGGGCAGGAGGACCCCGCGGTGGGGGCCAACCTCGGCTGGGTGCGGCGCGAGGAGGGCGACCTGGACGGCGCACGGTCCGCGTTCGAGGCGAGTCTGCGGATAAGCCGGCGGAACGGCGAACAACCAGTCGTCAGCTGTGCCAGCCTCGGCCTGGCCTGCCTGGCCGCGGATCGGGGCGAGTGGGGCCGGGCCGCCATGCTCCACGGCGTCGCGCAGGCCGTCCTCGACCGGTCAGGTGGACCGTGGCAGGACCTCGAGGGACGGTACCGGCAGGACAGCCTCGCCGCGGTGCGCGCGCACCTCGGCGGCGAGCAGTTCGACCGGGCTTACGCGAAGGGCATGACGCTCAGCACCTACGAGGGCCTGCCTTCTCACCTTTCGTGAGAAGGCAGGCTAACGCGCGTACGCCGGTCCGGAAGAGATCCGCCAGGGCCTCGCTGAGCACACTGCGAGTGCCGGGGGTTTACCGTTCCTGTTCGGTGGGGCGGATCAGCATCTCGTTAACGGCGACGTGCCGCGGGCGCGTAACGATGTAGGTGATCGCGTCGGCGATGTCCCCGGCCTCCATCGTCTGCCCGAACTGGCTCCGTATGCTCTGGAGCACCTCGGGCCGGTTGTGGCTGGCCAGCTCCGTCGCGGTCGCGCCCGGCTCGACCAGCGAGACGCGGACATACCGCCGGGTCACCTCCTGGCGCAGGGACTCGCTGAACGCGCCGACGCCGTGCTTGGTCAGCGAGTAGACGCCGTTGCCGTTACGGGCCGCCCGGCCGGCCACCGAGCTGATGTTCACCAGGTCGGCGACCTGGCGCGGCCCGTCGTCGGCGGCGCGCAGCAGATGGGGCAAGGCCGCATGCGCGCAGTACAGCAGGCCGAGGACGTTGAGCTGCACCATCTGCTGCCACTCCGGCAGCGGCGCGCCGGCCACCGGGCCGAGCAGCATCACGCCGGCGTTGTTGATCAGCGTGTCCAGGCGGCCCAGTTCGGCGACCGTGCGCTGGACGGCGGCGGCCGCCTGCTGCTGGTCGGTGATGTCGCACTCCAGCACCAGGACGATGCCGCCCTGGCCGGTGATGTCGGCGGCGACCGCCTCCAGCCGGTCCCCGCGCCGGGCCGCCAGCGCCACGGCCGCGCCCTGCGCGGCGAGCGCTGCCGCGGTGGCCGCACCGATGCCGCTCGAAGCTCCGGTCACCAGCGCGACGGTGCCATCCAGTACAGGCTTCACCCGGAAATCATCTCCTTCGCTCGTCAAGGCCTCCGCCCATCCAACACCCGCAGGGTGGCTTCGAGGGCCCGGCGAAGTTCGTCGGTGACGGCCGCGGGTGCCGTTGATCCGCCTCGTCATGAGCTGACCCGACGTGCTTATAGGGACCTTCGCGACGGCTGACCCGCGGTCGGCTCAATATGCAGCCGCCCAGCTTCAGTGGGCGGTCCAGCCGCCGTCGACGGGCAGGATGACGCCGGTGAGGTAGCTGGAGGCGGGGTCGGTGAGGAGCAGGGCGGCGCTGGTGAGCTCAGCGGGCTCGGCCCAGCGTCCGAGCGGGATCTCGGTGGCGAGGAAGCGGCGGACCTGCGGGTCGTCGTCCATGCCCTCGTTCAGCGGGGTGCGGAACGGGCCCGGGGCGAGCGCGTTGACGGTGATCCCGGTGCCGGCCAGCTCCACGGCCAGGCTGCGGGTGAGCTGGACGACGGCGCCCTTGCTGGCGGCGTATCCGGACCGGGCTGCGGCGCCGGCCAGGCCGAGCGCGCTGGCCATGGTCAGGATGCGGCCGTACCCGGCGGCGCGCATCGGGGCGGCGGCCGCGCGGCAGGCCAGCCAGGTGCCGATCACGTTGACCTCCAGGCAGGCCCGCAGCGTCTGGACGCCGAGCTGGTCCAAGGTGCCCCGGGCCTGGACGCCGGCGCTGGTCACCAGCACGTCGAGCCGGCCGTGCCCGGCCAGAACCCGGTCGGTCAGGTCTGTTACGGCGCGCTCGCTGGTGACGTCGCAGGCGTGGCCGCAGACGGTGCGCCCGGTCCGGGCGGATAGCTGGGCGGCGGCGTCGGCGCAGCGGGCCGCGGATCGGCTGGCCAGCACGACATCGGAGCCGGCCTGGGCCAGCGCCGTGGCGATCGCCAGGCCTAGCCCGGCCGAACCGCCGGTGACCAGGGCGACCTGCCCGGCCCGGGATGCCCCCGGCTGTGCGGTCGCCGGGCCTGCGGCCAGTTGGTCATGACCGGGCTCGCTGCGCATACCGGAATGATCGCAGAGCCGGGCCGTCCGGGCCCGCAGATACCCGTTACCCGGCCGGCTGCCCGCCACCGGGATCGGGGCCGCGCCGCCAGCCGGGCAGAAGCCTGGGCCTGCGGCTGAGCTGATCGGCCCACTTCGCGACTTCTTTGCTTATGATCTGCTCGACCCGGATAGCCGGCAACTTGCCGCTATTGGGCTTCAGCTGCCGGTGATGTCGGAAGGCCCGGTGGCGGCTGCAGGCGCAGACTTGGACGCAAGCTCCTGGAGGAGCAAGGCCGCAGGAACCGGCTGGCCTGTGGGTGTATCGATCGGCGACGGTTCCAGCGGAACCAGCAGATCGCTCGCATTCCCCTTTACGTCATGGAGCCACAGGGCCATGACGTGCAGGCCCGGAACATGGAGAAGCCGGAGCTCGAAGTCGCCCTGGCTCACCTCCGGGATCGCCTGGGCTGCTTGGATTGCCTGGGCCGTGGACGTGACGAAGCGGCCTTCGTTGAAGGCCGAGAAGACATACTCGTTGCCCGGCCCAGTGGCCACGGTATCGGCGGCGGCGAGGGCATTATCCCCTTCTTGCACGAGGTAACGCCATCCGCTCGGCTCGGCCGCCTCGAGCCCCCTTCCGGCCGCCAGATCGGCCAGGCCAAGGGTAAACACCTGGTGAGGCTGGGTGAGCTGGAGCGGTCCGGTGGCATTTCGCAATGCCGGCAATCTGAAGGTTCCACTGTCAGCAAACGCCTGGAAGGCGGGCACCTTGGCGGTGTCGATGACCAGGACGACAAGATCGTCAGCGTCGCCGTAGGCGCACTCGGCCACACCGCGAAGCTGATGGCGCAGCGAGCAGTGGATAAAGCCCTGCTCTTCCAGCGTGACGGCGCGGGTGGACATCGTGTAGCCACCCGCCTGCACGGCTTCCAGCCACACCGCGCGCTCGGTGATGTGAAACAGCTCAGTCACATCTGTAGACGCTAGCGGCCGGGGCGGACCTGGGCGAGCTCGCTTAAGGTGGGCTGATGGACGAGGCACAACGAGCGCTGTCTGACCAGATTGACCAGGCTACGCAGCGGCTGCTCGATGATGCCCGCACCATTCCCGAGGCTGATCTGCGGGCCGCGTCACTGCTGCCAGGGTGGACCCGGGCGCATGTGCTGGCGCACGTGGCCCGCGACGCCGATGCGATGCGGAACCTCCTGACCGGCGCCCGGTCCGGGCAAGACCGCCCCGCCTACGCCAGCGCCCAGGCGCGGGAGGCCGGCATCGAACAGGGCGCCGCTATGAGGACAGAGGACCTGATGGCCGACCTGGCCGCCTCGGCCATGGCCCTGCGGGCACTGGCCAGGCAGCTGCCCGATGAGGCTTGGCCGGTCCGGGTGCGGGTGCTGGACTCGGCGCCATTCCCGGCCGCCGCCCTGCTGACCCGGCGGCTGGTCGAGGTCGAGCTGCACCACTGTGACCTCGGAACCGGGTACAGCCCAGCGGACTGGCCGGCTGCCTTCGCCGCCGTGGAACTCGCCGAGCCCATGCGATCGCAGCGCCAGGACCGGCTCAGGTACCCTCCGCCGTCCCCCGGGGCGAAACCCGCATTCCCCGGCCGTCCCCCAGCGCCGTGGAAACCTGGTCAGCGGCTCCCGGGAAGCTGGCTCGGAACAGGTAATGAAAGCAGGCCGTTACCGACGCCGCCCGACCCCCCGCGCAATCCCCGTTCGAATGCCTATGCACCGCATGGCATACTCACTCACGGCTTGCTGGCGTCGGCGCGGATGCTCCCGGACGTCAGGTCCGGGAACATCCGTGCCGCGTAGGTCACAGCCCGACTTCGCCCTCCTTCGGGTCGATGTGACCCAGGTTCTTGACCACCTTGAACGTCCCGCCCTCGGACCGCGCGATACTCGAGTGTTGCCAGCCGATCCATGTCTCCCCCTGTCGCGCGTCAGCCACCCAGGAAGATGCCCGCTCAGCCCGGGACGGACACTCACCGCGCCGGCTCAGGTCCGTGCCACAGCTCCGGTCTGGGACAACTGAAATTCTTGGCCCGAACGAAGCGTGGTACTGCCCGCCGGGCGCTGGTGCGTGCTCAGCGTGGCCCGCTTCGCATCCGGACCGCCGGTTCATGACGACCAGGTAGGTTCGGCTGTGAATGTGCCCCCGGCCGTGAGGAACGCATGCCATGACGCTCGCGATCGAGGCGGTGGGCCTGGTCAAGCGGTTCGGGAAGACGCTGGCGGTGGACGGCGTCGATCTGGCGGTGCCGCCGGGCATGGTGCTGGGCCTGCTGGGGCCGAACGGCGCGGGGAAGACCACCGTGGTCCGGATGCTGGCCACGTTGCTGCGGCCCGATGCCGGTCACGCCCGGGTCTGCGGCGCGGACGTCGTCCGGCAGGCCGACCGGGTCCGTGAGCTGATCGGGCTGACCGGCCAGTACGCGGCGGTCGATGAGGATCTGACGGGTTTTGAGAACCTGCTGCTGATCGGGCGGCTGCTCGAGGTGCCCAGGGCGGAGGCCAAGCGGCGGTCGGGCGAGCTGCTGGAGCGGTTCGACCTGGCCGACGCCGCCGGGCGTTCGGTCAAGACCTACTCCGGCGGCATGCGGCGCCGGCTCGACCTGGCCGCGAGCCTGGTCCAGCGGCCGGCGGTGCTGTTCCTGGACGAGCCGACCACC
>Ga0116224_10002444_pt1 | contig 10878 bp, 11 predicted proteins | sample Sb_taG_9_FD_89699 | JGI IMG/M metagenome (GOLD analysis project Ga0116224, IMG submission 89699) | Peat soil microbial communities from Weissenstadt, Germany - Sb_50d_b_LC metaG | ecosystem: Environmental > Terrestrial > Soil > Wetlands > Peat | place: Germany: Weissenstadt | collected 2010-09-21
CCCAGTCAGGGGCCATGGTTGCGCGGTCTAAACCCGCCGGTCCACGGCCTTTTGCGCGAGGATTTAATTGAGCATGATCTTACCGGAAAACCGGTTCCCGTTTTCCGGATCATGCTCCCGCGCGTTATTCCTTAAAACGATAGCCGACGCCGTACAGCGTCTCGATCATATCGAAATCGTTGTCGCTCGCCTTGAACTTCTTGCGCAGCCGCTTGATGTGGCTGTCGATGGTGCGGTCGTCGACATAGACCTGATCGTCATAGGCGGCATCCATTAATGCATTGCGGCTTTTCACCACGCCCGGGCGGCTCGCCAGCGCATGAAGGATGAGAAATTCGGTGACGGTGAGCGTCACTGCCTCGTTTTTCCAGGTGCAGGTGTGGCGCTCCGGATCCATGCGGAGCAGCCCGCGCTCCAAAACCTTGCTGTCGGCTTCCTTCGGCGTGGTGCCGTCCTTCGGCGAGCCGCGGCGCAGCACGGCCTTGACGCGCTCGACCAGGAGCCGCTGCGAGAACGGTTTGCGGATGAAGTCGTCGGCGCCCATTTTGAGGCCGAACAATTCGTCGATCTCCTCATCCTTCGAGGTGAGGAAGATGACCGGCAGATCGGATTTCTGGCGCAGCCGGCGCAGCGTCTCCATGCCGTCCATGCGCGGCATTTTGATATCAAGAATGGCGAGATCGGGCGGCGACGTCTTGAAACCGTCGAGCGCGGAGGCGCCGTCGGTATAGGTCGTGATGCGGTAGCCTTCCGCCTCGAGCGCGATCGAGACCGAGGTGAGGATATTGCGGTCGTCGTCGACGAGAGCGATTGTCGGCATGGCGGCCTTCTAGCATGAGTCGGCCGCAGCATCACCAGCCCGGCCCCACTGCCTTTCAAACCCCATGTGGGGGCGGAAGTGTGACAGCACAAGGCGAAATCGGGGCAATTATGCTCGCGGCGCTGCCGAGCCTGCGGGGTAAAGGAACACGGTTAAGACCGCCGGATCAGAGGAAACGGGAGCGCGCCATGGCCAAAGCCGACAAATCCACAGCCCCATTGCCGGGCGTCATGCCGGACCGGCTCCCCGAGACTGCTCCAGCCCCGGATTTCGACCCCAAAGCGGTCGCCAAGGCCCTGTTGCGGGCGACACGCGCGGGCTCGCTTGCGACCATCGACCGCCATACCGGCCATCCCTTCGCCTCGCTGGTCAACGTCGCGACCGACAGCGACGGCGCGCCGTTGATCCTGGTCTCCCGGCTGGCCACGCACACCGCCAATCTCGAAGTGGACGGCCGCGCCTCGCTGCTGCTCGCATCCGCCGGCAAGGGCGACCCGCTGGCACACCCGCGCCTGACGCTGATCGGCAGCTTCGCACCGATGGCGCACGGTCACTCTGACGAGCCGCGTCTGCGCCGGCGCTTTCTCGCCCGCCATCCGAAATCCGAGCTCTATGCCGGCTTCGGCGATTTTTCGTTCTGGCGTCTCGACGTTGTGTCGGCGCATCTCAACGGCGGCTTTGCCCGCGCCGCCGATCTCAAAGCCGCCGACGTCCTGACCGATGTCGTTGGCGCGGAGAATTTGATTGAAGCCGAGCCGAGCGCCGTCGCGCATATGAACGAGGACCACGCCGAGGCAATGCGGCTCTACGCGACAAAACTGCTCGGCGGCGCCGACGGGAAGTGGCATCTCACCGGCCTTGATCCCGAAGGCCTCGACCTTGCGCGCGGCGACTTAACGCTGCGCCTGCCGTTTCCCGAGCGCGTCACCAGCGCCGAGCAATTGCGCAAAGTGGTGGTGGATTTGGCGAAGCGGGCACGCGCAAGCTAGACGCGCGCTTCATCGATGGGAATGCGATGCCCCCGGGAGGCACGTTTGCGCTGCACTGCATCATCGCAACGCGCACCGCTTTGCCCCGTTAGGCTTGCTGTGGGCTGCGCCCTTGGCAGATGCTAGGATGCCCGATATAGGGACGCACGCTTGCCGGCAGGCAGGCGGATTTGGCATCGCGAGAGGCCGTCCAAGGCCTATATATTAACCACGGCGCGAGCCACTGAGCGGAGGCTAGGGTGAAGGAAACGGGTGCGAGGAACCGCGCTTACGGCGCCGAGAGTTTCGGCTTCAAAGAGCTCGCCGGCGTCCACTGGAATCTCCCCGACAGCAGGCTCGTCGAGTACGCCATCCGGAACGGCGAGGGCCACCTCGTCCACGGCGGCGCCTTTTGCGCCGAGACCGGCGTGCATACCGGCCGCAGCCCGAAGGACAAGCACACCGTCGTCGATGCGCTGACCGAGAACACCGTATGGTGGGACGGCAACCGCAAGCTCAGCCAAGCCAACTTCAAGGTCCTTTACGACGACATGATCGCGCATGCGCGCAGGAAGACATTATTCGCGCAGGATCTCTATGGCGGCGCCGATCCGAAATACCGGATAAAAACCCGCGTCTTCACCGAGCTTGCCTGGCATTCGCTTTTCATCCGTCAATTGCTGATCCGCCCCAACGTTTTCGAACTCGCAGACTTCGTCCCCGAACTCACCATCGTCGATTTGCCGAGCTTCAAGGCCGATCCCAAGCGCCACGGCGTGCGCACCGACACCGTCATCGCCATCGACTTCACCAGGAAGATCATCCTGATCGGTAACTCCTCCTATGCCGGCGAGATGAAAAAGTCGGTGTTCACGACGCTGAACTTCTATCTGCCCGCGCAAGGCGTGATGCCGATGCATTGCTCGGCCAATGTCGGCAAGGACGGCGACGTCGCGCTGTTCTTCGGCCTGTCCGGCACCGGCAAGACCACGCTGTCGGCCGATCCGAACCGCACGCTGATCGGCGACGACGAGCACGGCTGGAGCGAGAACGGCGTGTTCAATTTCGAGGGCGGCTGCTACGCCAAGTGCATCAAATTGTCGGAAGAGGCGGAGCCCGAAATCTACGCGGCGACCAACCGCTTCGGCGCCGTGCTCGAGAACGTCGAGTTCGATCCCGATACCCGGGTCTGCGATTTCGACAGCGACAAGCGCACCGAAAACACCCGCTCGGCCTATCCGGTCGAGTTCATGCCGCTCGCCTCGCGCACCGGCCGCGCCGGACAGCCCAAGAACATCGTCTTCCTGACCGCCGACGCCTTCGGCGTAATGCCGCCGATCGCCAAGCTGACGCCGGCGCAGGCGATGTATCACTTCCTGTCCGGCTACACCGCCAAGGTCGCCGGCACCGAGAAAGGCCTTGTCGGCGTCCAGCCGGAATTCTCAACCTGTTTCGCGGCGCCATTCCTGCCGCGGCCGCCGGCCGAATACGGCAACCTGCTGCGCGAACTGATCAAGAAGCACAATGTCGATTGCTGGCTGGTCAATTCGGGCTGGACCGGCGGCATCTACGGCACCGGCCGGCGCATGCCGATCAAGGCGACGCGGGCGCTGGTCACCGGCGCGCTCGACGGCTCGCTGAAGAACGCCAGCTACCGCACCGATCCGTATTTCGGCTTCGCGGTGCCGACCTCCGTCCCCGGCGTCGAGCCGCATCTGCTCTATCCGATGAAGACCTGGAAGGACAAAGCCGCGTTCGACGAGACCGCGCGCAAGCTGGTGCGCATGTTCCAGGACAACTTCGTCAAATACGAAAAGCAGGTCGACGCCGACGTGCGCGCCGCCGCCCCGGAAGTCCGCCTCGCGGCGGAGTGAGGTTGCTCCGCATTCGTGCGCTTATTACATACGGCGGCCGTACGGCCGCCGTTTTGCATTTCCGGGGAGCGCCATGCAGCAGGTAAAACTCGGCCGTAACGGCCCCACGGTCTCGGCGTTCGGGCTCGGCTGTATGGGCATGTCGGGCGGCTACGGGCCGGCCGACGACAAGGAATCGATCGCCGCCATCCATGCCGCGCTCGAAGCCGGCATCACCATGATCGACACCGGCGACTTCTACGGCATGGGCCACAACGAAATGCTCATCCGCGAGGCGCTCAAGGGCGGCAAGCGCGAGCGCGCCTTCCTCGCCGTGAAGTGCGGCGCGATGCGTTCCCCCGATTTGAAATTTCTCGGCGATGACGGCCGGCCGCAGGCGGTGAAGAATTTCCTCAGCTATTCGCTGCGCCGGCTCGGCACCGACTACATCGATCTCTACCAGCCCTCGCGCGTCGATCCGGCGGTGCCGATCGAGGACACCATCGGCGCCATCGCGGAGATGGTCAAAGCCGGTTACGTCCGCCATATCGGCGTGTCGGAAGCCTCCGCCAGAACGCTGCGGCGGGCGCATGCCGCGCATCCGATCGCGGCCCTGCAGATCGAATATTCGCTGTTCTCGCGCGGCATCGAGCGCGACATTGTGCCGACGCTGCGCGAGCTCGGCATTGCGCTTGTCGCCTATGGCGTGCTGTCAGGCGGGCTGATCTGCGACTGCGCCGAGGCGGCCAGGACCGCGGCAAGCGAAATCCGCACCCGCAAGCCGCGGTTTTTCGCCGAAAATTTTGGCAAGAACATCGTGCTGGTCGCGGCGCTCGGCAAGATCGCGCGCGAGAAAGGCGCCTCGACGGCGCAGCTTGCTTTTGCCTGGGTCAAATCGCGCGGCGACGACATCGTGCCGCTGATTGGCGCGCGCCGCCGCGATCAGCTCACGGAAGCGCTCGGTGCGCTGGATCTCAAGCTCACGCCGGCCGATCTCGCCCGCATCGAGCAGGCCGCGCCCCCTGCCGCCGTCGCAGGCACGCGCTACCTGCCGGCCGTGCTCGCGCATATGGACAGCGAGCACGCCGGCTGAGCCATTGCTGGACTCATCAGCCGGATTTGGCACATGGTTTGCTTCATCTTCGGTAATGACCGATGAAAACTATTTCGCGATGCTCGTCTGGACCATCTGCGTGCTGATGTTTGCCTGCGGCGTCGTCGCGCTGACTCAGCATCCCGATTGGTTTGGAGCCTGACGGGACGACACGCTGCGCCTGCGCCGTCCGCTCCCGCCGCAGCCGGCTCGGCGATTTGCTGAGATTCCATCGACGTCGACACGGCGCAAGGACCATTTGATCTACAACAAGATAACTAAACCCAAGACGCTTATTGTTCCAGCTCGGCTCAAAACCAGTCGCTCTCTTGAAAAAAAACTTGAGCCGGGCGGCCTTGACCGAGCTTTCCAGGTTCCGGTCCTGGCCGCTTTTTTATGACCCGGCCAAATACGCGTCGATCATCAACCTCAAGACCGCGAAGACGCCCGGCCTCGCCATTCCGCCGGGCGTCTTCTGCATTGCGATCAAGTGATCGAATGAGTCCGGCTGGCTTGGCTTATTAGCCGTCCCCTATTTAATTTTCAGCGCGCTGCATCCTCGCTCGGCGCGGCACCTATGGACAGCGAGCACGCCGCGTGCGGCAGTGCGACGCCAGGCCCCCTTGCCCGCTCGCGATGCGTGTGGCCCAGTTATGCGCATTGTCGACGTGCGGGGGGACACGATGAGTTGTTTGTATTGCTGGCCGCCCTGGCCATCGCCGCGGCGCCCAGCCTGCGTGCCGCGGATTATCCCGATCACGCCGTCAAGGTCATCGTGCCATTCCCGCCCGGCGGCGCGACGGATATCGTCGGGCGCATCCTGGTGCAGAAGCTCTCCGAACGGCTCGGCATGCAGTTTTTCATCGAGAACATCGGCGGCGCCGGCGGCAATATCGGCATGACAGAGGCCGCGCGTGCGCCGCACGACGGCTACACGATTTTGCTCTCGTCATCGAGCATCGTGGTGAACACCAGCCTTTACAAAGCGCTGCCGTTCGACGTCGAGAAGGATTTCATCCCGGTCACCAAGGCGGGCGCCTCGCCGAACTCCTGGGAGGTCAACGCCGAATTTCCGGCCAAGACGATGAAAGAGTTGATCGACGCGATGAAGGCGAGCCCGGGCAAGTACAGCGTGGCGTCGCCGGGCAACGGCACCACGCCATCGCTGGCAATCGAAATGCTCAAGCAGGCGTTTGGGCTCAGCTTCGTGACGGTGCCGTTCGCCGGCGGCGGGCCGATGGCGCAATCGCTGCTCGGCGGGTTCACGCCGATCAGCTGCAATGCCATCAGCACGACGGTTGCATTGAGCAAGTCGGGCAAGGTGCGCGCGCTCGCGCTCACCAGCAAGCAGCACCTGGAAACTCTGCCCGGCGTGCCGACGCTCGATGAACTCGGCATTAAGGGCCAGGAGTCCGAAACCATGGCCGGCGTATTCGTCCCAACCGGAACGCCGCAGCCGATCGTGGATTTGCTGCAGAAGGAAATCGCCGCGATCGTCCACTTGCTCGACGTCAAGACGCGCCTGCTCGACGTCGCGACCATACCGGACGGCGATTCCTCGGCCGACTTCGCCGCCTACGTCAAGACCGAGATCGCCAAGTGGAAGCGGGTGATCGAGGTCGGCAAGATCGACAGAATTTGAAGCCGGGCCGCCGTTACTTCTGCATCTCCCGCCCGGCGCGCCGCGCCCAGTTTTCCCAAGCGCGGTTGAGCGTGTAATCGCTGACGCGCGCGACGATCTTGTCGACCTCGCCAGCGGTGAGGAATTTGATCTCGCCCATCGCCATCGATTGCATTTGCAGCTTGGCGCCGACTTCGAGATAGACCGAAACGAAAACGGCGTGGCGGACCGAGCGGCCGACCACGGTGGCGCCATGGCCGCGCATCAACGCCGTCGGCCGCGCGCCCAGGAGCTTGGCGAGATCGCGGCCCATCGCCATGTCGGTCACCAACAATGTCGTATCGCCGAACTTGTCGTGGGAATCCCAGATCGGCACTTCGTGGCCGATCGAGGCGCACATATGCAGCAGTGGTTTCAGTTTCTTTCCGGTAACGCCAAAGGGGATCACGCTGGGCGAATGGTTGTGCACGACGGAGTGCACATCCGGCCGCTCTTGGTAGATCGCACCGTGGATGAAGCGCTCGAGATAGGGCGCGCGGCCGCGTTCGTCGATCGGCGTACCGTCGAGCTCATATTCGACGATGTCGTCGCGCTCGATCCGCTCCGGCGCCCGCGCCCGCGACAGCAGATAATGCTGCGGATTGTCGGGGTGACGAGCGCTGACATGGCCGAAGGAATCGACCACCCCTTCGTTCGCCAGGATGCGGTTGGCGGTCACCAGTTCTTCGAGAATGAAATCGAGCTTGCTCATCGCGGCGTTACTCCCCGTTGGGCCTAGGTTGTAGCGGCAGCACGTCGCGGGACACAATCGTCAATCTGCGCTATGTTTGCGAGCTCTGTGCGGCGCTGCAATCGGGGATATTCGCCATGCCGGGACATCCTTTTTCCATCGCCATTCTCGGCGCCGGCCTGGCGGCGGGCGCGGCGGCGATCGCGGGCGCGCAGGGCGGCGCGGCGAATTTTCCCGATCACCCGATCCGCGTCATCGTCTCGGTCCCGGCCGGCGGCGGCGTCGACACCGTGACCCGGCTGGTCACCGATAAAATGAGCCGCACGCTGGGGCAGCCTCTGGTGGTCGAAAACAGAGCGGGCGCCGGCGGCAGCGTTGCCGGCGAATATGTTTTCACCTCGCCGCCCGACGGCTACACGCTGTTGGCTTCGCAGCCATCGCCGATCACCACCAATCCGTTCCTGTATAAGTCGCTCAATTACGATCCGGCGCAGCTCACGCCGGTTGCGATCATGTCGCACGTCCCCAACGTCGTGCTGGTCAGGGCGGATTTTCCGGCGAAGACGGTGAAGGAGCTCATCGCTTACGCCAAGGCCAATCCCGGCAAGATCAACTATGCATCGCAGGGCATCGGCACCACTTCGCACCTGACCGCCGAATTATTCCAGACGCTTACGCATACCAAGTTCGTCCATGTGCCTTACAAGGGCACGGCGCCGGCGGTGACCGATCTCCTCGCCGGCACTGTCGATCTGTTTTTTAACGAGCTCGCAAGCTCGATCGAGCTGCACAAATCGGGACGGGCGAGAATTCTCGCCGTCACCACCAAGCAGCGGGTCGCATCGCTTCCGGACATCCCGACGTTGGCGGAGGCCGGCGTGGCGGGCTGCGAATCCGACACTTGGCACGCGCTGACCGCACCGCCGAAGACGCCGGCCGACATCGTTGCCAAGCTCAATGCGGCGGCCAATGCCGCCATGCACGATCCCGTTCTGCTCGAGCGTTATAAGGCGCTCAGTATCAGCCCCGGCGGCGGCACGCCGGCCGAGATGAGTGCCTTCCTCAAGGAGGAAACGCGGCGCTGGGGCGAGGTCATCCGCACCGCCGGTATCCAGCCGCAGTGAGCGCGCGCTGTTTTGCCTAACTCTTGCGCCTGCACGGCCGCCGTCGTATCCGAACCTGGCGGCGAGCGTTCATGCGGGTCATGTCAGTCAAGCTGTTCAACGATCAGGATGCGGAACTGGCCGGCAAAGTTGCCGGTATTTATGTCGTCCTGCTCCTGGGGAATGCGCTCGCCTGGGTTTGGGCGCTCCTCGCGTTCCATGGTTATCCGGTGCTGCTCGGCACCGCGTTCCTCGCTTATACATTCGGCGTTCGTCATGCGGTCGATGCCGACCATATCGCGGCAATAGACAATGTGACGCGAAAGCTGATGCAGGAAGGCAAGCGGCCCGTCGCCGTCGGCCTGTTCTTTTCGCTCGGACACTCGACGATCGTGGTGCTGGCTTCCGCCGCGATCGCGCTGGCAACCGCGACGCTTCAGGGCCGCTTCGAATCGTTCCGGATGGTTGGCGGCGTCATCGGCACGCTGGTGTCGGTGCTGTTCCTGTTTCTCGTCGCCGCGGCGAATTTCGTCGTGCTGTGCTCCGTCTATCGGACGTTCCGCAGCGTGCGGTGCGGCGGCGCCTATGTCGAGGAAGACCTCAACCATCTGCTCGGGCAGCGCGGCTTCCTCGGCCGGCTGTTCCGGCCGATGTTCCGGCTGGTGTCGCGAAGCTGGCACATGTATCCGCTCGGTTTCCTGTTCGGGCTCGGCTTCGATACCGCGACCGAGATCGCGCTGCTCGGCATTGCGGCGGCGGAAGCCTCGCAAGGCTTGCCGATCTGGTCGATCATGGTGTTTCCCGCGCTGTTTACGGCGGGCATGTCGCTGATCGACACCACCGACGGCGTGCTGATGCTCGGCGCCTATGGCTGGGCCTTCAACAAGCCGATCCGCAAGCTCTATTACAATCTCACCATTACCTTCGTTTCCGTGCTGGTGGCCGTGCTCATCGGCGGCATCGAAGCGCTCGGCCTCGTTGCCGGCCGGCTCGGCCTTGAAGGTCGGTTCTGGACCTTCATCGGTACGCTCAATGACAATTTCGGCAGCCTCGGCTATCTCATCATCGCGATCTTTATCGCGAGCTGGCTCATTTCGATTGCGGTCTACCGGCTCGGACGCTTCGACCGGCTCGAACCGGCAGGTTAACGAGCTTTTTGTTCGCATGATCTTTGCCGAAAACCGGCAGCCACTCTTCGGGAACGGCACCTCGCAGGCGATCCTCGATGCCCGCGCTTGCCCCCGGCGGCGGCGCGCGCTGGAGACCCCGGGAACTCACCGCGCCTGCGTTGTTTTTCTTGCGAACTCGGCCCAATATTGAGCGATTCAAAATTCAGGTGCTGCCATGCGTCAACAATCGGATCGGCACGTCAACGATAGCGCCACCCGTTACTTTTATGTCCTTGGGGCGGCGACCGCCGAAGTATGGAGCGAGTTGCCGCATGAGCTGCAACAGACTTTGTTTGAGCGGGCGGTCGTGCTCGGTCACAAGGGCGAGCGCGACGAGAGCCTGCGCGAGCAATTGGCGAAATTTCTGCACGATACCAATCCGCGAACGACGGCGCGCTGACTGCGGCCGCAGACGCGGCTTGTGATCGTGGCGGCGGCTCTTTACATGAGTTCCGGGCGAGCAATACGAAGCGATCACGTCAAGTAGGCGATCATGGCGCGAAATCGAGACGAGCCCGAGCGGCCGCGCGCAGAACCGGAGATCATCCCGCCCGACCGGAGGCCGGGCAGGGGTTGGCCGTCGCCACCCTATGGGTTTTCGGAGACCCACAGCACCCATCGCTTCTACGTCACGAAAATAAGCCCGTTCGGCTTCGCGGTGCTGATGCTGGCCGTCGGCCTCCTCGCCGCGGTGTTCCTGCTGGTCTTGATCGGCACGGCTTTGATCTGGATACCCGTGGTCGCGGCGCTCGTCGTCGTCGCCGCCATTTTCCGCTTTTTCAGCCGCTGATTAGCCGCGGATCGCCGCCGTTTGTGGCGACATATACGGCGCGTTAACCTTGATGCTTTATCAATTGATTAACCATACCGGAATCGTCTGGACATGGCGGGCTGCATGCATTGAGTAAGTGCGTAGCGGGCATTTTTGTACCGACGGCCCATCGCTACGCCTGTCTGCGCCCCTCGCGCGAAACACCTGCGCGCGAAACACATGGATGACGGTCGAGTGCCGAATGTTCGAAGCACCGCGCCAGTTCAGATCGGCAGTCGTTGCGCCCGGCAGTTTTGCCGTCGGCATGGCGCCGCTTTCCCAGCTTGATATTCAAAAAATCTGGTCGCTCCTCTGGCGGGGCCGGGCGACGATCCTCTACACGATGGTGGCAGCGCTCGCGCTGGCGGTGATGTTCGTCGTGCTGGTGCCGCATGAATATACCGCAGTCACTCAGATCCTGATCGACCCGACCGACTTGCGCGCGGTCGGCAACGAAACGACAACGCCCACGCAGATGAGCGACGCCGCGCTGCTGCAGGTCGAGAGCCAGGTTCAGGTGCTCACGTCCGACGCCGTTCTGCGCCGCGTGGTCAATTCCGAAGGGCTCGATCACGATCCGGAATTTGCGCGCGGGCCGTCGCTGCTCAGCGTGTTGATGGGCAAGGATACCATTCCCGGCGGCAGCGCGCTCGCCGCGCTGAACGAGCTCAAACGTCGTGTCGCGGTCAAACGCGCCGAGCGCACCTTCG
>Ga0116224_10002445_pt1 | contig 10875 bp, 8 predicted proteins | sample Sb_taG_9_FD_89699 | JGI IMG/M metagenome (GOLD analysis project Ga0116224, IMG submission 89699) | Peat soil microbial communities from Weissenstadt, Germany - Sb_50d_b_LC metaG | ecosystem: Environmental > Terrestrial > Soil > Wetlands > Peat | place: Germany: Weissenstadt | collected 2010-09-21
CGTATGAGCGAGAATCCGGCGGCCGAGGCGCTCGGGGTGGCGGTCGCGGCCGGGGTGCCGGTGCTGCTGTGGGGGGCACCCGGCACCGGCAAGACGTCCGCCATCCGGGCCATGGCCCGCGCCATGGACCTGCCCTGCGAGACGGTCATCGCCTCGATCAGGGAACCCTCCGACTTCGCCGGGCTGCCCATCGTGGTCGGCGATGTGGTGCGGTTCGCTCCCCCGGCGTGGGCGCGGCGGCTGGCCGAGGCCGGACGCGGCCTGCTGTTCCTCGACGAGCTGTCCACCGCCCCGCCCGCCGTGCAGGCCGCGCTGCTCCGGGTGGTGCTGGAACGGGCCGTGGGCGACCTCACGCTGCCGGACGAGGTCGCGGTGGTGGCCGCGGCCAACCCGCCCGAGCAGGCCGCGGACGGCTGGGACCTGTCCGCGCCGCTGGCCAACCGGCTGTGCCACCTGTCCTGGCAGGCCCATCCCCGCTCGGTGGCCGACGGCCTGGCGGGCGGCTGGGCAGCGCCGGTGATCCCGCTGCTCCCCGACGGCTGGCAGGCCGAGGAGATCCTGGCCCGCGGCCTGGTCGCCGCGTTCCTGCACGTCCGGCCCGCGCTGGCGTGCGCTCCGCCGACCGACGCCTCGTCGGCCGGGCGCGGCTGGCCGTCGCCGCGGACCTGGGAGATGGCGGGCCGCCTGATGGCGGCCGCCGGTGCGTCGGGCACGTCCGACGAGGCGCGTTCGGCCCTGATCAGGGGCGCCGTCGGCGACGGGGCCGGAGTGGAGCTCCTGGCCTGGCTGGTGGAGATGGACCTGCCCGATCCGGAGCAGGTGCTGGCCGACCCCGCCTCGTTCCGGCTGCCGGAACGGGGCGACCGGGCCTATGCCGCGCTGGCCTCCATCGCCTCGGCGGTCGCGTCGAACCCGACCCCGGAGCGCTGGACGGCGGGCTGGCAGGTCCTCGGCCTGGCCGCGGAGGCGGCCCTGGACATGGCGGCCGCCGCGGCGCGCGTGCTGGCCAAGTGCCGTCCGGACGGGGCGGCGCTGCCGGAGGAGGTCCGCATGTTCGCCCCGGTGCTGAAGGCCGCGGGGCTGATGCCTGGCCAGGGGGTATGGGGGGCGGGCAGCCCCCCCAAGGGGGGCCAGGGGGTATGGGGGGCGGGCAGCCCCCCATGAGCGGGGGGGTCTGGGGGGGTCGTCCCCCCGAGGGAATAGCCGCGGCGCGGCTGTGGGCGACCGACCGGTTCCCGTACCTGGCCACCGGGCTGTTCGGCGCGCAGGTGGTCGCGGCGGCGGGCAGCGGGACCGTGTCGGTGGACGAGAACTGGCGGATGCGCGCGGATCCGGACCTGGTCGCGGGCTGGACCGCGGCCCAGCTGGGCAGCGTGCTCGTGCATCACGTCTGCCACCTGCTGCGCACCCACGGGGAGCGGGCCGCCTCGGCCGGCGTGGGGCCGGGGCAGGCGCGGGACTGGGTGCGGGCCGCCGACGCGGAGATCAACGACGACCTGATCCCGGCCGGGCTCGACCTGCCGGGCCGGCCGGTCCTCCCCCGCGACCTCGGCGCGCCGGACGGCCTGCTGGCCGAGCAGTATTTCCAGGTGGCACGCACCACGGACCGTTCGGCCCAGAAAATGGGAGAGGCGGCGGGCCACTGGCTCGACTGCGGGAGCGGCGCCGACGGGGTCCCCCGGCCAGACGACGGCCCGCCGAATCTGCCCGGCTGGCAGGCCGAACTGCTCCGCCGGCAGGTAGCGGCGGACGTCATCGCGCACAGCAAGCAGGCCGGGACGGCGCCGGCCGGGCTGCTGCGCTGGGCGCAGGAGATCCTGAGCCCCAAGGTCAACTGGCGCGCCGTGCTCGCGGCCGAGCTGCGCCGGGCCGTGGCCGAGGTCTCGGGCGCCGTCGACTACTCCTACCGGCGGCCGTCCCGGCGGGCCGCCGTGGCCGGGGACGTGGTGCTCCCGGCGCTGCGGCGGCCGGTGCCCGAGGTGGCCGTGGTCTGCGACACCTCGGGCAGCATGACCGAGGACCTGCTGGCGGCGGCGCTGGCCGAGGTCGAGGGGCTGCTGCGGGCGCTCGGCCTGGCCCGCCAGGTCCGCGTGCTGGCCTGCGACACCGCGGCCGGGCCCGCCCAGCGGGTCAACTCCGCCCGCCAGGTGCAGCTGGTCGGCGGCGGCGGGACCAACATGGGCACGGGCATCGCGGCGGCGGCCGCGCTGCGGCCCAGGCCCGCCGTCACGGTCGTGCTGACCGACGGGTACACGCCGTGGCCGGCGCGGGCGCCGAAGGGGATGCGGGTGGTGGCCGGGCTGCTCGGGCCGGGCGCCCCGGGCGCGCCGGCCTGGGCGCGCTCGGTCCGGGTCGAAGGGGAATAGCCTATCGGGCGATGAACACCAGGCCGAAAGAGCAGACCCTGACCCTGATCGCGATCGCGCTCACCTTCGGGTCCGGCGCCGCGGACGTGGCCAGCTTCACCCGGCTGGGCGGCGTCTTCACCAGCGTCATGACCGGGAACATCGTGCTGTGGGGCCTGGCCGTGGCCCGCGGGTCGCTGACCCTGGCCAGCCACACTGCGGTCGCGGTCGGGGGCTACGTCGCCGGCGTGGCCGTGGGCACCTGGGTCGCTCACGGCGCGCGCGCGGACTCGTCTGACACCGAAGGCGTGCTGCCGCCCCACGTCCTCTGGGTCCTGCTGACGGAGCTGACGCTGCTGGCCGGGTTCGCGGCGGGCTGGGAGGTCAGCGGCGCCAGCCCGGCCGGGTGGGCGCAGTTCTGCCTGCTGGCGACGCTGGCCGCCGCGATGGGCGTGCAGTCCTCCGCGGTCAACGACATGGGCCTGGCCCAGGTGTCGACCACCTACCTCACCGGGACGCTGACCGGGCTGGTGTCCTCGCTGGTCCGCCCCGGCCAGGACACGCCGTACGGAATACGGCGGATCGGCGTCCTGATCGGGCTGGCGGCGGGGGCCCTCCTGTCCGGGATGTTCGTCGCGGTCGCGGCCGACGGGGTGCCCGCCCTGCCGCTGGCCGCGCTGGTCACGACGCTGGTCGTGGCCACCGGGCCGGGCTGGCGGCGACCGCGCCCGTGGGTACGGGCTCAGGCTCCGGAGGAGGCCTGACGCGGAGCGCGGAATGTCACTAGCAGGTGCCAGCATGTGGCCATGAGTGAGCGGGCGGAGGGCCGGGCGTGCGGCCGGCGCTGAAGGCGGGACTGCTGCCGGTGTGGCGGGACCGGGACACGCTGCAGTTCGGGGTGGACCCGCGGCGGGCGGTGGCGCTGGGCGGGCTGGGGCCGGCGGCCGCCGTCATCAGCCTGCTGGACGGGAGCCGGGACCGTGATCACCTGATCGCCACGGCACAGGCGTACGGCATCCCGGCGGAGGCGGTGAGCCGGGTGCTGGCCCTGCTGGCCTCCTCGGGCGTGCTGGACGACTTCCCGTCCGGCCTGCACGCCTGCCTGCCGGACCGGGTGCGGGCCCGCCTCGCGCCGGAACTGGCCACGGCGGCGCTGGCCTACGCCGAGGGCGACGGCGGGGCGCGGATCCTGGCCCGGCGGCGGGCGGCCTTCGTCCGGGTACACGGGGCGGGCCGGCCCGGCGCGTGCGTGGCCAGCTTCCTGGCCGCCTCCGGCGTGGGGCACGTCGCGTGCGCCGACCCGGAGCCGGCCGAGCCCGCCGACCTCGCGCCCGCCGGGCTGATCGAGGCGGATCTGGGCGAGCCGAGACAGGACGGCGCGGCCCGGGCCGTCGAGCGGGCCGCGCCCGACGTCCGGACCCGCGACGACGGCGCAGTCCCCGACCTGGTCATCCTCACCCGGCCGGCGCTGCCCGACCTGGCCGGAGGCCTCGTGCGGAACCGCGTGCCCCACCTGGCCGTCTGGGCCGGCGAGGCGATCGGCGTCATCGGCCCGCTGGTCCGCCCGGGCCGTTCGGCCTGCCTGCGCTGCGTCGACCTGCGCAAGGCCGACGCCGACCCGCAGTGGCCGAAGATCGCGGCCCAGGCCACCTTCGCCCGGGTCCAGCCGCAGGCCTGCGACACCGTGCTGGCCGCCATGGCGGCCACGCTCGCCTGCGCGCAGGCGCTCGCGCTCATCGACCGCGGCCCCGGGTCCGGCTCGCCGCCGGACGGGCCGGTCACCGTGAACGGGACGCTGGAGGTGGTTCTCCCGGACTGGCAGTGGCGGCGCCGGACCTGGCCGCCGCACCCGGCCTGCGCGTGCGGTGCGGCGGGCCCGGTAAGGCCCGCGGAACCCGCCGGGCGCAACGGTCTTCGCTGAACCGCCTGCGCCGTAACGATGCAGTAACGGGTGCTCCCTAGTGTGGGAGGCAGAGCACAGGTGTGAGGGAGGACGGGATGGCGGAGATCGAGGCGGTCCCCGGCGCGCGGAGGTTCTACGCGCTGCGCGGCGTGCGGGACAATGTCTACGTGAACGATGTGCCGCGCAACTCGGTGACCCGGGCCGCCAAGCTGGCCGGGCTGCCGATCGGCCTGGCGGGCCGGACGGCACTGGGGGTCGGCAAGCGGATAGGCGGGCGATCCGCCGAGATCGTCGCCGAGGAGATCCAGCGGCGCACCGCCGACCAGATCTTCCGGGTCCTGGGCGAGCTCAAGGGCGGCGCCATGAAGCTGGGCCAGGCGCTGTCGATCTTCGAGGCGGCGCTGCCGCCGGAGCTCGCCGGGCCGTACCGGGCCACGCTGACCAGGCTGCAGGAGTCCGCGCCGCCGCTGCCCGCCCGGACCGTGCACCAGGTCCTGGCCCGGGAGCTGGGCGAGGACTGGCGGTCTCGGTTTGTTTCGTTCGAGGATGTCCCGGCGGCCGCGGCGTCCATCGGGCAGGTCCACCAGGCGGTCTGGAACGACGGCCGGCGGGTCGCGGTGAAGATCCAGTACCCCGGGGCGGGACGCGCGCTGATCAGCGACTTCACCCAGCTCAGCCGGGCCGGGCGGCTGTTCGGCCTGCTGATGCCGGGGCTGGAGGTCAAGCCGCTGCTCGACGAGCTGCGGGACCGGGTCGCGGAGGAGCTCGACTACTCCCTGGAGGCCTCGTCGCAGCAGGCGTTCGCGTCCGCGTACGCCGGCGACCCCCACATCTACGTGCCGGAGGTCGTGATGGCCACCGGCCAGGTGCTGGTCACCGAGTGGATGGACGGCACCCCGCTGTCCCGGATCATCAGCGACGGCAGCCAGGAAGAACGGGACCGGGCCGGCGTCCTGCTCACCCGGTTCCTGTTCTCCGGCCCGTCGCGGGCCGGGCTGCTGCACGCGGACCCGCACCCGGGCAACTTCCGGCTGCTCGACGACGGGCGGCTGGGCGTGCTCGACTTCGGCGCGGTGGACCGGCTGCCGGACGGGCTGCCGCCGTTCCTGGGCCGCCTGCTGCGGATCATGCACCAGGACGAGCCGGATATCTCCGTGGTCGAGCGGGAACTGCGCGCCGCCGGGTTCCTGCGGCCGGGCATCGAGGTGGACCTGGAGGCCCTGCGCGCCTTCCTGGCGCCGCTGGCCGAGCCGTCCAAGGTGGACTCGTTCAAGTTCAGCCGCGAGTGGCTGCGCGGCGAGGCGGCCCGCGTCACCGGGATAAACACCAGCAACATCACGCGCAAGTTCAACCTGCCCCCGTCGTACGTGCTCATCCACCGCATGTCCACGGCCGGCATCGGCGTGCTGTGCCAGCTGGAATGCGAAGGGGAGTTCCGGGCCGAGGTGCTGCGGTGGATGCCGGGGTACTTCGACGACTCGGCGGACTTACCTGCCCTGCCACACCGGCGGGCGTTTCTCGGCGAACGCCCGGGCGCCTTCCTTGGCGTCCTCGGAGGCGAACACTGGCGCCATGAGCGCGAGCATCTGGTCCCAGCGCTGCCCGGCGGGCCAGTCGCCGCCGCCGTAGGCGATCTGCTTGGTGGCGATCAGCGCGAGGGGGGCGTTGGCTGCGATGCGTTCGGCCAGTTCGATCGCTTTGTCTCGCGCCTGGCCGTCGGGCACGACGAGGTTGACCAGCCCGATCTCGGCACCCCGGGCGGCGTCGACCGGATCGCCGGTCAGCAGCATCTGCAGGGCCAGGGCGCGCGGCACCCGCTGGGCCAGCAGCAGCGCCCCGCCCGCCCCGGCCACCAGCCCGCGCTTGACCTCGGGGACGCCGAAACGCGCCGACGCGCCCGCCACCACCAGGTCGCAGGCCAGCAGGAGCTCGAATCCCCCGGCCAGTGCCCAGCCTTCGGCCGCGCCCACCAGGGGCTTGCGCGGCGGAGTCTGGGTGATGCCGCACAGGCCGCGGCCGGGGAAGGACGGCACTTCCCCGGCCAGGAACGCCTTGAGATCCATCCCAGCAGAGAACGTGCCGGCCGCTCCGGTGAGCACTCCGGCCCGCAGTTCGGCGGCCGCGTCCAGTTCGTCGACCGCGTCGCGGATGCCCACCGCCACCGCCCCGTTCAGGGCGTTGCGGGCCTCCGGACGGTTGATCGTGATGACCTGCACCGCGCCGTGGCGCTCCACCAGTACCTCGTCGCTCATCCCATCTCCAGCTGCATCCGGTCTCGGCTCGGCCTGACCGGAATTATGCCCGGCGTACCGGGCGGGCAGCGCGTCGGCCCCGGAGCGTTATCCGGACAGCAACCTCAGCGGGTTCTCTGCCTGACGCGACTTTTGCCTAAGACACTCAGTATCCGCAATCGGTCCCGTCGAAGGCGCAGGCCGCAGGGTTCGTCTGGAATCCGGCGGCGGTGAAGAAGACATCCAGCACGCCGCCGTCGGGGGGCGCGGCCTGAGCCGGGCTGGCCGGGCTCAGCACCAGGATGCCGTTGCTGAAGAAACCGTCCGCGTTCGTGAACGAGGTCACCGCGTCGTCATACAGCGTCACGACGATCTGCCAGTTCCAGATCGGCTGCGCGGTGTTGTTCGTGATCTGGATCTCGCCCTGGAAACCGGCCGGCCCCTTGCTGGCGACGAGGTACCTGACCACCACAGACGGCTGGCGGGCGGCCATCTGGCGGGCGGCCGCCGAGGGGCGCGCCTGGGTGACTGGCTGCGGCCGGGCCCGCATCGTCGCGGTGCGGCGGCCCGGCCCGGCGCTCCGGTGGGCCCGGTCCGGGGAGGTGACCGGGCCGGGAGAGGTCGCGCCGGGCTGCGGCAGCAGCGATCCGGGCTGCGGCACGCCGGGGGCGGCGTTGCCGCCGGGGGCGCCGGGTGCGGCGTGGCCGCCGGCGGCGGCGCCGGATGAGTGCAGCGCGATGCCGACCAGAACGGCGGCTGCCAGGCAGGACAGCGCCACGGCCAGGGCCCCGTCGCGGCCGACCGACCTGAGGCCGGGCCGAAGGCTGGGCGGCCGGAGGCCGGGCCGACGGCCGGTGACCGGCGCGAAGGTGCGGACCTGGGATCCGGCGAGCGGCCCGCCACCGCCCGGGTAGTCCATGAGCAGCAGGCTGGGTGGCCGGACCTGGCTCCCGCGCGGCGGAACGCGGTGACGGCCCGCGGCCCGGCCGGTCACGGGAGCACTCCAGCGTCCGGCACATCCCGGCACGGCCAGCGGCCCAGCATCCGGCGCCATGGTCAGCCGCCCTCCCGCTACAGATACCGGGGTTGAGGTCCCTGTGAGTACAGGTATCACCGGTACCGGTGGGACGGGTCCGTCGAAAGGAATCCCTAAGATAATTATTTGCTTAGGTTGAAGGCCGGGGTCTGTGGCGGCGGCCGCAACCATGACGGTCAGCTTACGCTGGCCGCAGCGAGCGCCGGGACCACGGACCACGCGGCGCGAACCCGCGCGGTGTACACGGTGCCCGCCGTCCGGAGGCGCCGTTACGGGACACGACCAGCTACCACCGCGACCCGGACCTGCTCACTGAAATGATCACGTCCGCCCAGCGCCTGGCCGAGCTGCTCGGCAAACACCGGCCGCTGATCAGCAGCAGGCAGCTGGCCGACCCCCATCGCCGAAAGCACGCCCCCGACCACCTGGTCCATATCCAGCTGGGCCACATACTCCACCGCCGCGCTCACCACCTCGAACCCAGCGGCCGCCAGCGCCCGCTGATACTCCCGCTGGCTGTCCTCATCCGTCCCGCACGCGTACGTCGCCTTGACGCCCAGCCACCGCTCCAGGAACCCGCGCAGCGCACGCGACCAGTCCGTGTCCTGAAGCCACAACGGCGTCCCGTTGGTCACCACCGCGATGCCCCCGCCCGACCGCACCAGCGGGACAGCCGCACCGAAGAGCTCCTCGCGCCGCATCCAGTGCAGAGCCTGGGCGACCGTCACCACGGCGACCGAACCGTCACCCAGCAGCCGACGCAACCCCGGCATGTCGGTGTCAGCGGCGAGCAACCAGCCCACATTGCCGATGCCAGCCTCCCCGGCAGCCTGCCGGGCACGGCGCAGCATGTCAGGCTCAGGATCCACGCCCAGCACAGCCCGCACCCGGCCGGCCACGGCCAGGGCAAGCTGCCCCGTCCCGCAACCCAGATCCACCACAAGGTCGCGGCTACTGAGCCCGAACACATCCGCCAGCACGTCAATCACGGCATCGGGATAACCGTGCCGGTATTTGTGGTAAAACTCCACTACCTCACCGCTGAAACCCAGATCCACGCCCGTCACGATGCCCGCCAAGCGGCCCCGCGCAACTCAGTTCAGCTCATGGCGTCAGACGGGAAGGCCTCACCAGGACAACCGCGCCCGCCCGTGCAGGCAGCGAGCGCCGCGTTCTCGGTCCGGCCCTTCCAGCCTGCGCTGACGCGCCTGCGAGGGTTCGCCCGGAACCAGGTGGATCCGGCATCCTGCTGGGAAGGGACGGCTTGACGAAGTCGCACATCGATTCTGTGAATCTGGGACGCAGACTCATAATCGAAGCCACGTATCCGCTCTGACATCTCGGCCGCTCCCAGTGCCCTGACGGGAGCGGCCAGCCATGGCTGGCTTGGTGGGGCTGTGTATCCGCTCTGATGTCACGCCCTTAACCGGTCCGGATACGGGCCAGGATTCCTGGCCGCGGATTACTCAGGGTTGTGTGCCAGCCTGGCCCAGTGGGTCAAGTTGGCGCGGACGGTGAGCGTATCGGGGTGCTCGGCGCCGGAGACCCGTTCGCGGACCGGCACCAGCGCGGCGAACTGGTCCCGGGCCCCGGCCGCATCCCCCGCCTCCCCGGTCCAGCGGGCCAGGTTGGCGCGGGCGGTGAGCGTGGCGGGGTGCTCGGCGCCGGAGACCCGCTCGCGGACCGGCACCAGCGCGGCGTACTGGTCCCGGGCCCCGGCCGCATCCCCGGTCTCCCCGGTCCAGTAGGCCAGGTAATCGCGGGCGGTGAGCGTGTCGGGATGCTCGGCGCCCCGGGTTTCCTCCCAGGCATGCAGGACCTGCCGCTGCACGGCCATCGCCACGGCATAGCTGCCGCTCACGCACAGGTACCGGGCCACCTGGTACGTGCCGTAGCTGGCCGGGTCCAGCGCGGCCTGGGCGTGCGGCAGCAGCGCCGCGAACACCGGCCAGCACCCCGGGTCCTCCGGATCACGCGGGAGCGCGGCCTGGATCACCGCGGCGGCGGCCCGCCGCCAGGCCGGCGCCTCCTCCGTGGGGAGCTGATCTAGCGTGATCGCCTGGACCAGCCGGTGCACCGACACCAGGCCGCCCCGTGGCCCGCTGATCAGCGAGAACCGCCGCAGCCCCGCCACCGCCTCATCTCGTGCCAGCTCATCGCCCAGCAGCGGCACCAGCATTGGTGCGACCATGGCATCGAGGTCTTCCGCGGCCAGGCGGGGGCGCAGCAGCAGGGGCAGCGGGATGTCCTCGGCCGCGCAGCACGCCACCAGCCGCAGCAGCCCCGCTGCCGGGCCGGCCTGGCCGAGCGCGGTGAACGCCACCGCCCAGGTGGTGGCGACCCGCTTGTCATACCCGGCCGGATCCCCTTACCGAGCAGCTCGGCCCGCCGCGACCGGAACAGCCCCAGATACTCCGCGATGCCCCGGCCCGAGGCCTGCATGTACGCGCCCGCCTGCTCCAGCGCCAGCGGCAGCCCGCCCAGCTCGCCAGCCAGCTCCAGCGCCGCCCGCCGGTCCGCGTCCCCGGTCCGGGCGGCCAGGAACTCCGCCGCCACCGCCCGGTCCAGCATCGGCACCTCCACCGCCTGACCGGGCGGCCAGATCTGGTTCCGGCTGGTGATCAGCACCCGGCCGGGCCCGGCCGGCGGCACGAACGCCGCCACCGAGGCCCGATCCGGCGCGTTATCGAAGACCAGCAGCCACCGCGACCCGCCGCCGGCCAGCACCGCGTGCACCCCGGCCACCGGATCCCCGCCATCAGCCGCGCCGAGCAGGGCGGCCAGCTCACCGAACCCAGCCGCCAGCACCGCCGGATCCTCCGCACCGAACTGCCAGGCCACCCCGGCCCCGGCCAGCTGCCGGTGCGCATACTCCATCGCCACGCTGGTCTTGCCCGCCCCGCCCAGCCCGTACAACGCCACCACCCGCGGCCCGGCACCGTCCTCCCCGCCCAGCCGGGCCTCCAGCTCGCCCAGCAGCCCCTCCCGCCCAGCCAGGAACACCGGCCGCGGCGCCAGCCGCAGCACCCGCCCCGCCGCCCCCGGGCCGGCCCGGCGCCCCGCGCCCTGGCCGAGCTTGTCCAGCTCGTTCTGGACCCCGGTGTTCAGCCCCGCGATCAGGCCCTGCAGGTCGCTGAACTCCGCCGCCCGCACCACCCCGGCCACCTCATCGCGGAACCCGAGCACAGGCCCCCCGGATTGTCCTGCGGCGGCTGGAACCCATACCGGTGCCCCACGATCAGCACATACAGATCACACGCGGCGACATCATCCAGGCAGCTGTCCCGCACGGTGTCACTGTCAGGCAGGTAACTGTCCACCGCCTGATGCCGGGCCAGCCGCAGCCAATCCAGCACCGCC
>Ga0116224_10002448_pt1 | contig 10872 bp, 8 predicted proteins | sample Sb_taG_9_FD_89699 | JGI IMG/M metagenome (GOLD analysis project Ga0116224, IMG submission 89699) | Peat soil microbial communities from Weissenstadt, Germany - Sb_50d_b_LC metaG | ecosystem: Environmental > Terrestrial > Soil > Wetlands > Peat | place: Germany: Weissenstadt | collected 2010-09-21
GAGAAGGTGTTGACCGAATGGAATGCCATGACGGCGAGCACCCTGGCGGAGGTCGCGTCGGCCACCGGCATCGGCCACTACGGCCGCCGGGCCGAGGAGATCGTCGACTTCCTCTGGGGGTCGATGTACTCCGACGGGCGGCTGATGCGCAGCTGGCAGGGGGGCCGGGCGCGGCACCTGGCGGTCGCCGCGGACTATGCGTGGTTGGCCGACGCCTCCGCACGGCTGTCCGAGTGGACGGGCAAGGCCGTGTGGCGCGGACGCGCCGTGGTGGCGGCCACCCAGCTGCTCGACCTGTTCTGGGACGACGCGTCGGGCGGCTTCTTCACGACCGGCAGCGACGCGGAGCATCTGGTCGTCCGACCCAAGGAGTTTCTCGACGGGGCTGTCCCGGCCACCAACTCCATCGCAGTCAGCGCACTGTTGCGCGCCGGCGCCTTTGCGGGTGAGGCGAGGTTCGACGAGGCCGTCGAGCGCACGATCGCGCTCGCTCGACCGCTCCTCGACCAGCACCCCGCTGCGCTCGCAGACCTGGTGGCGGCCCTGCCGATGTGGAGCCGGCGCGACGAGATCGTGGTGACGGGTGACCGGCCGGATCTGCTGGCCGAGGTACGGAGGCGATGGCTCCCGGCCGCCGTCGTTCTATGGGGCGAGCCGGACGACGGCCCGCTCTTCGAGGGGCGACCGCCCGAACCGGGTCGGGCCTACGTCTGCCAGGCTCGCTCGTGTCAGACTCCGGCGGCGGACATCGAGACGCTGGCCGCGCAATTGGAGACACTCGTCGGATGAGCGCAAATGTCGTCGATCCCGGGGCCGGGGGTGGCAGCGGCAGAGGGCACGCTGGGGGTGCCCGGCGACCCACGGACACGGACACGGATACGGAGACGGACACGGACACGGAGATACACACGGACACGGAGATGGAGATCGGCATCGACCCCGAGACGGACGCGGAGCCGGAGGCCGGCACCGGCCGCGGCAGGCACGGGGACCGCGAGGACACGGCCGACGGCGGGTCGACCCGGACCGGCACGGACGTCGCCGCCCAGAAGCACACCAAGGCGTCGACCGATCCCACGCGCCTGCTGCGACGCTCGGCCCGGCGCAAGGAGCGTGTACCCACCGCAGGCGGCTCCACCCTCCATCTGCTCGTCCTGTCCTCCACCTCCGAGGACACGACGGTCGTGGACCTGGCCACGCGCACGGTCATGCGCGTGCGCGTCCCGTGGCCCGAGGGACACGAACCCGACATCAGCACCTTCGACGTCGTCGAGGTGACTCTGGCCGACGATCCCGAACGCGACGACCTCGCCCAGCCCGAGGCCACCACCGTCGCCGACCTCCCCCGCCACGTCGGCACGCTGCGCGGTCGGCACCTTCGCAAGCTCCTGCGGCGGCTGGTGGCGAGCCCGGACGGCCCGCTGCTCGGCTTCCCGGGTCCCTCCGCTCCCTACTGGGAGTTCCGGGGCTTCCGGCCGTCGGTGGCGCTGATAGAGCCCACCCGGCGACCGCAGCTGATCCGGCGCCAAGCCGACGGGTCCACCTGGGTCCGCTTCGGGTGGGACCGCGACGACGTGTGGCTCCCGGTCGAGGACCGCAACGCCGCCCGCGCCCTCGACGCCGCCCGAAGGGAGCGCCTGAGCGGGAAGAGCCTGGCCACCGCGCTCGGATTCGAGCCGCAGTACCTCTTGGTGACGGTCAGCCCGCCACGGGACGGCCACTGCTACAAGGTCTGCGCCGCCGTGCTGCCCCGGGGCTGATCAGCCCATCTGACACCCGCCCGGCCTACGGGCCGGCGCGCCGTCGAAAGGCCTCAACGGCCGAGCTTGCCCCCGGCGAGGTCCTCGGCCATGGCCCAGCCGAAGGCGACCAGGCGGTCGCCCCGGGTGGCATCGCAGCTGTCGAAGTGCGTCTCGACCCCCTCGGGGATCTTGACCTTGGGTGCGAAGAAGTCGAGCCCGCCGGCCACCGACCCGTCCCCCTTCAAGACGAAGGTCCGGTCGTCGAGCTTGTTCTCGCAGCCGAAGCGCTTCGACAGGCGCCGCGCCCAGGCCCGCTCCTCACCGGAGGACTTGTGGCCCGGGAAGGGCACGACGTCCTGGAGCCCGTTGAAGGCGCGGAACCCCTCCGGCGTCAGCAGTCGCGTCCCGAGGAGGACGTCCTCGTCGGGGAACGCGAGCAGGGCCCGGCGGTACTGGTCCACCATGATGCCCTTCAGCGCCGCCTCCGCCCGCGACGTGCGGTCGACGAGGGCCAGCCCGACGAGCAAGGAGGGTGTGCCCCCGATCCGCTCCAGGGTGCAGAACGAGTACCCCCGCAACTTGTTCCCTTCCCGGGCCTGGGTGATGAGCACCCAGGCCTCCCGCTCCTTGGACAGGAAACCGATGTCGAAACCAGGCGGGCGGTCCGCACACAGATCCGCCATTTCGACGAGCTCAGCGTCGCTGAGCGCAGTGCAATCCTTGGTGCTCACTACGATCGGCATGAGGTGAGTCTACTGGCTGCGCCGGGTACGTTCCCAACCGGCCAACCCCCACCATGGGCCGCGGACGCCTGATAAGCTCTCCGTCACCCCAGGTCAGAAGCAGAAACTGACATCAGCGTCACTCCTCAGGACAGGACGGCGCTCTGTCCGAGCAACCGCTTCAGCTCGCCCACGAGCCCGTTGCGACAGTCCACGTTGAACTCCGGCGGCAGGCGGAGGACTTTGGCACCGACGTGCAGGAGCACCGGAGAGTGCCCCGGGTGACCGCTCAGGACCTCCTTGAGGCCGTCCACCTTGGCGTCGGTCAGCACGCCGAGGGGCAGCGTGATGTGGAGGTCCTCCTGGCCCCGCTCGAGCAGCGGGCGGGAGACCTCCATGCACACGATCTTCGGCTCCTCCTCCCGGGTGTCGAGCCGGCCCCGCACGACCAGGATGGCGTCGTTCTCGATGAGTGAGCCGTACTCGGCCATGGTCTTCGGGAACACGAAGACCTCCATGGCCGCCTGCAGGTCCTCGAGGATGAAGCGGGCCATCAGGTCGCCCTTCTTCGTGTAGGACCGGCGCAGGTCGGTGACCACCCCTCCCACCGTCCGCACGGGCGAGCGGTCGCCCGCAGCCGGATCCTCCTCCCGCATGTCCGAGAGGGTGCTGTCGGTGTGCCTGGCCAGCGCCGCCTCGAAGCCCATCAGCGGGTGGTCGCTCACGTAGAGGCCGAGCATCTCCTTCTCGAAGACCAGGCGTTGACCCTTGTCGAACTCGGTGTCGGGGATCGCGACCTTGGCCCCTCCCCATCCCGGGTCGGCCTGCTCCTCTTCGAACGCCGCGAAGAGCGTGGTGATACCCAGCTCGTGTTCGCGACGGCGCTCCAGGGTGCGGTCGACCACGGCCTCGAGGACCAGGCACAGACCCTGGCGCGGGTGCCCGAGCGAGTCGAACGCTCCGGCCTTGACGAGAGACTCCATCGTCCGCTTGTTGAGGACGACAGGGTCGACCCGCTGGCAGAAGTCGAAGATGTCGACGTAAATGCCGTTGGCGTCGCGCTCGGCCACGATGCGGTCGACGAGGCTCTCGCCGACGTTGCGCACCGCAGCGAGCCCGAAGACGATGGCCGGCCGGGCCTGGTCCCTCTGGGCGCTCCGGTCCGGCGCGAACTCGGCCACGGAGCGGTTGACGTCGGGCACCAGCACGTCGATCCCCATGGAACGGCACTCGGAGAGATAGACCGCCGTCTTGTCCTTGTTGTCCTTGACCGAGGTCAGCAGCGCCGCCATGTACTCCACGGGATGATGCGCCTTGAGCCAGGCGGTCTGGTAGGCCACCAGCCCGTAGCCGTAGGAGTGCGACTTGTTGAACGCGTAGTCCGCGAACGGCTCGATGATGTCGAAGAGCTGCGTGCCCAGCTCCTCGCCGTAGCCCTGCGCGACGCAGCCGGCGACGAATTTCTCGCGCTCGGCGGCAATCAAGGCCCGGATCTTCTTGCCGCACGCCTTGCGAAGATTGTCCGCCTCCTCGAGGGAATAGCCGGCGAACTTCTGCGCGACCCGCATCACCGACTCTTGGTACAGCATCAAGCCGTAGGTGTCCTTGAGGATCGGCTCGATGTCCGGGTGCAGATACGTCAGTTCCTTCCTGCCGTTCTTCAGCTCGGGGTAGTCGCGGTGCATGTTGGCCGCCATCGGCCCGGGCCGGTAGAGGGCCACCAGGGCGGCCACGTCGTCGAAGCTCGTCGGCGCCAGGGAGCGCAGCGTCTGGCGCATGGCGCCACCCTCGAGCTGGAAGACGCCCACCGACTCGGCTCGCCGCAGCATCTCGAGCGTCGGCTCGTCGGCCAGGTCGACGCCGTCGATGTCGGGCCGCTCACCGGTGACCTCCTCGATCAGGTCGAGGCAGCGCTCTATCACCGAGAGGTTGCGCAAGCCGAGGAAGTCCATCTTCAACAGTCCGAGGTCCTCGACGCCGTGCATTTCGTACTGGGTCACGATGGGTGCGTCGTTTGGGTCCCCTCCGGCGTCCGGCTTGCGCTGGATCGGCAGGTAGTCCGTCAGCGGGTCGCGGGAGATGACGACCGCCGCCGCATGGATGCCGTCCTGGCGCCGCAGGCCCTCGAGGCCGAGCGCGACGTCGATGACCTCCTTGGCGTCGGGATCCGTCTCGTGCATCGTGCGCAGCTCGGCAGCGGCGGCGAAGCCGTCCTCGTGCCCCTCGGTCTTGCTGAGGCACGCCCGCAGCGGCGTGTCGCGGCCCATGACGAGGGGCGGCATGGCCTTGGCGATGCGGTCGCCCACCACGTAGGGCTTGCCCAGCACCCGGGCGGCGTCGCGCACGGCGGCCCTCGCCTTGATGGTGGAGAACGTGATGACCTGGGCCACCCGGTCGCTGCCGTACTTCTCCGCGGCGTAGCGCATCACGTCCGCCCGGTAGCGCTCGTCGAAGTCCATGTCGATGTCGGGCATCTGCTTGCGGCCCGGATTCAAGAAGCGCTCGAAGAGCAGGTCGTACCGGATGGGGTCGAGATCCACGATCTGGAGGCAGTAGGCCACGCAGCACCCCGCCGCCGAGCCACGGCCCGGACCGACCCGGATGTTCGACTCGCGGGCGAAGCGGATGAGGTCCCACACAACGAGGAAGTAGGCCGCGAAGCCCATGTTCCCGATGACACCGAGCTCGTAGTCGAGCCGCTCCACCACCTCGGGTGGCAGCGGCGAGCCATAGCGCCGGCGCGCGCCCTCCATGGTCAGGTCGCGCAGGAAGGCCAGCGCCCGCTCCTCGTAGGTGTCGCCCGTGAACCGGTCCGGCACCGGGAACTCGGGCAGGCTCGGCTTGCCCAGCTCTATCTGCACGTCCGCTCGCTCGGCGATCAGCAACGTGTTGTCGCACGCCTCGGGCACCTCGCAGAACAAGTGGCGCATCTCGGCCGCGCTCTTCAGGTAGTGCTCGGTGCCCTCGAACTTGAAGCGGTTGGTGTCGGCGAGGAGGGCTCCGGTCTGCACGCACAGGAGGGCGTCGTGCGCAACCGCGTCCTCGCGGTGCGTGTAGTGGCTGTCGTTGGTGGCCAGGAGCGGCGCCTCGATACGCCGGGCGATCTCAATCAGCTGTGGGTTGGTCCGGTGCTGGTCCGCGAGCCCGTGGTCCTGCAGCTCCACGAAGAGGTTGCCCCGCCCGAAGATGTCCTGTAGCCGCGCCGCCCGCCGTTCCGCCTCCACCACGTCGCCGGACAGCAGGGCCTGGAGCACGACTCCGCCCAGGCACCCCGTCGTGGCGATCAGGCCGCTGTGATGGCGCTCGAGGAGCTCCCAGTCGACGCGGGGCTTGTAGTAGTAGCCCTCGAGGTAGGCGGCCGACGAGAGCTGCATGAGGTTGCGGTAGCCCTCGACGGTCTCGGCCAGCAGGGTCAGGTGGTAGTAGAGCTTCTGCCCGCCCTCGGCGTCGCCGCCGGTGTCGTCCATCCTGCCCCTCCGCACGGGGCGCTCGTGGCGCGACTCGCCGGCCATGTAGGACTCGGTGCCGATGATGGGCACGATGCCCTGGTCGCGGCACGCCTTGTAGAAGTCGAGGACCCCGTACATGTTGCCGTGGTCCGTGATACCGAGCGCGGGCTGACCGTCGGCCGCCGCTGCTGCGACGAGGTCTCCCACTCGGGCGGCGCCGTCGAGCATGGAGAACTCGGTGTGGGTGTGCAGATGCGTAAACGACCGCTCCGACACCGGCCCTCCTTTCGCCACGTCAAACTTACACCGGTGTGATTCCTCCCGGACTCTGCAATCTAGCCCGCCGGGCGGACCCGGAGGACCACCGATCCGGCCACTTTGTCATGCAGGGTCTGGCGCTTCTTGTCCCAGAGCGGGAACAGCATGTCGAGGACCCAGATGAGGCCGAGGAGCAGGAAGAGGAGGTTGATCAGGCGGAGCACTCCCTCGAAGGCGGCCCGGGCCAGCGCCCTCCCGTAGCCCAGTGCGGCGAGGGTCTCGTCGCGCACCACCCGCACCCCGACCGCCATCATGCCCACGGTCTGGCCCTTGGGCGATCCGCAGAGGAGTGTCCCGTAAGCGATCCAGAGCACGCCCGTGATCAAGAACGGCACTGCGGAGAAGCTCCGCCGTCGCGTCCCTCGTCGGGCCATGAGGCGCACGTCGAGCGTGTGGCTGTGGCGGAACAGCAGGTAGAAGAGCGCCAGCACCACGAGGAAGATGACGGCGTCGATGAGGTACCCCCCGACCCTGATGCCCCAGGTGGCGTAGGGCAGGCCGTCGGCCGTGCCGGTCGGGCCCGTCGACGGGTATCCGACCGGGGCCTGGGTCGGGAACGCGGGTGGGGGCGGAGGGGCGTTGCCTGGGAACGGTGGGGGGGCGCCGGCGCCGGTGTCGGCTCCGGTCGCCTCGCCGGGGCCGGGCGTCACGCCTCCTCGGTCAGAATCGACCGGGCCCCGAGGGTCGAGATCACAGGTACGCCCCGGTCCTTCCCGTTTCGCCGGCCGACGGCAGGCCCCGCTGGCGCATCTCCTCGAGTTGGGCCCGCGCCGCCATCTGCTGTGACATCAGCGTGGCCTGGATCCCGTGGAACAAGCCCTCCAACCACCCCACCAGTTGCGCCTGCGCGATGCGCAGCTCGGCTTCGCTCGGTGCGTCGACGTCGAAGGGTGGCGCCATCCGCTCGAGCTCCGCCACCAGGTCAGGCGACAGCCCTTCTGTGAGGTCGCGGATCGACTGCTCGTAGATCTCGCGCAGCCGCACCCGGCTCTTCTCGTCGAGGGGAGCCGCGCGAACCTCGTCGAGCAGCGTCTTCACCATCGAGCCGATGCGCAGCACCTTTGCCGGCTCGTTGACCGACTCGGTCCGGTTGTCCTCGCCGTCGCCCTCCCGGGCGACGGCGCCCAAGACCTCGTCGGGGGAGATTGCTCCCGCCCCGGCGTCGGGGGTGTCGTTGGCGGTTCCATCGTTGCTCACGTCAGCCATGGTGCCTTTCCATACCCGTCAGCCTCTCCAACGGATCGTGTCTCTCGCTCGCCCGCACGTCCTCGAACACGGCTCAATGGTGCCACCGGCCGAGCCGTGTCACGAGATACGCCATGCGAGCAGGGGGATCAACATCTCGTCCGGGGTCAGTGACCCGTGTCGCGCCTTGAGGCGGAGCTCCCCGGTGTCCGCCGGGTCCAGGAACGCAGTCGGGGTGAACGGCACGAGGGCAACGTCCCCCAGCCGTGCGGCGACCTGGGCGGAGGGCACGCCGCCGAGCCACCCCTCGTCGATGATCTGCTCCCTGGTGCGGACCCACGCCACCTCGCCGTGCAGCCCGGTCGCCGTCTCCGTGACGTCGGCGCCGGCACCGGGGCGGACGTGCAGCCAGCGAAAGCGCCCCTCGCCGCTGATCAGCGTCACGCCCTGCATGATCTCGGGGCCGAGCACCTCGACGGAGCCGCCGACCTCCACCTGTCCGTGATCGGCGGTGACGACGAGCACGGCCTCCGGCGGGAGCACGTCGAGCACGTCACCGACGAGGCGGTCGGCGGCGCGCAGCTCGTCGTCGTAGTACTGACCGAGCCCCTCGGCGTGGGCCACCTTGTCGATGCCCTCGTAGTAGGCGTACACGAAGGGGCTGCCCGAGGCGGCCAACTCCCGCACGGCCGTCACGAGCCCGGCGGGGGTGTGCCAGCGGTGGAGGTCGACGTGACCCAGGTGCGCGGCGGTGAAGCCGGTCGGCCCGTAGTCGTGCCGGGTGACCACCGGCACCAACCCCTTCGAGCCGGGGAAGGATGCGCAGGGTTGGAACTCCGGTGCAGGCACCCGCATGCGGGCGTCTTTTCCTCGCACCGACCACTGCAGGACGTTCATGATCTCGCCGTCGAGGGCCACCCGGTAGCCCACCACACCGTGCTGGGCCGGCACCCTGCCCGTCACGAGCGTGGTCAGCGCGCAGGCCGTGGTGCTCGGTGCCACCGAAGTGATCGACCCCCCTGCCGCCGCCGTCAGGACGGGGGCCAGCGCGCTGCGCTCCCGCAGCTGTACCGTGCCCAGGCCGTCGATGACGAGAAGAACGACCTGGCGCGCCCCGGCCACCGGGGTGGGGAACCACGACGGGAGCTCCCTCTCCCCCGGGTGCGCCAGCTCCCCCAGCAGGGTCGGCACCACACGATGGAGGCTGGCCCCGTCCCAGTCCGGCAGCAGTGGCTCAGGCACGGGTTGCCGCACGCCGTTCAGCCCGCCCTGGGGCTCCGCCACGGTCGCCCGGGCAGTCGCTGCGTCGTTCACGGAGGGACACCCTACGACCCGGGCACCCCCTCTACCCACGTGGGGGCCGGTAGCATCCGTTCCTGTGAGGGTTTCGACGCGGGGTGACTACGCCAGCCGGGCGCTCCTGTCGCTGGCCCTCCACGGCGCCGAGACGCCGACCTCCGTTCGCGACATCGCCGAGCGCACCGGGCTGCCCCAGCCCTACCTCGAGCAGATCCTCCTCGCCCTCAAGGGCGCCGGCCTCGTCCGCTCCAAGCGGGGGGTCGGGGGCGGCTACGTCCTGGCCCGCCCCCCCGCGGAGATCTCCCTGGCCCAGATCGTGTCGGCTGTCGACGGCCCCATCGCCGCGGGGGACTTCGGCGAGCCTCACGCCAATGGCGCCTGCGACCACGAGGGGCAGTGCGTCTTGTTGGCCGTCTGGGCGGATGTGGGCGAGACGATCCGCACCCATCTGCAGTCCTACAGCCTGGCCGACATGGTCGACCGGGCCCAGGGCAACGTTGCCGCACCGGTCTGACCTGCCCCCTCACTGACGCCCCTCTCACCCTGAGCCGTGTCCGGACCCCGGTCGGCCCGGTCCGGAAATTGCGCTCAGGGGGTCGGGCCCCGGTTCCAGACCTCGATGGCCGGGAAGTCGAGCTCCCAGCCCAGCACGCAGATCCCCCCGGGGCGCAGGAGGAGCAGCCGACCGGCCACCGGTGGCAACCCCAACCAGCGGGCGGCCAGCACGCGCAGCAGATGGCCGTGCGCCACGCAGAGGGTGTCGCCGTCCGCGTTCCGGGCCCGCTCGATCACCCGGTCCGCCCGGCGCCCGAGGTCCGATACCCGCTCGCCCCCCGGGACCCCGACGTCCCACAGCGTCCAGCCGGGTCGTCCTTCGCGGATCTCGACACCGGTCAGGCCCTCGTATTCGCCGTAATCCCATTCCACGAGGTCGGGCTCGGCCTCACCCTCGAACCCGGCCAACGCACAGGTCTCCGAGGCGCGTCGCAGCGGGCTCGTCAGGACCAGTGCGAACGCCGTGAAGCCATGGTCACGCAGGATCTGACCTGCCCTTTCGGCCTGCTCACGGCCCTGGTCGAGGAGAGGAATATCGGTCCGCCCCGTGTGTTGACCATTGAGGGCCCACTGGGTGGCGCCATGCCTGAGGAGCACCATCCGGCCGGCCATGCGCCGTAGACCACCACGGGCACGGGACTGGCGCAACTCGGTCCGAACACCCTCGTGGAATGATCCGGGCCCGGGGCGGGTTGTACCCGTCAGGTTCATCCCGGATGCGTCCGGGTACGTACGACTGAGAGTGAGCGAAAAGCGTCTGGAGCGATCATGAAGAGCGCGGTGAGCACGTCGGACACGTTGGGGTTGATGTTGCGGGACCTCGACCAGTTCCCCATGCCCGATCACGAGCAGCAGGTCGAGTTGGCCAAGCGCGTGGTGGCGGGCGACGAGGCCGCGCGCAAGCAGATGGTCGCCGCCAACCTCCGGCTGGTGGTGCACTGGGCCCGCCGGTACCAAGACCGCGGCGTGGACATGGCCGATCTCGTGCAGGAAGGCACGTTCGGCCTCATGCGCGCCGTGGACAAGTTCGACTGGGAGCGCGGCTTCCGCTTCTCCACGTATGCCACCTGGTGGATCCGCCAGGCCCTCCAGCGCGCCGTGCAGCAGCACGGTCGCACCATCCGGATCCCCCTCGAGGTCGGGGAGCAGATCCAGCGTCTCGAGCTGACCAAGTCCGAGCTCGCCAGCACGCTGGGTCGCGCGCCGACCGAGGCGGAGCTGGACGACGCGACCGGCATGACCGCGGACGAGCGCGAATCGCTCGAGGACGTGGCGAGGGTGACCGCGTCGCTCGACCAGCCCGCCGCGCTCGAGTCGTCGACCACGCTGGGCGAGCTCGTCGCACCCGACGAGTCGGACTTCGTGGCAGACGTCGAGGAGACCATGGTGTACGACCGGGTCCGTGAGGCGGTCGAGCGGCTGCCCTGCCTCCAGCGCGACGTGCTCCGGCTTCGCTTCGGCTTCGACGGTGACTCACCTGCGTCGCTCCAGTCGACGGCGGAGCGCCTCGGCGTCGGGGTCCGGCGGGTCCGCCGGGCGGAGGAGGAGGCGCTCGCCGCGCTCTCCTTCGACGCCGACGTGCTCGGCGTCCACCAGGCGGCC
>Ga0116224_10002452_pt1 | contig 10861 bp, 7 predicted proteins | sample Sb_taG_9_FD_89699 | JGI IMG/M metagenome (GOLD analysis project Ga0116224, IMG submission 89699) | Peat soil microbial communities from Weissenstadt, Germany - Sb_50d_b_LC metaG | ecosystem: Environmental > Terrestrial > Soil > Wetlands > Peat | place: Germany: Weissenstadt | collected 2010-09-21
ACACCATCAATGCGAAATCGAGGCCATTCGTGTCCATGGCCTGCAACGATAAGGGGTCCTCGGATCGGAAACGTCGTCCGAATCGGGTGACGCGGGGGCGTTTGGGAAGAAACGTCGGCATGGCGGACGTTTCCTCCCAAACGGTTGGCCGCCCCCGGGTCATGAGTGGATCTACTTCGCGCCCACCTCCGCGGGAGCCTCGATCGCGCGCTTGAGGACCTTGCCGGTCGGGCCCTTCGGCAGCTCCTCGACGAACCAGACGTACCGCGGGTACTTGTAGGCGGCGATGCTGGCCTTGACGTGGTCTCGAATCTCGGACTCGGTGACCTGCGCGCCGGGCTTGAGCGCCACCGCCGCTCCGACCTCCTCGCCGAGCTCGGCGTGAGGGACACCGATGACCGCCGCCTCGCGCACGGCCGGATGCTCGTACAGGACCTCTTCGATTTCCCGCGGATACACGTTGTAGCCGCCGCGGATGATCATCTCCTTCTTGCGATCGACGATGAAGAAATACCCGTCGTCGTCGACTTTCGCCATGTCACCCGTGTAGAACCAGCCGTCCGGGTCGATCGCGTCCGCGGTCGCCTCGGGCCGGTTCCAGTAGCCCTGCATCACGTTGTGGCCGCGGATCGCGATCTCACCCACCTCGTCCCGAGCCACGTCCTCGTGATCGTCGCCGACTAGCTTCATCTCGACGCCTTCGATCGGAGTGCCGATCGAACCGGCCTTGCGCTCCCGGTCGGGATGGTTGAACGACGCCACCGGCGAGGTCTCCGACAGCCCGTATCCCTCGAGGATCATGCATCCGAAAGCCTCCTCGAACGCGCGCAGAATCTCGACGGGGAGCGCGGCGCCGCCCGACACGCACACCCGAAGCGTGCTCACGTCGAACTGCTCGCGGTCAGGGTAGTTGAGCAGCGCGGCATACATCGTCGGCACGCCTTCGAACACCGTCACCCGGTCGCGCTGCACCGTGGCGAGCGCCGTCTCCGGGCTGAAACGGGGGATCAGCGCGAGCGACGCGCCGGCGCTGACCGCCGCGTTCAGGCCGCAGGTCTGGCCGAACGCGTGGAACAGCGGCAGCGCGCCCAGGATCACGTCTTCGGGACCGAGCGAGAACAGCGCCTTGCTGACGTCGGCGTTGATCGCGAGGTTCGAGTGCGTCAGTTGCGCGCCCTTCGGCTCGCCGGTCGTGCCCGACGTGTACAGGATCACCGCGGTGTCGCCGGCGGCTCTATCGACGACCTCGCGGACCGGCTCGGCGCCCGCGAGCAACCGGCCGAACGTGGTCGGTTCCACCACGATGCAGTCGGCGCCGACGGCGACGGCGCCCCGCTCGGCCGCGTCCGCGAGCTCGTGCCACGCGAGGATCAGCTTGGCCTCGCTGTCGCCGAGGTAGAACTCGACCTCCCGCTGCTTGAGCAGCACGTTCATCGGCACGATGACCCCGCCGGCGCGCAGCACGCCGTAGTAGGCGAACGCGAACTGGGTCACGTTCGGGAGCATGATCCCGACGCGGTCGCCGGGCTCGAGGCCACGCTCATGGAGCAGCCCGGCCACGCGAGCGCTCGCTTCGTCGAGCTCCGCGTACGTGATCACGGCCTCGTTGATCCGTAGCGCGGCGCCGTCTGGGTGGCGCTGCGCGGAGGCGGTCAGGTTGTGGGCGAGATTCTCGTTCATCGGCGGTCCTTGTTTTCGGTGGCAGGGAGTAGGTAGAAGCCTGACTCAGCGTGTCGGCCGAGACCATGGGAGCGGGGGCCTAATTCGGACGGCCCCGATTGTGCGGCGCAACCAATCCGGCGTCGGCCAGGCGGGCCGCGATCAGGATCTCGATCAGGTCGCTGACGCGGCGCAGGTCGTAACCGGTCCGCTCGGCGATCCGCGAGAGCCGGTAATGCGCCGTGTTCACGTGGATGTGAAGGTTGTCGGCCGCGCGGCGCGCGTTGAGGTCGCAGGCGACATACTCGCGAAGCGTGGCGATCAGCGGACCGCTCTCGGCCATGTCCTGCGCGACGAACTCGTGGACCGCGGGCGGGATCAGACGGCTCGTGGTCGGGTCGGCGCGGAGCGTCAGGTACTCGAACGCGCTCATCTCCGACAGGGCGACGACGCCGGGCGCCGATCCCCGCGCGATCCGGATCGCGGTCGACTCCCGGTAGGCGTCGGGGATCTGAGCGAGCCCGCTCACCGTGGTGCTGACCGCGACTGATAGCGGCAGGCCGGCGTCCGCGAGCCGGAGCTGGACGTCGACGAGCCGCGGCGCGATCGTCGCCTCCAAGCCCTCGGCGGCCCGCACGACGACCACGATCTCGTCCTGGCGGACGACCGCGAGCGGGAGCGTTCGCCCGCCGATGGCGCGAGCCAGCGCCGCCGCGCCCCCGCGCAGCAGCTGCTCGTCGCTCGGTGCCGCAGAGGGAGTCGCGGAGATCACGACGAACGACGACTCGTCAGCGAGTCCGGCCGCGCGGGCCGCGTCGAGCCGCGGCCCGGGCTCGAGCTCGCGGCCGGCGAGGAGGTCCTCCAGCAGGTCGCGGCGGATCCGCTCGCCGGTGGCTGCGAGCTGCTCCTGGGTCTCGAGGTAGACCTCGGCGGCGTGAGTGGTCGCGACCTCGAAGTACCGGGGAACGTGTGAGGCGAACACGAGCGCCGCCCGCCGTGACTCGTCGTCGTGCGCGAGCGCGAGCGCGGTGTCCCACAGCACCCGCTCGCCGACGTAGAACGCCTGCACGAACTCGGTGACCGACACGCGCTTGGCCCGCCGCGCGGCGTGCGGCCGGACGAACAGCAGATCCTCGCGGGTGACGTCGCGGTTGGTCTCGAGGGTCCCGATGCTGGCGCGCAGATGCGCCAGGACATGGGCGCGCACGTCACGCCGCAGCTGCTGGTCGGCGTTGCGGTAGGCGGGGATCTCGGTGAGCATCCGCTCGGTCGCCTCGTCGGTCAAGACCTCCAGGCGCTCCTCCAGCGCCTCTCTGAGCGCGACGATCGCGGGGTCCCGGTTCACGCCAAGCCTCTCCTGGCCGGTGATTGTACGCAGCACACAACGCGAGCCGCGGAACTTAGGTCGTTGATCCGATGCGCGCGGCCCTCGGCGGAGCGAGTCTTATTGCGCAAGCACAACCCGGAGACGATCGATGAGCGAGAACCCGACAACCGAGATCAACCAGTCCCGCATCCGCCGTACGAGCCAGGCGGCTCGGTCGGGGCTGGACGTGATGCTGAGCGAGGCCGCATCCGGGGGACCGCCGCGGTTTATCGCGCCGGGCTCGGCTGTCAAGGTCGGCGCCGGACTGGCGCGGCACCCCGGGCGGGTCGTCGGCCGCGCCGCGGGTCTCACGGCCGAGCTCGCCCGCACCGCCGCCGGCCGCTCAGAGCTGGCGCCGGCCAAGGGCGACCGGCGCTTCGCCGACCCGGCATGGGAGCGCAACTGGCTGTTCCGGCGGCTGCTTCAGGGCTACCTGGCCATCGGCGAGACCGTCGACGGGCTGATCGCAGACGCCGACGTCGGCTGGCGCGCCGAGCGGCGCGCGCGGCTCGCGGCCGGGAACGTCCTCGACGCGCTGGCCCCGACCAACTTCGCCTGGTCCAATCCGACGGTGATCAAGGAGGTCGTCGACACCGGCGGTGGCAACCTGGTTCGCGGCGCCAGGCATCTCGTCCACGACCTCAACACCCCGACGCGGATGCCGGCGACGGTCGACACGAGTAAATTTGAGGTTGGCGGCAATCTCGCGGCCTCGCCCGGGTCGGTCGTGCTGCGCACCGACGTGTTCGAGCTGATCCAGTACCAGCCCGCGACCGATCAGGTGCGCGACGTGCCGCTCGTGCTCGTCCCGCCGACGATCAACAAGTTCTACGTGCTCGACCTCGCGCCGGGGCGGAGCATGATCGAGCACTACGTCGCGCAAGGACAGCAGGTGTTTGCGATCTTGTGGCGCAATCCCGAGCAGGAGCAGGGTCACTTCGACCTCGATACGTACGCGCAGGCGGTCGCCGAGGCCCGCGACGCGGTCGCCTCGATCACCGCTCAGAGCGGAGTCCACCTGGCAGCGGCGTGCTCGGGAGGGATCATCACCGCGGGTCTGCTCGGCCACCTCGCGGCGGCCGGCGAGCTCGATCGCGTGGCGAGCCTGACGCTGATGGTGTGTGCGCTCGACAACGACACCGAGGGCACGATGGCGGCGTTGACGACCCGCGACGTCGCCGCCGCGGCGGTCGCCGAGTCCGCGCGCAGGGGATACCTCGACGGGAAGGCGCTCGAGGGCGTGTTCACGTGGCTTCGCCCGAACGACCTCGTCTGGAACTACTTCGTCAACAACTACCTGCTCGGCAAGGAACCGCCGGCGTTCGACATCCTCTACTGGAACCAGGACACGGTCCGCCTCGCGGCGGGGCTGCACCGCGATTTCATCAACATCGGGCTCGACAACGCGTTCGCCCATCCGGGCGCGCTCGAGGTCATCGGCGAGCCGGTCGACCTCGGCGCGGTCGACGTCGACACGTACTTCATCGCCGGCGCCAACGACCACATCGTTCCGTGGGAGAGCGCTTACAAGAGCGCGCTCCTGTTCGGCGGAGACCGGCGGTTCGTGCTGTCGCGGAGCGGCCACATCCAGGCGCTCGTGAACCTGCCGGGGCGGGAGGGAGCCGAATCTCGGTCGAGCTTCCGCGTCGCCGACGAGCTGCCGGCGACGCCTGAGGAATTCGCGGCGCAGGCGCCGCAGCTGCCGGGCAGTTGGTGGGGAGACTGGGGCGCGTGGCTTGCCGAGCGCTCCGGAGCGCTCAGGCCGGCGCCCGAGCGACTCGGAAACCAGACCTACAAGGCACAGGGAAGGGCACCGGGGACCTATGTACTTGCCAACTGACGAGCTCCCGGCGGTCCCGGACGAGCGCTGGTGGGGCGACCACCTGCGCGAGACGCGCTGGCAGCTCGAGCTCTACCGGCTGCTCGTCGACCCGGTCTTCCTCGGCTACGGGGTGCCCCGCGGCGACGGCCGTCCGGTGATCCTGATGCCCGGCTTCGGCGGCGGCGACCAGACGATGATCGTGCTCGCGGCCTGGCTTCGGCGGATCGGATACCGGCCGCAGCTGTGCGGCTTCGTCACGAACACCGGCTGCGCTGACCGCGCCGTCGACCGCGTCGAACGCCGGCTGGAGCGGCTCCACGACGGCTACGGGCGTCGCGTGGCGCTGATCGGGCACAGCCGCGGCGGTCACTACGCCCGTGCGCTCGGTCACCGCCGGCCGGACCTCGTCTCGCATGCGATCTCGGCGGGCGCCGGGCTGCGGAGGATGCTCGCGACGAGCTACCCGACCCAGCGGGCGGTCGCCGCCGTGCGCGGCGTGACGCTGCGCAGCGGCCGGGCGCAGTCGCCGGGCTGCATGACCGAGATGTGCGACTGCCGTTTCGCGTCGGACTTCGACTGCCCCTTCCCGGCCGACCGCGTGCGCCTGACGAGCATCTACTCCAAGGGCGACGGCGTGGTCCGCTGGCAGGCGGCGCTCGTCCCGTATGGCACCTGCGTGGAGGTGACCGGGAGCCATGTAGGGCTGGTCTTCAACCGCAAGACCTACCGGGCGATCGCGGCCGCGCTCGCCGAACCAGAACTGGAGGATCCCCATGCTGACCGCCCCTGAGCTGTTCCAGGACCTTGGCCATGCTCTGGCCACCGACTACTTCTTCCTGCGCGAGCAGCTCACCGGGGAGCAGCTCGAGATGCTCCGACGCGTGCGTGTGTTCGTCGACGACGAGGTGCTGCCGGTCATCGGCGGCTACTGGGAGCGCGCGGAGATGCCATGGCAACTGATCCGCCGCCTCGGGGAGCTGGGTGTGGTCGGCGAGGACATCCACGGCTACGGCTGCCCCGGGCTCGACCCGATCGCGACCGGACTCATCCACATGGAGCTCAACCGCGGCGACGGCAGCCTGGGTACATTCCTCGGGGTCCAGGCCGGGCTCGCGATGAAGTCGATCGCGATGCTCGGCTCCGAGGAGCAGAAGCAGCGGTGGCTCCCCGGCATGGCCCGCGTCGAGCTGCTCGGAGCGTTTGCGCTGACCGAGCCCGACCACGGGTCGGATTCGGTCGCGCTCGAGACGAGCGCCCGGCGGGTCGGCGACTCGTACGTGCTCAACGGTGCCAAGCGGTGGATCGGGAACGGAAGCCTGGCCGACGTGGTGGTCGTCTGGGCCCGCACCGAGGACGGCAAGGTCAACGGCTTCCTGGTCGAGAAGGGAAGCCCGGGCTACGAGGCCGAGGTGATCGAGGGCAAGGGGTCGCTGCGCGCAATCTGGCAGGCGCAGATCTCGCTCGAGGACGTCGAGGTGCCGGCCGAGAACCGGTTGCCCGGCGCGCTCAGCTTCAAGGACGCCGGGCGCGTGCTGGCGGGAACGCGGAGCACGTGCGCCTGGGCGGCGCTCGGTCACGCCGTCGCCGCCTACGACACCGCGCTCGCCTACGCCCAGCGCCGCGAGCAGTTCGGCCGTCCGCTGTCCAGCTTCCAGATCATCCAGGACCGGCTGGTGAGGATGCTCGCCGAGGTGACCTCGATGCAGCTCTATTGCCTGCAGATCGGCCGCCTGGCCGCCCGCGGCGAGCTCAGCGACACGATCGCCGGGCTGGCGAAGCTCAACAACACGCGCAAGGCCCGCCAGGTCTGCGCCGAGGCGCGCGACATGCTCGGCGGCAACGGGATCCTGCTCGAGAACCACGTGATCCGTCACATGGCCGACATCGAGGCGATCCACACGTACGAGGGCACGGAGACGATGCAGACGCTGATCGTCGGGCGGGACATCACCGGCATCGGAGCCTTCGCGTAACTGGCCCGGCGAACACCGCAAGGCGCGTTGCAAGAGCAGGAGACCGCGGCCGCGGCTGGTAGGGTCGCCGGCCTTGAGCAGGCGGTACGCAGTGGTCGTGGCATCCGTGCTGGCGGTTGTCACCATTGTGACGAGCGCCGGCGTGAGTCGCGGCGACCTCGCGAGCCGTTACTCGGCCGGCCGGCAGCGCGCGAACGAGCTGAACTCGGCGATCCACGCGGACAGCACGAAGATCCAGGGATTCGAGGGCACGATCAGCTCGCTGCAGGCCAGGCTCACCGCCGTCCAGCAAAGCCTCGACATCCAGGAGCAGCAACTCGAGCAGGTGACGGTGGCGCTGTCGAGCGCGCAGCGGCGGCTCGTCCAGCTGCAGCGCCAGCTCGCCAGCGACCGCCGGATCCTCGCCACCCAGCTGGTCGCCGACTACGAGTCCCCGACTCCGAACCTGGTCGACGTGATCGTCGAGTCACGGGGGTGGAACGACCTGGTGAACAAGGTCAGCAACCTGAAGACGATCGCCGCCGCCAATTCGCGGACGATGCGTGCCGTCATGACGACCCGTGTGGCCGTTGCGGCGCAGGCCCGCCGGCTCGCGCGCATCAAGATCCGCCGGCAGCAGACCACGACGGCGGTGCGCATCGAGCGCGACAACATCGCGCAGCTCCGCCTATCGATCGTCGATCGCGAGCTTCGCGTCGCCAGTGACCGCTCGGCCAAGCGGAGCCAGTTGACCAAGCTGCAGAAGACGCTCACGCACGAGGCGAAGGTGCTCGACGCCCAAGCGGCGGCCGCCAGCGGCGGCGCCGGGTTGCCGGTCGTTCCGCCCCCCGGCGGCTGCATCAACACGGCGTTCGTGCCGCACGGCGGCTCGACCGGGTTCTTCCCGGCTCCGGGGACGAGCTATTCGGTGAATCAGGAGCCGATCATCGCGGCCCGGCTCGACGCGCTCGGCAAGGCGCTCGGGCTGCACCTGATCGGCATCTCCGGCTACCGCACTCCGCAGCATTCCGTCGAGGTCGGCGGATTCGCCGATGATCCTCACACCCGCGGCGAGGCTTCCGACACGCCCGGCGTCGAAGGCGTGCCCGAGGCCACGCTCGAGGAGTTCTGCCTCACGCGCCCCTTCCCGGGGGCGCGCGAGGCGGATCACATCCAGGAGCTGTAGGGCTGTGGCATAGCTGTGGTATGGTTATGCCATGGCGCGGGTGAGGGTGAGCACGACCGTCGACGGGGAGCTTCTCGGTCGTGCACGCGAGCTTCGCTCGGGGTTGCCGGACTCAGCTCTGATCGATGCCGCGCTGGCGGCGCTCCTAGCCGCTCATCGGAGCGCCGAGATCGACGCCGCGTATGCAGCGTACGACGCACATCCGTTGCACCAGGTCGATGACTGGGGCGACCTCGCATCGTTTCGGGCGGCTGCCGGCGCGTCGTGAACGCGATGCCGGCCAGGGCAGAGATTTGGTGGTGCGAGTTGCCCGACGTTGGACGCAGGCCGGTTGTCGTACTTAGCCGCGACCCCGCGATCCCGCGGCTCCGGCGCGCTCTGATCGGGCCGTGCACGACCACGATTCGCGACATTCCGAGCGAGGTCGTTCTCGAGCCGGGTGAGGATCCCGTGCCGAGGCGCTCCGCGGTGAACCTAGACTCGGTGGAGAGCGTCTCCATCGGGACTCTTGTCGAACGGCTCGGCCGACTCAGCGACGAGCGGATGCGGCAGATCTGTGCCGCGCTCGAGGTAGCAGTGGCGTGCCCGGGCTGAGCGCTCCGGTCAGAATCCGGCCAGAGCCTGCTTCAGGTCCGCGACGAGGTCGTCGGGATCCTCGACGCCGCAACTGAGCCTGACCAGGTCGGGCGGGACGGCGGCGATCGAGTCCTCGACCGACTGGTGAGTCATCGCCTGCGGCACCTCGATCAGCGACTCGACGCCGCCGAGCGACTCCGCGAGCGTGAACAGACGGGTGCGCGAGGCGATCTGCGTGGCGTCGGGGTGGCGGAAGCTGACCATCCCGCTGAACCCCGGCCAGCTCACGTCGTTCACCCCGGGTGCTGTGCGCAGCATCTCGGCGACGGCGGCGGCGCTACGGGCGTGGGCGTCCATCCGCAGGTGCAGCGTGCGCAGCCCGCGGTGAACGAGGAAGCAGTCGAACGGCCCCGGGACGGCACCGACGGCGTTCTGGACAAACCGCAGGCGTTCGTACCAGTCGTCCGAGCGGGTGACCACCACGCCCCCGACGACGTCCGAGTGTCCGCCGAGGTACTTGGTCGTCGAGTGCACGACGAAGTCGGCCCCGAGCTCGAGCGGGCGCTGGTTCGCCGGCGTGGCGAACGTGTTGTCGACGGCGACGAGGGCGTCGCGCCGGCGCGCGACCACGGCCTCGATGTCGATCACGTGCAGAAACGGGTTGGTCGGGCTCTCGATCCAGATCAGCCGCGTGTCGTCTCGCACCGCGCGCTCGACCGCTGCCTCGTCGGTCTGGTCGACGAGGTCGTACTCGAGGCCCCACCGGCGCATGACCTTGTCGACGAGCCTGTACGTGCCGCCGTAGAGATCGGCCGGGAGGACGACGTGCGACCCCGGCTCGCACACGATCGTGATCAGCGCGTGCTCGGCGGCGAGGCCGGACGAGAACGTCACCGCGCGCCCGTCCTCGAGCTCGCCGAGCGCCTGCTCGAGCGCGGCCCTGGTCGGATTCGCCGACCGCGAGTAGTCGTAGTCCTCGACGAACTCGCCGGGCCGGCGCTGGGCATAGGTCGAGGTCTGGTGGATCGGCGGGATCACCGAGCCGAACGTCGGATCCGGCGTCAGGCCCGCGTGAACGGCGCGCGTTGCGAACGCGTCGCGCCGCGGTGCGGATTCGGTCACGAGGCCAATGCTTCCAGCAAATCCGTCCGCGTGACGAGCCCCTCGGCGCGGCCGTCGCGCGTGACCAGCAACGCCTGCTGATCGCCGACGAGCAGCTCGACCGCATCGCGGACAGGGTCCTCGATCGACACGGCGGGGAACGGCGCCTCCATCACCTCGACGATCTCGGCGTCCAGGATCGCCGGGTTCTCGGCGGCGCGCTTGAGCAGCCCGCGCTCGCCGATCGCGCCGACCACCGTCGCCGGGTCGTGCGCGCTGACGACGGGGAGCTGCGAGACGCGGTGCTCGTGCAGAAGCGCGACGGCGTCGCGGACCTTGTAGTGGGTCTGGACGGTGACGAGCGAGGGGATCTCGCCGGCGTCGCGCTTGCGGGCGAGCACGTCGCCTACCAGCAGCGTGGAGTCGCGCTCGAGGAAGCCGTACTGGCGCATCCACGCGTCCGAGTAGATCTTCGACAGATACGAGCGACCGCCGTCGGGGAGGATGACCACGATCAGCGCGTCGGGGTCCTCGACCTCGGCGGCGACCTCGAGCGCTGCCTGCAGCGCCAGCCCGCCCGACCCGCCCGCGAGGATGCCCTCGAGCTGGGCCAGCCGGCGCGTGGTCATGAACGCGTCGCGATCGGACACCGTCACCCAGCGATCGATGATCGAGCGGTCGAACGTCGCGGGCCAGAAGTCCTCGCCGACGCCCTCGACCAGGTACGGGCGGACGTTCTCGGGGCCGCCGGAGTAGATCGACCCCTCGGGGTCGGCACCGATCACCACGAGATCCGGATTGCGCTCTCGTAGGTAGCGTGCGGTGCCGGTGATCGTGCCGCCCGTGCCGACGCCGGCGACCAGATGCGTGATCTGCCCGGCGGTCTGCTCCCAGATCTCGGGCCCGGTCGAGTCGTAGTGGGCCTGCGGGTTGGCCGGGTTGAAGTACTGGTTGGGCTGGAACGCGCCCGGGATCTCGGCGGTGAGCCGGTCGGCCACCCGGTAGTAGGACTGGGGCGACTCCGGCGGGACGTCGGTCGGGGCGAGCACGACGTCGGCGCCGTAGGCGCGGAGCAGGTCGATCTTCTCGCGCGACATCTTGTCGGGCATCACCGCGATCACGCGGTAACCCTTCAGCCGCGCCGCGATCGCGAGCCCGGTGCCGGTGTTGCCCGAAGTCGGCTCGACGATCGTGCCGCC
>Ga0116224_10002457_pt1 | contig 10841 bp, 9 predicted proteins | sample Sb_taG_9_FD_89699 | JGI IMG/M metagenome (GOLD analysis project Ga0116224, IMG submission 89699) | Peat soil microbial communities from Weissenstadt, Germany - Sb_50d_b_LC metaG | ecosystem: Environmental > Terrestrial > Soil > Wetlands > Peat | place: Germany: Weissenstadt | collected 2010-09-21
CCTCGCCCATCCACACTGTGTTCCCGGTAACCGCGCCGGGCAAGACGCACCGAGTTGGCACCGATACCGCAGCCGATGTCCAGTGCGAGCGAATCCTGCGGCTGACGCAAGACCCGTTCTAGGTTTAATTGTGGCAGTGTCCCGCCTCTATGGACTCGAAGCGCAGGAGTTTGTCATGCTCTCCCCCTTTCCGAATGAACGAAGGAGGTCCCAGCGTCTCCAGACTGTGCCCAATCAGGCTGCATTGGAGTGGCGGGATCGTTCGCAAACGAGGTCGTCACAGGGCAAGATCCTCAATATCAGCGATCATGGAGCCCTTGTCTTCTCCGACTCAGTCCCGCGACTCGGTGAGAATGTCCTGATACGGCTCAAGCGGCCTATCCAATCCGACTGGACGGGTGCGATCGTCGTGCGACACCATCAACAGAACGAAGTGGCCATAGACTTCATCCTGGGCTGGCCATATGACCTCGAGCTCGCCGCAACACTGGGAATCGACATCATCTCCAGCGGCTTGGGTCTGGCGGAGTCCAACCGGTTCTCGAATTCCGGAGACTAAGTACGCCGTCCATCGCGCTCCGAGGCAGCCTTAACCATCGCCAAATCTCCGAGGTTTGTTGCCACGACCTCGTGCTTCGGTTGGGGAGGGCAAGCGCAGGCCAGCTCACCGCAAAGGTTTACCATCTGGTCGGTTGCGCTACCACGGTCGATCCTACCAGGACGAGCGGTTCTTTTAGCCCTGTGTAGTGTCGTTGTCCTTTTTAAGATCGCCTGCATCGCTTTCGAATAGATCAGCCGATCAGCGGCACAACCGTGCCAGAGCCAGAAAAGGCATGCCCGTCGGCCGTGGCCGAGCTTCGTCTCCTCGCCGCCATTTGTTAGTTGTGCGCTTTGTTATCGGGACGAACGATCGCGTCGGCCTCGATCTTGATCATGGCGGCATCGTCGATCAGGCGGGGGACCTCCACCATGGTCAGGGCCGGCCTGACCTGATCGAAAAACTCGCCGTGAACCTCTCCGCCGTCCCTCCGCTTCTGGATATCGGTCCCGAAGATCCGGGTCCGGACCACGTCCGAGGCTTTACCTCCCAAGGCCTCGATCGCGGCGATGATGAACTCGAGCGCCCGGCGGGCCTGTCCCTTGATGTTCGGGGCAAATCGACCATCAGGCTCGACACCGACGGTCCCAGTGACGGCGATCAGATCCCCTGCCCGGATCGCCCGGGAATAGCCGATGGCCAGTTCCCACGATGAGTTCGAGGAAGCACATTGGCGTCCGTTCCGCTCGGTCACCGTGGTCTTGACGCTGGGTGTCGTGACTTGATCTCCTCGCCGGGTCGCCTGGCGTTCATTCGTCTCGTGAGCTGGAGAGGTTCGGTTCCAGGGCTCTGATCCTGCCGGCCCACAACGTACGCGCCACCTTCTTCAGGTCAGCAAGATCGACGCGGCGAGGCAAGCCTAGCCCTCCTTTCGAGGACGTTTACATTCGAGCTTGCGCCAACCCACGTCACCCTGAATCAGCGTCGAATATGACTACGTGGGTAAACAGTCAATTCCCACGACCGGACTTTCACCGGCAAGTCCATCGGCATTATGGGCTGCAGAACGGGCTCTGACCCCGCGAAGCCTTCCCTGATTCACTGGCATCCGCGTTCGGTGGCATAAGTCCAGCGTTGCGCTGATACGACTATTTATTCATAGAAATAGGTGGTACCCTGGTGATCTTACTGAACCGCCTGACCGCCAGTTCCAGAGCTTGTTCAAACAGGATGGTGGCATCTTCCCATGTGAATTTTTCTGCTGTCCTGAACGCGGCCTCGGACATCTGCTGCCAGGAGGGCTCTGGAAGTTCCAGGACTTCGATCAGCCGTCTGGCCAGTCCCTCGGTGTCGCCCACGTCCAGCAAGTACCCGTTCACGCCGTCCTCAATCAGGTCCATAGGACCGCCAACTCGGGTTGAGACGACAGGACAACGGCAAGCCATCGCCTCGTGAGGAGGAAGGTGATAACCCTCGCTCGTGCTGGCGCAGAGCCAGACATCACACCGGGCATAAATCTCACGAAGAGTATGCTGAGGTGGCATCTGGGTATACACAGCATCCGGCGGCAAGGGCATTGAGGCGGTCAATGGTCCGGTACCGAAGGCGCGAGGTAGCAGGTTTGGAATTCGCAGTGCTGCGATGTCGATCGCAGCGAGGGCGGTAGCGTTCCCCTTGTTAGGGTTTCCCGGAAAGTAGAGCATCCCCACGGTTGGACGCGACTGCTTGCCCCGAGGGGGCGCGTGAAAGAGATCGAGATCAATCCCGTTAGGCACAACTACGGATGTGTGGTCGCCGAATCGATCTCGCGCCAAGTCTGCCAGCCACTGTGAGACGACGATTTTCTGCAACGGCAGGCTCCAGGTCGCCTCAACACGATCAACCGGCTGGTGTGGGAAATTCGTTTCCATCTGCTGGATGAGCTGCGCCTTGGCCCCTTTTGCGGGTGAGAGCTGATCAACCCACTCGGCCGTTTCCCACCAAGTAGCCACAACAACGTCAGCATCTGGTAGGTCGCTGTCAGTGACCGGCCGGAAGCGGTTAATCACTCGGTGCTCAAGCTCGAGCCCGTCAAAGTGCGATGGGCCGGGATCGGATGGCCACCAGCCGTACCCATTGATAAACAGCTTGATTCTGTGCAGGAGGTGGGGGACCTTGTTCTTCGTGGAAACAACCAGAATCTGATGTCCTCGGCGCCGGAGATGTTCAGCGTACGCCGCGATCACACGAGTACCACCACCGAGATTCGCGGCGGGGAGGACAAAAGTGATTCGCACGAGTCGAAACTCCAAAGAGGACGAGGAAGGCGGATAAATTGCTGGCAATAATAACAGGTGCCACATCATACTCACAGCATTGATTCTCGTGTAGGTATGCATTGGCACTGTATTGAGACTCGATGACATATTCACTTCACGTGATTCATTCTACAAGGCAGACCGAAGCGAAGCAACGCATCTTGAGCCAGCAGCAGGAGCCATGGATTCAGTTCCTGAGTCCGAAAAGGGTTCGCCGCCATCTCCCTAGAACAATTCGGATCAGCTTGAAGAACGGGGGACGTGGATAACCATAGTACTCTTGCCATGGATACCGGATAGGACGACCTAACGGCTTACCAGTGTTGAAGAACCGTGTGACGCCTTGCCGCTTGACATAAGGGATTCGCACCCTCCGGAGGGCTTCTCCCCAAACGTTGACATGAAATACCGACCAATCGCCAGTGTCATGCTTCACAAGCATCCGTTTCCCTGTGTTCTCCATATATGTTTCGAGCGCGTATTCATTAATGTACCGGATGTTATCTCCCTGGAATTGCAGGCTTACTGCAATGCCCTGGCTATAGCCATTGCCTATGGTGGCGTGGATGACATTCAGCCAATCGGATCGCCGGAAAATTGAAAAGTTGTTGCTGAATTTTTGCGTCGTGGAGTAGCCGTCTTCAAGCGGGACCAGATCCGCGATCGGAAAGCCACCGGTCATCCCGAAGAGGCGGTACTTGTCGACTCGCTCCAGCGCGTCGTCGAGCCAGGTCTCGTGGCCTGACCGGTAGGGCAACGTATCCAGTTTGATCAAGAGTACCCATTCCGTGGTAGTGGCATCCACGATGAGGCGTACGGCCTCAGGCTCGGTCTCCAGAACCGAGCGGCCCTCACATTCGAGAAGGAGGATCCGGTCGATTAATCCCTGCTTGCGAAGTTCTTCATAGACTGGAGGCGTTCCGATCCTCGGTGAAACAGCGAAGATAACTTGATTCGGCCGGCCTCCCAGGAAGCGGAGCCAATCATCGAGGACCTCGCGCACCATGGTCTGTCCCGTGCTGTAAGTGCACATCGAGACCTGATCAAGAAATTTGCTCATGAGAGTGGTCTTCAGCGTGTTTGGGAGCCTTGCAGACGGCTCTCCGCCCTGTGAGTCTGACCGGACGGTACAGATCCGCGCTTTCAAGCAGTCCGTAACAAGGTGCAAAGCCATATGCTCCGTCAGACGTCAACCCAGGCCAAGAAGTCTATCACAACTACGGAGAGAGGGTAAAGTGTGGGTCTCCAGACTGCTTCATACTAGCTAGCCTTGCGCGATTCCGGGAGGGATAGAAAAATGGTTCATCCGGCAGAAGCGCGCGGAGTTGAACGAAACTGTAGTAAAACACCCTTGAGGACAACTCTTGGGTGAGTGACGGTAAATCGGCTTCATCTCACCAGGACATCGGAGTTTGCAGTGCCCCGGCGCGCCGAGAGCCGATCGAAGACAAGTGATCATTAACGGACACCGAGGTGCCACTTCACGGAGACACGGATTGCCGCTGGCAAGGCTCGGAGCAAAGTCCGCAGGTTCAGGTTCGGTTCGCGGGCGATCGCGGCCTCCAGCATTCGGGGGTGGACAAGGTCGGTGGGGAGCACGGATCCACGCTCGGCCAGAGCCTGAAGGTGGGGCCTGCTCGCGAGCAATCGCCTCTCAACATAGAGGAACATGTTTTGGCTGTAATACAAGATGACTTCGGGGTTTTGCCAGAATTGATGACGGATGCAATCGACAGTCGCGTAGCCCCTCGCCTCGAAGAGCCTGCGCCAGTAGTCTTGCCATTGTTCGTTGATGTGGTGAAAACCCCCCTGGCCCGGGATGGCTGCCGAGAACAGCACGATATCTGACAGGCCGACCAGCTGATCAATGAACGAATCAGCGAGGTTTGCCGCTAGGTGTTCACCGACCTCTAAGGACATCGCCAGGTCGAACCGCCGCCCCAGACCGATTGGTTTGGTCAGATCGCGGGCCAGGAAGCACTCTCCGGGGATCAGCAGCATCTGGGGCTGGACATAGGAACCATCGATACCCAAGACGTCAGCGACCCCCCTCTCGCGGAAGACCGACAGCCAGGTCCCGATGCCACAGCCTACATCGACCACGCTCCGGGGATTGACCAGGGACACAACCTCGGGAACAACTTGCCGCGCCGCGCGTAGCGAACCCTGAACCACCAAGTCGTAGTAGGTTGGATCGTAAGTGACCTGGTCTTCTTGGGAAGTGGAAGTCATCCGATGTACCCTTTCGGAAAAACGTCCTGATCCAGAAAATTGGGTTGGTAAGGAGCGACGGCGAGATACCCGCGCTGTTCTTTTGTTCTATCTGCCGGAAGAGGTTCCGGCCGATCGTATCCCCGAACGATAGGCTCGCAACAAGCAATACAGCAACCGCCAGGAGGCTACGGAGAACGGTTCCTTCCTCAAGGTCAACAGAGCGTACTTCTTGGCTGTCTGAAGGTGGCCCGCCTGCAGCGCCCACCAGCCCCACTTGCAGAACACCTCAGATGGACGGGTGGGCGACGCGGCGGCTACGGGTGCGTCCTGCAACGTCGCGACTGGAAGCCCCCGACGCAATCGAGCCGCCCGCACGGCCTGCTGGACGTTCGACTGCTGAATGGCGTGTCGTGTGGCGCCGATGCTCTGGCCATGCAGGCGCCAGGTTAAAAGGACCTCAGGTAGATTTGCGAGCGAGCCGATTTCCGCGAGCCGGAGCCAGAGATCAAAGTCTTCGGCGCAACAGTAGTCGACGCTGTAGCCGTTCACCCGGCGGATCGAGTCGGTTCGGAGCATCGCGGCAGGGTGGCTCATCTGCCCAGTTTCTGCTCGCATGTGGGCTTCATCGATTCGCTCATGCGTCTCTTCAGTGCACATCTCCCGTATTGGACAAAGCTCGTTGTCGACCCACAAAACCCAGCTGGAGACCGCTACAACCTTTGGATGCGCTCTCAGGTAGGCTACCTGGCGATCGAATCGCTCCGGACTCGATATGTCGTCGGCGTCCATGCGGGCTACGAACTCGCCCCGGGCCAGGTCGAGCATCTCGTTCAAGGCGCCCACGATCCCTGTGTTCGGGCGACTGATCACGCGGATCCGGCTGTCTTGTCCGGCATAGCGGCGCAAAATCGCCAGAGAGCCATCGGTCGAGCCGTCGTCGACGATCAAGAACTCGAAATCTGCGAACGTCTGAGCGAGTATGCTCTCGACGGCCTCGGCGACGTAGCGCTCGCAGTTATAAACCGGCATCACGACCGAAACGACAGGCGAACGCGACATGCTGGAGGTCTCTCTGGTAATCCGCTACTTAAGCTTGGCTTAAAGGTACTGTCGGTCGATTTCGCAAATCGATTATAGACCTCATTACTGCTCACAGCAAATAGGGACCAGAACTGGCCAGGCACATAATCTGGGAAATCTGAAAGACTTGAGAGGCTTGCTCTAGCCCCTGGATCATCCTAGTTTTCCCAGCATAATCAAACACGGCCAGAGCCCGTGGTATTAGGAAGGCCCCCCCGAGGGGGCCGTCTACGCAAGGATGCCCCCGTTGGGGGCGTGGAGTTGGAGCAGTCCAGGCTTACTCCCAGTTCTTCGCATAGGTATCTCCGGTGATGGCAAACACCCGGCTCGTCCTCCATCGCGTTGCAGCCCTCCGAAAGCCTGTACCGCTTCGGGGAAGAAGCACGCCGGATCGCTCGAAGCTCTTAGGGTCACACGGCCACAGGCCGTGGACTTAGTAAGTATTAAGTGCCTGGCCAGTTTTGACCATATGCAATTATGTCGCAGAAGAATCGCGTCGGGGCCAGAGTTCTCAGAGCATATTGAATTCCCTCATGAAGTTGATATGACCCTCCAGGTCCATCGACTGGCGGTTGGCGGGTTGGGAACGAAGTTCATGGTCGAGGATATGAGCCACATACATTTGGGAATGCCACAACGCAGGAGCTTCGATGGTCCGATGAAGCAGGCCACGATCGTGGTCGATCTTGCGAAGTTCATGGTCACGGTTAAACTCCTCGATTGCTCGCAACTCGCCACACCATCGGTTAGCGAAGAAAAAGGTTACATCGTCAAAGTACATGCTTATTGCTGGTAGATATAGCTCGGCAGGTCCCTGGAGGCAGCGCAGGGCAGAACAGGTTGCCGAATAGATGTCGACATCGACCGAGACAAACCCGATAGGTGCGTTCTCTGACAGGCTGGCGATGAAACCTGAAACAGTGTCCTTGATGTCACCAAGAAAGAGCTCAGCTCGTCCATCAATCCGCTTCGTCAACTCATCCTTGTTAACCATAGGGAAGTCACCAGCCGACCAGAGCTCAGGGTGGTCCTCGTAGCCGCCGACATGGGGCAACCCCGCACCTGTGTCAAAGCCGACAATGCGGAAGCTAATGCCGATCTCCGGCTCAAGGCGCCCTGCAAGGTCGACCATTGCAATCAGCCCGTTCCCGGTGGCGACGCCGAACTCGCAGATCGTAACCCGCTTCAGCCCCAGGTACCGCGCGAGGTCGGCTGCTCTCAGCATGCCATAGGCGTAGTTCGGGCGCGGCAGGAGTCCGAGTTCCTCCTGTTGACGCACTGTACCGGCTCGTGCTTGGGCTTCTCTCAGCAACTGGTATTTTGACCGGCCGATGCGGCTCCGAAGAGCCTGGAGTAAGCCCTTGACCATGATATCCCTGCGAAAACCATTGGAGATTGCAAAGAACGACAAGGCGGCCCCTTCAACCCACGTAAGGAATGTGGAGAGCCATTCGAGAGGGGATCAAGCCGCCACGATACCTTCTGATTCTCTCACACTAAATGGCCCCAAGCAACAGGGGAAATGATTACTTGAGACCGAAATGGACTCAGGCACTTATCCAGAGGTGTCGGATCCTTGATGTTGTGTCTCGAATCGGTGCCAGGGCAGCTGAATTCCGAGAACCCCAGGCCGCGACTGGTTTTGCGTACCCAGGTCTCGAAGCGTGAATTCGCAGCAATCATGGCGATGATCGAGAACACCGGCATACTTGGCCGCGCTACCGATGGTCAGCAAGTAGGTCGTAGGCGCCAGAAGCCTGGACGGAATCATGACCGTGAAGGTATGTATTCCAACACCCAGCCGCTCGCCGATATCCGGGCTCGTGTCACGGATGTCGGAGAACAGTACCGTGGTTCCTTCCATGTTCTGGAGGTAGAGGGTGAGGTATGTCCCCGCAACGACTTGCCGAACCTCATACCTCAGGCGTATGGCAATAGGTTCATCGCAACTGAAGTCCGTGCTCAAGCTGCTACCCTCGCTGTGAAGAATTGCCGTCGAGAGAAACTGGCCTGGCTTGGCCGACTCAATTTCAAACTCAGCATAAGCCGCATTATGAGACAGCCCTGACTTCATGTAAGACTTGATCACATCCTTGACGGGGCCGATCGTTTTGACCTTCCCTTGTTCGAGCTGAATCCCCACTTCGCAGAGTTGGCTCATGGCTCCCATATTGTGGCTGACGAAGAAGACCGTCCGTCCATCTCCTGTAGCCACGTCTCGCATTTTTCCTAGACATTTCTTCTGGAACGCATAGTCGCCAACGGCTAGCACCTCGTCGACGATCAAGATTTCTGGCTCGAGGTGTGCGGCGATGGCAAAGGCCAGACGGACGTACATTCCCGAGGAGTAGCGCTTAACCGGCGTATCCAGAAATTTTTCGATCTCGGAGAAGGCAACGATCTGGTCAAACTTGCGATCGATCTCGACCTTCCTCATGCCCAGGATGGTGCCATTGAGATAAATGTTCTCCCGGCCTGTAAGCTCAGGATGAAACCCCGTTCCTACCTCGAGCAGTGACGCCACTCGTCCTCGCAACCGGATTGTTCCCTCGGTCGGTTCCGTGATCCGGCTGAGGATCTTGAGCAGCGTTGATTTACCTGCACCGTTACGGCCAATGAGCGCGACGACCTGCCCCCGCTGGACATTAAAAGAGACGTCTCGCAAGGCCCAGAAAGCCGTGGTCTTTGGGCGAGGGTCCTGTGAGCCCATTCCGAAGAATCGCTTCGCGGAGTGGTAAACATCCGTCAAGGCATTTCGAAAAGTAAACGCGTGGTACCCAATGCTCCGGTGGTCAATCCCACCTGAGGTGTAGAGATTGTAATGCTTGCTGAGCTTCTCGACAATGACGATTGGACGACTCATGATTTCTGATCATATAGTTACAAAGGAACATGATCTGATAAGTGAACAACTGGCCTGTCGTCTTTAGGCAAAGTCAGCGAATTGGCGCTCGGTCCTGCGAAAGTAGAAAAGAGCAAAGATGAAAAGCACCAATGCGGATGCCGAGGAAATCAACAAGCAGGTGACGTTCAGAGAAGCCCCGAGGATAACGCCGCGATAAGCATCGATGATCCCGAACATAGGGTTCAAGGAGAGCAACCAGCCAAGCTTTGGTCTCTTGTCAGTGATCAAACTCGCTGGATAAAACACGGGCGTGACATACATCATGATCTGGACAAGAAAGGGCACCACATGGCGGAAATCTCGGTAGAACAGGGTCAGTGCCGAGAGCAAAACCCCGATGCTGAGCGTACCGATGAGCGTCAAAAGAACCAGCACGGGTAGGAAGATGCAGGTCCAGGCGGGCGTGATCCGGTAGATCAGCAAGATCACGGCGTAGATTCCCAGTGATAACACAAGGTCAACAAGAAATACCGCAGCAGCCGTGACGGGCAGGAATAAACGTGGAAAATACACTTTGGTCATCATGTGCTGATTCACCACGAGGCTTAGAGCTGACTGGGGCATTCCCTGGGAGAACACCGTCCAGGGAATCAGCCCAGCGAAGACAAACACCGGGTAGGGAATCTCAACACCGTTGATCTTGGGGTGGATACCCACGAACTTGGCGACGAACGTGAAGATTACCATCATGAGCAAGGGCTGAATCACGGCCCAGGCACTCCCCAGAACTGTCTGCTTGTACCGGGCAGAAATGTCGCGCCAGACGAAGAAGAAGAGCAGCTCGCGGTAGACATACAGCTCCCTCCAATCAATCGGGATCCATCCGCTCTGGGCGCGGATCACGATCTCAATGAGTTCCGTGTCATCTTCACTCGAAACGGGTGTGTCGAGTGAAGCCAGAGCTTGCTCCCCATCCCGAGATCGGAGTGGTGAAACTGTTGAATGCTGGACTTCGATCATTGTACCTTGCTGTTCAGGTTGGGATTACTCGCGGTCAATGAGGTCATTTCGGCAAGCCGCATTTGCCCCGTTTACTTAAGGCTAAAGACCGGCAAACATCTATTCGCTAACCGTATGCCTGGCACCAAGACCAAGCTCGTAAGATCTGACCACCGAGCCATCTGGCCAGGTAGCCTTCGATCTCACGAGTAGTGATTAAAACAACGTATTGAATCTATAAGTCATGATTCGATAGTGTGTTCCCGCGTGCAACAGCCGACTGGATAGAGTGGATTGTTTAACACCGCCTCTTGCCGACTTATTTTGAAAGCTCCAGGTTGCGGAAGGAATTCTGAGGCTGGGATCTGAATTCCTTGGCAAATGATCTCATCGCGGTCGCAAACCGATCTTTAGTTCAGCAGGTTTTTCGGTTTCGTGCAATCATATCGGTCTCGCTGAGTTCGCTTTTCCCAGTCACGATAGCTTGGGGAGGGAAAAAGGGACATCACCGACATCGACCGTTTGAGAGGGGAATAGCCTTGGGGACATTCACGTAAACGCTTGATGCAAAAGCCTTAGGGGTCAAAGCGGTCTACGTGTCGTAGTGCTCTAGGAGCCTGTCCGAGAAATCGACTCCGAAATCCACAAGTCCTTGCCAATAAATAACTTGCGAGTTGTGAGCCTAATTAAGGTAGGTTCTTTGCTAGCAAGGCCTTACGTCAGCGAGAGGCGAATTCTCGGACAGGCTCCTAGTGCTCTGTCACGGCTAAAATGTCGGGTTGGCAAATTCCGGCGAATCGGCGACCCTGCGTGGCACAAGGAGGTGTGCCATGCAGAAAATTTACATAGTGCGCCTGACGGATCAAGA
>Ga0116224_10002465_pt1 | contig 10827 bp, 9 predicted proteins | sample Sb_taG_9_FD_89699 | JGI IMG/M metagenome (GOLD analysis project Ga0116224, IMG submission 89699) | Peat soil microbial communities from Weissenstadt, Germany - Sb_50d_b_LC metaG | ecosystem: Environmental > Terrestrial > Soil > Wetlands > Peat | place: Germany: Weissenstadt | collected 2010-09-21
CAACGGAATCGTGCCGCATGAACTGCGTGAGAAGCGCCAGCTCGCCCTTCTCGTCCGTCGCCTCAGAGCGGAGGCGGCCGTCCGGTTCGGCAGTCGGTTGGTCCAGCACTGTTTGCATGATCGGCAATCCCCCTTGGATTTGCGGACCACCGAATTCTGCCACGATCGGATTACGGACTGCGTGACGAATTGTGACAAAATGCAATAGGTTTGAGCCCCTTGCTGTTCCCTCACTCCGATTGAAGCGTTTCGACCAGGCTCGCCACCCAGCGGCGGCTGGCGAGCGCCAACGTCTGCGAACGCGCCAGGAGCAACAGCGTGACCTCCGGCAAAAGCGGAAGATTCCTGTCGGCGGACGCTCCCAATCCCTCCGGGGCGAGCCCATCGATCATCGGGGTGACGCCAAGACCGGCCGCAGCGGCGGCTGCGAGCACGCCGAAATTTGAACAGGTGCAGACAATCTCGAATCTGCGTTCCTGAGCGCGCAGCGCGCCGACAGCCGCCTCATGAAATGGCGACCCTTGCGGCGGGAGAACGACCGGCAACGGCCGATTGTCTTCATCATCATTCAATGTCCCGCCGAACCAGCGCAGCTGTCCCCGCCATTGCTCGATCCTGTGGGGCTCGCTCTCGCCGGTCCCAACGACGAAGGCGACGTCAAGAGCGTTCTGACGAAAGGCGGCCGAAAGCGCCTGCGAGCTGTCGACGATCACGTCAAACGTCGTGGGGACCTGGGAGTCGGCGCGCAGCTCATCGAGCCGGGGCGCCAGAATGAGGGCGAACTCGCTGGGCACGCCCACGCGCATGGCATCGTTCAGATTGTTGCGGCCGAGCTCGTCCAGCATGTCGTCATGCAGCCGCAGCAAGCGCTTTCCGTAATCGAAACAAACCTCTCCCACGCTGGACAATTCGAACCGCCCGCCTTTCTTGAACAGCGGCGCTTCGAGGAGTTCCTCAAGCCTTTTCACCTGAAGGCTGATCGTCGGTTGGGTTCGTCCCAGGTCCTCCGCGGCGCGGGTGAAGCCGCGCGACTCCACGACGGCGACAAAGGCTCGCAGGATGTCGATTGGAACGCCGCGCATCGGAAACGTCTCCCCCAGGAGGATTCGTTCTTTGTACAGGGAATTTGTTCATTCCATAAGCGGCGGAAATGCAACCATTCGCGTGTTGCCCACCCGGGACCCTTGGTAACGAAGAAACAATAGCCGCCATTGGAACGGCGAAGATTTGAACCATCCTTGCGCCACTGACAATTGACGCATCGGCATCACGGTCGAAGTACGGGTGGGAGTTTTCATCGTAACGAAGCAAGAATCAAAAAGAACTGAGTTCGTGGATCCGCCGGTCAACTCGTTGGCTGCCGCCATATCAAATAAATATCTGCCTGACCTATCGTAACTTATTGACAATGAAACATGTCCTGCTTCGAATCATTTACGGTGACGATTCGCAAGGTCGACGGTAATCGAAGGCGGGACGCGATGCAGATACATATTCTCGAAGACGCCGGCCAAGAGCTGGCTCCGATTGACAACGCCATTCGGCGCCGCGACGTCGATACCCGCCGCGCGCAGGCCGTCAGGCCGATCGAGCGACTTTACATGTTCGCTGGGTGGAGCCTTGATGAAGCCGCGCGGGACCTCATCGGTCCCGCTGGGCAGCGGGTCGACCTGACGTCGTCCGAGTACGATCTGCTCATGGCCTTTCTGCGCCAGCCGGGCCAGTCTCTCTCTCGCGGCGCACTTCTCTCTGTGTTGCGCGGACGCGAATGGACGTACTTCGATCGTTCCATCGACACGATGGTCGCGCGACTGCGCAAGAAGCTGGCCGACGGGTCCGATCGCCCTCCACTGATCCGGTCGGTGCGGGGCGTTGGCTACGTCTTCTGCGCCGCCGTCTCCAGGCTTGGCGATCAAGACCGATCCCTCCCTACTCCGCCGGTCACGCCCGGGGATGGAGCCGGGCGCCATCTTTCGCCCTGAGGCGCCGCGAAGCGGCGCCAAGGCCCGACGCTCGGTTGCTCAAGGTCGCGAGCCGTTCCGGCGTCGACGCGAAGCCTGACCGGGTCGTTCAACCGACGACGGTAACGAGTCCTGTCGCGCTACGTTTGGCGGCTTCGCGACCTCCTCTCGAATCGGTGTGATTGACGCCCTGCGAATGCGGCTCTATCCATAGCCGCGCGCGCGTATCTAACCCGTCGCAGTTTGAACGAGATCAGGCCTTGCGGCGACGATGATCCGGTTTCATCGCAACGATTTGGCCGCCGACGCCTCCTTTGGCGAGGCGGCCGCCATCGACACGGAGACGCTGGGGCTCGCCGTCGGCCGCGACCGGCTCTGCCTCGTGCAGGTTTCGCGCGGCGACGGGACCGCCGACATTGTGCAGATCGCTCCCGGCCAGGCGAGCGCTCCCAATCTCGAACGGCTGCTGGTCGATCCGACGATCGTCAAGCTGTTCCACTACGGCCGCTTCGACATGGGCGTCCTGCATCATACGTTCGGCGTCATGCCGGCCCCCATCTATTGCACCAAGATCGCCTCCAAGATCGCCCGAACCTATACCGACCGGCACGGGCTCAAGGACCTGACGCGCGAGCTTCTGGGCGTCGAGATCTCCAAGCAGCAGCAATCGTCGGACTGGGGCGCGGACGCCTTGAGCGAGGCGCAGCTCGCCTATGCCGCCTCGGACGTGCTGCATCTGCACGCCTTGCGCGAAAAGCTTGACGCCATGCTGAAGCGCGAGGGCCGGGACGGACTGGCCCGCGCCGCCTTCGCCTATCTGCCCGATCGCGTGCGCCTCGACCTCGCGGGATTCGAGGCCATGGACATCTTTTCGCACGGCTACCCCTGAGCGGCCCTCGCGAAGGCGGAGTCCGCGCCACATGAAGTCAGGCGCTATGTGATCGCCGCCTTCTGCATTGCGACCAGCTGACGGATGCCGTTGCGCGCCAAGGCCAGCATCCGGATGAGTTCGTCCTCGGAGAACGGCGCGCCCTCCGCCGAGCCCTGAACTTCGACCAAGCCTCCAGAGCCGGTCATGACAAAATTTGCGTCGGTGTGGGCGGTCGAGTCCTCGGCGTAGTCGAGATCGATCACTGGTTCGCCGGCGACGATGCCGCAGGAGACAGCGGCGACATGATCCTTGAGCGGGCTGTCGCGCAGGATCGAGCGCTGCGCCATCCAGTTGAGGCAGTCGCGCAGCGCGACCCAGGCGCCGGTGATCGAGGCGGTGCGGGTGCCGCCGTCCGCCTGCAGCACGTCGCAATCAATGGTGATCTGCCGCTCGCCAAGGCGCGGCAAATCCACGACCGAGCGCAACGATCGGCCGATGAGGCGCTGAATCTCCTGGCTGCGGCCGGAAACCTTGCCGGCCGACGACTCGCGCTTGGTTCGGGTGAGGGTTGCGCGCGGCAGCATCGCATATTCGGCCGTCACCCATCCGCGTCCCTGGCCGCGCAGCCACGGCGGCGGCTTGTCCTCGAGCGAGGCCGCGCACAGCACATGCGTGTCGCCGAACCGGATGAGACACGAGCCTTCCGCATAACGCGCCACCCCGCGCTCGAAGCTCACGGCGCGCATTTCGTCAGCGGCGCGTTTGGACGGACGCATGGGCGAGCCTCCCTCATTTCATCGATCCGCTCTAGCGGCTGACGCTACGCGTGGCAAATTCGCTTGCGCACGCGTGCATCGCTGCGGCGCTCTCCGCGTTTGACCATCGGCGCCCGCAACTCTAGGGTCGCCGCGCCATGACCAAGGGCGACAAGACATCCATGCTGCCCGCCAATGACGCAGCGCTCGACCCGACGAAGTCCTTTCAGGGCCTTATCCTGACCTTGCAGACCTTCTGGGCGAAACAGGGCTGCGTCATGCTGCAACCCTACGACATGGAGGTGGGCGCGGGCACGTTCCACCCGGCGACGACGCTGCGCTCGCTAGGCGTGAAGCCCTGGAAGGCGGCTTACGTTCAGCCGTCACGCCGGCCCAAGGACGGACGTTACGGCGAGAATCCCAACCGGCTGCAGCACTATTATCAGTATCAGGTGATCCTGAAGCCTTCGCCCGAGAACCTTCAGGAGCTCTATCTCGATTCGCTCGCCGCGATCGGCGTTGACATGGCCCTGCACGACGTGCGCTTCGTCGAGGACGATTGGGAAAGCCCAACGCTCGGCGCGTGGGGCTTGGGGTGGGAATGCTGGTGCGACGGCATGGAGGTGTCGCAGTTCACCTACTTCCAGCAGGTCGCGGGTTTCGAGTGCGCCCCGGTTTCCGGTGAACTGACCTATGGCCTCGAGCGGCTGGCCATGTATGTGCAGGGCGTCGAAAGCGTCTACGACATCAACTTCAACGGCGGCGAGGGCGCCGAACGGGTCGCTTACGGCGACGTGTTTTTGCAGGCGGAGGAGGAATATTCCCGCTTCAACTTCGAGCACGCCAACACTGACGTCCTCATCCAGCATTTCAAGGACGCCGAAGCCGAATGCATGGCGCTACTCAAGCGTGGCGCGGCGGGCGAACGCCACCTCATGGCGCTGCCGGCTTATGACCAGTGCATCAAGGCGAGCCACGTGTTCAACCTGCTCGACGCCCGCGGCGCCATATCGGTCACCGAGCGCCAGAGCTATATCTTGAGGGTGCGCGAACTCGCCCGGGCCTGCGGCGCCGCGTGGCTCAAGACGGCCGGCGGCGGCGCGGAGTGACGAGTCCTCGACTTCTTGCGGTGCCCCCGCCCCCCTTGCGGGGGCGGGATGGGGTGGGGGGTCGAGCAGACCACGAAACGCCCAGCGTTCCGGCGAAAGCTGATACGATCCGGCAAGAAATGCGAAGGGGCGGCGCGACCCCCCACCCGGCCTCCCCCACAAGGGGGGAGGAGAAGTCTCGGTTCGCGAGTCGAGCGAAGCGCGATACGTTGTAGCGAAGTTTTATGCCCGACCTTCTGCTCGAACTGCTCAGCGAAGAAATCCCCGCCCGCATGCAGCGGCAGGCGGCGGAGGACCTGAGGCGGCTCGTCACCAACGCGCTGGTTGAGCGCAACCTCATCTATGAGGGCGCACAAAGCTTCGTCACCCCGCGGCGCCTGACGCTGCATGTCGTCGGCTTGCCGGCCGCGCAAGCCAACTTGCGCGAGGAGCGCAAGGGCCCACGGGTCGGCGCGCCGGAGGCGGCGATCCAGGGCTTCTTGAAGAGCGCGGGCTTGAGCCGCATCGAGGACGCGCGGGTCGAGACCGACCCGAAGAAGGGCCAGTTCTATGTTGCGGTGATCGAGAAGCCGGGCCGGGAAACCAAGGACGCGATCGCCGAGATCATCCCCGCGATCATCCGCTCCTTTCCGTGGCCGAAATCGATGCGCTGGGGCGCCGCCTCGGCGAAGCCAGACTCGTTGCGCTGGGTGCGCCCGCTGCGCGGAATCGTCTGCACCCTCGCCACCCAGCATGATACGGCGGAGATCGTTCCGTTCGAGATCGACGGCGTCAAGGCGGGCGACGTGACCTGGGGCCATCGCTTCATGGTGCCCGCGCCCATTCACGTGCGCCGCTACGACGATTACGTCGACGCGCTGCACAAGGCCAAGGTCGTGCTCGACGCCGACCGGCGCAAGGCGATCATCCTCGCCGACGCCAAGGACCTCGCCTTCGCCCAAGGGTTAACGCTGGTCGAGGACGAAGGCCTGCTCGAGGAAGTCGCGGGCCTGGTCGAATGGCCGGTTGTGCTGATGGGCGAATTCGAGGCGGCGTTCCTCGACCTGCCGCCTGAAGTCATCCGCGCCACGATCCGAGCCAATCAGAAGTGCTTCGTGCTTCGGGAGGCAGCGCCGGCGTCTTCTTCCGTCATGGCCGTCCCCGGACCTGAGCCGGGGATCGACCCGGCCATCCACGGGGCGCCGACAGGCGCAAAAGCGGACGGAGCGGCGACGCGGAACGACGTGGATGGCCGGCACAAGGCCGGCCATGACGCCGGAGCGAGCGACGGTGAGGGAAAACTTGCCAACAAGTTCATCCTCGTCTCCAACCTCGTCGCCCCCGACGGCGGCGCGGCGATTGCTGCCGGCAACGCCCGCGTCGTGCGCGCGCGCCTCGCGGACGCCCGCCACTTCTGGCTGACCGATCGTGCGCCTCTTCCAGATGCGAAGGACAAGACCGCGAAGCCGCTCGACCAGCGCTTAGAGAAACTTGAGCGGGTGGTCTTTCACGAGAAGTTGGGCACGCAAGGCGAGCGCATCGCGCGGATCCAGTCCCTGGCGCACGTGCTTGCGCCCACAGTCGGCGCAAACGCTGAGCTTGCGGCGCGCGCCGCTCATCTCGCCAAGGCTGACCTCGCCACGGAAATGGTCGGCGAGTTCCCTGAGCTGCAGGGACTCATGGGCCGCTACTACGCGATCGCGCAGCGCGAGGAGCCGAGCGTCGCCGACGCGATCGAGGACCACTACAAGCCGCAAGGGCCGAACGACCGCATTCCGGCTTCCCCGGTGTCGATTGCGGTTGCGCTCGCCGACAAGCTCGACACGCTGGTTGGCTTCTGGGCGATCGACGAGAAGCCGACCGGCAGCAAGGACCCCTATGCGCTGAGGCGCGCTGCGCTGGGCGTGATCCGCATTGTGATTGAGAACGGGTTGCGTCTGTCGATAAGAGCAGCAGTGCAGAAAACGCACGAAGTTTATATTGAGCTATACGAAAGAATTGGAGTGCTTGGCTTCCGCTCGAGCACGGGCAGCATTCGTTCATATCCCTTCAGCCACGCCTTCAAAGAGGCCGCCTCTGAGAGACCCTACTGGTGGATCGATAAGAGGCGACTGCGGCTGGATGAAAGGGTAGGAACAGTCGCCCGCGACATCTTCGATTTGGACCTGTACTCTTATTTCGAGACAGCTGACCCGGTTGTTGACGGAATTCTCGCTTTCTTCGCCGACCGGCTAAAAGTCTACCTGCGCGACAAGGGCGCGCGGCACGATCTCATCGACGCGGTGTTCGCGCTTGCCGATCAGGACGATCTGCTCATGATCGTCTGGCGGGTCGAGGCGCTGGGGCGCCTGCTCGACACCGAGGATGGCAAGAACCTGCTTATGGGCTACCGCCGCGCCGCCAACATCCTGCGCGCCGAGGAAAAGAAGGACGGCGCAGGCGCGTTCGCGGGCAAGCACGATCCGGCCCTGCTCGCGCTGCCGGCCGAAAAGGACCTCGCCGACGTTCTCGCAGCGGCGGGCGCGGCGGCGCGTGAGCGGGCGGCCCGCGAGGATTTCGAGGGCGCGATGCGGGCGCTCGCGACCTTGCGGGCGCCCGTGGACGCCTTCTTCCTCGACGTGACGGTCAACGCCGACGACCCCGCCTTGCGCCTTAACCGCCTGAGATTACTCAACGAATTGCGCGAGGCGATGCACGCCGTGGCGGACTTCTCCAAGGTTGCCGGATAGGCCGCCTCCTTTAAGAAACCGCGCCCGGCGCCTAAATGGCGGCGGGGCCTCATGGGGCGCGCGAACAGGAAAACACAAAAATGGCGCTGAGACAGGACACTCTCGAACGGCATCCGTCCGGCGGCGGCAAGACGATCAGCGACGCCGACGCCGAGGACGCGTTCCGCACCATTCTCAGGTGGATCGGCGAGGACCCCAATCGCGACGGCCTGATCGAGACGCCCGATCGCCTTGTGCGCGCCTACCGGGAATATTTCGCCGGCTATGAGGAGGACCCGCATGAGGTCCTGCGCAAGACCTTCAGCGAGGTCGATGGCTACGACGAGATGATCGTGCTGCGCGGCGTGACCTTCGAGAGCCATTGCGAGCACCATCTCGCGCCGATCATCGGCCGGGTTTGGGTGGGCTATATTCCCGACAAGAGGGTCGTGGGAATCTCCAAACTCGCCCGGGTGGTCGAGATCTACTCCAAGCGGCTGCAGATTCAGGAGCGCTTAACCGCGCAGATCGCCAACGCGGTCGACGAGGTGCTGAAACCCTGTGGCGTCGCCGTGGTCGTGAAGGCCGCGCACCATTGCATGATCGTCCGCGGCGTCCGCAAGCGCGGCGCCGACCTCGTCACCAGCCGGATGCTGGGCGTGTTCCGCGACCAGGCCCAAACGCGGCAAGAGTTCCTGTCGCTCGTCAACTCGGACAGCCACGAATAACGCGCCGCATGATCGGCGCCTATCGGATCGAAGCCTATGTCATCGCCTCCGCCGATGGCATGATCGCGGATGCGAGCGGGGTCCAGCCCGCCTCGCTCCAATTCGAAGCCGACCGGCGGCAATTCGAGAGCGGCCTCGATCGGGCCGACGCGGTTGTGAACGGGCGCCATTCCGCCGAAGGCCAGCCGAACTCGATGAGCCGGCGCCGGCTCATCGTCACCCGCCAGGTCGGAAGCCTCGCGCCCGACCCCGACAATCCGAAAGCGCGGCTCTGGAATCCTGCCGGGGCGTCGTTGGAGGAGGCGTGCGCGGCGCTGGGCTTGAAGTCAGGGACCATCGCCGTCATCGGCGGCCCGCAGGTCTACATTCTGTTTCTCAAGCTGGGCTATGACTGTTTCCACCTGAGCCGGGCGGTGAAAGTGCGCTTACCCGGAGGCCTGCCGCTGTTCGGCGGCGACCCCGACGCGGCGCTTAAGGCCGCCGGCCTCAAGGCCCACCCGACGCAATGGCTCGAGGACGGGCTGAGCCTGACCGACTGGGTGCGGCCGAAGTAGCGGGCTGGGCCGGGGCGAGGCCGGGCGAAAAGCCCATGCATGCGCCGTTGATAACGAATTTCCGGTCGATAGCGAATTGTCTTGACAAAAGCAGAATGTTGATGCTATACAATTCTGAGAGGCCGAACTCAATCCGCGCTCCCGGGCGAGGAAAAGAGAGTCCGCCGCTGTTTGAGATCGTTCTGACCACAACCCTGCCGCGAGGCAGAAAGGAGGACAGGTTTTCCTTATTTTCTCGGCCGTAACTCATTGAAATGTCCCGATTCCGAAAAGTAAACGCTAGTAGACGCTAGCTATTTTACTAGCGCTTAGGAGCGTTTAGGTGGGTTTTATTTGCATTTGCTTGCACGGAACTCGCGCCCTGGTTGCGGCCCCACGCTTCCGCGCCGCCTCGCGGATGGTCAGGCTGCAAACCGCTCAGCCTTGAACGGCGCGGGGTCGACGAACGGCGCCTCGCCGCTGATGAGCTCCGCCAGCAGCCGGCCGGTGATGGGGCCGAGGGTCAGGCCCAGGTGGTGGTGGCCGCAGTCGAGCCAGAGGCCGGGACTGCCCGGGAACGGCCCGATGATCGGCCGCATGTCCGGCAGGCAGGGCCGCCGGCCCATCCAGGGCGCGGCGTCCTTGCGCGCGCCGATGGGGAATAGCTCCCGCGCGAACGGCTCGAGCCGATCGAGATGGGCAGAGGAGGGCGGGTCGTCGCGCCGGGCGAATTCCGCCCCGGTCGTCAATCTCAGGCCCCGCGCCATCGGCGTGATGAGATAACCCCGCTCGAGATCGAGGACAGGACGCGTGAGCCCCGCATTGCCTTTGGCCTCGTAATGCATGTGATAGCCGCGCTTGACGAAGAACGGCAGGCGAAGGCCGAAGCGCCGCGCGAGCTCGTCGGACCATGGCCCGAGCGCGATGACGACGTCGCGGGCGGCGAGCCGGCCCGAATCGGTCGTGACCATCCAGCCGGCGCCCGAAGGTTCGAGGCTCACCGCGTCGCCCCGCTCCAAGCGCCCGCCGCGCTTGACGAACAGGGCCGCGTAGCTCTGGGTGAGCTTGGCCGGATCGGGCGTGGATAGCGGCTCGGCATAGTGCACGCCGCCGATCGCCTTTTCGCCGACATGAGGCTCAAGGGCGGCGAGCCCCGCGCGGTCGAGGAAGATCGGCTCGACTCCGAACCGTTTGAGCTCCTCGGCCTCGGCGTGCGCCAGATCCTGCCCACGCGCGCTGCGATACGCCTTGATCCAGCCGCCGGAGCGCAAAAGTGCGGAGGCGCCGGCGTCCTGCGCGAGCTTCAGGTGCTCGCCGGCCGCGGCGGACAAGAGCGGGGCCATCACCTTGCCGGTCGCTTCCTTTCTTGCCTGAGTCGAGGCTTGGAAATAGCGCCAGATCGCAGGCGCGATCGAAGGCAGCGCGCCATGGCGTATGTGGGCGCGCGGATCGCGGTTCACGGCCGCCCGCGCGATCTCGCTCAACGCGCGCGGGAAGAGATAGGGGAGGACCCCTTCGCTCTGGACAATGCCGCTGTTGCCGAAGCTCGTCTCGCCCGCAGCTTCGGGCAGACGGTCGACGAGCGCGACGGTTCGGCCGCGCGCCTGGAGCGCGAGCGCCGCCGAGACGCCGACAATTCCGGCGCCAAGCACGATGGCGTCGACGGTGTGCGAGGGCATAAGGCGAGCACTCTCCTTTTTGGACGCGCCGCAATGGCCGCGCGCTCCTCGATTCTGGGCTTCCGTTCCTATAGACCCCGCCCGGAAGGAACAAACAGAAAGCGGCGCCGCCAATGATCCCGCGCTATTCCCGCCCCGAGATGGTCGCCGTCTGGTCGCCCGAGACGCGCTTCCGCATCTGGTTCGAGATCGAGGCCTACGCCGCAGAGGCGATGGCGGAGATCGGCGTGATCCCGAAAGCGGCGGCGAAGGCGATCTGGGAAAAGGGGGCGAAGGCGAACTTCGACGTCGCGCGGATCGATGAGATCGAGAAGGTGACGAGGCACGACGCGATCGCGTTCCTGACTCACCTCGCCGAATTCATCGGCTCCGATGCGCGCTTCGTCCATTTGGGGCTCACGAGCTCTGACGTGCTCGATACTTGTCTCGCCGTGCAGCTCAGGCGGGCGAGCGACATCCTCATCGCCGACGTCGATTCACTGCTTGCGGCGCTGAAGCGCCGCG
>Ga0116224_10002469_pt1 | contig 10809 bp, 10 predicted proteins | sample Sb_taG_9_FD_89699 | JGI IMG/M metagenome (GOLD analysis project Ga0116224, IMG submission 89699) | Peat soil microbial communities from Weissenstadt, Germany - Sb_50d_b_LC metaG | ecosystem: Environmental > Terrestrial > Soil > Wetlands > Peat | place: Germany: Weissenstadt | collected 2010-09-21
CGTGACGCGTATCGGACACAAGCACCCACGACGTCGTGGGTGCTTGTGTCCGATACGCGTCACGTCGTTGTCCGGGTCAAGATGGGCCGGTTCGTGGCGGAAGCGGCGGCGGTGTTGCTCGGATCGCGGGCCACGATGGGCCCGACTGATAGCGCCCTGGATTGGCTTGGCAGCAATGCCGCTCGACCTTTCCGCGATTACGATCGGGTTTTCGTGGACCGATTGCTCGAGCGTGATGCTGAACTGGAGGCGCTTGTCGAGGCGGTCGAGGCGGCGCGCTCGGGAGCGGGCTCGTTTGTCTTGATCGCGGGCGAGGCGGGGATCGGCAAGACGTCGTTGGTGCGCGCGTTGCGGGCGAGGTTGGGAGGGCGCGTGTGGTTCGCTGTGGGGGCCTGCGAGGCGTTGTCGGTGCCGGTTCCGCTTGGCCCGGTGCGCGAGCTGTTCGTGGCGGCGTCGGCGGACGCTGCCGCAGCGGAGGGCGTCGATCGGTTTGCGCTCGCACGGTCGTTGCTCGACGCGCTCGGTCGGCCCGAGCCGGTTGTTGTGGTGATCGAGGATGCGCATTGGGCCGACCCGGCGACGCTCGACGTGCTACGCCTGCTCGCGCGCCGGGTCGAGCTCACCCGCATTGTGGTGATCGTCACCTACCGGGATGACGAGCTCGCCGCGAACCGCGCGCTGGCCCTGTTGGTCGGCGACCTCGCAACCGTCCCGGAGGTTAGGCGGCTGACGCTGCGGCGGCTGTCGGACTCGGCTGTTCGGTCGCTGGCGGTGTCGTCCGGGCTCGATCCGCGCGAGCTCTCGCGCTTGACGAGCGGCAACCCGTTCCTGGTGGTCGAGGCGCTGGCGGCCCGTGATGGCCTTCCGTCGTCGGTCCGTGATGCGACGCTCGCGCGGGTCGGGCGCCTGGGGGCGGAGGCGCGCGGCGTCGTCGACGCGGCCGCGGTTGTCGGTCAGCGGGTTGCGCCGGGGTTGCTCGCGGTGGTCGCGTCGAGCAGTGCCCAGGCCGTCGAGGAGGCGCTCGCCTGCGGCGTGGTGATCGAGGACGGGGAGGAACTCGTGTTTCGTCACGAGCTCACCCGGCAGGCTGTCGAGGTGTCGATCGCCGCGCCGCGTAGGGCGGCGCTGCACGCGCGGGTGCTGGCGGCGCTCGCCGCAGCCTCGGGGCAGCATGACCACGCACGCCTCGCGCATCATGCCGAGCGGGCGGGGCTGGCGGCGGAGGCGAGCCGATTCGGCGCGCTGGCGGCCGCCGACGCCGAGCGCGTGGGGGCGCTGCGCGAGGCCGGCCTGCAGCTCGAGCGGGCCCTGCGGTTCGGGAATGCGCTCGATCCCGCCGAGCGGTTCGCGCTGCTGGTCCGGCTGTCGCGTGCGCTCAACTTCGAGGGGCGGATGCAGGAGGCGCTGCGCGCTGCGCGCGAGGCTGTGGCGCTCGGCGAGTCGGAGCTCGGGCTGGTCGCGCACGGTCGCGCCCTGAACGTGCTCGCGGCGGCGCTGTGGTCGTTGGACAGGATGGTCGAGGCGCGTGCGGCGGCGCAGGCCGCGATCGCGCTGCTCGAGCGCACCGCTGAGGCGGGCGAGCTGGCACGCGCGCACTGCGCGCGGCTGCGGATCGAAGCGGTGGCGTTCGCGCCGTCGGCCGTGATCGCCGCCGCGCCGCGGGCGCTCAGGCTGGCGGCGAGCGCCGGGCTCGAGGAGGCGAGGATCGACGCCGAGATCTCGCTCGGGCTCGCGTACGGGCATCAGGGCCGTGTCGAGGCGAGCGCGGTGCTGGCGCGGGCGCTGGCGGGCGCGCGCGCCGCCGCCCTGCACGTGCAGACGATCCGCGCCTACGTGAACAGCGTCGTGGTCGCCGCCGACGCGCGCGAGCACGCGATCGTCGACGACGTCGCCGCCGACGCGCTGCGCGTGTTCGATGACTACCAGGTAGCGATTCCCCGCGACGGGGTCGTGATCGCGGTCGCGCGCAGCCTGCTCGACCGGGGCCGCTGGGAGCAGGCATTGGAGCACGCGGCGCGCGGCCGGCGCGAGTGGTTCGGGGAGGTGCCGATGGCGCTTGCAGTCGAGGCGCTCGTTTACGCCCGGCGCGGTGAGCCGGGCGCGGAGGCGCTGCTGGCGCAGGCGTTCGACGGGGTCGCGGGTGTGCCCGAGGGCTGGCGCCACGCGATGCTGCACGCCGCGCGGGCGGAGGTCGCGTGGCTGGGTGGCGACCGCGCCGGCGTGCTCGCGCAGGTGGAGGGCGTGCGGGACGCGTGGTGGTTCGCTGAGTTCGGGCGGCCGGCGGGTGAGCTGGCGCTGTGGGCCGGGCGCTGCGGCGTGCGGTTCGAGCCGCCGCGCGATCCGGGCGTGGCGTGAGCTCGGTGCGCCCTACGAGGCCGCGCTGGCGGCGCTGTCCGGGGACGACCGCGCGGCGCGCGCGGCGGTGGCGGCGCTACAGGGGCTCGGGGCGCGCGCCGCCGCGAGGGAGTTCGCGCGCGCCCGCGCCGAGCGCGGCGGTCGGGCGCCGCGCGGGCCGCAGCGCGCGACGCTGGCGAACGCCGCCGGGCTGACGCGGCGCGAGCAAGAGGTGCTCGCGCACGTCGCGCGCGGCGAGACCAACCCCGAGATCGCGCGGACATTGCATTTGTCCGAGCGGACCGTCGCCCACCACGTCTCGGCGATCCTCTCAAAGCTCGGCGCCGGTACCCGGACCGCCGCCGTCGAGGCCGCCCACGCCGCCGGCGTGCTGCCAGGAGATAGGCACCCGGAGCCGCCGATATAGGCAGGCTGACCGATGTCCGCTGCGTGTCGTGACCGTAGCTTCACGGCCACGGAATCCCACTCGAGGAGGCACGATGCGCAGCACCACGCAGACGGACACGGCGGCGCACGAGGGACGGCTGTGGAGCGTCCGCGCCGACGACTGGGCGGCGATCCAGGAGCGGCAGGTCGCCGCCGCGTACGAGGCGGCGCTCGAGGCGCTGCACGTAGGGCCGAGCACGCGGCTGCTCGACGCCGGCTGCGGCGCGGGCATGTTCCTGCGGCTGGCGGCCGACCGCGGCGCCGACGTGCGGGGACTCGACGCCAGCGAGCGGCTGCTCGCGCACGCCCGCACCCGCGTCCCCGGCGCCGAGATGATCCAGGGTGAGCTGGAGCAGCTGCCGTACGCCGACGCGAGCTTCGACGTCGTCACCGGCTTCAACTCGTTCCAGTACGCCGCTCGGCCTGCGGTCGCGCTGGCCGAGGCGCGGCGCGTCGTGCGGCCCGGCGGCCGCGTGCTGCTGCTGAACTGGGCGCCGGCCGAGCTGTGCGAGGCGGCCGGATATCTGATGGCGCTGGGCGCGCTGATGCCGCCCCCGCCGCCGGCAGCTCCGGGACCGTTCGCGCTGTCCGACGTAGACGCGCTGACGGCGCTGTTCGATGATGCCGGGCTCGACGTCGTCGCCGTCGACGACACGGAGTGCGTCTGGACGTATCCCGACGAGGCGACCGCGATCGCGGGGCTGATGTGCTCGGGCCCGGTCGTCGGCGTCGCCGAGCACGCCGGCGAGCAGGCCGTGCACGACGCGACCGTCGCGTTCCTCGAGCCGTTTCGCACCGGCGAAGGCGGCTACCGGATCTCCAACGTCTTCCGCCATGTCATCGGCACTCCCCGCGGCTGAGCCGGCGCCGACCTGGTCGGCGGCCGGCACGGGCGAGCGGCTGTGGTTCCTCGGCACCTTGGCGATCGTCAGGGTGCCGGGGGAGGCGACCGGCGGCCGTCTGGCGGTGATCGAGTTCCTGTTCCCGCACGGCGCCTCACCGGCGCTGCACACCCACCCACAGGACGAGAGCTACGTCGTGCTCGACGGGCAGCTGACCGTGCAGGCCGGCGCCGAGCGCTTCGAGCTCGGCGCGGGCGGCGTCGCAACCGTCCCGCTCGGCGTGCCGCACAGCTTCCGGGTCGACAGCGACACCGCCCGCGTGCTGGCGCTGAGCACGCCGGCCGGGATCGAGCGGTTCGTCCGCGACGGCTCGGTGCCGGCCCACGCGGCGACGCTGCCGGCGGCGGACACGCCGCGGCCCGACCCGGCGGAGCTTGAGCAAACCTTCCGCAGGCACGGAGTAGTGAACGTCGGGCCCTCGCTGGGGGAGGAGCAATGAGCGACTACACGATCTGCGCGGCCGCCGACGTCCCCGACGTGTTCGGCGGTCGGTACCCGGGCGCGATGCGATTCCTGACCGAAGCGCTCGACGCCCGGCAGGTGGCGCTGACCCACCGCCTGGTGCCGGCGCGCTCGGGCGGCAAGGGCGGCTACGGCCACCGGCACGGGACGCAGGAGGAGATCTACTACGTGATCTCGGGGACGCTGCAGTTCAAGCTCGAGGACGAGGTGGTCGACGTCCCCGCCGGCAGCGCCGTGCGCGTCGCCCCGGCGGTCACGCGGTCGATCTGGAACGACGGGCCCGGCGACGCCGAGCTCGTGATCTGCTCGGTGCGACTCGACGACCCCCAGACCGACGGCGAGCTGGTCGAGGGCTTCTGGCCGGTCGACTCGTGATGAGGCGGGTCACAGCTGCGCTCGCGGTCGCTGGCGTGCTCGCGCTCGCCGCCGCCGGATACGCCGCGAGCACCGGCGCCGGCACGATCCACGCGTGCGCCGGGCGGCACGGCGGCGCTCTCCGGCTCGCCGGCAGGTGCCGTCGCGGCGAGCGCGCCGTGTCGTGGCAGACGCTGGGTCCGCAGGGCGCGCGCGGTCCGACGGGGCCGGCGGGCGCAGCCGGCGCGACAGGTCCCGCCGGGGCTGCGGGTCCCGCCGGCGCCACCGGTGCCACCGGTCCCGCGGGCGCGACCGGTCCGCGGGGTCCGGCCGGGCCGCGCAACGCCTACAGCGCCGCGCACGCGGCGCTCGTGCCGTTCACCTCGCAGGGCGTCCCGCCCGCCGGGACGACGATGCTCCAGCTCAACCTCCCGGTCGCGGGCAGCTACGTGATCCTCGCCAAGCACGAGTACGCCCAGCCAGCGGTGACGCCGGCGCAGACCTACCGCTCGCTCGTGGCCGGCAACGACTCCGACGAGGTCACGCTGCAAGGCTTCACGGCGAACACGTTCTACCCGATCGCGCTGCAACTGACTCACGACTACGCGGCGCCGGGGTCCGCCTCGATCGTCTGCTCGGGCAACGGCAGCACCGGCTCCGCCGCGGGATACGCGTTCCAGATGAGGCTGACCGCGATCGCCGTCGATGCGTTGACGGAGACCGTGACGATCTCTAACGCTGCGCACCCGGTCACGACGCGAGCGCGATTCCCGTGACGCCCCGCTCGATTCTCGATAGTGCCGGTCGCTCGCTCGGTTCGGCCCCGTGCGTCAGCACGACGCCGCGCCACAACCCACGTCGCCCTGCCCAATTGCTGATCGACCCAGCTTCTGCTTCAGGGGGTTGAGCGGCCACGCGGAGCACGACACGTGCAATGCCGTCAGCGCGGCAATCGCCCTGTGCTCTGCTTCAACCGGTCTTTCGATGTCTCGCGATTCGCGTGGTGCGCGGATAGGCTGGCTGTGTGCGAATCAGCTTCCAGATGCTTCCCGAGCAGCCCGCGCCGGAGCTGCTGGATGCGGTCGCGGCGGCTGATCGGCTTGGCTACCACGGCTGCTACAGCGCCGACGAGATCTACCACAAGGATGCGTGGCTGCTGTTCGCGGCGCTCGCCGGGCGCACCGAGCGGATTCGGCTCGGCCCCTGCGTCGCGCCGATCTACATGCGCGAGCCGACCTACGTGGCTCAGCTCGCGGCCACGCTTGACGAGCTCAGTGATGGTCGGGCCGAGGTCGTGTTCGGAATCGGCAACATCGCGATGCTCGAGCAGTACGGCGTCGAGTGGCGGGGGACGCGGCCGATCGCTCGTTTGCGCGAGGCCCACCACGTGATGCGCACGTTCCTCGACGAGGGTTCGATCGACTTCGCGGGCGATTTCTACAACTACTCTGGAGTCACGACGGCGGCCCGGCCCGTGCAGGAGCATCTCCCATTGAAGATCGGCGCGATGGGTGGTCCCAGGTCGATGGAGCTGGCTGGCGAGGTCGCCGACGGACTGCATACAGCGTGCGCGTACTCGTCGCAGGCGCTGGAGTACGCGGTCGAGCACTTTCGGGCGGGGGTCGAGCGCGCCGATCGGCGTCTGGAAGGGCTTGATCTTGGCGACTCCCTGCTCGGCGCGATCGCGGCTGACGGCGAGGTGGCGCGTCGCGCCGGGCGAGTCATGGCGGCGTTCTACATCCCGTCGATGCCGCCGGCGCTTCTGCAGCGACATGGAATCGAGCCGGAACAAGTCGCGCCGGTCAACGAGGCCTTCGCGATCGGCGACGTTCAACGCGCGCTCGAGGCCACGCCGGAGGAGATCGCCGACCGGATCATGGTCGCCGGCACGCCTGAGGACTGGGTGTCGTGGCTGAGGGGCACATACCTTCCCGCGGGCCTCAACCACGCGCTGGTGTCATTCGCCGACCCTTTCACCTTGAACGCTTGGGCCGGGATCGAGGTAGACGGCCTACCCGAACTGGGAGAGCAGGTCCGGCTCTTCGGCGAACAGGTCCTCCCCGAGCTCGGAGCGCTCTAAACGGAGTTTCACTGACCGCCCGGAGCAGAGCGGCTTGACGCGCGGCTTGGTCATCACGCGTGCTCGCCGCCGAGCCCGTCCAGGCTTTCTGTGCGCCAAGAGGGCGCTCGGCGGCAGGCGGATTCCCGGGGCACACCAACCCTGGTCTCAGAGCTTCTCCGTGCCGGCCGGCTACTAGAGGTGCGGGTGAGCGGCTGGATACGGTTGTCGCGGGCTCGTTTCGGAACGAACAGCGAACACGCGAGCGGACGCGGTCTCGTGGCTCAGATCCCGCCGGGAGCAGCCGTCAGACGGCAGCGTGGCCACAACAGCGGCGAAGGACCGCTGCCCCGCCGCGCTTGGTTCGGTGGGCTCGGGGCTACGGGTCCCATCGCATGAAATAGATCGTCGGGCCGCCCTCGGGCGCGTCAGCCACCTCGGCCAGACGAAAGCCACATCGCCGATAGATCTCGACGTTTCGCTCGGTTCCAGTCGAGAGAAACGCGCCGACCCCGTCCGCACGGGCCAACGCAAGCCCGGCGGCGACCAGCGCTAGGCCAAGCCCCCGACCTTGCGCCTCAGGCTCCACCGCGATCGAGTCCAAAAGCCACACCGGCTGCGCCGGGTGATGACAGCCCACCCAGTCCCAGAACGCCTCATAGCGCCGGCCGTCTTCAGCCACCGCGATGATCTGCGGATGACTCCATGGGTGCACCGGCCAGCCCTCGAACCGGTTGGGTGGAACCCACACCGCGGCACCCCTGCCGCCGGTGGTCTCCCACACCAGCCCGAGACCGAGCACCTGCTCGAGAAAGCACGAAAAGGCGCTCGTCAGACGCGCCTCAACGTCACCGCGCTCGCCCAATGACCACAAGGTCATCGGCTCTTCGACGAATGCCCGGCCGAAAACCGGGGCGAGCACACCGACTCGGCCCGGCATAGCTCGCACGACCTCGAGCCTCCTTTCCGCCACTGATGTGAGCCTAACCCCGGCATCGACGCCAGCGACCGCACGTGGCCGGATGGTCACCACGGCGGCTACTAGGCGGATGCGACGACGTCGATGGCTGCTCCTCGCCGAACACGACTACGCGATCCCCCACGGACCATCCGGCAGCGCCAGCGGGTCCCGGAATGTCACGCGAGAATCGCGGGGTCGCCGGCCTGGCCGAGATCACCGACGCCGGTAGCGTCGTCCGCGCGGACACCGGCGAGAATCTCAACGAGGCCCGGCGGAAACCTGACCCCTGTGTGGGATGTCGCTCTGACAGGCGGTTACTCCGCTGGCGACGATTGCCGTCGGTCGCGGCTAACAGCGAGCTGGGTGACTGCCGGTGGCCGAGTCTCGCCGGGCGACGTCGTGAACGGCGGAGCGCCGCTTCGCTCGACGAGCAGCAGCTCGCCACCAAGCCGCAGACTTCCGCGCCGCCAAAGGCAAGCTGGCGGTCTCTACAGGGCGTCGCTTGGGAGTGAAGGCAGCCACGTCGTGGACGCCGGCGACCGGGCCATCTCACAGTGCCGCGTGGGTTCCGAAGCAGTCACTTTCGCGAGCCCGTTTCTACCGTTGCGGCTTCCGCTCCGCCACGGAGCAGTCCATCACTCGCGGCGTCGAGCTGATGCTCGTCCTGAGCGCGACCGTCGACTATGCCGGGAGCGTCTGATCTCATGAACGGCATCCAGGCTGCGGTTGGGTGGCGGTCGGTGCTGGACGGGGCTCTCGCGGCGCGTAGTGTGAGACCAGCCGCCGGGTTGGGCCGTTTGGGTGGTGGTAGATCTGGGTGAGCGCTGGTGGGCAGTGCAGCGGGTTCTCGGGCGGGCTGTCGAGCCAGGCTTCCAGAACGGTGATGTCGCTGCTGGTGACCATGCGGATCGGTCGCACGGTGAGGCCGTCGTCGTAGTCGTGTGCCAGGGCTGCGGCGAAGTTTTCGAGCCCGGATCGTTCGACGCGGTCGAACATCACGAAGCCGAGATCCGGCGCGAATGCGTCGGCGAGCGCTCGCTGGTCGCCATCGCGTTCGAACGCAGTCATCGCCTCGGCGATCTGGAGTCCGTGGCGATTGTGCAGGCCCCCGGGGTGAACATGTTGCTGTGCGGCGGTGCTCAGGAGTTCCTCGGCGAGGTTCGCCTTGGCGGCGTTGAGGCGACTGCGGACGGTTCCGACGGGGACGCCGCAGAGCGCAGCGATCGCCTCGTAGGAGTCGGCGCCGCTGAAGTAGCGCAGGATGACGACGAGCCGCAGCGGCTCGGACAGGCGCTCGAGCGCGGTCCACAGCCAATCCAGCAACGCCGACTGTTCGATCGCGCGCTCCACCGTGTCCGGCGTCGGGGCGTCCAGTACTTCGTTGGCATCGGTTGGCGCTGCCATGGTCGGACGGCGCAGCTGCGCGCGGCACGCGTTGGTCACGATCATGAGGAGCCATGCTCGGGCGGCCGATGGGTCCCGCAGCTCGCCGACCCGGCGCACGGCGATCAGGCACGCGTCTTGGACGGCGTCCTCGGCCTGTGGTCCGTGGCCGAGGATCCCGACAGCGAGCGCGAGCATCCGCGCTCGGTGGCGCTCGAGCAGGGCGCCGAGGCTGGCCGCGTCGCCGGACTGCGCGGCACGGACGAGGATGACGTCCGGCGGCCCCTCGCTCACCGCTGCATTCTCCTGCGCGAGCGGATCGCCTGCAACACGCCGCGCACGCCGATCAGCCGCAGCATGTTGCGGGGGGTGAAGTATTCGCTGGGCGAGATGATGCCGCCTAGGACGCCGAGAAAGCGGTCTATCTCGGCGTGGTTGCCGGCTAGGGCGGACATGAGCATTCGCTGCTCGGGTCGCGGCGGGACAAACGACGCCAGCTCAAGCGTCATCTCGTACATCGGCAGCGTCGCCGCGTCGCGGCGGGCTTGGTACTCGGCGAGCGTCTGCGCGAGCGGGAGGCCGCCGTCCAAGCCGGAGACGATCGCGTCAGCGACCAGCTCGGCGTCGTGGAACGCGTCGGTGATCCCGCGGCCGGTGACGGGATCCATCACCAGCCCGGCGTCGCCGACGAGCGCCCAGCCAGGCCCGTAGGGATGGTGAAAGCGATTCTGCGTGTCGGCGGTGCCGAACACCCGCTCGGCTCGTTCGCCGGCACGCACTCGCTCGCCGAGGTCTCCGATGCTGTCCAGGGAGCGCAGCAGGCTGCCCTCGGGATCGGCGCGGAACGCGCCGAACTCGCTGACGGGGGCCGCGACGTAGGTCATCACCAGTCCGTCGTTGGTGGGCCACGCGCCGACCAGGCGCTTCACGCAGTCGCGCGCGTACATCTCGCCGCCGCTGACCGGCACGCCGGACCAGTAGCTGTAATACGCAATCGAGCGTGGCGGCTGGATGAGATACGCCCGCGCGCGGACCGCCTTCGCGACGAGCGAATGGCGTCCGTCAGCACCGATAACGACCCGCGCGCGTTCGCTCACGGCAGCGCCGCCGCGCTCCCGGCCCCGGATGCCGACGACCGAGTCATCGTCGAACAGCAACTCATCGACCGCGAACCGCTCCCTCACCTCGGCGCCCGCAGCGCGTGCAGCGTCGACGAGTATCCGGTCGAGAATCGTCCGCCGCGGGCTGTAGAGCGCGTCAGCGCCCTCGAACTCCGGGAAGCTCCCCTCGAGCACGACCGGACCTGGATCGAACCGCACCCGCCGCGTCGCCGGAGTCCCCGCGGCGATCACCTGATCAAGGATCCCCCAGCGACAAAGGCGAGCGACGCCCGGGACCTGAACCTGATGGGTGGACAGCGTGTCGCTGGGAAACACGGCGCGATCAACTGCAAGCACCTTCAGGCCACGACGCGCCAGCAGCATTGCCGTCGAGGCCCCAGCGACCCGTGCCCCAATCACGATCACGTCGAACATGCCCCTATAGATGCGCGAGCGGACCGAGAAGTTCGCCACCCGAGCGAACTTTCATCCCGGCCCGCGCACCATCGACGACATTGACCGGCAGATCCACCCGCACGCGCACAACCGTGGCCGGCGGCGGGCGGGCCCGTGCTCGCCCCCACGCCTGGCGGCAGCGAATCAGCGCTTTGCGCCCAGAGCTTCTCCGCTGCATCTCAATCACGGCCGCAGTCTCGGAGTCAGGCTCTCGGATGACGCCTGACCGTGCCGATCCCTGAGAATCTGGATCGACCGCCGGGGGCCGCATCGGATCCCGCCCCCGGAGTTCCAGCGGTCGTCGTCAGGCGGTCATCTCGAGCTTCAGTTCGCACATGTCCACAGACGTGC
>Ga0116224_10002473_pt1 | contig 10800 bp, 10 predicted proteins | sample Sb_taG_9_FD_89699 | JGI IMG/M metagenome (GOLD analysis project Ga0116224, IMG submission 89699) | Peat soil microbial communities from Weissenstadt, Germany - Sb_50d_b_LC metaG | ecosystem: Environmental > Terrestrial > Soil > Wetlands > Peat | place: Germany: Weissenstadt | collected 2010-09-21
ACGGCGAATGCCCGTGGGCCCGCAGCACCTCGTACTGCGCCAACCACAGGCCGTAAATGGCGCCCATCAGCACGCCGCGCTCGCCGGTCAGGTCGCTGAAAACCTCCTTCTGGAAGGTCGTCTCGAACAGGTAGCCGGAGCCGATGGCGATGCCCAGCGCCAGGCAGCGATCGCGCGCCCGGCCGGTCGCATCCTGGTGAATCGCGAAGCTGGCGTTGATGCCCCGCCCCTCGAGGAAAAGGCGGCGCACGGTCGTGCCGGACCCCTTCGGGGCGACGAGGATCAAGTCGATGTCCTTTGACGGCACCACGCCGGTCAGCTCGCTGTAGGCGATGCTGAAGCCGTGCGAGAAATAGAGCGCCTTCCCTTTCGTCAGGTGCGGCTTGATGACCGGCCACTGCTCCTTCTGTCCGGCGTCGGAAAGGAGGTACTGGACGACGGTGCCGCGCTGGGTGGCCTCCACCATCGGGAAGAGCGTCTTGCCCGGCTCCCAACCGTCCTGCTGCGCCAAATCCCAACTCTTGCCCTTGTCGCGCAGGCCGATGATGACGCGCACGCCGTTGTCCTTCATGTTCAGCGATTGGCCGCGGCCCTGGACGCCGTAACCGAGGACGGCGACCGTCTCGTCGGCCAGGATTTGCTTGATCTTGTCCGGCGGAAAGTCGGCCCGCTCGACGACGGTCTCGGTGATGTTGCCGATGGTGATTTGTCGCATACGCTGCTTCCTTCGCTCGTTGGTGGTCGCGAGTCAGTCGTCAGTGTACAGTGAGAGCATTCGTTCGCCAGGGGTGAAGCGAAGGCCAAGCCGCAAGCGGCTCAATGGGGGGAAACGCCTTGATCGTCTTCGATGCGCATCTCGATTTGGCCTGGAATGCGTTGGACTGGAACCGCGACCTGCGCCTGCCCGTCGCCGACATCCGTCGCCGCGAGCAGGAACAGGGGATGACGGCCAAGGGGCGCGGCTGCAACACCGTTTCCTTCCACGCCCTGCGCGAGGGGAAGGTCGCCGTGTTCATCGCGACCCTGCTGGCACGCCTGCTGCGTCCGGGCCTCATGCCGGCGATCCAGCGCTACGAGACGATGGAGGCCGCCTACGCCGCCGCCCACGGGCAGCTCGCTTACTACAAGGCGCTGGAGGCACAGGGCTACCTGCGCTTCATCAAGGACTGGCCGACGTTGGAGGCTCACGTCAAGGCATGGCAGCGCAACGAAAGCGGACGCGAGCCGCTCGGCTTCATCCTGAGCATGGAGGGGGCCGATCCCGTTCTGGCGCCTGAGCAGGTGCAGGAGTGGTACGACGCCGGGTTGCGCATCATCGGCCCGGCCCACTACGGGCCGAGCCCCTATGCCCGCGGCCACGACATGGTCGGCGGGCTGTTCGAGCGCGGGCCAGGGCTGCTGCGGGCGATGGAGCGCGTCGGTATGATCCTCGACGTGACGCACCTGTCCGACGGCTGCTTTTTCGAGGCGCTCGACATCTACGGGGGCCCGGTGCTGGCGAGTCACCACAACTGCCGGGCCCTGGTCAACGACCCGCGCCAGCTGAGCGACGATCAAATCAAACGGCTGATCGAGCGCGGGGCCGTCATCGGCATGGCCCTCGACACCTGGATGATGGTCCCCGGTTGGGTCCGCGGCAAGACCACGCCGGAAGAGGCGGGGGCGACACTGGCGAAGATGGTCAATCACGTCGATCACGTCTGCCAGCTGGCGGGGAACAGCCGGCCCGTCGCCATCGGCACCGACCTCGACGGCGGTTTTGGACGGGAGCAATCGCCGCTCGACCTGGACACCATTGCCGACTTGCAGAAGGTGCCGGAGCTGCTGTGGAAGCGCGGCTACGATGCGGCAGCGATCGAGGGGATCATGCACGGCAACTGGGTGCGGTTCTTCCGTGAGGGGTGGACGCGGAAATGACGATACCCAAATTCTCAGTCCTCGCCGGCCAGGTAGCCGGTTCCTTCCTCCGGGGTGACGCCGACGATGATTTGCACCTGCCGGCGTTCTTCCGGCTTCAAATGGGTTTCGACCAGTTCGCCGATCAAATTCTGGCGGTCGATAGTGTCCATCCGAGCAAACTCGTCGGACGTGACGACGCCGATGATCCCGTCGTGGTCTTCCAACTGGATTGTGGCCGGCTCGGGAAAGCGCTGGGCCAACACCCTCTCCAATTTCCGCAAGAGCGGGTTCTTTAGACGTGCCATTGGACCACCCCCTTGTCGATGAATTTCTGAGCGGAATTCAGGAATTGCCGCGCCTGCTCTTTCAAATAGTCGCCTTGGATTCTCTGATGGCTGGTGATCTGTTTCAGGTGCGAGCGGAGGCGCTCTTCGGAAGCGAACCGGTAATTGTTGGCCCACAACCTGAAAATCTCGTTCACGGCCACTTTCAGCGTATGCAAGTGTTCGTCGATTTGGGCGTCCGTCCAACCCTTCGCCAAGAGTTTGTCGCGGTCGATTCGCAACATTCCGCTTGCCGCGAAGAGGCGGAGCAAGTGATGCTTCTCGTCGAACGTCGGATCACGTCGGCCCTTGAAGGCTCGGAGCAAGCACTCGACAGCCACGCCGCCGACATAAATCGCGAGGGCGTAGCTGGAACCCTCTCGGTAAAGGTACTGCGCTTGTCGTATCCGCTGCGTCGCGGTTTGAAAGTAGTGTTCCGGGGGAAATTCCATGCTTATGACCCGGAAAGCAATCGGGGCGGCGGGATTTGAACCCGCGACTTCCTGGTCCCAAACCAGGCGCGCTAGCCAGACTGCGCCACGCCCCGCTCACTCACAACATACACGACAGCCGCCGGCTCGCCAAGGATTTCGACACCGTTGGCGTCCTGGCGGTTCGGCGTCTCATCTCCGCAGCGCCTCCAGCAGTCGCTCGAAGTCGTCGTTCGACTCGAAGGCCATGACGATCTGTCCCCTGTCCTTGGCCTTGAGCCGGATCTCCACCTTCACCGCGAGCTTCTGGCGCAACTCGTCCTCGAGTCCCTTGACGTGGGCCGTTTTCTCGACGGGCGACGTCCGCGGCGCGTTTGTCTCTTCCGCGGCCGCCTGTTCGGCCTGCTTCTGTTCCTTGAGCTGCGCGTCGAGCTGGTGGACCGACAGGCCGCGCGCGACGACCTCCTTGCACATTGCCAGCTGGCGCTCGGGCTCCGGAACGCTCTTCAAGACCTTGGCGTGGCCGAGCGTCACCTGCCCGGTGCGGACGCACTCCTGAATTTCCGCGGGCAGCTCCAGGAGGCTGACGAGGTTGGAGATCGTTGGCCGGGCCAGGCCGAGGCGGCGGGCCAGTTCCTCATGCGTGATCTGGAAGCGGTCGAGGTACTCCTTGAACCCGTGGGCCTTTTCGATGGGGTTGAGGTCGGTGCGGTGGATGTTCTCGACCAGGGCCGCTTCCAGCACCTGCTGGTCGTTGAAGTCCACGACGCGAACGGGCACGGCCTCCAGACCAGCCACCTTGGCGGCCCTTAGGCGCCGCTCTCCCGCGATGAGCTGATACCCGTCCGTTGTCAGGCGGACGACGAGCGGCTGCAGGACGCCGTGGGTTTTGATGCTCTCGCTGAGGGAGGCGAGTTCCTCCTCGTCGAAGGTCTTGCGCGGCTGCCAGGGGTTGTGATGGATTTGATCGAGACGCACGTCGGCCTGGGCGACCGCCGGCACAGATTCGGGGTCGGGTGGGCCGCTGAGCAGAGCGTCCAGGCCGCGGCCCAGACGGGATTTCTTTTCCATGAGCGTCGTCCTCTCTCATCCGAGATCAGGCTGAGGTTGGGTCCGTCCAACCGAACGCATTGTAACCGGGAGGTGAACGGGCGAGCAAGGGGGGTTGCTTGCAGAATAAGCTACCGGAGAAGTCTTGTTCCGCGCGGAACCTTGGTCCGTGGGACGGGAATTGTAACCGCACCTCGGCCGCAAGGGGCCGAGGTTGGCACGCTCAATCTTATCCGATCTCGGCGGAAGGTTTCCACCCGAACTTTTCGTGCTCGGCCCCGTAGCCGATTGCTCTTTCCCTGCGCGACGAGCCTGGAGTAAGATTCGCCCGCCGACGAACGGAACACGTCGGTCAGATCCCCGTCTTCGGAGCCCGTGGGCCGGAACCCCGTGGGCTTCCTCGACACTTCTCAAGGAACAGAGAAGATGACTCGCGACCCCATTCTCTTCCGCGTGGACGGTACGTCCCGAACCGGGCACGAACGCCTCTATCGCTGCCTGACCTACGCGGCCGCGCTGCAACGGCGCCGCCGGCAGTGCGTCTTCGTTTCCCAGGTGGAGCCACCGGCGTTGGCCTTCACCCTCCGCCGCGCCGGCAACGACCGCGTCGAGGCCCAACAGACCGCCGGCTCCCCTGGCGACCTCGACCAGACCTTGGACGAGGTGCGCCGCGTCAACCCGGCCGCCATCGTCGTCGATGCGGCCGAGGCCGACGAAAACTACCTGCGTGAGCTGCGGACGGCCTGCCCCGTCGTGGTATCGATCGATCACCTGGCCTCCACCGCCTTCCCGTCGCGTCTGATCGTCAATCCGCTGCTGGGCCCGATGAAGGAAGCCTACTCCTTCGTCCGCGGCGCTCAGCTCCTGCTCGGCGCCCGCTACGCCCTGGTCCGGCCCGAGGTGCGCCGCGCCCGGCCGATCCGCAGCCAGGAGCCGCCGCAACCGTTCCGCATCATGGTGGCCCTTGGCGACGACGACCCGAACAATCGCACCCTTGAACTCGCCCGGATCCTGATGAACTGCCCGCGCGTGGGGCGGGTCGATGTCGTGGTCCGGCACCACCACCCCGGCCTGGAGCAGTTCCAGCAGATGGCCGAAGCCTACACCGGCCGCTTCGAGGTGGCCACCGAACCGGCCGAGCTGACCGCCCGACTGTCGCGCTGTCACCTGGCCATGACTGCCGGCAATAGCTGGTCGGTGGAATTGGCCTGTGTCGGTCTACCGCAGCTCATCATCGTGGAGAATGAGGCCCACTGGCCGACCGCCCGCCGTCTCGAAGAGGAGCGGGCCGCCGTCTGCCTGGGACAGCATCCGAACGTCTCGGTGCAGACGATCCGCCAGGGCGTGCAGGATGTGCTCGCCGACCAGGCGGAGCGACAGGCCATGTCGCGCGCCGGCCGGCGACTGATCGATGGCCGCGGCCCCGACCGTTTGGTCATCGCCCTGGAAGTCCTCCTGCACTCTGCGAAGCAACCGGAACTGCGCCTCGCCGCCTGACACTCGCGCCCGAGGATTCAATCCGTTTAGCGGCCGCCCTCGGGGCGGCGCGCTAAGCGCCGCCCCGAGGGCGGCCGCTAAACGGATCTCCGAGATTGCGGTGGCGTGCGGGGCCGGTTATGCTAGCTGGTGTGTCGTTCTTTTTCGTGTGTTTCGTGTGTTTCGTGGTGATTCTCATGGAAAAAGAACAGGTCGCGGCGGCCCTCGACGAGGTCGGCACTCTCCTCGAATTGCAAGGCGAAAACGCCTTCAAGTGCAACGCCTACCACAGCGCCGCCCGCACCGTCGAGCAACTCGAAACCAACCTCACCGAGGCCGTCCGCTCGGGGCAGCTCGCCCAGATGCGCGGCATCGGCGAACGGATGTACGACCACATCCTCGAACTGCAGCGCAGCGGCAAACTGGCGCACCTCGAAGACCTCCGGCAGAAGACGCCGCCGGGACTCTTTCAGATGCTACGCATCCAGGGACTCGGCCCGAAGAAGGTCAAGGCGATGTACGACCAACTCGGCATCGACGACCTCGACAAGCTCAAGGCCGCCTGCGAGGCCGGACAGGTCGCGGGGCTGCGCGGCTTCGGCGAGAAGACCCAACAGAAGATCCTCGAAGGCATTCAGTTCCTCGATCGGGTGGGGGAGCGCGTCCGCATCGACCAGGCCCTGCCGTTGGCCGAGGTGCTGCTGCAAGGGCTGCGCTCGGCGCCGGGCATCATCCGCATCGAGCTGTGCGGCAGCCTGCGCCGCCGCAAGGAAACCATCAAGGATATTGATATCCTCATCAGCTCCGACCACCCGGGCCCGATCATGGAGCGCTTCGTGACGCTGCCGGGCGTGATGCAGGTGATCGGCCAGGGGGACACGAAATCGAGCGTGATCGTCAGCGACGGTCGCGCTGGTCGCGGCGTGACCATGAACGCCGACCTGCGCATCGTCAAGGACGCACAGTTTCCCTTCGCCCTGCACTACTTCACCGGCAGCAAGGAGCACAACGTCGCCCTGCGGCAGCGGGCCATCGACCTGGGCCTGAAGCTGAACGAGTACGAATTGGCCGCCCCCGACAGGACTGTCAGCTGCAAGGACGAGACCGACCTGTATCGCGCCTTCGGCCTGGACTACATCCCGCCGGAGCTGCGTGAACACACCGGCGAGATTGAGGCGGCCGAAGAGCATCGCCTCCCGAAGTTGGTCGAGGCCGGCGACGTCCGCGGCGTCTTCCACTGTCACACCAACGCCAGCGACGGCGGCAACACGCTGGACGAGATGGCCGAGGCGGCGCGGGCGCTGGGCTTGCAGTACCTTGGCATCGGCGACCACTCGCAATCGCTGACGGTCGCCAACGGACTGACGCCGGAGCGCGTCGCCCGACAGCAGGAGCAAATCGACGCCCTCAACAAGAAGATGAAAGGATTCCACATCTTCAAAGGGACGGAGTGCGACATCCTGGCCGACGGCCGCCTCGACTTCGACGACGACGTGCTGGCCTCGTTCGATTACGTCGTGGCCAGCGTCCACACCAATTACAAGCAGTCGCGCGAGGAGATGACGGCCCGGATCGTCCGCGCCGTCAGTCACCCGCGCGTGACGATGCTCGGCCACGCCACCGGCCGGCTGCTGCTGCGCCGCGAGGGCTACCAGGTCGATCTCGAAGCCGTCCTGCAAGCGGCCGCCGAGCACGGCACCCTGATCGAGATCAACGCTCACCCGCAAAGACTGGATATGGACTGGATCCACTGCAAGCGGGCGAAGGCCCTCGGCGTGAAGCTGGTCATCAACCCCGATGCCCACAGCACCGGCGACCTGGCTTATTACACCTACGGCGTAGACGTGGCCCGGCGCGGTTGGCTGGAAAAGAAGGACGTGTTCAACACGCAGACGCTGGCGCAGGTGACGAAGGCCCTGGCGGCCCGGAAGCACGGATGAAGCCGCTTGCGGCTTCGCAGTTGAGACGTGCGAAGCCGCAAGCGCCAGGTCATCCTTTCGCCGGAGAGGAAAGTTCTCCTCCGCCGACGAAGTGGCCCGCACAACCGGCCCGACGTTCCCCCGCTCTGTGCGTTTTCCCTCTTGGGGGCGACCCTTTTCGCGCCCTATCATAACCATCTCTCCGATGCCGTGCGTGACGCCCGTTCAGGCTCCGGGGCCCCGCTGGGGTGCTCATTATTTTTGATTTACGGAGTCCTCTTATCGTCGCGTCGGCGAGTTTTTTTTCCTAACCGATCTCTTTTTGCGGCATCGGCTTGCGGCGAGCGGCCGGCCGGGGAGACCATTTTCGTGAAAGGTCCGCGCCCTAATACAGGTAGCGACGTGAGCGGTACGTCGCCGAGCTTGCTCGTCCGGGCCCGGGAACAGGATCCCGACGCCTGGGGGCGCCTGGTGTCTCTCTACACCCCGCTGGTCTACGGCTGGTGTCGCCGGGCCGGGCTGACGGAGATGGACGCCGCGGATGTCTGTCAGGAGACGTTCTGCAAACTTGTCCAGTTGATCGGGGAGTTCCGTCATGAGCCGGGAAGGAGCACGTTCCGCCACTGGCTTCGGACCATCACCTGGAACCAGCTCCGCTCCTTCGCCCGGCGCGAGGAACGCTGGCCCCACGGGATCGGGGGAAACGACGCCCTGGAGATTCTGAGGCAGTTGCCGGCGAAAGAAGATGAGGAACAGGAAGCCCTTGTCCGCGAGCACCAGCTCCTTTGCTGGCGGGCCGCCGAGTTGGTCCGCCGCAACGTGGAGGACAAGACCTGGTCCGCCTTCTGGCGGGTGACGGTCGAGGGGGAGGATCCCGTGCGTATCGCCTTCGACCTCGGCCTCACCGTCAACGCAGTGTACATCGCCCGGTGGCGCGTACTCAAACGGCTGCGCGGCGAGTTCGCAGGGTTGATCGATTTCGAGGCGGCGCGCGACGCGACCGGGCCACCTCCACAGCAGGACAGACCGTCCCCACCCGAGGCTTCCGATGCGACCGGCTCATTCCTCTGAACCTGCGAACCTCTGTCCGAGCCGTGAACACCTGGCAACCTTCGCCGAGAATCTTCTCCCACCCGATGCCTCCCAGGCAGTCATCGAACACCTCGCGACCTGTCCGGCCTGCCAGGCCAGTCTGCACACCCTGGACGATGAGACTGCCCCCTTCCTCGCGACCTTGCGCCATCCGGCTCCCGCCGATCCGCACAGTGAGGAGGCTGGGTGCCGACTAGCCGAGGACTGGACCCGGGCCCGGCTGGGCGATCCCACTCTGACACCGCTGCCGTCGCCCCAGCGGCTTGCGGCTCCAGGAAACAGGCCGGCGGGGGAGTCGCCCATCCCCCGCCGGTTGGGGCAGTATCAGATTCTCGAGAAGCTCGGCCAGGGGGGGGATGGGCAGCGTGTACAAGGCGCTGCACACCCACCTGAAGCGCGTCGTGGCGCTGAAAGTGCTGGCTCCCCGCAGGCGGAGTGACCCCGAGATTCTCGCCCGGTTCTCCCGGGAGATGGAAGCGGTCGCGCGCCTCGATCACCCCAACGTCGTCCGCGCCACCGACGCGGCCGAGATCGACGGCGTTCATTTCCTGGTCATGGACTACGTCGAGGGGCTGGACCTCGCCCGACTCGTCAAGGCCGTCGGCCCTCTCCCCCTCGCCGACGGCTGCGAGTTGGCGCGCCAGGCCGCGATCGCCCTGGAGTACATCCACTCCTGCGGCCTGATTCATCGGGACGTTAAACCGTCCAACCTGCTCCTCACGCCGGCCGGACAGCTCAAGGTCCTCGACCTGGGACTGGCGGGCCTTCTGGAGTACGATTCCTCCGACTCGCGGCTGACGCAGTGCGGTCAAGTCCTCGGCACGGCCGACTACACCGCCCCCGAACAGGCGTCCGATGCCAGCCGGGTCGATGTTCGAACCGACCTGTATAGCCTTGGCTGCACGCTCTACCACCTTCTTACCGGCGCCCCTCCGTTTGGCGGTCCCGAATACCGGTCGGCGCTCGACAAGCTGGCGGCGCACAAGCACGTGCCCCCCCCCCGCGCTCCGGAGCCGGCGGGCGGACGTGCCGGAGGGGCTCGCCGCCGTGGTGCATCGGTTGCTGGCGAAGGACCCCGCGGATCGCCCCGCCACGGCCGCAGAGGTGGCCGCGGCGCTGGAGGGGCATGCGCAGGGTTGCGACTTGGCGGCGTTGGCGACGGCGGCGCGGGAGAAGGCGAAGGCCCGAGTTCGGGGAGAAACGTGGCGCCCGGACGAGGTGACCCTGGCGGAGACGAGCGACCTTCGCCCCGCTGCCGCCGCCCGCCCGGCACCCATCCGCCCCGCTTCCCCTTCTCCCCCTCGCCGCCGACGGCCCCGGTGGTTCCTGGGCAGCGCCGCGGGACTCGTCGTGGGTGTCGCTGCGCTGGCAGTTGTAGGGGTGTGGCCTCGTGGGGAACCGACTTCGCCCGAGGAACACCACTCCGGCGAAATGACGCCGCTGGTTTGGTATCCGCTCCTGGACCGATCGCCGACCGAACTCCTCTGGTCGCGCGAGCGCGGCGATTCCCGGTGGAGCCTCAACCCCAATCAGCACGAACTATGGGTCCGGTATCACGCTGACAGGGGTTTGCTCCGGGTCGGGGAGGCCCGCCGGGTCGGTTACACGCTCCAGGTGGATATCAACCAGGACGGCTGGACTGGCGGCATTGGCGTCTTCTTCGGCTACGGCGAGGACTTCTTCCAGGGTGCTCCCTGCGTTCGCTACCAATTCGTCGAGCTTCGGCCTTTCCTCCCCAACGACCCCAACCGTGAGTTCGCCCTCTGCCGCGGTGTGGACTACGTGGTTTCCAACGGGAAGCCGGGCGCCGACCACCATGTGCGCGACCTCGCGTCCGCGCCGATTCCCCGACCCGGCGGTCACGACCAGCTGCTCGAGTTGGAAGTTGAAGCGCGCGGTCTGGTCAGTGTGCGCTGGGCCGGTCAGCCCCTGGCGCGGCTCACCGCGCCAACCGTCAATGCGACCTTGGAGGAAGCCAATTACGTGGGCCAGTTTGGCACCGTCAATGATGCCAGTGCCGGTGTCTTCCGCAACTACCGAATCATGCTCTTCGAGAGAAACCGCTGAGACCCTGCCAACCGCCCTCCCGAGGGAAGGTTGCAACGAGAAAGGAGATGACAGCTTGGCAGCCACAATTAACATCCCCGCCGCGGGGGAGAATGCGCAGGTGCGGGTGAACGGCAGCACGCAGACGATCTGTGCCACAGGCACGGCCAGTCGCGCCCCGGCCCAGTACCCTACCGCCATCTGGGCCATGCTCTATCAGTCGAACCCTACGCTCGCCCCGTCGCCTCCGGGCGGGGCGACCCAGGGCACAGTCTACTCCGACAACCAGTGGAAGTTCCGAGGAACCCAGGAAATCCCCGGGGCCACTTCGGGGGATGCGGAGCCCTACCCGGAGAACTGGCTCGTCGTTTGGGCGCAATACGACAACGACGGAACCCCCTCTTACGACTCGGCCGGAACCTATTTCTACGGCCAGGCCTCCACGAGAACCGACTGCGATTCCTAGCCTGGATTCCCACAGGGGGGTAATGGACCTACCATAACCGAGCGCTGCTCTCTCCATGAGCCAGCGATTCCTGGGCTGAGTTAGCCCTTGGTGATAGT
>Ga0116224_10002474_pt1 | contig 10798 bp, 9 predicted proteins | sample Sb_taG_9_FD_89699 | JGI IMG/M metagenome (GOLD analysis project Ga0116224, IMG submission 89699) | Peat soil microbial communities from Weissenstadt, Germany - Sb_50d_b_LC metaG | ecosystem: Environmental > Terrestrial > Soil > Wetlands > Peat | place: Germany: Weissenstadt | collected 2010-09-21
TAGGGACCGGAGTTGATGTCGCGGTTGCGCGCCGACACGATGCCGGCAGTGACAGTGCCGCCCAAGCTGAACGGATTGCCGATGGCGATCACCCACTCGCCGAGCCGCAGCTTGTCTGAATCGCCGAATTTCACCGCCTTCAACTGCCGGTCGGGCTTGACCCGCAGCAGCGCCAGATCAGTCTTCTGGTCGCGGCCGATGATCTCGGCCTTGAGCTTGGTGCCGTCATTGAGGATGACGTTGACCTCGTCGGCATCGGCGATGACGTGATTGTTGGTCACCACGACGCCGGACGGATCGATGATGAAGCCCGACCCGAGCGAGTTGACCCGGCGCGGCGCATGATCGCGGTTCTGGTTGTCGCCCGGCTGTCCCCGGCGGTTCTTGAAGAACTCGTCGAAGAATTCCTCGAACGGCGAGCCGGGCGGCAGCTGCGGCGTCGGTCCGGCCTGGGAGTCGACGGTCTGCGAGGTCGAGATGTTGACCACGGCGTCGATCACCATCTCGGCGACGTCGGCGATGCCGTCCGGTCCGCGCGCCGCCGCGCGCTCCGCCAGCAGGGGAAGCGCGATCACCGCGAACGCAGCCGCGGCAACTACCGGTTGGCCGATGTGGCGAGCGAGACGAGCAAGGATGCCGGCCATGGGCGTTGATTCTCCTCGGAAGGGATGTCCGCGACACTGCTCCGGTCGACGCACGGATGCAAGACCAGCCCGTTTCCTGCCGCAATAGGCGACCGGAATTGGGCGTAAAAGCGACCCATTCGGGCGGCGCTCACGGGGACGTGACCCCGCGCACGAGCCGCGAGCGGGCCGCCCGCGTCAGCCGCGCACCAGCCAGATGATCATCAGGCCGATGAAGGCTGACAGGATGCCGACGCCGCGCAACAGCGCGTCCGGGCTCTCCATCACGGCGGCCACCGCCCGCCTCGCCGCCCCCGGAAATGCGGCGAACACCAGTCCTTCGATGGCAAAGAAAAGGCCGAGCGCAACGAGAAAATCGGACATCGAGCATGCGCTACTGGCGCGGGGCCTCGGGAGCCTTTCCGGACGGGTCGACGAAGTAGCGGAAGAAGTCGGAGTCGGGCTTCAGCACCAGCCGCGAGGATGCCTTGTCGTTGGGCCGCAGGCTCGCGTCATAGGCCTGCATCGACCGATAGAAGCCGAAGAAATCCGGATCGCGCCCGAACGCCTCGGCGAAGATGCGATTGCGCTCGCCGTCGCCCTCGCCGCGGAGCTGTTCGGACTTGTTGGTGGCATCCGCGACCAGCACCGTGACGTCGCGATCGGCGCGCGACCGGATCTCCTGCGAGCGCTGGCTGCCCTGGGCGCGGAACTCGGCGGCCTCGCGCTGGCGCTCGGTCTGCATGCGCGAGTAGACCGCCTGGCTGTTCTGCTCCGGCAGGTCGGCGCGCCGGATGCGGACGTCGACCACCGAGACCCCGAACGGGGCCGCCTCGCGGTCGAGCTGCTCGCGCATGCGCGCGGTCAGCTGCGGACGCTCGTCGCGCACCACCTGGATGAAGGTCGCCTCGCCGAGCACCCGCCGCAGCGCCGAGATCAGAAAGGTCGACAGCCGGGAATTGGCCTGATCCTGGCCGCCGACAGTCTGATAGAACTTGAGCGGATCCTGGATGCGGTAGCGCGCGAACGCGTCGACCACCAGACGCTTCTGGTCGGAGGCGATCAGCTCCTGCGACGGCGATTCGAGATCGAGGATACGCTTGTCGATCGGAATGACGCTGTCGACGATCGGGAACTTGAAGTGCAGCCCGGGCTCGGTGACGACGCGCACCGGATCACCCAGACGGACCACCAGGGCCTGCTGGGTCTGGTACACGGTGAATACCGAGCTGTAGCCGACAACCAGGACCACGATGGCGAGGGCGACCAGGATGCCGCCGGCGAGACCGAGCCTCATTTGGCGCCTCCCGGCTGCTGCGGCCGGTTGAGATCACCGAGCGGCAGGAAGGGTACGACGCCGGATCCGGTCCCCGAACCGCCGTCGAGAATGATCTTGTCGGTGCCGCCGAGGACGCGCTCCATGGTTTCGAGATACATGCGCCGCCGCGTGACGTCCGGGGCCTTCTTGTACTCCTCGTAGACCTTGATGAAGCGCGCGGTCTGTCCGGTAGCCTCGGCGACGGTCTGCTCCTTGTAGGCTTCAGCGTCCTGAGTGATCTTGGCGACACGGCCCTTGGCCTCCGGAATCACCCGGTTGGCGTAGGTCTGCGCCTCGTTCTGCGCGCGCTCGGCGTCAGCGCGCGCCGCCTGCACGTCGCGGAAGGAATCGATGACCTGGGCCGGCGGGTCCACCTTCTGCAGCTGGACCTGGGTGACCTGGATGCCCGATCCATAATTGTCGAGCGTCTTCTGCATCAGCTCCTGAACGGCGACCTCGATCGTCTGCCGCGCCCCGGTGAGGATCGGCTGGATCAGCGACCGGCCGATCACCTCGCGCATGGCGCTCTCGGCGACGGCCTTCACGGTTCCTTCCGGGTTCTGGATATTGAAGAGATAGTCGGCGACGCCCTTGGGCTTGATCAGCCAGAATACCGAGAAGTCGACATCGACGATGTTCTCGTCGCCCGTGAGCATCAGGCTCTCCTCCGGCACGTCGCGGACGCGCGAGCCGCCACGCCGCAGGTCGTCGTCGATGCGCATCCCGATGTCGATCTTGTTGACGCGCAGCGCCTTCGGGGTCAGCGCCGACTCGATCGGATAGGGCAGGTGATAGTTGAGTCCGGGCGTCGCATCACGCACATACTTGCCGAACCGCAGCACCACCCCGAGCTCGTCGGGCTCGACCTTGAAGAATCCGGAGATGCCCCACAGGACCACCGCCGCCAGGACGACCAGCGCCACCCCCTTGCCGCCGAAGCCCCCCGGCAGGACGGTCCGCAGCTTGTCCTGGCTGCGCCGCAGGAGCTCCTCGAGGTCGGGTGGGGTCGGTCCCGATGACTGGGGCCCGGATCCCCAGGGACCCTTGGAACCCGATCCCCAGGGGCCGCCGCCCTGATTGCTCCACGGCATCAGCTTTCTCCTCCGTCGCCGGCAACGGCGCCGGAACCAATCTAGCTACTCGGCGCCCGATTTCACGTCCCCGCCGGGAAGCCCGGCGAGCATCCTTCCCGGTGAGCATCCTCGAGGCATGTGTCCAAGGCGACCGCCCACGGGGCGGATGAGGTCCGCGGCGTCGGCCGAGCCGGGCGGGTTATAGGGGAGCGCACCGACGGTTACAACGCGCGTTCAAGCGACGACCGGAGCGGCCGCCGCGTGACCTTCAGTCGCGGACGTCGCCGACTTCCGCCGGAGGTAGACACAGGTGAATGCGCTCTCGTCGCCCGCACCGGCCGGATGCTCGCGGCGCTCGGCCTCGACCCACACGTCCGGATCGATCGGCGGCAGCCGCGTATCGCCCTCGGGCCGCATGTGAACAAGCGTCAGCGCGATGCGATCGGCGAGCGGAATCGCCTGGGCATAGATGTCGGCGCCCCCGATGATCATGACGGCGTCGACGCCGCGTCGCCGGGCGTCGGCGCGGGCGATCACCAGGGCGGTGTCGAGGTCGGGCGCCACCACGACGCCGGGCGCCGCGAACGCAGGGTCCCGGCTCACCACGATGTTGGTCCGTCGATCGTGCGGCCGCCCGATCGACGCGAAGGTCTTGCGGCCCATCACCAGCGGCTTGCCCAGCGTGAGCGCCCGGAAATGCCGCTGCTCGCTCTTGAGCCGCCACGGCATCGCGTTGGCGTTGCCGATCACGCCGTTGTCCGCAACCGCCGCCACGACGACCAGTGCGACCGGCATGCTCACACGGCAACCTCGGCCTTGATATGGGGATGCGGCTCGTAGCCCAGCAGCGTGAAATCCTCGTAGCGGAACGCCAACAGATCGGTGACGGCGCGGTTCAGCCGCATGGTCGGCAGCGGCCGCGGCGGACGGGCGAGCTGCAGCCGCGCCTGCTCCAGATGGTTGGCGTAGAGGTGGGCGTCGCCCAACGTGTGGATGAACTCGCCGGGCTCGAGCCCGGTCACCTGCGCGACCATCAGGGTGAGCAGCGCATAGGATGCGATGTTGAACGGCACGCCCAGGAAGGCGTCGGCGGACCGCTGATAGAGCTGGCAGGACAGACGGCCGCCGGCGACGTAGAACTGGAACAGGCAGTGGCACGGCGGCAGCGCCATCCTGTCGACCTCGGCGGGATTCCACGCGGTGACGATGAGCCGGCGGGAATCGGGATTGTGCCGGATGGCCCGCAGGACCTCCGCGATCTGATCGACGGCGCCGCCGTCCGGCGTCGGCCACGATCGCCACTGGTGGCCGTAGACCGGGCCGAGATCGCCGCGCTCGTCCGCCCAGTCGTCCCAGATCGAGACGCCGTGATCCTTGAGATACTTGATGTTGGTGTCGCCGCGCAGGAACCACAACAGCTCATGGATGATGGATTTCGCATGCACTTTCTTGGTGGTGACCAGCGGAAACCCGGCGCGCAGATCGAAGCGCATCTGGTGGCCGAAAACCGAGATGGTTCCCACCCCGGTGCGGTCGCGCTTGGCGACGCCGTCGGCCAGAATTCGCTCCATCAGCTCGTGGTATTGGCGCATGCGCCGGATCCTCCAGCATCGCCGAGCCCGCGCGTGTTCCCCGCGGGGAACCGGTTGGGCCGTGAAGACGGGCATGAACGCCCTCCGGGTCCGCCCCGGCCCGGTTCCATCGCAGGCGTCCGCCGGAGCATGCGCTGACCGACTCGGCCTTCGCCCCAGGATAGCGCGTCCACGGACGGTCGACGACATCGCCGGGCCGGTGGGGTGCCGGTGGGGCTTTTTTTGTCAACGGTTGTTGCCTATATTCGAGTCGCCGGCGCAAGCCGGCTATGGCGATAAACCGCCGCCGCAATAAACCATTCGGACCCGGGGGCAGTGCCCGGCGCCTCCACCTGAGCCCAGCCATCGGGATCTGTCGGCTGGGCTTTGGCGGGGGCGAAACAGGATCGACGAGGGCGTAAAGGGCGGACTTTTGCTCGGCATGGTTCCACCGTTACCGGGCCAAGCTATAGTTGCCAACGACAACTATGCTCCGGTTGCTCAGGCCGCGTAATGCGGTTTGAAATACCGATCGAAGCCCTGACGTCTTAGCAGCGTCAGGCGGGGTTCGGGGGCACCTGGCAACAGAAGCCCCCACTCACATCGCCAATGTCATCGCGACCGTGGTGCGCCGGGCACCAATTGGGACTGTCCCGGCATCGGATGATTTTTTCCTGGGTTTCACGGTGAAGTGCCGCACATCTTGCGCCAAAATGTTCTAGGATTCGCGCCGCTGCGAATCTCGCGCAGCGGTTTCTCGACCGGTCGCCGCCCATGTCCACCGATCTGATCCGTTACGATCTTCTTGCCCAGGAAGCCCTGCGAGGGGTCGTCCGCCACGTGCTCGCGGATATCGCCAAGAGCGGCGTGCCCGGTGATCACCATTTCTACATCACGTTCCAGACCAGGGCGCCGGGCGTGAAAGTGTCGCATCGGCTCCTCGCCCAGTATCCGGAGGAGATGCGAATCGTCCTTCAGCATCAGTTCTGGGATCTGGTCGTGACCGATGATGTCTTCGAGGTCGGCCTGTCGTTCGGTGGCGTGCCGGAGCGGCTGGCAGTGCCGTTCTCGGCGATCACGGCGTTCCTCGACCCGTCGGTGCAGTTTGGCCTCCAATTTGCCAACGACGCGGAGGCCGACCACCAGAAGCCGGACGCGGCGGCACCCGCCAAGGCGCGCGCAACCAAGATCCGCGCGACCGGTCCCGCCGTGCGGGGACCGCCCTCGATCGATGTGGCGCGGGCCTCGCCGGCCGAATCCGGCAAGGCGCCGGCGCGCGCCAAGACCCCGCCCGAGCCCACCCGAACCGGCAAGGCCGAGGATGAGCCCGGACCTTCGGACGGCGGTGCCGACGTGGTGCGGCTCGACCGCTTCCGCAAGAAGTAATCGGCCTGTCCCGGCGCGACACGCGCGGGCACGCGCCCGATTGCGGGGTGCTCGGCCGGATTGATTCTGATCAAGTCGCGCCAACAAACCCGGTGCGCATGACGCTGCGGCGGATTGGTTTCGACGGTTACCAATGGCAACAACCGTAGCGAATATTGTCGGATTACTACCTGTAAATTCCCGGAAATATTGTAAAATGATTCGCCGATTGAGCCGTGTATTGCGTCTCCGACCGGCGGCCGCGCGATCACTTTTTTGTCACTACCGGACGTGATCCGTCCCGGCCGTGTTGAACTCATCGGCGGTATCCCGACGCGGGGTCCGCACAAGAACCACATCGAGCGGTGAAAATGGGTGAACTCGTCAACATCAACAAGGTCCGCAAGCAGCTGGCGACCCGCCGGGCCGCCGCGCGTGCCGCGGAAAACCGCCTCATCCACGGGCGTACCAAGGCCGAGAAGGCTCGCGAGGAGGCCCGCGCCGGCAAGGTCCGCCGTGACCTCGATGGCCACCAGATCGAACCAGGGAACGATCAATGAAATCTCCCGTCGTCAAGCGGTCGATCGTCATCGCCGGGCACAAGACCAGCGTCAGTCTCGAGGACGCGTTCTGGCGCGGCCTCAAGGATATCGCGTCGGCGCGCAACGTGACGCTCTCGGACATCGTGGCGAGCATCGACGGCGATCGGCGGCAAGGGAATCTGTCGTCGGCGATCCGGCTGTTCGTGCTCGAGTTCTATCGCGCCCAGGCCGATGTCGATCGCGGTGGATCAAGTGCGCCGCGCAGCGGAACGGCCGAGACCTCCGCCTCAACGATGCGATCCGATTAGCGTATCCAGGTAGGACCGCGCCGTCGGCGGATCGGCGGCCGGCAGCGGCAGGCTCGGTGCCCGACGCGCCGGGGTCGTCGGCACATCGGAGCGGGCGCGCGGCCCGTGCGGCAGCCTTGCGCCGGGCGCCGGGCGAACGTCGATCGGCGGCGGCAGCGCTGGTGCGGCCTCGGCTGGCGCCGCGACGGCCGCCTCCGGCGGAGCCGATTTTTGCGGCTGCGCGGGTGCAGCCGGTTGCGGCGGCGGAGGCGGAGCCTGGGGCGGGTTCGCGTTTGCCGGCACCGCCTGCTTCTCGGGCGCCGGCGGCGGAGCAGTCGGTCGCAGCGCGGATTCGCGCCGCTCCGCTTCGAGGGCTTCGATGCGCCTGGTTTCCCGATCCACCGCCCGCAAGGTCAGCCAGCCGGCGAGCGCCGACACGTCGATCGTCCGCTTCGGCGCTGCCACCGGCCCCTTGAGCGCGATGAAAACGTCGGGGCGCGCATTGCCGGTGTCGCGATCCGGCGGTCCGCTCAAGACCAGGCGGGCATCGAGAGTGCCCTCGGCGAGATCGAGGTTGCCGCCGATCGTCAGGTCGGCATGGTCGGCGTGGGCGATCACGTTGGCGATGCGCATCTGACCTGACGCCACCGTCACAGCGCCGTCAGCCCGCGACACCCTGAGGTCCCCGCCGTCCAACGCGGTGGCGACCACCGTGCCGATTCGTGCCGGATCGACTGCCAGCCCCTGATCGACCGCCCGGGTCACCGCCTCGAACACGCGTGGATCGAGAGCCGCGAATTGCCCGCGATCCAGGGTGACGACGCCGGAACCGCTCAAGGATCCGATGAGGGTCGCCGGGCTGAATCCGTTGCCGTCGCCTTCGAGCTGGAGGCTGAGGCGCCCGACGACGGGCGGGCGCGCGCCGCCGCGCACGAGGGCGGTCGCGTCGGCGTCGGTGAGGTCGAGCCGCACGTGCGCGGAGATCCCGTCCGCGATCCGGCTGAAGACGAGCTGGCCCTTCAGCCTCCCCGCCGCCAGCTGTGCGTCGAGGTCCTCGAACGCGACCTCGCCGCTGCCGAACCGCAAGGTCCCGTGCATCGACCGCGCCACCAGGGCGGCGGTGAGGACGGCGCGCGGCACATGGAACTCGATGCGTCCGCTGATACCCTCCAGAACGCCGGGACCGAACTGCTCCGATGGCCATGGCGTCGCGTCGCCGGGCTTTCGCGCCGGTATCCCGATCGCCAGCGCGATGGCGTTTCCCGCATCGACCGCATCGGCATCGAGACGGCCCTCGACGCGCGGGACCGCACCCAGCGCAACATCGAGCCGGCCACGCACCGGCGTGCCGGCGATCGTCCCGGACAGATTGTCGAACGCGAATGCATTGCCGGCCGCGTTGAGGCGCGCCCTGAGTGCGACGGGAAGCGTCGGCGCCGGCGGCGCTCCGTCGGGACGGGGCCAGGACGCGCTGGCGGCCGTCACCACCAAATCGAGCCCGCCGGTCACTCCGTCATCTCCGCCGGGGTGCAGCTTTCCGCCGGCGGTGGCGGCGAGGCCGCCGGCGGACAGCTTGGCGTCGACGCGGAGATCCTCCTTCGGCGTGCCATGCAGCGTCAGAGTGAGGGATCCGGGCGACTTGTCGACCGCGACCACCCGATCGAGCCCGAGCAGGGCAACGAGGGCGCCGCCGTCGTCGGCCGCGGCCCGGCCGGCGACGGTGAACTGGTCGGGAGCGAGCAGGCCGCCGGTCGAGTCCCCGGTGAGAACCAGACGAACAGGTCCGGCGGCGCCCTCCAGCACGAGCTTCGCGGTGCTGCCGCGCAAGGCGCCGGCCGAGACGGTGAGCGTCGTCCGGGTTTTCAACGGCAACAGGCGGGTCAGCACCGGCCGCAGCCTATCGGTCAGCCGGGGCGCCACGCGCGAAAGCAGCGCCAAGGTCCCGTCGAGACTGCGCGCATCGAGGTTCAGCGTCAGGGCGCCGTGCGGCGAGCTCGTCGTGGGCTGCTCGATGCGGCCGCTGAGGTCGATCGCCGCGCCGCCGAGATCCGCGATCAGGAACTTCTCCAGGACCAGACCGGCGGCATCCGACGTGAGCCTGATGGTCGTGCTCCTGGCGATGACGCCCGCCAGCGTCGCGGCGTCGACGTCGAGCGCCAGCGCGAGCTCGGCCGGCAGCGCGATGGTGCTGCCCCCTGCGCTCGCGCGAGCCAGCGCCAGCACGCCGTCGATGTCGAGCTCGGCCGCCTTGAGAGCAGCCTCGAGCCGCGTCGGGCGCTGCGCCGCGAACGAGTAGGCGAGGCGGCCCGTCACCGCGTGGCGGTCGACGTCAGCCTTGAGCCGCTCGATCGCGACCCGGCCGGGCTCGAACTGCACGTCGCCGCTCACCCGCAGCGATCCGACCTGTCGGGCGCCGTCGGGGCCGCCCTCCAGCCAGGCGAGCAGCGTCCTGGCGTCGCCGGCCTCGACCGCGGCCGGGCCGTTGAACGACAGCCCCTGCGGGGTCAGGCCGATCCGCCCGCTGACGCGCGTCTGGGCGGAACCCGGCGCGCGAAACTCCAGCGTCTCGAGATCCCATCCGGCCGCATCGGTCTTGAGGTCGCCGCGCACCGCCTGAATCTGGCCGCCGGCGAGCGTCAGCGTATCGATCCCGATGCCCAGCCGCCCGGGAATCGGTGGATCGAACCGGCCGGCGAGGCCCTCGGCGAGCCGCTTGATCACGACCAGCGGCAGCCGGCGCTCGGAGTCGGGCAGCTCCAGCACGCCGTCGAGGTCAATCTGGCGGGCCGACAGCACCCCCTCGAAGTGCGGCTTGCGGCCGAGCTTGACCTCGACCGCGCCGCTCAGCTTGAGCGCGCGCTCGTCCGGGCCGTATTGCAGATCGACCTGCTCGAACAGCGCGCCGGCGGCGCTCGCCTTGACCTTGGCCGCGGCGTGCCACGGCACGCTCGTGGCCTCGTGCGGGCTCGACGCCGTGACGCCGGCCGGCCGCGCCAGGGTGAGCGCGCCGTCGAACCGCGGCGTGCCGCGCTCGATCCGCAGCGCGCCGTCGGCCTCGACGGTGAGCGGCCGGTCGGACGGATCGATCGCGAGCCGCATCCTGACGCCGGCCTCGTCGGCGGGGCGCCCCACCGCCAACCGGTACCCGAAACGCTCGTCATCGACCAGAAACCCGCCCTCGCCCTTGACCGGGCCGAGGAGCGAGCGAACCTCGCCGCGGAACCACAGCCCGTCGAGCACCAGCCGCGCGCCGGAGCCTGCCTCGGTGAGCGTCGCCCGTCCGTCCTCGACGGACAGGCCGTCGATCGACAGAAGATCGGGATCGAGGCCGGACAGCTCCGCCGGCCAGTCGATGCGACCGGCGGCGTCGAGGCCAACCTTGATGTCCGGCCCGACCAGCCGCATCTCGGCGGCGCTCAATTTCCCGCGCAGGAGCGGGCCGAGCCGGAGCTCGATGGCGAGCTCGCGCGCCTTCAGGCGGGGCTCGCCGCCCGCCGGGCCTGCCTCGATGCCGTGGAGCGTCAGCGACGGGGTCGGCAGAATGCGCGCGTCGATGGCGCCGGTGATGCGCACCGGCATGCCGGCGATTTGCGTCGCCTGGGCCTCGAAGATCTCGTGATACTGCCTCCAGTCGACAAAATACGGACCTGCCAGCGCCGCGACGAGCGCCAGGATGATCGCGATGCTCAATGCGAGCAGGGTCGTCTGCACGACGTGCTCCGGGCCCTTCCATTGTCGGCGCGCTGCCGGGCCGAACCGGCGCCCGCCCGGACGGGGTGCTTACATTACACCATCCAAGGCGACGATCTTGCCGGGATTCATGATGTCGTGCGGATCGAGCGCCCGCTTCACCGCTCGCATCACGTCGAGCGCTGCGGCGCCGTGCTCGGCCAGGAGATACTTCATCTTGCCCTGGCCGACGCCGTGCTCCCCCGTCGAGGTCCCGTCCATCGCGAGCGCGCGCCGGACCAGCCGCTCCATGAAGGCTTGGACCGCCGCCACCTCCGCCGGATCGCCGA
>Ga0116224_10002478_pt1 | contig 10791 bp, 11 predicted proteins | sample Sb_taG_9_FD_89699 | JGI IMG/M metagenome (GOLD analysis project Ga0116224, IMG submission 89699) | Peat soil microbial communities from Weissenstadt, Germany - Sb_50d_b_LC metaG | ecosystem: Environmental > Terrestrial > Soil > Wetlands > Peat | place: Germany: Weissenstadt | collected 2010-09-21
CCTGACCGCGAAGCTGTACACCCCGGGCCGGATCGTGGCGATCGACCTAGCCGACAGTCGCCTTGAGAGCGCCCGGAGGTTCGGGGCGGACATCACGATCAACAACGGTCGTGACGACCCGATCGAAAAGATCATGGAGATGACAGACGGCCTCGGTGCCGACTCCGCCTTCGAGGCGGTCGGCGTGCCGGCAACGTTCGAGCTCGCCGCCGAGCTGATCCGCCCGGGCGGCCGGCTCGCGAACATCGGCGTCCACGGCAAGCCCGCCACGCTCCACCTGGAGAAGCTGTGGATCCGCGATGTGACTGTGACCACCGGACTGGTCGACACGTTCAGCATCCCGCAGCTCATGAGGCTGATCGCAAGCGGTCGGCTCGATCCGTCGTTGTTCGCGACCCATCGGTTCGCGATGGGCGACACGATGAGCGCGTACGACACGTTCGCGGATGCGGCCAGCACCGGAGCGCTCAAGGTCGTTCTGAGCGGGTCCGAGCGGCCCGCCGCTGCAGCCACCAGCGCCGCCGAGCCCGCGCTCGCTTAGGCGCCGGCGCCTCGCCCGTCCGGGATAACAACCCGGACGGGCCTTGGCTGTGCCCCGCGCTACCGCCGCGACGTGCGCGCTACGCCGCGACGTGCGCGCCGCGGAGCTCGTCGGCGATCTCGGCGGCGAAGCGATCGACGGCATCCCAGTCCCGGCTGTCTCCCTCGGGCGCATGAATCGTCCGGACGGCGGCCCGTTCGGCGAAATGCAGACGCCTCATGTCCAGCCGGCCGGGAAACGTGCGGTGATCGATCGCCTGGGTCAGTCGCATCAGCACCGGAACGTCGGCGGGGGTCCCGGGTGGAATTGGGTGATCGGCCGGACCGACCGGACCTGAGCTGAACAGCCACACCGGCATCATGCCCAGGGCCGAGGTGTGGATCTGCGCGAAGCGGCGAGCCTCGCCGAGCCACCTTCCCATGTAAACGGCGCTGCCTAGCACAACGGCGTCGTATCCGTCCAGGGTCGTGACGTGCTCGACCGGGACCGCGTCGGTCTCGAAGCCGCGTCGGATCAGCCCCGTCGCGATCGCCTCCGCGATCTCACGCGTCCCGTGGTGGCGGCTGGCGGCGGCGACAAGGACTCTCATCGGAAGGTGATGCGGTTGTTCATCTGCTGGCGAGCCGACCTTCCGCCCGCCACTTGTGCCGCTTGGCTTCGTACTCGGGGGGCAGCGCGCCCTCCAGCGCCTCGGCCGCATCGAGCGCATTCAGAGCCGACGGGTAGTCGCCCCAGCGCGCGTCGCAGTCGGCGAGCAGCAGTGCGAGCGCCAGCGCTTCCTCATGCTCTTCGTCGGACACCGGCGGGCCGGGTACCGGAACCCGGTCGGCGAGCACGCCCGAGCTGAGCGGCGACGGCCGCGCCGTGGCGAGGTACGGAGCCAGGTACCTGCCGGCGATCTTCCCCGGAGGCCACCATAGCGCCTGCCCGGCGGCCGTCGAGGCGTCGCGCGAGGGCCGGTAAGCCGGGGGCGCTTCGATCGCCACCGTCGCCTCGCGGACGAGCCGCTGCGGCTCCGCGCGCAGGTACAGCGGCGCGCCCCCCGTGAGCAGCAGTCCGCGCAGCACCGGGCGGAACGGCTCGGGCGTGACGGCGGCGCCGGCCAGGGCGGCAATCTTTGCCGCCACTGCATCGGCCTGCTGAGCCGCGAGACCTCCCTGCTTGAGCGGGAACGCGGTCACGTCGCCCGCAGCAAACACGTGCTCGACGTCGCTGACCTGACCGAACTTGTCGACCGGAATGAAGCCGTGCTGATCGTGGGGGAGTCCGGGCAGCCTCGGGCCCTCGAGCACGGGCAGGGTGATCACGCGGTCGGCGAACACCTCCGCCCCGCCGGCTAGCAACAGCATGCGGCCGCGCACCACCGCTGGAAGCGACGAGGATCGCACCGTGATCCCCCGGGCCTCGAGCAGCGAGCGCACGGCGTCGGTGGCGGCGGGGCCGAACAGCTCGAGCGGCTCCTCCTCGGGCGTGACCAGCGTCACCCTGACGTCATCGGCGCCGTGCTCGTTCAGGTGTGCAGCGGTCATCAGCGCGAGCTCGTACAGGGGCAGCGGCCACATTCGCTCCGACGGAAGCGCAAGCGCGACCGATCCTGTCCGGGTCGTGGTCAGGTCATGGAGCAGGCCGCGCAGGACCGGGACGTCGTCTCGGCCCCGGAAGGTGAATGCGCCTGGGAACGGGACGCCAGGCACCGCTCCCGTGGCCACCACTAGCACGTCGAACGAGATCCTTCGTCCGTCCACGGTCACCGCGATCCGGCCACGGGCTTCGACATCGGCGAGCGCGTCAAGAATGAGCTCGCCGCCGCCCTGGTCGGCGAGGATCTCCGCGAGGTCGTAGACGCGCGCCTCCGCCCGGTCGAAGGCCTCGGCGACGGTCACGGGGCGGTACACGAACTCGGGCGTCGGCGAGATGAGCGTGACGTCGATCAGATGGCCCGCCAACGCCCTGAGCGCCAACAAGGTCTCGAGCGCAGCGACGCCACCGCCGGCGATGACGACGTGCAGCCGGTCGCGCCGCACGCTCAGCCTCGATCTCGCATCGCTCGTTGCCGTGCGGCTTGCAGAGCCCGCTCGATCCGGGCACGCATCTCGCGCGCACGAGCGAGGTCGGCACGGCGCGCGTTGCGCCGGCGCAGGTCGTCGTACACGTGGGTCAGCGGCCGCTGGGCGGCGGACGAATCCTGATCGTCGCTTTTAGCAGTCATGGGCGCGACGGTAAACCGGCGTCACGCCCGTGTCATCGTCGCTGCCCCGCCGGGTCGGTAGGGGAAGCGCCGCACGATGACTGCGGCGTATTCCCGATGTGCCTGGCTCAGGCATCGTTAACGGTCCCGTGCGAATGTCGGACTCTCGCGAGCATCTTCCCGTCACCGTGTTCGGTCCAGATGTGCTGCTCAGCATCACGATCGAGGCGAGCGGTGCCGTCGATCAAGTGCACGTACACGCCGCAGGCCAGGGGGTGTGGGTCGCACGCATGGCGGCCGAGCTCGGAGCATGGCCGATCCTGTGCGGATTCCTTGGGGGGGAGACGGGCGCGGCGCTTCGTGCGCTCCTTGAGGTGCTTCCCGGCGAGCGGCGGGTTGTGCACACGGCAGGATTCAGCGGGAGTTATGTCGTCGATCGCCGAACCGGGGAACGGCACCTGGTGGCGAACGCGGCGCGGCCCGCCCCACAGCGGCACGAGGTCGACGACCTGGTGGCCGCGACGTGCGCCGCGGCGCTCGACAGCGCGGTCCTCGTGCTCTGCAACCCGTTTCCGGGGGAGGGGCTCCCGGACGAGGTATATGAGACGCTCGCCGCGGACGTGCGGGCGGCCGGGGTGCCGGTGATCGTCGACCTTTCGACGCCGCGACTCGAGCACGTGCTTCCCCATCGGCCGGATCTGGTCAAGCTGAATGACTGGGAGCTCGCCGAATACGTGCGCGGTCCGGTCGACGGGCGCCATGCGCTCGACGGCGCGCGCCGGCTGCTGGAGGCCGGCGCTCGTGCCGTCGCGGTGACCCGGGCGGACGCTCCGATCCTCGTGCTGCCCGCGGACCAGGAACCGTTTGAGATTGTGCCGCCGGCGCTGCCCCACGGGTTTCGCGAGGGTTGCGGGGACGCGATGATGGGTGCCGTCGCGGCCGGGTGGGCGCGGGGCCTTCCGCTTCGCGAAGCACTGGTGCTCGGTGCGGCCGCCGGTTCGGCCAACTTCCTGCGCCACGGGCTCGGGAGCGGCAGCCGGCGACTGGTCGAGAAGCTCGCGGACCGTGTGGTGGTCCGCCCGCTGACGGTTCGAGTTCTCGGCTAATCGTCGGCCGACGGAAAGGGACTGACGACATCCTGCCCGCACACGATGCCGCGGGGCGCGGTGTGGGCCACCCACTCCAGGTGACCCGCGACCGGCTCGGTCGTGGCGAGCATCTGGAGCGCGGGCGCGAGCTCGACGCGGCGCCCCGCCCGTGAGGAGTGAGCATCGCTTCCGAGAACGTGGACCACTCCCGCGCGTGCGAGCGTCAGCATCGCCGGTCTCGTCGACTCATCGGTGAAGTACCCGGCCGTCACCTGAACGAGCGCCCCGTGGGCGATCAGCCGTCGGAGCCGGTCGACGATGTCAGGAGCCGGGTGTCGCTCCGGATGAGCGAGGAGCGCGCGGAAGCCTCGGACCCGAAGGGCGTCGACGGCCGCGTCGAGGCGCTCATCGAGCGGGCCGGGAGCGGGCTCGAGCAGGATCCACGTTCCCGACCCTCCGAGGGTCACGGACGCCAGGTCAGGGCCGTCGAGGGCGTCGAGCATGTCCGCGGCGACCTCGCCACCCGGCAGCACCCGCGTGCTGCATCCCGCCTCCAGAAGCGCAGCGCCGAGCTCGGCGCGCCGCGCAGGTAGCTCCTCGATGCGCACCGCGTGATCGGCCCGGATGTGGGGAGTGGCGCAGATCGCCGCGATGCCGTCGGCCTCCGCCTGCCTCGCCATCTCGACGGCATCGGGGAGATCGCGGGCCCCGTCGTCGATCCCGGGCAGCAGATGACAGTGAAGATCGACCGTGCCGCCGGTCGCGTGCGGTGTCAATCCTCAACCCGCTCGACGACGCGAACGATCGTGACCGTCGCGCCGCCTTCCTTTGCCAACTCCTTGACGAGCGGAAGCGCCTTCTCGGCAGGCTCCGAGCCATCGTTGGCCCAAACGATCGTCTTGAACATTGTGGCTCTCGCCTCCTCGCTCGTGATTTCAATGAGAGAACTGCATGGCCATCGCAACGGCGGCAGTGTCGGCCACCGGCGGGGCCGGGCGCATCCGCACCACCCCGGCACGGACTGCGAAAAACTACGGATAGGGGCCGGCCGACTCCAGCGGTCCGAGCCCTATACGTAGTTTCCCGACGCCAGCTCGCCGCCGTGCCCGGATGCTCGGCTCCCGGGCGTGGGCGACGCTTGCAGCATGCCCAATCAGCCAACTCACAGTCCGCCGCTCGCGCACATCCGCGTTCGCGACTGCATGCATCCCGGCACGCTCGCCTGTGGCGCGGACGACTCGCTTCGAGACGTCGCCGCGATCATGGCCACTCACCGGGTACACGCGGTGGTGATCACGGCCGCAAACGGAGCACGTCCGGTCGGTGTGGTGTCCGATCTGGATGTGGCCACTGCCGTGGCCGCCGGGGCCGACTGCACGGCTCACGAAGCGGCCGCCACGGAGGCGCTCACGGTCTCAGCTGACGAGCCGCTGCGAAACGCGGCGCAGATGATGAGCGAGCACGGTGTGTCGCACCTGTTGGTGGTCGACGGCGCCGGTGGATACCCGGTGGGCGTCCTCTCGACGCTCGACGTCGCCACCGTCTACGCCGACAGCTGACGACCCGGCTCACGAGATCGATGAGCGCGATTCCCGCCGCGGCGAGATATCCATCCGAGCGCGAGGCCGACGTCGTCCTGCGCGACGGAGCGACCGTGCACGTGCGCCCCGTGCGTGCCGACGATGGGCCGGCGATGCGCGCCTTCTTCGAGTCCGTCTCGCTGGATTCGATCTGGTTTCGCTTCTTCGGCACGCCCAACCTGGACTGGGCAACCTCGTGGTCGGTCAACGTCGACTACGCGGATCGGTTCGGACTGGTCGTGGAAAGCGGCAACCCGCGCGCGATCATTGCTCACGCGGCATACGTGCGGATCGACTACGGGCGCGCCGAGGTGGCGTTCCTGGTCGCGGACGCGTGGCAGGGCCGTGGCATCTCGACGATCCTGCTCGCCCATCTCGCGGAAGTGGGTGAGCAGCACGGATTCTCGACGTTCTTCGCACAGGTGCTGCCGCAAAACCACCGGATGATCGACGTCTTCCGCGAGAGCGGATTCCCGGTTGAGCTCCACTCGGCGCCGGATGCCCTCGAGATCGAGCTGCCGACGTCGCTGTCCGCCGCGGCGCTCGAGCGTTTCGAGGAACGCGAGCGAATCGGGGCTGTCGCTGCGGTTCGCAGCTTCCTCGAGCCGAGTTCCGTGGCAGTGATCGGGGCGTCGCGACGGCGCGGGACGATCGGCGGCGAGATCCTCCACAACCTGCTTGCGGCCGAGTTCAGCGGCGCGGTCTATGCGGTCAACGACAAGGCCGACGTGGTTCAGTCGCGGCGGGCGTACCGGTCGGTGGTCGACGTCCCCGGCGGCGTCGAGTTGGCGATCGTGGCCGTGCCCGCCGAGGAGGTAGTGGACGCCGCGCGCGAGTGTGCGGACGCCGGCGTGCGCAGCCTGCTCGTGATCTCGTCGGGGTTCGCGGAGACCGGTGCCGAAGGCGCCCGCCGCCAGGACGAGCTGCTCGAGGTGTGCCGCGACGCCGGAATCCGGATCGTCGGTCCCAACTGCATGGGGGTTCTCAACACCTCGCCGCGGGTCCGCCTGAATGCGACGTTCGCTCCGCCCGTAGCAGTGCCAGGGCAGGTTGGGTTCATGTCCCAGAGCGGAGGGCTCGGGATCGCGATCATCGAGGCGGCAAGTCGCCTCGGGGTTGGATTGTCGTCCTTCGTCTCGGTTGGGAACAAGTCCGATCTGTCGGGCAACGACTTTCTCCAGTACTGGGAGCAGGACCCGGACACCAAGCTGGCGCTGCTCTACATGGAGTCGTTCGGCAACCCCCGGAAGTTCGCTCGCGTCGCCCGCCGGGTGGCGGCCACCAAGCCGATCCTTGCGGTCAAGAGCGGTCGGTCGGCCGCGGGTGCCCGCGCGACCTCGTCACATACCGGCGCGATGCTGTCGGGCTCCGACGTGACCGTCGATGCGCTGTTCGAGCAGGCCGGGGTGATCCGGACCGACACGATGCACGAGCTGTTCGACGTCGCCGCGCTGCTGTCGGCTCAACCGGTCCCGCGCGGGGGCCGGGTCGTGATCGTCACCAACGGCGGCGGCCCCGGGATCCTGTGTGCCGACGCATGTCAGGCGGCGGGCGTTGAGATCGCGGAGCTTCCGCCAGACGTCCGCGCCCGGCTGGCCGAGTTCCTGCCCACGGGCGCGGCGTTTGGCAACCCGATCGACATGATCGCGACCGCTTCGGCAGACGATTACCGTCGGACGCTCCAGACGCTTGTCGACGCGGATGCGTGCGACGCGATCATCACGATCTTCGTCACCGCGCTCGTAACCACGGGCGCCGATGTCGCCGCCGCAATTTGCGACTTCGCGCAGGCGAATCCCGAGGTTGCGACCGCATCCGCGTTCATGGTCAGCGACGGCGTTCCGCTCGAGCTGTCTTCAGGGCAGGTGCGGATACCCGGCTACGAGTTTCCCGAGGACGCCGCTCGCGCGATGGCCCTGGCCGTCCGGCACAGCCGCTGGCGCGCAAGAGACGTGGGCTCGGTGCCAAGGTTCGAGGGGCTTCGATCGGTCGAAGCCGCGGCGATGATCAGCAAGGAGCTCGCGCGGGACGAGGCCTGGCTGTCGCCCGTGTGCGTGGCGCAGCTGTTCGACTGCTACGGGCTGCCGTTGATCCCCACGCGCGTCGTACGCGACGCCGAACAGGCGGTCGCGGCGGCGGCGGAGCTCGGATCGCCGGTCGCGCTCAAGGCGAGCGCGCCCAGGCTCGTGCACAAGACCGACGCCGGTGGCGTCCGGCTCGGACTCGAAGGGGCCGAGGCCGTACGCACCGCCGCCACCGAGATCGAAGACTCCGTCGAGCGTGCCGGCTACCGGCTCGACGGACTGGTCGTTCAGCCGATGGCGCCGGCGGGCGTCGAGCTGATCGTCGGCGTCGTCCATGACCACAGCTTCGGCCCCGTGCTCGCCTGTGGCGCCGGCGGGACCACCGCGGAGCTGATCAGCGATGTGGCGGTCCGGATCACTCCCGTGACGGACCTCGAAGCGCGCGAAATGGTGCACTCGCTGCGCACCTTCCCGCTGCTCGACGGCTACCGCGGCGCGCCGCGCTGCGATCTGGCCGCGATCGAGGACGTGCTCCTGCGCGTCAGCGCGATGGTCGAGGCCCACCCCGAGATCGCCGAGCTCGACTGCAACCCCCTGATCGCGGGACCGGACCGGGTGGTGATCGTCGACGCCCGTGTCCGGGTCGAGACCGCCGCGCCATCCCCACCGATGCCGTCGGTCGAGGCGTAACGCAACACAACCAGCACCAACACAGAAACGAGGTTCTGATGTCTGTAAGAGTTGCCATCAACGGATTCGGCCGGGTAGGGCGTTGCTTCCTGCGCTCGGCCTTCGAGCAGGACGCGAACATCGAGGTGGTGGCCATCAACGACCTCGTCGAGGCTCCGACCCTCGCCTACCTGCTCCAGTACGACTCCGTGTTCGGGCGGTTCCCCGGAAAAGTCTCCGTGGACAACGGCGGGATCGCGATCGCGGGCACGGACATCCAGGCGTTCGCGGAAACCGACCCGAGCTCGCTGCCGTGGGAAGAGCTCGGCGTCGACGTCGTGATCGAGTCGACGGGGCGGTTCCGTACCCGCGCCGGCGCCGAGAAGCATCTGGCGGCCGGTGCTCGTAAGGTGATCATCTCGGCTCCGACCAAGGGCGATCAGCCGCCCGACGCGACCGTGGTGCTGGGCGTCAACTTCGACGAGGTTTACGACGAGGACCTCCACAGCATCATCTCGAACGCCTCGTGCACGACGAACTGCCTGGCGCCGGTCGCCAAGGTTCTGCACGAGACGGTCGGCATCCGCCACGGCCTGATGACCACCGTCCACGCCTACACCTCCGATCAGCACCTGCTCGACGGGCCGCACAGCGACCTGCGACGTGCGCGCGCCGCCGCGCTCAACATCATCCCCACGTCGACCGGCGCCGCCAAGGCGCTCGGACTGGTGATCCCCGAGCTCGACGGGAAGCTGAACGGGTTCGCGGTCCGGGTACCGACCCCGACCGGGTCGCTCGTCGACCTGACCGTCGAGGCCGAGCGTGCCACCACCAAGGAAGAGGTCAACGCCGCCTTTGCGGCCGCCGCCGCCGAGGGCCCGCTCATGGGGATCCTCGACTACACAGAGGACCCGATCGTCTCCTCGGACATCGTGAAGTCCACCTACTCGTCGGTCTTCGACTCCGGCCTGACCTCGGTGATCGACGGCACGCAGGTGAAGGTGGTGTCGTGGTACGACAACGAGTGGGGCTACTCCACCCGGCTGGTCGAGCTCGCCGCAAGAGTCGGGGCATCGATCGCCCAGCCAGTGTGAGAAAACTCACACCTCGCACCTCGAGTGTCCGTCAGTAGTTATCCGAAATGAGGCCGCGCGTGATCCCCGATGGTGAGGGTCAGCGCGGCCCATATCGTGCCCACCCATGGCTGCGGTCTTCAATCTCAATCACCACTCGTCGGTGGTGCACTGGCACTTCTTCCAGATGTCGGTGTCGAACATCGTCGTGATCGTGCTGATGATCGTCGTGTTCGTCGCGGCGATCCTCGCCCCCTTCCCATCCGGGCGCGCGACCGGGGGCTCGTCATGAGCGTCTCCGAGGAGCGCTCCTGGACCGCCGCGGTGCGCGAGCGGGCCGTTGGCGCGCTCCCCCCGGAGAAGCTGCTGGCCGACAAGCAGCCCTCCTACGTCGCCTCGTGGATCTACGTGTTCGGGGTCCTGTCGCTGAGCTCGCTTGCCGTGATCATCCTCTCGGGAACGATCCTCGCGCTGAAGGGACCTGGGTGGTGGCACTTCACCGGAATCGGACACTTCTTCAACAGCATCCATCTGTGGTCGGTCGAGCTGTTCTTCTTCGTGATGGTCATCCACCTCTGGGGCAAGTACTTCATGGCCGCCTGGCGCGGCGGGCGCAAAGCCGTCTGGATCACCGGGGCGATCACGTTCCTGGTCGCGATCCCGTGCGCGCTGACCGGCTACGTCTCCCAGCAGAACTTCGACGCCCAGTGGATCTCCACCCAGGCCAAGGACGCGATGAACGCGGCCGGAATCGGCTCGTTCTTCAACCTCCTCAACTTCGGTCAGATGTACAGCTACCACATCCTGCTGCTGCCGGCGGCCGTGGTGGCAATCGTCATCGGCCACATCCTGCTCGTGCGGAAACACGGCGTCGTGCCACCGCTCAAGGTCCCCGCGACCACCTCGCCGGCCCGCCGCGACGGCGCTGGTCCGGACGCGCAGGAGTCAGCGTCATGAGCCGCCGCGAGCGCCTGGCCGAGGACGACAGCTACCGCGAGTGGAAGGGCGGCTATCGCTCGTACGACATCGTCAAGGAGGCGTGCATCGCGTTCGGCGTGGTGCTCGCGCTTGCTGTGGTGCTGACGATCCTGTTCTCCTCGCCCGACGAAAAGCCCAGCACCGTTCAGTCCTGGGCACGTACCGACCCGGTCGATTTCGTCACCACGGCCACGACCGAGCTCGACGGCTCGAGCGGCACCGGCGGGTACGGACCTCCGTACAACCACGCGTCCGACGGGCAGCACATCCTGTTCATCCGCCCGCAGAAGTGGTTGGGCGTGAGCCATCCAGTGAACACCGCGCAGGACTTCGTGCTGGCCCCGCTGCGCTCGATCACCGCCCAGCCGGCGCTGGAGGCGGCCGTGAGCGCGTACGAGTCCGCCTCCCCTGCCCAGCAGGCGAAGTGGACCACCGCATACGAGAACGGGCTGGCCAAGGCGAACGCCAACTCAGACAACACGGCGATCTCGGTCCCGGCCGGAAACTACGGTCCGCTGCCGACGATGATGGCCGGGCTGCTCGGCCTCGCGCAGAGCGGAGGGCTGGACGGCGCGCTCCTGACCAGCAAGCAGTTCTACCAGACCGACTACACCAAGCCGCTGCTGTTCATGGCCGACGGCGGGGTGCTC
>Ga0116224_10002481_pt1 | contig 10783 bp, 8 predicted proteins | sample Sb_taG_9_FD_89699 | JGI IMG/M metagenome (GOLD analysis project Ga0116224, IMG submission 89699) | Peat soil microbial communities from Weissenstadt, Germany - Sb_50d_b_LC metaG | ecosystem: Environmental > Terrestrial > Soil > Wetlands > Peat | place: Germany: Weissenstadt | collected 2010-09-21
CAGCCAGCACAAGAACCGCTCGATGGCCATGAAGATGCTCAAGGCCAAGCTCTATGAACTCGAGGTCAACAAGCGCAATGCCGCCGCCAAGGTGTTGGAAGAGTCGAAATCGGACGTGAGCTGGGGCAATCAGATCCGCTCCTATGTGCTCGATCAGTCGCGCATCAAGGACCTTCGGACCGGAGTGGAAGTGGGCAATACCGGCGCCGTACTGGACGGGGATTTGGATCAATTCATGGAAGCGAGTCTGAAGGCGGGATTGTGAGCGACGAGGAGAGTCATCTAATCGCCGAGCGGCGCGCCAAGCTTGCGGCCTGGCGCACGCAGGGCGCGGCCTATCCGAACGATTTCCGCCGCGATGCGTTGGCGGCGCAGCTGCTGTCGACCTACGCCGATCGCGATTCAGCCTGGCTCGAGGCCAATCCGGTGCGGGTGCACGTCGGCGGGCGCATGATGTTCAAGCGCGTCATGGGCAGGGCGAGCTTTGCCAAAATCGCCGACCGCAGCGGACAGATCCAGCTGTTCCTGCAGGAAAATGCGCTCGGAGCCGCCTACGAGGCCTTCAAGAACTACGACGTCGGCGACATGCTCGGTGCGCAGGGACAGTTGTTCCGGACCCGCACTGGTGAATTGTCGGTGCGCGTCGAGCAGCTGCAGCTGCTGGCAAAAGCGCTGCGTCCGCTGCCGGACAAGTGGCACGGGGTCGCGGACACCGAGTTGCGCTACCGGCAGCGTTATGTCGATTTGATCATGACCGAGCGCAGCCGCGAGGTGTTTCGAACCAGAACGCGCGTGCTGCGCTACCTGCGCGATTTTCTCGACGCACTCGATTTCCTCGAGGTCGAGACGCCGATGATGCAGCCGATTCCGGGCGGCGCGGCGGCGCGGCCGTTCGTGACTCACCACAATGCACTCGATGTCAACATGTACCTGCGCATTGCGCCGGAGCTGTATCTGAAGCGCCTGATCGTCGGGGGATTCGAGCGCGTCTATGAGATCAACCGCAATTTCCGCAATGAAGGCCTCTCGACCCAGCACAATCCCGAGTTCACCATGCTCGAGCTGTACTGGGCCTACACCGACTACGTCGAGCTCATGGAGCTGATCGAGCGGCTGTTGCACGGTTTGGCCGATGGCCTGTTCGCCAGCCGGCGCATGAGCTATCAGGGCCGCGAATACGATCTGGCGCGGCCGTTCAGGCGCATCACGATCGAGGCGGCGCTGCTCGAGCACAATCCGGGCCTCGAGCGCTCCCGGCTGCGGGATGTTTCCTACCTGCGCGAGGCTTGCACCCGCTTAAGCATCGCCTTCGCACCGCACGACGGCGCGGGCAAGCTGCAGATCGAGCTGTTCGAGAAGACCGTGGAGCAGTCGTTACTCGATCCGACGTTTGTGTATGCCTACCCGCTGGAGGTCTCGCCGCTCTCGCGCACCAACGATGCCGATCCGTTCCTGACCGACCGCTTCGAGTTTTTTCTCGCCGGCCGCGAGCTCGCTAATGGCTTCTCCGAGCTCAATGATCCGGAGGAGCAGGCGGAGCGGTTCCGGGCGCAGGTGCGGCGCAAGGATTCGGGCGACGATGAAGCCATGCATTTCGATGCCGACTACGTGCGCGCGCTCGAATACGGCATGCCGCCGACCGCGGGCCTGGGGCTGGGAGTGGATCGACTGGTCATGTTCCTGACCGATTCGCCTTCGATTCGCGATGTGCTGCTGTTTCCGCATCTGCGTCCGGAGACTTGAGCGGCGCGGTCTTGAGGCGAGCGAGCACCGCTAGCGTCCCGAAACGCCTGTGGCACCGGACAACAGCTCCTGTAGCGCCGAGCGCGAATCATCCCATAGGCTGTAGGCCGGCGAGAGCGCATCATCGCCATAGCGCAGCGCCAGACGGCTCGCCGTGGCCAGATACCGCAGCGTAGGCACGTCGACCGCGTAAGCGGCGGATTGCGCGCCGGCCCCGCGCGGGGCAAATATCAACTCGCGGTTTTGCAATAAGGTCGGCGGCGGTGTGGCGGGCTTGAAGATGAGCTCCCGGTCATCCGCAATGATGCGCAGTGGGGCGGTGACGCTAGCCGACTGCCCGCCCATGCGCGGATCCACGGTCGACCAGCGATGCGCGATCAGCCAGCTGGAATACTTGCCGCTGCGATCCTCCTGCAGCGCCACCAGCGTCACATAATCGCGTGCGTTGGCCGCCAAATCGCTGCGCGAACGTGCGAACAACAGCGGCTGTTGCACCACAAAGAGCGTCGAGCCGCTCGAGTCGTCCAATACCTCCCGCGGCTGCGTATTCCTTGCCCCTGCGCAGGCCGCGAGCAATGGCAATAGGAGCGTAATGGCAGTTGTGAGCCGACTGCGGCCGCGGCTGTGCGTCCAATCGATTGCCATGCGATGCAAGTCCGTCCACTCCTTTGAGCCGCGCTGCCAATTTCCTATACTGCCATTCTTGCAGCGATCCCATCCATATTCTGCAACACGCAGCAGACTCAATTGAAAATAATACTGTTGCTGTCTGCCGACACTTGTGTCCCGATGATTGTATTGAGGGCAAAAGTGTTGGAATCTTCAAGCATGGCAGTGAGAAGCATGTTATGCGTAGCCGCAGTTGCGTTGCTCTGGAGCGGCGGCGCGAGCGCCCATCTGGATGGCGATGTCGCGAGCGTGCAGGCGGACGCGGCGGCACTCTACGGGCTCACACATGCAACCGCTCTACTGTCTTACGACGTGCAGCAGATTGACACCGCCGCAGGCCTGACGGTGCGCGAATTCGTGGCGCGGGACGGCACAGTGTTTGCACTGAGCTGGACCGGTCCAGTGCTGCCGGATATGCGTCAACTGCTGGGGCAGCACTTCGGCGATTACACTGCCGCGCTGGCAGCACTCGATCAGCCGGGGCTGCGCCGTTCGGTTCGGATCGCACTGCCGGGTTTGGTGGTCGAGTCGGGCGGTCATTTGCGCGCCTATTCGGGCCGGGCCTATCTGCCGGCGCGCGTGCCGGACGGCGTGTCGCTGTCCGAGCTGCGATAGCTCGAGCGTCCTGCATGGGTCGCAAATCGCAGATTGGAACTGCACTACTGGCAAGCCTGCTCGGGGCCTGCGTCGGCGGTAATGGCACGACCGCGGCTGGAAAAATGGCGCCTCCGGTCCTCAATACCACGACCCTCACGGTCGATGCGGGCCCGAGCGCCGGCGGCGGCGCAACCAACCACGCCTACGTGACGGTGAAGGTGTGCCAGCACGCTAGCACGCAGTGCGCGAGCATCGATCACGTGCTGCTCGATACCGCCTCCTGGGGTTTGCGGCTGGTGGGCTCGGTGCTGGCCGCGCACTCGGTCGCGCTGGCGCCCGAGAGGGACAGCAGCAATCGCGGTATCGAGGAATGCGTCACTTTCGGCGCTGGGCAAACCTGGGGGCCCGTGGCGCTGGCCGATGTCACTTTGGCGGGGGAAACTGCCACCAATCTGCCGGTACAGATCATGGATGACAGCGGCGCCGGCGCGCCGCCGCCCGCGACTTGCGGCGCCAATGGCACGTTGATCAACTCGGTGTCGGGCTTCAACGCCAACGGCGTGCTGGGGGTCGGTGTCTTTGCGCAGGATTGCGGTGCCGCCTGCACGACTGCCTCGACGCCGCTGCCGCTCTACTATGGCTGCAGCAGCGGCACCGCGGGCGTCTGCACAGCCGAGAACATGCCGCTCGACATGCAGGTGACGAATCCTGTGGCGATGTTTGCCGCGGACAATAACGGCATCATCGTCGATCTGCCGAACCTTCAGAACGCCAATGGCGATGCCACAGTCCAGGGCTCGCTGCTGTTCGGGCTCGATACGCAAACCGATAATGCGCTGCCGGCCGGCCTCACGGTGCTCGGCACCAACGCCAGTGGCGATTTTACCGCCACCTACAACGGTGGCACGACGCTCTTGCCCTCCTGGATCGATTCCGGCTCCGATGCCTACGATTTCGATGATTCCACGATCGCGACCTGCCCAGGTCCGACTTTTGTCGGCTACTACTGCCCGGCCAATGCACCACTGCCGCTGTTTGCGGTCAATACTGGCAACGGGGCCAACAACGCCAGCAGCACCGTGCAATTCGCGGTCGCTGATCCGCGCTCGTTCGTATCCGGCGCTGCCGCACTGATCGATCTGGCGGGGGGCGCGGGATCCAGCAACTTCATCTGGGGCATGCCGTATTTCTACGGTCGGAAAATCTTCGTCGGCATCGAGCAGCGCACAGCCGGCGCCTACACCGGTCCGTATTTCGCTTACTGAGCCGGTCAGCGTGGCGGGCGATGCCCGCGCGTCGTCAAGTCCTCGTGGCCAGCTCCTTCGCCAGCGCCGTGTAGCCTCTGCGGCCGGCGAGGTCCGCCGCGGAGATGCGAACGCCGTTGCGCAGAGCCTTATCGGCTCCAGACTGCAACAGCGCGTGACAGATTTCGGCGTGGCCGCCGCGGCTGGCGGCGATCAGCGCCGTGTCGCCCGCATTATTCTGCACATCCAGTGCCGGTGACTTGCTCAGCAGTTCGCTGACAGCCTGCTCGCGGCCCGCGGCGGCGGCGAGCAGCAGCGGCGTGTCACCGTTGGCACTACGACGGTTCAGGCGCGCGGCGCCGGTGAGCAGCCGTGCAAGCACGCGCTGCTGGCCGTGCGCGGCGGCCGCGTGCAGCGCCGTGAGGCCCTCGGCATCGGCGCTCTCGGGGTCAGCTCCGGCATCCAGCAGAGCCCCGACGCTGTCAGGCGTACCGGACCAGGCCGCGTACCAGAGCGCCGTGCGTCGGTCGTGGTCCTGCGCGGCGAGGTCGGGATGGTGCGCCAGCAGAAGTGGCACGAGCGCCCCCCGCTCGCCTGAGGCAGCGAGCATCAGTGGCGTGCGGCCGTGTTCGTTGGCAGCCCCGGCGTTGGCGCCTGCCTCCAGCAGCCGTTGGGCGCTGTCCATTCGGCCGGCACCAACGGCCGCAAACAGCGGCGTCTCCTCATGCAGCCGGTGCGTATCGGGGTGGATGCCGGCGTTCAGCAGCGCCCTGATGACCGGTCCGTCATCGCGCGTGACGGCGAGCCACAGCACACTGTGACCCGAGCGATCGGCGCTCGCCGGATCGGCGCCATGCGCCAGCAGTAGCCCCAGGCAGTCGAGCGCATGCGCGTCGGCGGCCACCTGCAGCAGCGTATCGCCCTGAGGCAGCCGCATGTTGGCGTCGGCGCCAGCGCTGAGCAGCTGTCGCACCGCGCCGCTATCGTTGCGTGCCACGGCGAGCGCGAGCGCCTGCCAGCCCCGATAAATCTCGCCCGGATGCGTGGCGTCGAATTTGCCGCTCTGGCGTGCCGGTGCGGCGCGCACGAGGTACATCGCCGCGCCGAGCACGCGCAAACGCGCCGCGGCGGCCTCGGCACCGACCGCCAGCGCTGCATCGAGTGCCGTATAACCGCGCCGGTCCTGCGCTTCAAGCCGGCCGCCGGCGCGTAGCAGTAGCTCGATGTCTGCCGCCTGATTGGCGCGCGCGGCGTAGAACAGCGCCGTGCGTTGCTCAGAATCGCCGACGTTGGGATCTGCGCCATGCTGCAGCAGCAACTCGGAGACGCGCAGATCCGGATTTTCCACCGCTAGCATCAGCGCCGTAGTCCCGAAGCGGTCGGTTGCATTCGGATCTGTGCCGAGCGCGAGCAACGCTTCGGCTGCATCTGCAGCGCCGCTACCGACGGCATATGCCAGGGCCGGGCGTTCGAACTCATCGCGCACGCGCGCGGCGTTGTCGCCCAGCCGGCGCAATTCCGCGGCATCGTTCATGCGTGCGCTATGCATGACCCAGGCGTTGAACAAGCCGGCATCGCTGGCGCCTAGCGCTTCCCGATCAAGTAACGGGCGGCCCGAATGCAGCGCGTCGGCGGCGCGCGCGTAGCCGAGTTGGGCCGAGCGCTCGAGCCATTGCTGGACCGCCGCCGGGTCAGCACGCGGCTCGCGCGAGAGTTCCGCGGCGAGTACGTAGGCGGCGGCGCCGTGGCCGTGTTCGGCTGCCGACTGCAGCAGTGCGTGTGCACGCGGGGCATCGGACGGGATGCCGACGCCGTTCAGATAGATGAGCCCGAGCAGGTATTGGGCCGCTGCATTGCCGGCGATGCTGGCAGGTTGCAGCAAGGCGATCGCCTTGTCGTATTGCAGGGTCCGCAGCGCCGCTCGCGCCGGCTCCAGCGGGTCGGCGCGGCGATCCTTGAGGTCCTTGCCGGACGCAGCGGCAGCGAACAGGCACAGTATCAGGCAGAACGCGGCCGAGCGGCCGCTGCCGAATAATCGTGTCATCACGCAGTTCCGTACTTGGTTTCCACTTCGACACCCATCGAGCGCAGAAAATCGTTCGGCAGGATGCCGCCGGCATTGACGATCACGGTATCATTGAGCACTTTGAGTTCGCGTCCCGAGTGGTTCAGTAGTACCTCTTGCGGATGAATTTCGCGAATTTGAGAGTTCAGTAGCACCTGCAATTGACCGTTACTCGTGGCCTGCTGCACGCGCTCACGATTGCGCGTCTTGGCGCGCTGGAACGCCTCACCGCGGTAGGACAGCACGACCTTGGTATCGCCAAGTTCAGCCACGCTGGCGGCCGCCTCGAGTGCACTGTCGCCGCCGCCGACCACGATGACCTGCTGGCTGTGGTACTGCTCCGGGTCGATGAGCCGGTACACGACCTTCGGCAGTTCCTCTCCGGGTACGCCAAGTTTGCGCGGCGTGCCGCGGCGGCCGATCGCCAGCAGCACGCTCGCGGCCGAATGCTCGCCCTGGGTCGTCCTGACGACAAACGCTCCGTCCCTGCTCTCCACGCCTTCGACGCGCTCGCGGTAATGAATGTTCAGTCCATTGCCATTGCAGGCGTCGGTCCAGAATTTCAGCAGCTGCTCCTTGGTGGTGTTGCGGAACTGCACCTGGCCGATGATCGGCAGCTCGACCGGGGCGGTCATCACGAGTTTCCCGCGCGGATATTGAAACACCGCTCCGCCCAGCGACTCCTGCTCGACTGTACGGTAGTTCAAGCCTAATTGCTTGGCGGCCAGGGAAGCGGCGAGACCGGCGGGACCGGCGCCGATGATCAGCACGTCGTGGGCGCCAGCGCGTTTGCGTCCGGACTGGGCAATGGCTTCGAGCGCCTGTCGCCCCTGCATGAGCGCATTGCGGATCAATCCCATGCCGCCGAGCTCGCCGGCGACGAATATACCGGGCACGTTGGATTCGAAATTCGGCTTCAGCACCGGGATGTCGACGCCGCGGCGCTCGGTTCCAAATACCAGTGTGATGGCATCGAATGGGCACACGTCTTTGCAGACGCCGTGCCCGATGCATTCGCTCGGGCTCACCAATGCGGCCTTGCCGTTGATGAGTCCGAGCACTGTATGGTGTGGATATTCCGGACACGCGGCGACACAGGCCCCGCAGCCGAGGCATCGGCTTTCATCGATGACCGGATGCAGGGAGGCGGGTTCTGTCAGCCCTGCAGCGACGGATTCTTCGCGCGCGCGTTCGTGAAGCATTTGAACGCGGCGCTGGCGCGCGAGATAAACGCCGAGCACGATCGCCAGCGGCATTGCGTAAAACAGCAGCGCCCACCTGTCCATGCATCCGCCTCAACGCTCAGCGGTCAGAGATCTTGGCACCCTAGTGCGCATCCAACTATGATTCTGCGAGAGCGATCACATGTCCAGTGCTTGCCGCTTATGCATCTATGTCGCAATTCTCAGACATAGGGCGCACTCCTAGCAGTCTCTATATTGTGCATCGGGGCCGGGCGCGCCTCAGAGTTGCTGCGGAAGTTTGTTTGTTATCAAACCTTCGAGCCTAGGCTTTGCAGAGCAAAGTGAGTTGCAAGTGGCATTATTTTGGCTTCTCGCGGGAGTCCTGAGCGCCTGCGCAGCGCTCATCGTGTTGCTGCCGTGGCTGCGGGCCATTCCGATTCTGGGTCCACTGCCGGCGGTTTCACGCCGCGTGCTCGCGGGCGCGTTGATCGCGCTAGCCGCTGTTGTCGGCTTGTATGAATTGTTCGGCCGTCCTGATCTGATCACGCGCCCGGCCGGCACGACAGGCAGCAGCGCGCGCGCCGTAGCGCCAGTGCTGGGCCGCTCGGCCGCTGGCGCTGGTGCGGCGACCAACGGCGCCGGCTCCATGAGCAGTGCGATCGCCAATCTCGAGGCGCGCCTCGCCAAAGGCGGCGGCACGACCGATGACTGGGAGCTACTGGCCAAATCCTATGAGTTCATGAACCGCCCGGCCGACGCAGCCAAGGCCCGCGCCAGAGAGCTTCCCGCGCCGTTGCAGGGCTCGGCAGATGCCGCGGAATCCGGGACTACCGTGCTGGGCTCCGCTGCCGTCGCCTCGGCTGCACCGGCACTGACGGCGCAATCTCTGCAGCGACTGGCGCAAGCCGATGCCGACCGTCGCGAAAAGAAGCTAGCCGCTGCGGCGGCGATCTACGCCGCTCTGGCGGCAGGCGATCAGCTCAATGCCGACGGCTGGGCCGACTACGCCGATACGGCGGCCAGCCTGCGCGGCAACAAACTCGCGGGTGAGCCCGAGACTTTTGTGGCGCGGGCGCTCGCGCTCGATCCGCAACATCCCAAGGCGCTGTGGCTCAAGGCCAGCGCCGATGAGGAAGCCGGACGATGGAGCGAAGCGGTGATTGCCTGGCAGAAGCTCCAGGCGGTGCTCGATCCGCAATCGGCGGACGCCCGGATCGTCGCGGCTAATCTGCAGCAGGACCTGCGCCTTGCCGGTGGTGCGACCGCCGCCGCAGCGCCTGCCGCGGTTGCCACGGCCGTCAGCGGCGAGGTCATGATCGCCGATGAGCTGCGCGCGCGCGCGCTCAATGCAACCGCGCTGTTCATCGTTGCCAAGTCGGTCGACTCTGCCGGTGCACCGGTGGCCGTGCTGCGCACCGCGGCCTCTGGCTGGCCCGTGAAGTTCACGCTCGATGATTCGCAGGCCATGCTGCCGGGACGGAATCTTTCGAGCGCCGGCCGCGTGAAGATCGAAGCCCGCATTTCCCGCAGCGGCCAGGCGACCCCGACCTCGGGCGATCTTCGGGGCAGCAGCGAAGTCATCGATCCATCTGCTGCGCGGCCGCTGCGCATTCTGATCGACCAGGTGATTCCGTGAACGCCGTCCCCGAGTCGGTGTGCGAGCGCACGGCCGCCAGCCGGCCCGCCAGCTCGGTGCCCGAGCGAGCCGCCGAGCAGCGCAGCACAGCCCCGGCAAAGGATCCCATTGCGACCGATCGCGGACTGCATTGGCCGATCGTCTGGACGCTCGTCGTTCTGGCGCTCATCACATGGGGCAGGAATGCGCATCTCGAGCGCTATATCACGCCCGATCGCGGCGTCGGTTACTGGCTCGGCATCACCGGTGGCTCGATGATGCTGTTGCTGTTGATCTACTCGGCCCGCAAGCGCGCGCGCTGGCTGCGCTGGCTCGGTGGCATCCCCGCGTGGTTCCGGATTCACATGGTCTTGGGCGTCAGCGGCCCGGTGCTGGTGTTGTTTCATGCGAACTTCCGGCTCGGCGCAACCAACAGCAATGTGGCACTGATCAGCATGCTGCTGGTGGCGGGAAGCGGCGTGGTCGGTCGGTACATTTATACCCGCATGCATGCGCGTTTGGACGGCAGGCAGGACAGCCTCGAGGAGCTGCAAGCCGTCGCAGCCGAGATCCGCGCCCAGACCACCCATCTGGCGTTCCTGCCCGGCGTGCTGGACGCGATCGATCGAGCGGAGCAGCGACTCGTCAATCCGCCGACGGGACGCGTTGGCCGTTTCCTGCATGTCTTCACAGCGGGTGGGCGGGCCGCGCTGGCGCGCTGGCGCCTGCACCGGGTGATCAAGCGCGCCGTGTCGCGCGCGGCCAGTCATGAATCGGCAAGCATCGCCATCCACGCGCATCGCATTGGCGCGACCGTCCAGTCCTATGCCGATCGGAGGCTCGATGCCGCCAGGCGCGTGGCGGAATATCGTCTGTTCGCGCGCCTGTTCTCGTTCTGGCACGTGCTGCACATACCGTTGTTCTTCACGCTGCTGTTTGCAGCGATTGCGCACGTCGTTGCGGTGAATCTGTACTGATCCATCCCCATGCACTGGTCAGGGATCGGCACGCCTCTGCGAGAGTTATTGATGACCATGATATCCATACTGGCATTCTCGACGGCCACGGCAGCATCCGTCGAGACGTTGCTGATGCCGGGCAAAGTTGCACGCGCGCACCTGAAGCAGGAGGAGACCTGCGCCAACTGTCACGACCGCAGCAATGTGCGCACCCAGACCGCGCTGTGTCTCGACTGCCACAAGAAGATCGCGACCGACGTGCGCGAGCATCACGGCTATCACGGCCGCATGCCCAACGCGGGCAACAGCGAATGCCGTGCCTGCCATACGGAGCACAAAGGCCGTGACGCGGATATCGTCCAACTCGTCACGGCGCAATTCGATCACACACTGACGGAGTTTTCGCTCGAGGGAGCGCACCGTGCGCTCGAATGCGCGAGCTGCCACAAGAAGAGTGAAGCCTGGAGCAAGGCGCCGGTAACCTGCCTGGGCTGTCACAAGTCGGACGACGTGCACCGCGGGCAATTCAGCCAGTCGTGCCGCGAGTGCCACGGGACCATCACCTGGGCCGGTGGGCGCTACGATCACGACAAGTCCGGCTTCCGGCTCACCGGGGCGCATGAGGGCGCGGCCTGCAATGCCTGTCACATCGGCGGTCGCTACAAAGACACCCCCAAGACATGTAACGGCTGTCATGCGACCGACGA
>Ga0116224_10002483_pt1 | contig 10779 bp, 8 predicted proteins | sample Sb_taG_9_FD_89699 | JGI IMG/M metagenome (GOLD analysis project Ga0116224, IMG submission 89699) | Peat soil microbial communities from Weissenstadt, Germany - Sb_50d_b_LC metaG | ecosystem: Environmental > Terrestrial > Soil > Wetlands > Peat | place: Germany: Weissenstadt | collected 2010-09-21
CCGCCCGCCGATGCCATCTGGCAGGTCGTTGTGGATCTGCTCGAAGGGCGCGAGCCTGTAGGCGACGTACGGAGGTTCGGCTAATGCCCGAGCGCATCGTCATTCATCCTGTAACTCGAATCGAAGGCCACGCGAAGATCTCGATCTACGTCGATGCGGCCGGCGAGGTCGAATCCGCCCAGTTCCACGTCACCGAGTTTCGCGGTTTCGAAAAGATCTGCGAGGGCCGTCCTTTTCACGAAATGCCGGGGTTGATGTCGCGCGTCTGCGGCATCTGCCCCGTTAGTCACGTAATCGCCAGCTCCAAAGCAGGCGATGGTTTGCTGGGTGTCGACCCGCCGCTCGCGGCCGTGCTACAGCGCCGCTTGCTGAACTACGCGCAGGTGCTGCAATCGCACGCGCTCAGCTTTTTCCACCTGTCGTCGCCGGACTTGCTCCTCGGCCTGGATTCTCCGCCAGAGAAGCGCAATATTTTCGGCCTGGTCGAGCGCGAACCGGATTTCATTCGCCGCGGTATTCGCCTCCGGCAGTTCGGCCAGCGCGTGATCGAGCTCGCCGGCGGCAAGCGCGTCCATCCCGTCTGGGGCGCGCCCGGTGGCGTGTTGCAGCCGCTCTCCAAAGAAGCTCGCGACGAGATGGCAGGATGGATCACGGAATCAATCGATTCTGTCCAGATGGCTATCGGCCGCCTGAAATCGCTGCTCGATTCGTTGCACGAAGAGATCCAGCACCTCGGCAACTTCCCATCGCTATTTCTCGGCACTGTAAATTCCGACGGCGGCCTGGAATATTACGATGGCGTGATCCGCATCGTGGATAGCGAAGGCAACATCGTTGCCGACCGGCTCGATCCGCAGCGCTACAACACTTTCATCGAGGAAGCCAGCGAAGAGTGGACCTTCGTGAAGTTCGCGTACTACAAGCCGCTCGGCTATCCCGGAGGCAAGTATCGCGTAGGTCCCTTGGCGCGGCTGAATGTTGCGCAACATGCGGGCACCCCGCGCGCCGATCGTGAGATGCGCGAGTTCAAGCAGCGATCGCGCGGCGCCGTCTGCGAATCTTTCCACTATCACCTCGCCCGCCTCATCGAGATGCTGCATTCCGTAGAACGTATCGAAGAACTTCTGAATGATCCCGAACTGCTAGGTGAAGACGTGCGGGCGCGCGCGCTGCCCAATCGAAAAGAAGCCGTGGGATCGTGCGAGGCGCCCCGCGGCACCCTGTTCCATCACTATACGGTCGATCACGATGGCACCATGCTCAAGGCCAACCTGTTGATCGCCACCGGGCAGAACAATCAGGCGATGAACATGGCCGTCGAGCAGGCCGCGCGGCGTTTCGTACGTCCTGGCCAACTCAGCGAGGGCATGCTCAACCGCGTGGAAGCCGCCATCCGCTGCTTTGACCCGTGCCTTTCCTGTTCCACTCACGCCATCGGCCAGATGCCGCTGATCGTCGAACTTCGCGATAAAAGCGGCCGCGTACTCGAGCGCATCGAGCGGAGCTAGCGTGCGCGCGTTAGTCGTCGCGATCGGCAATCGGCTGCGCGCCGACGACGGTGTTGCCCACCGCGTTGCGGACTTGCTCACGGGTGTGGCGCCTCGGCGTGTACATCAACTTACGCCCGAACTTGCAGCCGAAATGCAGGACGCGGACACGGTGATCTTCCTCGACGCCGATCCGAAAGCCGACGGACCATCTTTGGAAAGAATCGACCGCTCCGTTGAAACTGCCGGTTCTCTCTCCCATTCGATGACTCCCGAGACACTGGTCGCGATGGCCTCGCGCCTTTACGGGTTCCACGGTGAAGCCTGGACCTGCCGCCTGTACGCACGCGACTTCAGTCCCAGCACCGAGATATCACCCGAGGCCGCGTCGCACTTAGAAAAAGCGGCCCAGCTCGTACAGCAACTACTGGAGGCGCGATGCACGAGTCCTCGCTAATACCCGGGCTGATCGCGAAAAATTGGAACAGTCAGTAGGACAGGCATTCCTGCCTGTCCAAACTCAGCCCTGTGGCGGCTTTTCTCTGACCTCCCGCCCCCGCAAATGCTACCCTCAAAATATCCATGAGTTTTTCGGAGTCCTTTTTCTCCTCGCGCTTTGCCATCACTCGCGGTGATCTCGAATCCTACATCTCCGAAGCTCTCTCCCAGGGCGGCGACTACGCCGATCTCTACTTCGAGTATCTCTCCACCAGCCAGATCAGCATCGATGAATCTATCGTCAAGAGTGCCACGCAAGGTGTCTCGCTCGGCGTCGGCGTCCGCGTCATTGCGGGCGAGCGCACCGGTTACGCCTACAGCGACGATCTGAGCCCCGAGAAAATCCGTCAGGCCGCGCACGTGGCGGCATGTATCGCCGCCGGTCCAGCGAAAGTAGAGAAAACACCGCTCGAAGAAGGTCGCAAGCGAAATCTGTACCCCGTGCTGACAGCTCCCCACGAAACTGCGTTCCTCGAACGCATGGACCTCATAAAGCGCGCCGATGCCGCAGCCCGAGGTTATGATCCGCGCATCTTCCAGGTCCAGGCGACCTACGCCGATAGCTTGCGCCACGTGATGGTCGCCACCAGCGCCGGCGTCCTGAGTTTCGACCGGCAACCGCTCGCACGCATGGGCGTGGCGGCGCTGGCCCGGCAGAACGGCAGCGCTCCGCAACGCGGATATGCGGGCGGCGGCGGGCGTGTCGAGTTGTCGTTCTTTCTCGAAGAAAAGACGCCCGAGCATTTTGCGCGCGAGGCGGCGCGGCAGGCGATTGTCCAGCTCGATGCCGTGGATGCTCCCGCTGGCGAAACCACCGTGGTGCTCGGCCCTGGTTGGCCCGGCATCCTGCTCCACGAAGCCGTTGGGCACGGTCTCGAAGCAGACTTCAATCGCAAGAAAGTTTCGGCCTTCAGCGGTCGCATCGGCCAGCAGGTGGCCAGCCCGCTGTGTACGGTAATCGATGACGGCACCATTCGCAACCGCCGCGGGTCACTAAACGTCGACGACGAAGGCAATCCCACGCAGCGCAACGTGCTCATCGAAAATGGCATTCTGCGCGGTTATTTGCAGGATGCGCTTTCCAGCCGCATTCTGCGCGCGTCTCCCACCGGCAACGGCCGCCGCGAAAGCTACGAGCACATCCCCATGCCCCGCATGACCAACACCTTCATGCTGGCCGGTGAGAGCGATCCCGCGGATATCATCCGCTCGGTTCCCAAGGGAATTTACTGCGCGAATTTCGGCGGCGGCCAGGTCGATATCACCAGCGGCAATTTTGTTTTCGCCGCTTCCGAAAGCTACCTGATCGAAGACGGCAAGCTCACGCGCGCGGTGCGCAACGCCACGCTCATCGGCAACGGTCCGGAGGCGCTGCGTTACGTCAGCATGGTTGGCAACGACTTGCAGCTCGATGAAGGCATCGGCATCTGCGGCAAGGAAGGGCAAAGCGTGCCTGTAGGCGTCGGCATTCCCACGCTCAAGATCGATCGCATGACCGTGGGGGGCACCGCTTGAGCCAGAACCATCTCGCTGAGCTGGCACAGCAAACAGTGAAACAGGCGCTCGAACGTGGCGCGAGCGATGCCGAGTGCACCATCCGGGAAGGCAACGAGTTCTCCGTGAACGTGCGCATGCGCGAGGTCGAAAGCCTGAAACAGGCGGGCTCGCGTACTGCGGGATTGCGTGCCCTTAGAGGCAAACGCGCTGGCTCGGCCTATACATCCGACCTCTCGGCTGAGGGGATCGAGCGCATGGTGGCATCCGCGCTCGAGCTGGCCGCCATCACCGGCGAAGATCCCCACGCCGGCATTCCCGAGCCCGGTGAATTGGGCGCGATCTCCGCCGACTTGCAGCTTTACTGCTCCGACGTCGAGCGTATAGAAACGGCGGTCAAGATTGATCTCGCGCGAGCGGCGGAAGCCGCTGCTCTCGATGCCGACCCACGCATCACCAACTCCGAGGGTGGCTCTTTCGATTCGCGCACAGGCCGGCGTGTGTTCGCCAATTCTCGCGCATTCGTTGGTGAGTATCGTTCGAGCTATTGCTCGCTGGCCGCGGTGCCGGTGGCGCGCGAGGGTGACTCCATGGAGCGCGATTACTGGGTATCCATGGCGCGCAGCTTCGCCGGCCTCGAGCCTGCGGCGCACGTCGGCCGTGTAGCTGCCGATCGTGTTCTACGCCGCTTGGGCGCGCGCAAAGTCAAAACGCAGCGCGTCCCAGTAGTATTTGAGCCGCGCACCGCGCGCAGTCTGCTGTCTAACGTCTTCGAAGCGGTGCACGGCGAATCGATCTACCGCCATGCCTCTTTTCTGGCGGGCAGATTGGGAGAAAAGGTTGCGACTGAAGCGCTAACTGTGATCGATGATGGCACCATCCCCGGTTTGTTCGGCAGCTCGCCTTTCGATGATGAGGGCGTTCCCTCCCGCCTCACCGCGGTCATTGAGCGTGGGGTACTGAAAAGCTACCTGCTGAACACGTATACCGCACGCAAGCTCGGCATGAAAACCACCGGCAACGCATCGCGCGGGGTCTCGGGCAATACTGGCATCGGGCACGGAAATCTTTTCATCGAGCCTGGCGAGCGTTCACCCGGCGAGATTATTGCAAGAATCGCAGATGGGCTGTATGTGACCGAGCTGATCGGCTCCGGCGTGAACATCGTCACTGGTGACTACTCGCGCGGCGCCGCCGGACTGTGGATTCGCAATGGCGAGTTCGCGTTTCCCGTCTCCGAGGTTACAATCGCTGGAAATTTGAATAAGATGTTGATGGATATGGAAGCGATTGGATCGGACTTGGAGTTTCGCGGCTCCACTGCCGCCCCTACGCTGCTGATCCGGGAGATGACCGTTGGCGGCCGGTAAACGAGTAACCAAAACTGCAGAGACGAGTTTTTCGATACCGATCCCGGTCATCGTGGGCGCCATCGTCGTGATCCTCGGCTTCAGTGCGTGGACCGGCTACAACTACTGGGCAGCCAAACATCCGCCCACTCCGCTCGTTCTGACCGCGGAAGCCAAGCAGTACGTCCACAACCTGCAATTGAGCGAAGTCGACATGAAGGCCGCCGAAAGCTACATGAAGCAGCAGGTGGTCGAGATCACCGGCAAGATCACCAACAACGGCCCGCGCAGCGTGAACGTGGTCGAGATCAACTGCGTGTTCTACGACGCCTACGGGCAACTCGTGCTGCGCGAACGCGTCCCAATAATCGGCCGCCGCACCGGCCCCCTTGCCCCCGGCCAAACCAAGAACTTCCGCCTGGCCTTCGACACTATCCCCGAAAGCTGGAACCAAGCCCTGCCGCAATTAGTGATCGCGCAGATCGTGTTCGGGTGACATACGCCGAATTCGGGGACTGCCGTCCAGGGTGCACACGCCGCAACCTGAATTGCCTTGGCCCGCCCTTCGAGATCCCACGCCCTCATTTTCATCCTCGGTGGTGGGGACCAGATTCCATAACGCTGCTACTTCCCAATACAAAACGTCGAAAAAATCCGGTTCAGAATATCGTCCGCAGTAGTCGCCCCCGTAATCGCATCGATGGGCCGCAGCGCTCCGTACAAATCGAGCAGCAGCATCTCATGCGGAATCTTGTCGGCAACCGCACCGCGCGCTTTGGCCAAATAGCCCAGCGATTCGCGCAACAACTGCTCATGCCGCAAGCTGGTGATGAAGCCCGTCTCCTGCTCCGCCACACCCCCTGGCGCGATGGCCTCGAATATCGCGTCGCGTAAACCCTCGATTCCCGCTCCCGTCAATGCCGAAACCGCGATCGCCCCTTCCGGCGGCGCCTGAGCCGCCAGATCCGACTTGTTCCCCACGACCAGCGCGCGCCCCTGCGACTTGGCGCGTTCCATCAGCTCGCGATCCTCCGATTTGACGGCGCCCGACAGGTCCACCACAACCAACGTCAGATCCGCATCCGCCATGGCCTGGAAACTGCGCTCGATGCCCAGCGTCTCAACCAATCCCTCAGCCGTCCGGATTCCCGCGGTATCTACAAGCTTCACCGGGATGCCGCGAATCGTCGCCACCTCGGAGACCAGATCGCGCGTGGTACCGGGGATGTCGGTGACAATGGCGCGATCCTGTTCGAGCAGCCGGTTGAACAAACTGCTCTTGCCGACGTTCGGCCGGCCAACGATGGCCAAGGTAAAGCCCGCATGCACGATCTTTCCGAAAGCGAAACTTGCCGCCAGCCGCTCAATGGCGCGCTCGATGGGATCGAGCCGGTGCAGAATTTCTTCCGCCGATGCCACACTGACATCGTCTTCCGCAAAATCGATGCCCGCTTCGAGTAACGAGATCAACTCGAGCAACTGCTCTTTGACTGGCGCGATCCGCCGCGAGACCGAGCCTTCGATCTGTTGCGCCGCAATGCGCGCCTGGTAGAGCGTGGTCGCTTCGATGAGATCGCGGACCGCCTCAGCCTGCGGCAGATCGATGCGCCCGTTGAGATACGCGCGCAACGTGAACTCGCCGGGCTCGGCCGGACGCGCGCCCTGCGCCATCACGCGCTCCACGCAATAACGCAGCACCGCGGGCGAACCGTGGCACGCAATCTCAATTACGTCGTCGGCAGTATATGAACGCGGCCGCGCGAAGAACGTGACCACAACCTGGTCAACCAAGCGGCCCTGTTCGTCGGCAAGCTCGGCGAGCGCTGCAGTCCAGGGTTGCCAGGAGTGCCCGCGCGGCAATCGCAGGATCTGAGCCGCAATTGCCGTCGCGTCCGTCCCGGAGATCCGCACCACTCCCAGGCCTCCACGGCCCGGCGGCGTGGAAATCGCGACGATCGTGTCGTTTAGGTCCAATTTGCGCGGCGGATCAGCGCCGGCCGCGGGGGCTTGGAGCGCGAGGACGGCGATCCCGCTCGCGCTCTCGTGGTCGACCGGCGTTCGGATACGCGGGCGGGGGCGCTTCCGGCAGGCTGGCCATGCCTGCGGGATAGATCACCACCTGGCGGTACCCGCCGTGCCCCGTACTTTCACTGCGCAGCTCCGTCTCGTTCCGCATCGCGAGGTGGATCACACGGCGTTCCCGGCTATTCATGGGATTGAACTTGAACGGCTGTCCCGTGCGCTTCACTTTTTCAGCCGCCGCCGCCGCGCTCATGCGCAGCTCTTCGATGCGCAAAGCCCGGTAATCCTGTGCATCGAACGAGATGCGCGAGTGGTCGTCGGAGGAGATGTGCAGCGCCTCCATCGTGATGTACTCCAGCGCCAGTAACAGTTCTGCTTTGTTGCCGAGCAGGAGATCCACATCCTGGCCGGAAAATCGCACCACAACTTCCGGGTTCTCGAAATCCGGGTTGGCCGATTCGCCTTCGGCAGCCTCGTATTTCACCTGGAAGCCCGCCTGCGCGAGGAGCGGCTTCAGGAATTGATCGATCTTCGGTGTCACCGAGTCGACGGTGTATTTTTTCTCGCTCACCGCCTCTTCCCGCTTTGCTTCTTTGTTACAGGCACCGGCTGCGGCATGTCTGCTACGGTCACGGTTTTATTGAAAAACCACTGCTGAGCGATGCCCACCAAATTGGAAGTCATATAGTATAGCACCAGCCCGCTAGGCAAACTATAGAAGAAAAAGCCCATTACGAGCGGCATCATGAGCATCATGCGCTGCTGGCTGGGGTCCGCGGCAGTCGTCGGCGTCATCTTCTGCATGAAAAACTGGGTGGCGATCATGGCGATCGGAAGTATATGAATCGCCAGGGTCTCCGGCTGCGAAAGATCAGTTACCCAGAGCCACTCCGCGTGACGCAATTGGACGGAAACGGACAGCACGTTGTAGAACGCGATGAAGAATGGAATCTGGATCAGCATGGGCAGGCAGCCACCCATGGGATTGGCGCCATGCTTCTTGTAAAGCGCCATAACCTCTTCGTTCTGCTGTTGTTTGCGTGGGTCGCGCAGGCTGATTCCCTTGTACTTGTCGTTGATGGCGGCGATCTGCGGTTGCAGCACCTGCATCTTCTTCATGGACTTCAGGTTAGTGAGTCTCATCGGGAACAGCAGAAGATTGATCAAAATCGTGACCGCGATGATGGACCAGCCGTAGTTGTGCAACCACTGGTTGTTTACATAGTGGAGCGCGAAGAACAGCGGCTTGGCGAGGAACCAGAACCAGCCGAAATCAATGACGTTCACCAGTTTCGGGTTGACCTGGCGGAGGATATCGATATCTTTCGGTCCCACAAACAACGCGAAATCGTTGCGAACCGGATGGCCGACGCCAGCCCCCACGCGGGGTTGCTCTTTCGGGTCGGCGGCCGTGGCCACGGTATCGCCGAATGTGACCAGCCGCAGCGGGCCGGAACCGACGGGCTGAAACGCCGCCGTGAAGTACTTGTCCTCGATGCCGGCGAATGAGAAATTGCCTTCATCGGTTACCGGGCCGTTCTTGGCATCCTTGGCTACGTGAGTTCTCAGCTTGGTGTCATTGACGTCGAAGAAGATCGTGCGCTGGTTTGGATTGGTGATGGCGTGGTCGCCAAATCCGCCGCGCCATGCGATCAGATGAGGCAAAGCCACGCCATTCTCGCGAACCTCGGTCGAGACCTCGGTGAGGTACTCTTTCTTCCGAAACAGGAAGGTCTTACGAGCGCTCACGGCGCCCTCTGCGTACTCATACGTGATGCCCAGACCGTCTCCTGACGGCTTGGCATCGAAAAGAGCACTATTCAGGTCCGCAGCCGGCTTCTTCTGTTCGAAAAAGAACTGGAACGGATACCCCGCCTTCGCCGCCGCTACAGCGTTCACGAGCTCGAGCGGCTTGCCGTTGCTGTCCGTGTATTTCTTCAGTGTCCACTCGTGGACCACGGCGCCGCGGTTGGAGAACACGACTTTGTAGAGATCGGTCTCAACAACGAAGGTTTGCTCTTTCTGTGCGGCGATGTGCTGCGCGGAGGCCGCGCGTGCCGCGGATGCTTCCGGCGCTGTTTCCACTGGCACGGGCGCAGTGGCGGGAGTCGTCACCGCGGATTGCTGCTGAGGAGCAGATGATTTCTTCGCTGGCGGTGGCGGTGCAATTGTCTTGAAGAAGTACGGAGTGGCGAAGAGTACTATCCCCATAAGCGCGAACGCGATCAGGAGCCGCGTCTCCGTGGACAACTCTTGTTTGGAGCCAGGCTGCTGATTCTTCTGCTCGTCGCTCATGGCACCAGATCGATTCCGCCGGCGTGAAACGGGTGGCAGCGAAACAAGCGTTTCACGCCCATCCAGCTTCCGCGGCCAACGCCATATCGTTCCACCGCCTCGCGCATGTACTCTGAGCAGGTTGGATGAAACCGGCAGGCCGCCGGCAGCCAGGGGGACAGAAATCGCTTATAAAGCCGCAACGCGCTCACAATGAACTGTTGCAGCGGAGAAAGAACTGCTCCACTTCCCGGACCAGTTCGCTGAAGGGCGAGTCCATCGCCGCGCGGCGCGGATTGAATACTATTTCCCACTGTGGATTTAATTGATCGAGCCGCAGGCGGACAGCCTCGCGGACACGCCTCTTGATACGGTTTCTCGCCACTGCGTTCCCGAGCGATCGGGGCGCCGTGAACCCGATCCTAGATACGCTTTTGCCATCCGATTTTTCCCTCCGCAAGTAAAACGCGGCGAAGAACCGGCCGGAATAGCGAGTTCCGTGGTCATACACTCGCCGGAAATCTTTGGAGCGCAACAGGCGAACACTTTTCGGAAAACCTGCGATTCGGACTACCTTTCGGAGCTGACGGTCAGCTTTTTGCGGCCCTGCGCCCGTCGGCGCGAAAGAACCTTGCGCCCGTCGGCGGTTTTCATGCGGGTGCGGAAGCCATGCGTTTTGGCGCGCCGCCGTCTATTCGGTTGAAACGTTCTTTTCGGCATTTTGCTCTAAGTTTTTAGTATAGAGCAGGGTGGGGGGTGGAGCAATCGGGCGCCGAACTGAAGAGGGACCGTGTCGACCGCCAGACAATCTGTCGTGCCTTCTGTGGACACTGTGTCAAATTGTCTGCGGCGATGTCTCAGCGGCCCACTGAGGGGGGCGAAGACAGCATGGATAAGAACAAGCAAAGAATCACCATGCCCGCGAGAATTGAGGCGACCCACATAAGGAAACCTTCCTCCGCCATCTGATACTGCAATTTGCTTTCCGAAGCTCGTCACACTTGCTACCAACTTCGGTTATGGTACGCGGGCACTACGCGATTCGGACTAAGCATTCGGAAATTCGCCTGAGAGACGGCCTGGGGTTTGCATTTGCGAACCGGAATTTGGAAACGCGATGGGTGCGTTTCTACCAGATCCCATAGGGGCGGCGCTCGTCTGCGTTCGGACGCTGGAAGAGATTCTTGCGGAGAAGGTGGACATCGATGAATCGGGGCCGCCGAAGTTCGTACGGAGATGGAGACGCTGGAGAAAATCGCCGAAAAGGTGGAGAAGATCCGGGTCTTCGGCGGGTTTCGACACGCTGCTCCAGCGCATGATTGCTCTGAACGGTGAGAGCAAGAAGATGATGGACTAGCGGATAGGGCGAGGCAAATGCCTCGCCCGTCGCTTACGGGGATAATGTAGTGTGTTAGCATGCTCATATGAGCCACCGTCTGCAAGTCTTGATCCCTGAGCAGCTGGACGCCAGGATCGAAAAAGCAGCGCAACGCAGCCGGACTTCGAAGGGAGCGTGGGTGCGCAAGGCCATCGAGGATGCGCTGGAACGGCGTTCCAGGAAAGAATCGGATGGCGCAGATCCATTGGCGCGACTTGCTTCCCTCAACGGCCCAACGGCCGACATCGACGACATGATCGCCCAGATTGAATCCGGA
>Ga0116224_10002485_pt1 | contig 10773 bp, 5 predicted proteins | sample Sb_taG_9_FD_89699 | JGI IMG/M metagenome (GOLD analysis project Ga0116224, IMG submission 89699) | Peat soil microbial communities from Weissenstadt, Germany - Sb_50d_b_LC metaG | ecosystem: Environmental > Terrestrial > Soil > Wetlands > Peat | place: Germany: Weissenstadt | collected 2010-09-21
GGGCGGCAAGGGCCAATACCTGTACGCCGCCGACCGCTGGGACCCCTGCAAGGTCGATCGCGTCCTGAAGGACCGCGACGAAGTCAAACTCGGGGGCGTCACCTTGGTCGCTCGTTTGACGCCCGGCCACACGCGCGGATGCACGACGTGGACCTGGAAGGTCGAGGACGGCGGCAAGAAATACGATGTCGTGGTCATCGGCAGCCCGAACGTCAACCCCGGGTTCCAGCTGGTCAACAACAAGGATTACCCCGAAATCGCCGACGACTTTGCCAGGACCTTCGAGGTCCTCAAGAGCTTGCCCTGCGACGTCTTCCTCGGCGCGCACGGCGGCTATTACGGCATGGTCGAACGGCACGCGCTCCTCAAGAAGGGACCGGGAAACCCCTTCGTGAATCCGGAGGGCTACAGGGAGTACGGTGCGCTCAAGGAGCGGGCGTTCCGCAAGAACCTGGCCGCGCAACAGGACGAAGCCCAGGACGTCAAGCGCAACATCCCCTACATCGACAAGGCGGACGAGCGCCAGGTTCTCGATGTTTTTTCACCGAAGAACGCAAAAAACCTGCCTGTGGTCTTCTGGATTCACGGCGGCGGTTGGCAAACCGGCGACAAAACGGACGTTCAAATTAAGCCACAGGTGTTCATGGACAAAGGTTTCGTGTTCGTCTCCACCAACTATCGACTCCTGCCGAGCGTGGACATGGGGACCATAGTGCGCGACGTCGCCAAGTCCATCCGCTGGGTGCATGACCATATCGCCGAGCAGGGAGGCGATCCGAAGCGGCTTTTCATCATGGGCCATTCCGCCGGCGCGCAGCTCGCCGCGTTGATCTGCACGGACGATCGCTATTTGAAGGCCGAGGGCTTGTCCCTGGCCATCATCAAGGGGTGCGTGCCCGTCGATGGGGACACCTATGACGTGCCGGCCATCATCGAGACCGCGGAGACCCGTTGGCGGGTGCATGGCCTGCCGAAAGCGAAGTTCGGTCACCGTGAGAAGTTCGGTAACGATCCCGAGAAGCATCGCGACTTCTCCGCGGTCACGCACGTGGCCAAGGACAAAGGTATTCCCCCGTTCCTGCTCCTGCACGTCGCCGGCCATCCCGACACGACCGCGCAGGCGCAGCGCCTGGCCAACGTGTTGAAAGGCGCGGGCCTTCCCGCCACGGTTTTCGCCGCCAAGGAGACCACCCACACCAGGATCAACGAGGACCTCGGCAAACCCGACGACCCGGCCACAAAGGCGTTATTTGAGTTCCTCAAAGATGGTGATGGGAAAGCGGAACCAGGCACGCCGCCGGCCGTCGCGGCCATCAACGAGCGTGTGCGCAAATACATCGCCGCCAAGGAGGTCGCCGGCGCGGTGACCCTGGTCGCGACGCCTGACCGGGTCATTCACCTCGACGCGGCGGGCAGCGCCGCCCTCGACCCGGGGGTGGCGATGCGGACGGACGACATCTTCTGGATCGCATCCATGAGCAAGCCGATCCTCGCCACGCTGCTGCTCATGCTCCAGGACGAGGGGCTTCTTTCCGTGGACGACCCGGTCGAAAAATACTTACCGGATTTCAAAGAACTCAAAACCGCGGACGGCAAGCCGGCCAAGGTGACGATCCGTCACCTGCTCACGCACACCTCGGGCCTGGGTGAAATCACCGCCGCGCAGGCGCGCGACTCCAAGACCCTGGCCTCCGTCATCCCCCTCTATGTCGCCAAGCCAGTCGGGTTTACGCCGGGCTCGAAATGGGTCTACTGCCAATCGGGAATCAACACCGGCGGGCGGATCGCCGAGGTGGTCACGGGCGAGTCGCTGGAAAAGCTGCTCCAACGGCGGCTCTTCGGTCCGCTCGGGATGAAAGACACCACTTTCTATCTCACGGAGAAACAACTGCCGCGCCTGGCCAGGTCGTACCGGCGCACCGACAAGGGTGAACTCGAAGCGACCGAAATCGCGTTCCTCAACGGCAAATCCCCCACGAGCCTGGAGCGCTTTCCTGCGCCGAACGGCGGGCTCTTTTCCACCGCTTCCGATTACGCGCGCTTTTGCCAAATGGTCCTGCGCGGCGGCGAGCTTGACGGCAAGCGCTACCTCAAGCCTGAGACCGTCAAGCTCATGACCACGATTCAGACCGCCGACCTGAAGACCGGTTTCACCACCGGCAACGGCTGGGGCCTCGGCTGGTGCGTCGTCCGCGAGCCTCAAGGCGTCACGGCCATGCTCTCACCGGGCACCTTCGGCCACGGCGGCGCCTACGGGACTCAGGCCTGGATTGATCCGAAGGCGAAGCGCGTCTACGTCCTCATGGTCCAGAGGGCGAATTTCCCCAATTCCGACGCGTCGGAGGTGAGGAGAGGATTTCAGGGGGCGGCGGCCGGTGCGTTCTCGGATTTGAACAGGAAATAGTACGTGGCTCACCGCCGGGTTGCACTGCGCTCCCTGTGCGGCTGAATTGCGACTGAGAGTAGCCGGGAGAAACGACGATGAAATCCGCGGCACAGCATCTTGCGGCCGTCCTCGTGACGGCGGCGCTTTGGACGTCACCACCGTCGCCGGCCGCCGCCGCGCCTCCGACGTTCGGCGGCGAGAAGACCAGCTGGCACGGGTTCGACCGCTACGACTTCCTGATGGACGAGGCGGACCTGAGCCTCAAGCCGTACAAGGCGCCGCCCGACGAAGGCAACGCCGTCCGCACGACGGTCAAGGGCCAGTCGCGCTGCGTCGTCGTCGCCCCGAAGGAGGCGGCCCCTGGCAACCCCTGGTCCTGGCGCGGCTACTACTTCGACCACGAGCCGCAGGTCGAAATCGAGCTGCTCAAGCGCGGCTTCCACGTCGGCTTCATCTGGTGCGACGCCGGCAAGCCGTGGGACGCCTGGTACGCCTTCCTCGCCGACAAGCACGGTCTGTCGAAAAAGCCGGCCTTCATCGGCATGAGCCGCGGCGGCCGCAACGCCTACACCTGGGCCACCGCCCACCCCGACCAGGTCTCCTGCGTCTACGCCGACAATCCCGCGGTCAGCCCGGAAGCGCTCGCCCTGCTCGGCGGGCTGGCCAGGAACGACGTGCCCCTGCTCCACGTCTGCGGCAGCCTCGACCCGATCCTGGGCAACCACACCCTGGTCCTCGAGAGCGCCTACCAGCAGCTGGGCGGACGGATCTCGGTGATGATCAAGGACGGGGCCGCCCACCACCCGCACAGCCTCCGCGACCCCAAGCCGATCGCGGACTTCATCGAGCAGAGCCTTCGGCCCGCCGGCGGCCAACCACCTGCCTTCGTCGGCAAGGCGTTCACGAAGACCTCGTTCTACGGCATCGAGAGCGACTACCGCGAGATCCCGAGCGAGAAGACCTTCGCCGCCTGCCGCGGGCCGTGGTTCGCGCCGTCCTACGACCGCTACGAGTTCCGGATCGACGGCATCCGGATGCCCGTGTCGGTCATCGTGCCGAAGGCCGCAGCCCCGGGCAAGCCGTGGGTGTTCCGTGCGGACTTCGTGACCCGCGACGCGGCGGTCGATCTGGCCCTGCTGGGCCAGGGCTTCCACGTCGTCACCGGCCCGGTGCCGACCGACAGCGATGGCCCGGTGTTGCAGCAGTGGAACGCCGTCTACAAGCACCTGACCGATCACGGCCTGTCGAAGGCGCCGGTGCTGGAAGGGGCCGGCGGCGCGGCCGGCGAGGCCTACGCCTGGGCCATCGAGAACCCGGACAAGGTGTCGTGCGTTTACGCCGAGAACCCGATCCTGCGTTGCCACATGACGAAGGCCCAGCCGCTCGACCGCCTCGATGTCCTGGCGAAAGCCGGCGTGCCGCTCTTCCACGTCTGCGGCGGCCGCGACCCGTGGCTCGACACCCAGACGCGCGTCCTCGAGAAGCGCTACAAGGAACTGGGCGGCCAGGTCACGGTCGTCGTCCAGGAGGGCGCGGGACACTTCCCCACGGCGCCGAAGGACCCGAAACCCGTCGTCGAGTTCATCGCCTGCCGCCAAACGGCCCAGGTGGGGGAGCCGAAGCCTTTGCCGGCCGCCGCGCTGCCGCCCACTCCGGCCGCGCAGGGTATTCCGAAGCCGGCGGAGGCGACCGACCAGCCCTATGCGCCGCAGCCCATTCTCCAGGGAGGCACCGTCCTCACGCTGTACCCGCCCGATTCGCCCTACCTCAAGAAGGAGCGCATTCGCGAAGCCGAGAAGTACAACCTGAGCAAGGACGTCCCCGGGCGCATCAGCAGCATCGTCAACATCCACAACCCGTCCATCGAGGTGCATCTGGTGGACCGGAGCCTCAATACCGGTTCGGCCGTGATCCTGGTGGCGGGCGGGGGACACCGAACGCTCAACGTGGGCTCCGAGGCCGCTGACTTCGTCCCCTTCTTCTACAACTACGGCGTCAACACGGTGATCCTGCGCAACCGCTTGCGGAGCGACGGCTACGACCCCAAGACCCACGCGGTCAACGACGCGCAGCAGGCGATCCGCCTGGTGCGCGCCCACGCCCGGGAATGGAGAATAGATCCTAACAGAATCGGGATCATGGGTTTTTCGGCCGGTGCCGAGCTGGCCGCACCCGCGGCGCTGTTCTTCGACGAATTTGACGGCAAGAACAAAGAAGCCGGCGATCCCCTGGCCGGAGTGAGTTCCAGGCCCGATTTCGTGGGGATCATCTATCCCGGCCCGACGCCGTTCGCTCGTGGCGCCACGCCCGCGATCCCGCGTAATGTGCCACCCTCGTTCATCGCCTGCGCCGGTTCCGGCGACGGGGATCATGCGGTCTGGGCGAATGAGTACTTCGCGGCCATGCTCAAGGTCGGCGTGCCGAACCTGGAGATGCACATCTACGGCAACGGCCATCACCCCGGCAGCGGCTCCACCGGCGGCCTGACCGACCGGCTGGGCACGCCTTTTGGGACCTGGCACCATCGCTTCATTGACTGGTTCCGCGACCTGGGATTCTTGCAGCCCCCCGGCGTGGAAACCAAGGCGGCCAAGGACGTCGCCGCCTACGCCAAGCGTGCCGCCGGAAGGCCCGGCGGTGGCAGGCAGACGCCTCCGGGCGACAAGAACTGAAACCAGCGCCCGCCCGATCGGGATGAGGCGTTCGGATGGAAATGCGCTCCCCATGCTGGCTCGTGTGTTGCGTCCTTCGGAGGAGCTGGTGTGTCGGACCGCGGCTCGGGCGAAGCCCGAATTGTGGGCGTTGTCGCGCGGGGACAGGTCGGCTTGTATATTGCCCAAAACCCCTAGAAAAATCACCATGAAACACTTCTTTCTCGCCGTGGCCCTTCTCGGCCTCTGCGGTTCAATCGTCTTCGGACAATGGCAAAAACAAACGATCGATTCCAAAGCCGATTTCCGCGGACTTTGCGTCGTGAGCCCGAACGTCGCCTGGGTCAGCGGCACAACGGGCACTTACGCGCGAACCACCGACGGCGGCAAGACTTGGTCGGTCGGAACCGCACCCGGCGCGGAAAAACTTGACTTCCGCGACGTCAAGGCGTTTGGAGAGGCTACTGCCTATCTGCTCAGCGCTGGCCCTGGCGATGCCTCCCGGATTTACAAGACAATCGACGGCGGAAAGTCCTGGGTGATGCAGTTCAAAAGCGCCGACCCCGCGGCCTTTCTTGACGCCATCGCCTTCTGGGACGAGAAGAACGGCATTGCCCTCGGCGACCCTGTAAAAGGGCAGTTTCAATTGATTGCCACTGCGGACGGCGGAGCCAGTTGGAAACCGCTTGCGGCAAAGACCCTACCGCCAGCCTTGCCCAGCGAGGGGGCCTTCGCGGCCAGCGGCACCTGCCTCGTCACCCACAGCGAGAAGGACGTCTGGTTCGCGACTGGCGGGGCCAAATCGACGCGAGTCCTTCATTCCAAGGACCGGGGCCAAAACTGGGAAGTGAGCGAATCGCCGATCGTAGCTGGCACCGAATCTGCTGGCATTTTCTCGATCACGTTCCGCGATAAGAATCACGGCATGATCGTCGGAGGCGATTATCGCAAGCCCAACGACGTCGGTGCGACCGCGGCGACCACCTCCGACGGCGGCAAGACGTGGACTCCGCTGGACAAGCGGCTTCCCTTTCGCTCCGCCGTGGCTTGGGCGAAAGATCGTTGGGTGGCGGTAGGCACGTCTGGCTCCCACGTCTCCCTGGACAACGGCGCCACCTGGAAGCTGCTCGACCGGGAGAATTACAACAGCGTCGGATTCACCGCGACCGGGGAAGGCTGGGCTGTCGGCCCGAAAGGTCGAATCGCGACGTTTGCGAAGTAACAAAGGGCTCGCACCCATAGCTTCGCCACGAGTACACCGACGCGACGAGGTTGCCGAGTCAGGGCCGACAATTCCATAACAACCCTCGCTTCACCTCATTGCCCCAGCAGGCTCGCACAGTCGTGGCGAATGGATCGCGGAGGTTGTCCGCTTTCAGGACGTCGGGCCACAGCTGGGATCGCCCGCTTCGGGGAGCCTTCCGAGGTCGCGGACGCCGTCGCCTTCCTGGCCAGCGAGCGGGCCGCCTACTTCCAGGGCGCCATACTCGACATGGACGGCGGGTTAACGCGCACGCTGTAGGGTGGTAGATTGGAAAACTCGCTGGCGGGCGCCTTCTCGTGCCCTCTTCGCGCCCGCCTGGTAACGGCTCGGCCGCCTCGGCGTATGCGGGCGTACACGCCCGAACGGCGGTCAGTAGCTCACGAGCGCCGGCCCGCTGTCGTCTTTCCAAGCCATTGTCGTGCTGTCGTAGATCGAGATGAGCGGGCTCCGGCCGGGCCGACACCCACGGCGAGTTCGCCGAACCAACATCGTCAATCGGTCAACCTGCGGATCGGGGCGTCTGGTGGTTCTGCGCCTTGTCCCCGGAGAATACCTTCTCACCGGCGAGGTAGCGCTGTTCGAGGTCCGGAGTCGTTAGCGCCAGCTTGAGGGCGGACATCAACTCCAGACTCTTGCCCGACAGGCCGACCCGGCTCAGTCCCTGGAGGACGCCCTGGACAACGCTGACGGCGGCGTCCCTCCTCGCCCGGTCACTGCGTAACGCTCGCAGGCCCCGGCGTCGAGGCTGTTCCACCCCTGGCACATCAGCGGCCTGGCCTCGTAGACCGAGCAGCGGCCCTCCTTGAGCAGGGCGCAATTAGGTCGATTCCCGGCCTTCCGCTCGGCCAGCACCCCGTCGATGGACGTGACCAGGGCGGCGATTTCCGCCCCGGACAGCCGCTCGCGCAGCCGCCGGGCGATGCGGAAGAGTTCGGGCGTGGTCACGGCGACTTCCAGGGAGCAGCACCAGTGACACCCTTCCTGGCACGCGATGGGCTTCTCCGCCGGCAGCGCCTTGAACAGCCCCAGGGTGAGTGCCTGAGAATATGCCAGCGCCCCCGTCGCCAGCTCATCGACCTTCTCCGGGGTCTTGCCTTCGTTGAGGATCTCGACGGTCGCCAGGCGCTGCCCGTCGCGAAGTCACCGACCACTCGCCTGTCGTGGCCGAGCGCGACGTGGACGCATTCGTGCGCCCAGACGTACAGGTAGCGGCGGGTCGTCGGGCGGGGGGGGGGGCTTTGATAAACTGCTTCGCTGGCAAGGCCCACTCGTGCAGCCCGTCCGAGTATTCCCAGGAGGCTACACCGGCCTCCTCGTCGATCTCTGTGGCGGCCTTCTCGCACCGCCTGGCCATGTCCTCTTTGCTCTGCCGCCGGCGGGCGAGCCATTCGGCCTTCTTACTCCTTCTTGACCAAGTTGCCGTCTTCGTCACGCACGAAGACGGCATCGGGCTCATCTGTCGATGGAGAGATACTGTCCAGCGACCACTCGTCGGGATCGTCGGTCTTCGGACGCCAATCCCAATCCTCCCAATACTCGTCCGCCAGCGCCTCGATTTCCTCGGCGGTGGCATCGTCGGGCACCTCCAGCACGGGGTCGGCGTAGGTAACACCCGTGTACCAACCGTTTAGAGCTATATTAACTCTCTTCATTGTTACTGTATCTCCGGTTATGAAGTTGATTCAGGTCAAGTCCGCAACCGCTTGCGGCGTTGATACTCCTCCAAGGTCTCGAGGGGCTTCTTGCTTTTCCCCCCACTCGGAATGGCAGCGCCAAGAGAGAGCCAGCGACATGGTTGATGCCGCTAACTCCATCGAGGCAGTTACAGTCGTCCGGCAGAAGTTCAGGCGTCGGTCGGTTGCTCGTTCTCTTCGGGAGCGAAGAGGGCGGCCTCACGGATCGCCTTGGCGGCTTCGTCGCCGGCCAGCACCTCGACGATGCGGTTCTCGATCGGCTCGTAGTCTTCCCGGTGGAGGACCTCGCCCTCGAACTGCAGACGGACTCGGTTTGCTGCCTCCCCCTCGGTGTCCGCCTCGACGCGGACGAGGCGGTGCTGGCGGAGGAGCTGTTCGACGTGCAAGACAAAAGTTTTCATGATAAGGATCCTTAAAAGGCAGTGCGGGCAACGATCAGCCGGCCACGACCGGGGGCTTCGCCGGCAACGAGCCGTCGAGCCTCCCAGGCGGGCCGGTGATCGGGCCGCCTGAATTGTCGATCAGAGTGCGTTTAGCGATATCTCTGGCCGCTCATTATGTACTACGTGCGCCGCCGCAACGATCTGACACATAGCGGCAAAAACATCTACTTTTTGGTCCCTCTTGCTCATTCCGCCGCGGCAGGGCGATCGATGCGGCACATCTGCCGTTGATTCGACGACGGGAGCGCAGCCGTAGGACCGGTTCTCGACGAGGCCGCTCTTCCTTCCCGAGGACGGCTGAGGCACAGCCCCTCCCCGAATCCCAGAAAAATGAGATTGCTTTACTAAATTAATGTGATAGAATATGTCGCTAATTGCTGGTGGCCCGGGTCGCAAGGGAGCCCGCTACGCCCCAAGAGGGCGCCGGGAAGCGGCAGCCGTGCAAAAAAACCGGGACGTGCCCGAGAAAAATGCGCAACCGACGCTCTATTAAGGGGGACAGAGAAACACCACAGCAATGCGAACTGACTTGAAACACCTGTTCGAGGACCAACTCTACGACTCCCCCAGGGAAATCCCTGCTGAGCTGAAAGGCAGGCAGGAGTGGTCGTGGGAGGGGCGCAAGGTCAAGAAGGACGCCCGCCCCGACGCCGCCCTGCTCGTCCAGATCGACGGCCTGGACCGCTGGAAACACCTCTTCCGCGTCAAGAAGACCGAGCCCTTCAAGCAGCCCTTCGCCGTCGCCTGCCGTGCCTTCGCCCGTCTCTTCTGCGAACCGGCTTACCGGAAGGACTACATCTACCGCTACCACGGACGGGACGAGGGCGGCTGGCGCCACTCCTTTGAGCCGCTGACCCTGGGCAAAATCCGCCAGCACGTCCTGGGCAAGCGCATCCTGGGCAGCATCGGCAACCGCTACACCAACCACCTCACCTTCGACATCGACTACCACGCCCGCGACTCCCGCCGCGAGCTGTTCCTGGCGCGCTGCCAGGCCTTCCACCCGGAATTGCCCAGGTTCTTCTCCACCGCCTGGTTCGCGGACTGCAAGCCCACCGACATCGGGGGTGTCCACTTCACCGTCTTGTTACGCACTATGAGCATTGCCCGGGCTCAGGCGGCCGCCAAGCGCTTCCTGGAACTGCTCGACAAGAAGTACCCGACCCTGGCGGCCATCGAGAGTTTCACCAAGATCGAGGTCTACCCGGTGGAGAAAAGAAACGGGGACGGCAAGGGCTGCCGGCTACCTCTCAGCCAGGGAAGGGTATGCTTCACCGACCGCCTTCTCGACGGCGACCCGCGGAGCAACTGCGTCAACCTCATGAAGTGGGTCTACGACGGCGACCGCAAGAACATCGAGAAGACGGTTTTCCTAGACTTCTTGTCGCAGAACACGCCCGAGCACGAGGGCCCCCCACCGGAGCCCTCGAAGCCGTCGAAGCGCACGAAGACGAGAGCTTCCGGCATGGGGAGCATCGGGCGGTTGAAAGGAAGGTGTCTGCGGACCTTGTTCGACTTCTGGAGCGGTAAGGCGGTGCCCGAGAACGACACCATCGGCAAGTACGCCGTGGTAATCACCCGCCTCATCTGCAAGCAGGGGCTCCTCGACGAAGAGCAGTGCCTGGACTGGCTGGAGGGGGCGTTTCTGGCGCTGCCCCATCAGGCGTTCTCGGACCGGCTCTCCCACGACCTCGCGGAGCTGATGCGATCTACCGGCAAAATGGTGGAGGCCGTGTACCGCAACAACGGCTACCAGGCGGCGCCCGAGGAGAGCGGCAAGAAGCTGGAAGCGGTCATCGCCTACTGCCTCAAGCGCGGCATCGTCATCCACGACCGCAGCACCTGGTCGAACCTTCCCGAGAAGGCGCCGTGGCTTTCCTACTGCGCCAAGGACGAGGGCTTCCGGTTCAGCTACGACCAGCGGCGCGCCCTCAAGGAAGAGGTTCACGCGCTGCTACACACGGAAGAGATAGCGGCAACCTACGAGGCTGCGGGACGGATCGTCTCGTTCGTGAAGCGCTATCCTTGGCGGGAATTGGCGTGGAAGCTGGTCCCTCGTCTCTGCGGCGACCTGGGCATCCGCTGGCACAAGAACAAGTGCTGCGCTCTCTTGGCAGCGCTGGTACGAGTTGGCTTCCTGTATGTGCGCGTGGAGAAGATGTGGCGCGGCAAGGACAAGGCGCTGAACCGGGCGAGGTCCTACGGGATTGGCGCAGCGCTCGTTGAGCGTAAGGTAAATACTAATACTATCTCTTCTTATAGTCCTTTTCCCCCCCCCCCCCCCCCCCCCTTTCTTTTTTTTTTTTTTTTACTAGTGCGAGCGGGGGGGGAAGGA
>Ga0116224_10002486_pt1 | contig 10757 bp, 13 predicted proteins | sample Sb_taG_9_FD_89699 | JGI IMG/M metagenome (GOLD analysis project Ga0116224, IMG submission 89699) | Peat soil microbial communities from Weissenstadt, Germany - Sb_50d_b_LC metaG | ecosystem: Environmental > Terrestrial > Soil > Wetlands > Peat | place: Germany: Weissenstadt | collected 2010-09-21
CAGATCGAGGACCCGAGCCCGTATTGCGTGTCGTTCGCGCGAGTGATCGCGTCGTCGAAGTCGGTGAAGCGGAATACCGGCAGCACTGGGCCGAACACCTCCTCTGTTGTGAGGCGTGAGGTTTCGGAGGGCTCGGCGATCACGACCGGCGCGAGGAACCAGCCCTTGTCGCTCGACCCCGTTCCGCCGCCGATCAGGAGCTCGCCACCATTCGCCACGCCGTCCTCGATCTGCTCGAGCAGCTCGTCCCGGCCGGCCTTCGTGTGGATCGGCCCCATCCGCAGCTTCGGCTTCTCGGCCTTGACGGTGCCGTCGCCGGGTTCATAGCGCCCGACTCTTTCGACGAGCTGTGAGACGAAGCCGTCGTAGACCGAGTCGTGGACGAACACGCGCTTGCACCCCAGGCAAGCCTGACCGGCATTCCAGTAGCGCCCGATGATCACCGCCTTCACGGCGGCGTCGACGTCGGCGTCGGCGCAGATGATCACGGGGTCGCTGCCACCCAGCTCGAGGGTTAGGCGTTTCAGGTCGGGGGCGGCGAGTTGTGCCACGTGGCGCCCGACCGCGGTCGATCCGGTGAAGGCCACGCGCTTGACGTCCGGGTGAGTTATCAGGGCGTCGCCGATGTCGCTTCCGCGTCCGGTCACCACGTTCAGGACGCCGTCGGGGAGTCCCGCCTCGGAGAACAGCCGGGCGACTTGCAGCGTCGCCAGCGGCGTGGTCGACGCGGGCTTGGCCACGACGGTGTTCCCGGACGCGACCGCCGGCGCGACCTTCGTGCCGAGCAGCGTCAGCGGGAAGTTGTACGGCGTGATCGCGGCGCACACGCCCATCGGGCGGCGGATCACCATCCCGTAGGCGGGGCCGAGCGTTGATGGCAGATCCTGGTAGGCGCCACGCACCTTGGTCGCGGCCTCGGCGTAGTAGTGGACGCCGTGCGCCAGGTGGGTCACCTCGCCCATCGCCTCCGCGATCGGTTTGCCCTGCTCGGAGGTCAGCGTTGCGGCGAGCTCCTTGGCGTTGGCTTGTATGAGGTCCGCTGCTTTGGTGAGGATCGCCGCGCGCTTCTCGACGTCGGTCTTGGACCACTCGGCGAACGCGCGCTTGGCGGTCGCGACCGCCAGCTCGACGTCCTCGGGCTTACCCGCGGGGACGCTGTCCACCGTGTCCTCGGTGGCCGGGTTGACCACCTCGAGCTCCTCGTGAGCGGCCGCCTGGCGCCACTCGCCTCCGATCAGCATCTCGAGCACGCTGCCTCCTGTGTCAGTTTCAGGGGACGCGCTCGTCCTCGATGAGGCGAACGCGACTCGTCTTCAGATAATGTTCGCGCAACTCCTGGTAGTGCTCCGCGGCGCGCTGGGTCCAGGCGAGCGCTGAACCGGACATTTCCTTCTTTACGCGCGCGGGGACGCCCGCGGCGAGGACTCCCGGGGCGATCTCGGCGCGCTCGGACACCACCGCGCCCGCGGCGACCATCGCGCCGGCGCCGATCTGGGCGCGCTGCAACACGATCGCGCCCATCCCGATCAGCGCGCCGTCGCCGATCGTGCAACCCTCGAGCATCGCGCCGTGGCCGACGACCACGTCGGCGCCGATGAGGGTCGGCAGGTCGTGCGCGCAATGGATCACGGCGGTGTCCTGGATCGAGCAGCCGGCGCCGATCTCGATGTGCGTGACGTCCCCGCGCAGCACGGTCCCGAACCAGATGTTGCACCGGTCGCCGACGCGGACGTCGCCGACCAGGACCGCGGTCGGGGCGAGGAACACGCCGTCCCCGATCGTCGGGGCGACGCCGTCGAGCTCAACGATCGTGGCCACTTGACCTCATCGGGGAGAGACTATACGATGGCGAGCGTTAGTCAAGTGTCACACATCGCTCCCGAACAACTCGCCCCCCGGACCGAAGAGCAAGTGCAGCAGCACCTCGCTGCCGGCAAGCTCGTCGAGGGGATCCAACACATGTCGCCGAAGTACCTCGAGGGGATGCGGCGGATCCTGACGGTGTCGGCCGACACCGAGCTCGTCAGCGCCCCGTCGTACCTGCGGGCCGCGCAGCACGCGCCGGCGCTGAACAACTTCGGGTCGGCGATGTCGATCATCCAGGACGAGCTCGCGCACGCCCACATCGGCTACCGGCTGCTCGGGGATCTCGGCGTCGACATGGACGAGCTGATCTACGAGCGCCCCGCGCGCGCGTTCAAGTACCCGTACGCCTTCGATGTTCCGCTGAACTCGTGGGTCGAGCTGGTGTGCGCGAACGCGCTGTACGACCAGGCCGGGTTCGTGCTCTTGTCCGACGTTTTTCACTCGAGCACGTTCGGGCCTTGGAAGCGGGCGCTCGCGAAGGTCGACAAGGAGGAGACGTTCCACCTGCGCCACGGCCGCACCTGGATTCGCAAGCTGGTGAAGGATCCATCCGGCAAGGCGGAGGTTCAGGCCGCGATCGACTGGATGTTCATCCTGACGTTGGAGTGGTTCGGCCTCCCGGACGAGCTGAAGCATCACTCGGAGCAGCTCGACTACGGCTTCAAGGGCAAGTCGAACGACCAGCTACGTCAGTGGTGGATGTCGGAGGTTGTGCCCTTTATGGAGGAGGTAGGGATCCGCGTGCCGGCCCATAAGGCGCCGGCGTCAGGCGCCGCCGACCAACCAAATGACGCCATCGAGCGAGATGGGTACGTGATTGACTGTCCCTTCCCGGCGGCGTTCGACGAGGAGAGACGCTCGTGGTTGCTCGAGGACGGCGCGATTTCGTGGGATGACGTGCAGGCGCGGTGGCGGGCGCGGGGGCCGATGAACGACGACTACGTGCGGACTTTGCAGCGCGGATATCAGACGACGTCGTTGCGGAAAGCGGCATGACCCCGGCTTGCGTGGAAGCCCGGCTGTGGGAGGCGCTGCGGGGGGTCGAGGACCCGGAGATTCCGGTGTCCGTCGTGGGCATGGGGTTGATCGTGTCGGTGGCGTATCGCGCTGAGGAGCGGGCCGCCGATTTGCAGATCACCTACACATCGATGGGCTGCCCCGCGATGGAGTTCATCGAGGAGGACATCCGGGACGCGCTGTTGTGTGATCCGGATGTCGATGTGGTGAACATCGAGGTGGTCTGGGATCCGGTCTGGACCAAGGCCCGGCTGCGGGACGACGCGCGCTCGAGGATGCGCGAGCTCGGGATCGCGGTATGAGCCGCGCCGGCGAGACCGTGTGGGAGGTGTTCGCGCGCAAGGAGTATTCGGAGCCGCTGCATCACGTGGGAACGGTCACCGAGGACGATGAGGACCTGGCGGTGGTCTCCGCGCGCGCGATCTACGACGAGCAGCCCTGGATTCACATGATCATCGTGCCCCGGGCGTCGATCCGGGAGGCGATCAGCGCATGAGCACGGTTCGCTTGGATCCGCCGACCGCCACCATGATCTCGCTGATCGGCTCGCTTGCCGACAACAAGAGCGCGCTGGGGCGCCGCTACGGCGAGTGGGCGGTGAGCGCGCCGACGATCGAGTCGGCGGTCGCGGCGGCCGCGATGGCCCAGGACGAGCTCGGCCACGCGCGCTCGACCTACCCGGTGCTCGCCAAGCTGGGCGTCGAGCGCTCAGAGGAGCCTGGTTTGGATGCCGGTCATCCGATGTTCGTGATCGCGGAGGAGTTGCCCGACTGGGCCTCGGTCATCGCTGCCAACCTGGTCGTCGACGGGGTGCTGACGACGTTCGTGGCCACCGCGCGGGAGAGCTCGATCGAGCCGCTCGCGCACCGGGCGCGCAAGATCCTCCAGGAAGAGGGCGCACACCGGGTGCACGCCGAGGCGTGGGCCCGACGGATCGCGCGCGCCGGCGGGTCCGACTTGGAGCTGCTGGTACGGCGGGTGGACGAGATGTGGGCGCAGGCCGCGCGCTGGCCCGGCCCCGATTCGGACCCTGGGTACTGCGAGGCGATAGCGGCCGGAATGGTCAGCGGGGGGCCGCTTGCCATCCGCGATCGCGTGCGCGACTGGCTCTACCCGCAGGTCGGCGGCGTCTCACTCGACGAGCCAACGGACTGGTCGGATTGGGATCCGCAGCGCCGGCAATGACCTGCCCGTTCTGCGACTCGGCGGACGTCGAGCTCGTGGCGCCTTGGGGCGGGCAGATCATCACGAGCCAGATGCGCTGCCGGGCCTGCAACACCTACTTCGAAGCGATCCGGGAGGAGTTCAACGCCGTCCCGGGCGAGTCCGAGGCGACCCCTTCGTGGACGACCAGCTCCGCAGACGATCGGTAGGCGCGCCAGCCGCGCGCTCGCTGCTGCTGACGATCCTCGGTGAATACGTGCTGCCGCGCGGCGACGCCGTGTGGCAGGAGACGCTCGTCGGCGCGCTCGTGTCGGTCGGCTACACGCAGCAGGCCGCGCGTCAAGCGCTGGCGCGGAGCGTGCGCGACGGCTGGCTCGAGACTTCGCGCCACGGTCGTCGTGCCCGGGTGTCCCTGAACGCTGGGACGGCGGCCCTGCTCCGGACCGGCGCTCGGCGGATCTATGCGTTCGGGCAGCCGTGGGATTGGGACCGCCGGTGGCTCGTACTGGTGTTGCGCGTGCCCGAGGCGCGCCGCGAGGTCCGCCATCAGGTCCGGACCCGCCTGGCCTGGGCGGGGCTGGGGTCGATGGGCGGTGGCGTGTGGCTGACGCCGCACGTCGAGCGCGAAGCCGAGCTGCGCGAGGTCGTGTTGGGGGCGCCGGCTGCGGAAGCCACCTCGTTCGTCGCCTCGCTCGGCGCGCTCGGGCGGCCGGAGAATGTGGTGGCGGCCGCCTGGGATCTCGACGAGGTGCGCGAGCAGTACGAGGCATTCATTTCGGATTTTGTGGCGATCCGACCGTCGTCGGACGGAGCGTTCTTCCGCATGCAGACGCTTCTGGTGCACGCGTGGCGGAAGTTCCCGTTCCTGGATCCGGACCTGCCCGCCGAGCTGCTGCCCGCCGGGTGGCCGCGCCGGCAGGCGTATGAGCTCTTCACGGGGCGGCACGACCGGTGGCAGGGCGCGGCGCGTTCGTACTTCGAGTCGCTCGAAGCCGGCCGGTCCCCGCGCGCGGCTCAGGCGGCCTGAGTCGCCACGCGCCACCGGCTCGCTTGACAGCGGCTCCCTGGACGACAGCGGCAGCCTCGACTCCGGCTCCCCGATGCCGGATCGCTAGACAGCGGCGGGTTCGACGGTGGCGACGCCGGCGGCGGTGACGGCGGCGACTGAACCATCGCCACACGACGCAGCGAGCGGCGCCGGGCCACCAGCCCGGCGCCGTTTGCATCTGCACGGACGGTAGGCTCGCGATGCGGTGCCGTCCACGACCCTCAGCCTTCCCACCGGCGAGCTCGAGCTTGTCGAGATCCCGGGCGATCCCGATGAGCCCGCCCTCGTGCTCCTGCACGAGGGGCTTGGATCGGTCGGATTGTGGCGGGGCTTTCCTGAGCGACTCGCGGAGGCCACCGGCCGGCGGACGGTCGCCTTCTCGCGGTTCGGGCACGGACAGTCGGACCCGCCGGCCAAGCCCCGGACCCCGGCGTTCATGCACGAGGAGGCGCTCGAGGTCCTCCCGGAGCTTCTCGCCCGCCTCGGCCTCACAGACCCGGTGCTGGTCGGCCACAGCGACGGTGCTTCGATCGCGCTGATCTACGCCGCCCATCACGCGGTCGCCGGCGTCGTCGCGATCGCGCCGCACGTGTTCGTCGAGGAGGTCTGCCTCGGGGAGATCCGGCGAGCGCGCGACGCCTACCTGGAGACCGAGCTCCGCGAGAAGATCGCGCGCCACCACCGGGACCCCGACGCCGCGTTCTTCGGCTGGAACGACGTGTGGCTCGATCCGGCGTTTCCGAACTGGAGCATCACCGATGAGCTCGAGCGGGTCGCCTGCCCTCTGCTGTTGATCCAGGGCGAGCGCGATCAGTACGGGACGATGGCGCAGCTCGACACGATCGAGCGGCTGGCCGCCGGTCCGGCGCGGCGCGTCCACCTCGACTGCCAGCACTCGCCGCCGACCGAAATGCCAGAGGAAACAGTCAATGCGATCGCACAGTTCGTGGCGGACCTCGGCGCCGACATCCGCCTCGTCGAGGAGCCGTACGACGGTCCCGCCGGCAAGGTCCTCGTCCCCGACTACGTCGCCGAGATCCGCGCGATGTACCCGGATTGGACACCGGACGTCCCACCGCGCCTCACCCCCGAAGACATTGAGCCGCCGGCGGGCCGCTGGCTCGTCGCTTACCGCGACGGCGAGCCGGTCGGGTGCGCCGCGCTCAAGCGCCTGGATCCCACCACGGCGGAGATAAAACGGGTGTACGTCGCACCGGAGGCTCGCGGACGCGGCGTCGCGCGCGCACTGCTCGCGCGACTCGAGCAGATCGCTCGCGACGTCGGCTACACCACGATTCGCATGGATACCGGGGCCCGCCAACCCGCGTCGGTGGCGCTGTTCGGTAAGGTCGGGTACGAGCAGATCCCCGACTACAACGGGAACCCCGTGGCGGCCTACTGGTTCGAGAAGCGGCTCGCATGACCTCGTCGTCGGAGCACTCGACCCCCGAGCATCGCGTCACGATCAGGGTCGCCAGCCAGCGCGACACGGAGGCGATCGCGCCGCTGCTCGGCCAGCTCGGGTACCCCGCGTCCGCGCTCGAGCTGGGTGAGCGACTCGAGCGGCTCACCGATCACCCCGACGCGGAGGTGCTGGTCGCCGAGCTCGACGGCGAGGTCGTCGGCGTCGGCGCGTACCAGCTGATCGACCTGCTCGAGCGGCCCGATCCGCAGTGCCGGATCACGGCGCTGGTCGTCGACGATCGCCACCGGCGCCGGGGCGTGGCGTACGCGCTCCTGCACACGATCGAGGAGTCGGCCCGCGACCTCGGCTGCTTCAGGCTCGAGGTGACGACCAGACACGAACGGGCGGACGCGCTGGCGTTCTATCGCGCCGCAGGCTTCGACGAGCGCCCGCACCGGCTGACCAAGCCGCTCGAGGACCACACCCTCGCCGATCTCTGACTAAAATCAGAGAATGGCCGGCAGCGTCCTCGGGGACCAGGTCCGGAGCTTTAACCGGGTCGTGACCCAGCGCGTCGGCGCGCTCGACGATCGGTACCTCGGGCGCGACCGGCCGCTCGGCCAGGACCGGTTGCTGTGGGAGATCGGGACCGAGGGATGCGAGGTGCGTGCGCTCAGGTCGCGGCTCGGCCTCGACGCCGGGCACCTCAGCCGGTTGCTGCGGGCGCTCGAGGAGGCCGGTCTGGTGCTCACGGCGCCGAGTCCGGCCGACTGCCGCATCCGCGTCGCGAGGCTCACATCCAGGGGCGCATCCGAGCGCGCCGTGCTCGACCGGCGCAGCGACGAGCTGGCGGAGTCGATCCTGGCGCCGCTCGACGCCGGGCAACGCGACGAGCTCGTCGCCGCGATGAGGACGGTAAGGCGTCTGCTCACGACCGCTGCCATCGAGGTCCGGCGCGTCGATCCGGACGGCGCCGACGCCCGGAGCTGCGTGCGGGCGTACTTCGCCGAGCTCGACCGCCGATCTGACTCCGGCTTCGATGCCTCCTCCGGAATCTCCGCCGAGCCCCACGAACTCACGCCACCCGCCGGCCGGTTCCTGGTCGCCTATGTGCGCGGCGAGCCGGTCGGGTGCGGCGCGGTCAAGCACCATCCCGGGCAGCCGTCGGAGATCAAGCGGATGTGGGTGGCGGAGTCGGCCCGCGGCCTCGGTATCGCCCGCCGCCTCCTGGCGGAGCTCGAGGCCGATGCCGTCGTGAGTGGCGCAACCGCCGCGCGCCTCGAGACGAACAAGGCGCTCGTCGAGGCGATTGCGCTGTACCGGTCGGCCGGCTACGTCGAGGTGCCGGCATTCAATGACGAGCCGTTCGCGCACCACTGGTTCGAGAAGCAGCTGCCTTCGGCCCGCCAATCCTGACAACCTGCAACCGGTGCGACTGACGTTCCTCGGCTCGGGTGACGCATTCGCCGGCGGCGGGCGCTTTCAGGCCTGCCTCCACCTCGCCGGCGGCGCCGACCCATTGCTGCTGGACTGCGGCGCGACCACGCTCGTCGCGCTGAAGCGAGCGGACATCGACCCGTCCTCGATCGGGTTCGTCGCGCTCAGCCATCTCCACGGCGACCATTTCGCCGGCCTGCCGTGGCTGATCCTCGACGGGCAGTTCTCCAAACGGACGAGGCCGCTCCGGATCGCCGGCCCCGCAGGCGTCGGCGAGCGCGTCAACCACACATTCGAGGCGTTGTACCCGGGCGCCACCGCCGCCGAGCGCGCGTTCGAGACCACGTTCGGCGAGTTCTCCGAAAGGACTCCGTACGAACTCGGGCCGGCACGGATCACTCCGTTCGAGGCCCGCCATTCGAGCGGCGCCCCCTCGTACGCCCTGCGAGTCGAGTACGGAGGGAAGGTAATCGCTTACTCGGGGGACACCGAGTGGACCGACACGCTCATCGACGTGGCCGACCGCGCCGACCTGTTCGTGTGCGAGTGCAACTTCTTCGAGCGGAGAGGTCCCGGTCACATGGACTATCGGACGCTCGCCGAGAAGCGCTCGCAGCTGAAGTGCGATCGGCTCGTACTCACCCACATGAGCGAGCAGATGCTCGGCCACCTCAGCGACGTCGAGTTCGAAGCGGCCTCCGACGGCGCGGTGATCGTGCTCTGATGCGAGCGACGCTCATCCGCGGACTCGTGCCGTCGATCGCCGCCGCGCTGAGCGTCGCCACGGCGCCGGCCGCGCAGGCGCGGGTGCTGCACGTTGGCCCCGGGCAGCAGTACCGAAAGCCCTGCCAGGCGATCGCGGCCGCCCGCCCCGGCGACGAGATCCAGATCGACGCGCGAGGCAATCGCGTGTACCGCGGGGACGTCTGCGCGTGGTCGACGAACCACCTGACGATCGTCGGCGTCCACGGCCGCGCGCACATCGATGCGGCGGGCCAGAGCAGCGAGGGGAAGGCGATCTGGGTGATCGCCGGCAACGACACGACGATCGAGAACATCGAGTTCTCGGGCGCGCGCGTGCCCGACCAGAACGGCGCCGGAATCCGGCAGGAGGGCGCGAACCTGCTCGTCGAGCACTGCTACTTCCACGACAACCAGGAGGGGATCCTCGCCGCCGACAACCCGGCGAGCAGCATCGTGATCGACTCCTCGGTGTTCGCGCGCAACGGCACCGGCGACGGCTTCTCCCACAACATCTACATCAACCACGTCCGCAGCTTCACGCTGCGCTACAGCTATTCGACCGACGCCCGGGTCGGTCACCTCGTCAAGTCGCGCGCCCTGCGCAACTACATCCTCTACGACCGCCTCACCGGCGAGCACGGCACCGACAGCTACGAGCTCGACCTCCCGAACGGCGGCCTTTCCTACGTCATCGGCACGGTGCTCCAGCAGGGCTCGCGTACGCAGAACCCGAACATGCTCGCCTACGGCGAGGAGGGCGATCTGAACCCGGACTCGCATCTGTATGCCGTCAACGACACGTTCGTCAACGACCTGCACCGGGGCAACGCGATCTTCGTCGGGTCGCAGGTGACCCAGCCGGTGCTCGCGGAGAACGACATCAGCACGGGCAGCACGGCGTTCGTGTCCCAGTCGGGGGCGCACACACGCCACGACTGCATCACGAGCCATCCCGGATTCGTCGACGTCGCCCACTACGACTACCGCCTGAACGCCACCTCACCGTGCCGGCGCGCCGGCGTTCGCCCCGGATCGGCCGACGGCTACTCGCTCGTCCCCCGATTCCAGTACGTCCAAGTCGCAAAACACGCCACGCGCACCGACGGCGGCACGATCGCCGGCGCGTTCGGGGATTAGCTCTGCTCGATCAGCGCGCGCGACGACTGCTCGGCGGTCACGACCGTCACGGGCAGCCCGAGCGCTTGGACGCGCGAAGGGACGTCCCGGTGCAGCCACTTGGACACGCGCTGCGGAAGGGTCGAGACGATCACCTCGTCGACCTCGGTGGCCGCGATCAGCTGACGGACCGCCTCGACGGGATCAGAATCGCCGATCACCGCGTCGACGTGCGCCAGAACCGCCCGCTCGAGGAGCGGAACGGCAAGCTCGACCACCACCTGGGCCTCGTCGGTGTCCGGGTCCCAATAGGGCCTCGGCACCAGTAGCGTCATCCTGCACGGGGCGGCCCTGGCCCGTCGGCGAACCTCGTCGAGCAGCCGCGGCGTCGCGGCGGTGCGGTACGCGACCACGAGGACATGTGGCAAATGCTCGACCACGGCGCCATCGTACCGCCGTTATCTACCGGTCCACGTGGGTGCGCGCTTCTGGAGGAACGCGGTCATCCCCTCCTGGGCGTCGGCGGCGAGCGCGTTCTCGGTCATCACTGCCCTGGTCTGCTCATAGGCGTCGTGCTCGTCCCGATCGACCTGATCGTAGAACGCGCGCTTGCCCACCGCGACCGTGTACGAGCTCGACCGCGCGATCGCGTCCACCAGCTCGGCCACGGCGGCGTCCAGCTCGGCCACGGGGACGACCCGGTTCACCAACCCCCAGTCGAGCGCGGTCCCGGCATCGATCGTCTCCCCCGTGAGCAGCATCTGCATCGCGCGCTTGCGTCCGATCGCCCGCGACACCGGCACCATCGGCGTCGAGCAGAACAGCCCGATCTTGACGCCGGGCGTGCCGAACCGCGCGCCCTCGGCCGCGACCGCGAGGTCGCACGCCGCCACCAGCTGGCAGCCGGCCGCGGTCGCGATCCCGTGCACCTTCGCGATCACCGGCTGCGGCAGATCCTGG
>Ga0116224_10002487_pt1 | contig 10756 bp, 7 predicted proteins | sample Sb_taG_9_FD_89699 | JGI IMG/M metagenome (GOLD analysis project Ga0116224, IMG submission 89699) | Peat soil microbial communities from Weissenstadt, Germany - Sb_50d_b_LC metaG | ecosystem: Environmental > Terrestrial > Soil > Wetlands > Peat | place: Germany: Weissenstadt | collected 2010-09-21
CGGGGCTCGCGATGTGGTGGATCAGCGGCGGCGTCTACGGGCTCATGAGCCTGGCCACCCACTACTGCAGCGGGTCCGTCGTGGCCGCGTGGAGGAGCGGCATGGAGGCCGTCGCCGACCTCCCCGAGTGGGCCGAGGTGCTGGAGCGCAATCCTTCCAACCGGGAGCGGTTCCTAGCCCAGGACCCGAAGGAGTTCGTCGCCGTCCTCGAGCGGTGGATGGCGGTGTACTGCCCGCGCGAGGACCAGCTCATCCCGGGCCTCCTCGACGCCGACGCCAGCGCGCTCGACGTCCCGACCCTCGTCTTCCGCAGCGGCACCACCGACCTGAGCCATCGGCGCGAGACCTCCGAGCAACTCGCGGCCCTCCTCCCGAACACCCGGCTGGTCGAGCCCCCTTGGGGCGATAACGAGTGGAACGAGCGCTCCTCGGCCCGGGCCGGCGGGCGCGGCGAGGGGCTGTTCTCCGGCTGGCCCGCGCTGGCGCCGATCCTCGACGACTGGGCCGCCGAGACCCTGGGCTGAGCCCGAGCCCGGCAACGGCTGCGGGCCGCCCGGATTGCGGGGTTTTCCCGAAGAGACAGAGACTCACGGCTCAGACCTGCGGCAGCCCCGAAGTGAGCGGATCGTCGATGAGTCCACTCACGGATCCCTTGGTTCAACTCCCCCGATCGGGAACCCGTCCGTTCCTCGAACTGCGTGAGGTCGCGGCCGTCCGGGCCGGCGGGGCTTGCACGGCGCCGAAGTACGCCGCCACTTGGTCGGGCGGCAGCGGACGAGCGAACAAGAACCCCTGGCCGCTGTCACAGCCCTGGGCCTTCAGCATCGAGAGCTGGTCGGCGTCCTCGATCCCTTCGGCGACCGTGTGCACATGCAGGAGCTGGCCGAGGTGGACGAGCGTGTGCACCAAGGCTTCGGCCGCCGCCGACTTGGTCATCTCGGAAACGAAAGAGCGGTCGATCTTGATCGAGTCCACCGCGAAACGGCTCAGGTAGCTGAGCGAGGAGTAGCCGGTGCCGAAGTCGTCGATCGCCAGGCGGATCCCGAGGGCACGCAGCTTGTCGAACTGGGCGAGCGCCTTGTCGGTGTCGGCCATGACGCTCGTCTCGGTGATCTCGATGATGAGTGCGCTCGGCTCGAGGCGAGACGACCGCAAGGCGCTGCGGACGTCGTCAACCAGGCGCTCATCCTGCAGCGTGCGGCCCGAGACGTTGACCGAGACGCTGATCAGATGGCCGGCGTCGCGCCACTCACGGGTCTGCCGGCACGCCTCCATGAGGACGAAGCGGCCGACTTCGCCGATCAGGCTCGATTCCTCGAGCGTCGAGATGAACTCGACTGGGCCGACGACGCCGCGTTCGGGATGGCGCCACCGCAGGAGCGCCTCGACGCCCACGACGTCCATCGTCTCGAGCTCGAAGATCGGCTGGTACACGAGGAAGAACTGATCGGCCTCGACGGCGTTGCGCAGCTCGGTCTCGAGCGCATGGTGATCGCGCACCGCCACCTGCATCTCGGGCTGGAAGACGACGAATCGGTTCTTCCCGGCCGCCTTGGCCTCGTAGAGGGCGATGTCCCCGTCTCGAAGGAGCTCGCTCGCATCGAGCCGTTGCCCGACCGCGACCCCGATGCTGGCCGAGATCTTCGTCGTATGGCACTGCTCGCCGATCCACAGCCGGAAGGGCTCACTCAAGACGTCGAGCAGGCGCTGGGCAACCAGCACGGGACCCTCGACCATGGTGAGCCCCTCGGAGAGGACGACGAACTCGTCACCACCGAGGCGTCCGACCGTGTCGGTCTCCCGGACCGCCTCGACGAAGCGCGCCGCGACCGCCTTCAGGAGCTCGTCGCCGACCTGATGGCCGTAGGTGTCGTTCACCTGCTTGAACGAGTCCAGGTCCACGAAGAGCAGACCGGCGCCCGAGTTGTTGCGGCGGTCCCTCACGAGCATCCGGTCGATCCGGTCGAGAATGAGCGTGCGGTTGGGCAGTCCGGTCAGTGCGTCGTGCTGGGACTGGTGGCGGAGCTCCTGGTGGAGCTGGGCGTTGCGCAGTCCGACGGCGGCGTAGCCGGCCAGGCCCTGCAGCCGCTCTTCCAGGTCGGGCAGATCCTGCAGCCGCGACGGTCGGTCGATGACGTCGGCCGCGATCGTGCCGATGTGCTGGTCGCCCGCATACATGGGAAGGCTGACCGACAGCGCGGAGCCGATGGCCGACGACGTCGAGGCAGAGGGCGACTCGGTGTCGTGGGGGTCGTGCCAGACGAGCGTCCGCTCCCCCCTCTCCCGCGCGATCCGGGGCGAGTCGCCGATCGCCTCCTTGACGCGGGCCGCGTCCGCCGGCGTGTACCCGCTCATCGCGACCGTTGCGGCGGCAGCCGCCGAGCCCTGGCGAATGATGACGATGGCCCGGTCACAGCCGATCACCGAGGGGACGGCGTCGGCCAGCCGTTGCGCCACCTCCTCGACCGTCCCCGGCTCGACGAGCGAGGCGGACAGGTCGAAGAGCGTCCGGTTGACCGCGGCCTCCCGCCGGGCCTCGTCGAGTGCCGTCGCGGAGTCGAGTGCCGCCGCGGCCAGGCTCGCGTACGTCTCGAGGATGGCCTGCTCGCCGTGGTTGAAGGCCTGCCCGGGATGCCGGAACACGATCAGGCGCCCGTAGCGGGCCCGGGCCGAGGTGACCTCGCGCACGAGGACGTGGGGACGCCGGCTCGCTGCCTCCTCGTCCAGGCTGGCGACGTAGTGGCGGGCGGTGGCCTCGTCGGTGCCTCGCCAGAACAGGTCGGTGCTCTCGGTCGGCTCGAGTTCGATCGAGAGGATGTGCACCGGGGCCAAGACCGCTCGAGCGGCGGCGCGCACGATCTTCGGCAACACCAATCGGTGGCCCTCGCCCGACACGAGCTCGGTCACGGTGCGCTGCAGGGAGGAGAGGCCGCCCTCGAAGCTCTTTCGGTCCGCGGCCGCCTGCACCTCGGCATCCACTTCGTCGACCCAGCTGAGTCGGAACCGGCACCACGGCGACCCCGTGAACTGGCAGGTCTCCTCGACGACCTCGCTCTGGACGAACCCGAAGAGCCTCGGTGCGAGGGAGAAGATGCCGATCATGAAGGCGCAGAGCTCCGGGAACGGTTCGTAGCCGTCGAACAGACGAAACATGATCCGCCACTCGTCGGGACCGATCTCTTCGGTCTGGTACTCCATGATCGGGAACATGGCCGAGGCGAGGTCCGGCGACCGCAGCACGGCGGCGGGCGAGCCCAGCGAGAGCGTCGTCGTGCCGGTCTCGGGCGACAGGCCCCACTGCTCGAGCGCCGCCTCGCCGATGCTCCGAAGGACGCCGGGGCCACCGAGGGCGGCTGCGGTGGCCTCCAGGAGACGCCGAATCTGCGTATAGGAGCTCGAGCCGGCCGCGTCCTCGAGATCCTCGAGGGAGCGGGTCTCTCCGGCTGCGCTCAGGATCCCCCCCAGCGTGCCGGGCGCGTGCCCCTTCAGGTAGCCGATGACGAGCGCCGTCAGGATCCCGCTGAAGTCGTATTCGGCCCGCGGTGGTGTCCCGGAGGGCACAGCCGGGGGCTGGCTCGAGTCAGAGGCCGGTCCGTCGTCGCTCGGGACGGGCTGGAGCGGCGTGGGTGGAGCCTCCGTCGTGACGGACGGGTGCTCCTGGGCCTCGACCCACGAATGCTCGTCCAGAGTGTCCATCGAGGCTCCCGGGAAGTGCCCAATGATCCCACCTGGTCTCTCAGGAACCGGGTATGCCGGGCGACCGTCGATGCCCGGCCGACCGACGACCCTCGACAAACTCCCTGCTCAGGGGGCCAGGCCAGAGCGTGGTCTTGGGCCGAGCCTGGCGCCCCCGGGCGGGGCGTGCCGGTACCGCAGGCCGCCGCGCTCCGCGGCGCCTGGATGGACGAGGTGTCTCAGCCGCCGGGCAGGACGAGGACCTTGCCGATCGCCCGGCGGTGGGCCAGCTCGGCCAGGGCGTCGGCGGCCCGGGACAGCGGGTACCGGCCGCCGATGTGGGGCGACACCCGCCCCGAACTCAACAGCCCGGCCAGCTCGTCCGCATCGGTGGCCACGTCCTCCGGTTGGTTCCGGGCCAGGCCCTCCATCGTGAACCCGGTCGCCCACACCCCCTTCAGCAGGAGGAGGTTCAGCGGGATCCTGGGGATCTCGCCGGAGGCGAAGCCGACCGACACGAACCGCCCGCCCCACCGGGTCGCCCGGATCGCCGCCTCGGCCGCCGGTCCGCCGGCCGGGTCGACGACGACGTCGGCGCCGTCCCTGGTCGCCTCCTTCAGGAGGTCCTTCAGATCGGGCGCGGTGGAGTCCACCTCGACCGAGGAGCCCTTGGCGTGGCAGGCGGCCCGCTTCTCCTCGGTGGAGGCGGCCGCGACCACCCGGCCGCCCAGCACCGCGGCGAGCTCGACGGTGGCGAGGCCGACCCCGCCCGCGGCCCCGAGGACCACCACGCAGTCACCGGGCTCCATCTTCCCGACGGCCCGCAACGCGTGGTAGGCGGTGCGGTAGGTCACCCCGGCCGCCGCGGCGGTCTCGAACGACAGCGCGTCGGGCACCGGTTGCAGCGCCCTCGCCGGCACCACGATCTGCTCGGCGAAGCACCCGATCATGGCCGTCCCCATGACCCGGTCCCCGACCGCGAACCCCTCGACGTCCGGCCCGACCGAGCGGACCGTGCCGGCGAACTCGCTGCCCGGGGTGAAGGGCACGTCGACGTGGATCTGGTAGCGGTCGGCCGCCAGCAGGACATCGGGGTAGTTCACGGCCGCCGCTGCCACGTCGGTGACTACGAGGCCGGGTCCCGCGACCGGATCGGGGACCTCCTCGACGCTGATCTCCTCGGGCGGCCCGTAGTGGGTGCAGCGCGCCGCCAGCACGCTCAGGCGTTTCCGACGACGTGCTCGAGGTGCTCGGCCAGCTTGCGCCGCGCCTCCTCCCTCTGCGCGGGCAGGTGCGCGGTCGGCCACAGGCCGGGGGCGGGCGAGTACCCCTTCAGGACCTCGCGGGCCACCGTGACCTTGTGCACCTCGGTCGGCCCGTCCACGACGCTCATCACCGGCGCCGCCATCCACATCCCGGCGAGCGGCATCTCGTTGGAGACCCCGAGCGCCCCGTGGGCGTGCATGGACCGGAGCACCGCATCGTGGATCACCTTGGGGGTGAGCACCTTGATCGCCGCGATGTTCTTCCGGGTCCGCCGGTAGTCCTGGTACTGGTCGATCTCCCATGCCGTGTAGAGCACGAGCAGACGGAACTGCTGGAGCTCGACGTAGGAGTCGGCGATGTCGCCCTGGATGAACTCCTTCTGGGCGAGGACGCCGTCGTTGGTCTGGCGACTGAGGACCCGCTCGCACATGAGGTCGAGCGCCTTCTGACAGGTCGCCACGGCCCGCATCGCGTGGTGGACCCGCCCGCCGCCGAGCCGGGTCTGGGCGATCGCGAACGCCTTGCCCTCCCCGCCGAGGAGGCTCTCGGCCGGCACCCGCACATCGTTGTAGTGGATGAGGGCGTGCATGCCCTCGTCCTCCCGCTCGCCGGCCAGGCCGGTGTGCCGCACCATGTCGACGCCGGGGGTGTCGGTCGGCACGAGGAACATCGAGGCGCCCTCATACACGCTCACGTCGGGGTTGGTGATGGCCATCACGATGAGGAACGCGGCGGTGCGGGCGTTGGAGGAGAAGTACTTCCAGCCGTTGATGACCCACTCGTCGCCGTCGCGCTCGGCCCGGGTGGTGAACAGCCGGGGGTCGGACCCCCCCTGCGGCTCGGTCATCGAGTAGCAGGAGAACACCTCGCCGTTCAGGAGCGGTTGCAGGTACTTCTTCTTCTGCTCGTCGGTCCCGTAGTGGGCGATGATCTCGGCGTTTCCGGTGTCGGGGGCTTGGGTCCCAAAGACGATTGGTGCCCAGGCGGAGGTGCCGAGGATCTCGTTCAGGAGGGCCAGCTTCAGCTGGCCGTAGCCGGCCCCACCGAGCTCGGGTCCGAGGTGGGTCCCCCACAGGCCGGCGTCGCGCACCTCCTGCTTCATGGGGTCGACGATGGGCCGCAGCTCATCGTCGAGCGGATAGAACTGCCGGTGCGGGTACAGCAGGTCGAGCGGCTGGACCTTCGCCTCGACGAACTCCCTCGCCCAATCGAGCTTCTTTTGATACTCGGGCTCAGTGGTGAAGTCCCAGGCCATGTCTCCGCCTCCGCTGTCCGACGAGAATGCGATTCCTCAGGATGGGAGCGACAGTACCGCCGCGGGGCGGGGCCCGCCCGCTGGGCACTCTCGGGCGGGGCTCGTGCCTCGCGAATGGCACACTCTCGTACCCCGCCGTGGGGCGGGATGGAAGGTAGGCAACGGTGGAGATTCAAGGGAAGAAGGCCGTCATCGTCGGCGGGGCGTCGGGGATGGCGCGGGCGACCGCCGAGATGCTCCACGCCAAGGGCGCCTCGATCGCGATCCTCGACCTGCCCACCTCGGCGGGCGCCGAGGTGGCCGCCGGGTTGGACGGGACGTTCCACCCGGTGAACGTCATGGACGAGGAAGCCACCGAGTCGGCGCTCGCCGACGCCGTCGGCCAGCTGGGCGGGCTCCACATCGCGGTGAACACGGCCGGCGGGGCGACGGCCCGGCGGACCCTCACCAAGGACGGACCCCACCCGCTCGACGAGTTCCGCCGCGTCATCGAGCTGAACCTCATCGCCACGTTCAACTTGAACCGGCTCCAGGCCTTGCACATGTCGACCAACGAGCCGGACGACGGCGAACGTGGGGTGATCATCGACACCTCGTCGATCGCGGCCTTCGAGGGCCAGATCGGACAGGTGGCCTACACGGCCGCCAAGGCCGGCATCGCCGGGATGACCTTCACGATGGCGCGGGACCTCGGCAGCCTCGGCATCCGGGTGATGTCGATCGCGCCGAGCCTGTTCGCCACCGGGCTCACCAAGGGCATCCCCGACCAGTTCGCCGAGGCCCTGGTGAAGGACGCCGCCTTCCCGAGGCGGATGGGACGGCCCGAGGAGTTCGGTCGCCTGGCCGTCGCCATCGTGGAGAACCCCATGCTGAACGGCGGGTGCATCCGCCTCGACGCCGGTCAACGGTTCGCCCCGAAGTAGGCGCGCCGACGATCCGGGTGCACCGGTGACCAAACCCGGGGTCTTCGAGCTCGGCGGGTTGCGCACGGTCCCCGCCGGGCACCGTCCCGACCTGGTCGGCGCGACGACCCGGAGCGCGCTCGAGGAATGGGGTCTCCTCGGGGTGGTCGGCGTGGTCGAGATCGACCCGTCGGTGTCGGACACGGCGGCGACCCGACGCGAGTTCGGGCTGCCTTCGGACTCCCTCGCCAACTGCGTGGTGGTGGCGGGCCGCCGCGAGGGCGAGGAGCGCTTCGCGGCCTGCATGGTGCTCGCCGACACCCGGGCCGACGTGAACGGCACCGTCCGTCGGCACCTGGACGTGCGCAAGGCCTCCTTCCTGCCGATGGAGCGGGCCGTCGAGATGACGGCGATGGAGTACGGCGGGATCACCCCGATCGGGCTGCCGCCCAGCTGGCCGGTGCTGGTCGACCGGCGCGTCGCCCACCGGGAGGTGGTCGTCATCGGGTCGGGGGTCCGCCGGTCGAAGATCCTGCTCCCGGGAGCGGTTCTGGCGGACCTGCCGACGGCGCTCGTGCTCGACGGCCTCGGGATCGCGCTCGCCGAGGGCTGACCGTCCGGATCGTTCGGCCTCCGGGCGGTGACCCCGAGGTGGGCGGGACCCGGGTCCTCTACGCTCTCCAATCCGGGGAACGGATCCAGGAGCCTCCCGACGCCCTGCGTCGCACCGGGCGCCACCGCCGGATCCTCTCGCCGCGAATAAAGGGGACAGTTGCCATGTCGATCGCCATCTCCGACGACCACGCCGCTCTGGCCAAGACGGCCTCGGAGTTCCTGAGCCGGCGCGAGTCGCGCAAAGCGGCCCGCGAGCTCCTCGAAGCCGACAGCGAAGGGCTGCCGCCGTTCTGGGGCGAGCTGTGCAAGCTCGGGTGGCTCGGACTGCATCTCCCTGAGGAGCACGGAGGCTCCGGCTACGGATTGCCCGAGCTCGTGGTCGTGGTGGAGGAGCTCGGCCGGGCGGTGGCCCCCGGGCCCTTCGTGCCGACGGTGGTCGCGAGCGCGGTGCTGGCCGCGGCCGGCGATGCGGAGGTCCAAGCGGCCCTTCTCCCCGGGCTGGCCGACGGCTCGGTCATCGGCGCAGCCGCCCTCGGCGGCGACGTCGAGGTGCACGACGGCGTGGCGAACGGCTCGGCCGGGGTCGTCCTCGGCGGCGGGCTGGCGGAGGTCTTCCTCGTCCCGGCCGGCGACGACGTGGCGGTGGTCACCCGCTCGGGCGGCGGGGTCCAGGTGGAGGTGCCGAAGAACCTCGACCCGACGCGGCGCGCCGCCCGGGTGACGCTCAAGAAGGCGCCGGCCCGGGTGCTGCCGGGGGCCCGGCAGGTCCTCGTCGACTACGCCCGGCTGCTCTACGCGGCCGAGGCGGTCGGGGTGGCCCGGGAGTGCACCGAGCTCGCCGCCGCCTACGCCAAGGTCCGGATGCAGTTCGGCCGGCCGATCGCCACCTTCCAGGCGGTCAAGCACCACTGCGCCAACATGGCCGTCGCGGTCGAGCTCGCGACCTCGCTCGTGTGGGACGCCGCCCGGGCCGCCGAGCACGGCGGCGACCAGTTCTCGTTCACCGCGGCCATGGCCGCCGCGTTGGCCCTCCCGGCCGCCGACCTCGACGCCAACCTCAACACCCAGGTGCACGGCGGGATCGGGTTCACCTGGGAGCACGACGCCCACCTCTACCTGCGCCGGGCCACCGCCATCGAGGCGGTGGTGGGGGCCGAGGACGCGGCGGTGGCGGTGACCGACTTCGCCCGACGCGGCGTGACCCGAGGTCGCACGATCGACCTGCCGCCCGAGGCCGAGGAGCTCCGTCCGGCCGTCCGCGAGTTCGCCCTGAAGGTGAAGGGCCTCGACGAGGCGGCCCAGCGGACGGCCATGATCGAGGAGGGCTACGCGATGCCCCACTGGCCGCGGCCCTGGGGCCGCGACGCCGGCGCGATCGAGCAGCTGGTCATCGAGCAGGAGTTCGCGGCCGCCGGCGTGTCGCGCCCCGGCTACGGCATCACCGGCTGGGTCATCCTCACCCTGATCCAGTACGCGACCGAGGACCAGGTCGCCCGGTGGGTCCGCCCCGCGCTCAACCAGGAGCTGATCTGGTGCCAGCTGTTCAGCGAGCCCAACGCCGGCTCCGACGCGGCGGGGATCCAGACCAAGGGGACCCGCGTGCACGGCGGCTGGCTGGTCAACGGCCAGAAGGTCTGGACGAGCGGCGCCAAGGAGGCCAAGTACGGCCTGGCCACCGTCCGGACCAACCCGGATGCCCCCAAGCACGACGGCATCACGATGATGGTCATCGACATGAAGGGCGAGGGGGTCGAGGTCCGGCCGCTCAAGCAGGCCACCGGCGGCGCCAACTTCAACGAGGTGTTCTTCACCGACGTGCACGTGCCCGACGACGACGTGGTCGGGCCGATCGACCACGGGTGGGCCGTGGCCCGGGCCACCCTCGGCAACGAGAGCGTCAGCATCGGGGGCGGCGGGTACGCGGGCGGGATGCCCGCGGGCGCGGTCATCACCATGCACGACGCCCATCCCGACCGGCTGTCGGGCGGGGCCGGCCGGATCGGCCGCTACGTGGCCACCGGGCAGGCGATGGACGCGCTCAACCTGCGCAGCGCCCACCGGGCGGTGGCCGGGGCCGGACCGGGGCCCGAGGGCAACATCACCAAGCTCGTGCTCTCCGAGAACGGCCACGAGATGGCGGCGATGCTGTCCGCGCTCACCGGCCCGGACACCGCGTTCTTGGACGGCCCGTCCGCCCTCGCCGGCTCCCTGGTCCTCTCGCACCGGGCGATGTCGATCGCCGGGGGGACCTCGGAGATCAAGCGCAACCAGATCGGCGAGCGGATCCTGGGGCTCCCCCGCGACCCCTTGATCAACTGAGGTCGGGCCGGCCGACGGCCTCCCCCCACCGGCGCACGAAGGACTCCTGCGCCGCCGTCTCCACGGCGCCGGGACAGTAGGCCTGCCGGACCCACCGGACCGCGTCGTCGGCCGGGTGGCCGGCGAGCACCGCGAGACACGCGAGCGCCGTGCCGGTCCGGCCGTGTCCGCCGAGGCAGCCGAGCTCGACCGACTCGCCCCGGTGCGCCCGGTCCCACAGGGTGCCGAGCCCGTGCTGCAGCTCGGTGGGGTCCTCGGGCACGCCGAAGTCGGGCCATGCGACGTGCTCGTGGGGCCACGGGGGCGCCCACGCGGCGTCGAGGTAGAGGCCGAAGTGGGGCGGATGCTCGCGGGCGTAGGGGGCGAGGGGATCGAAGGACACCGCGGTCACGCTGGTGCCATCGGGGAGCACCACCGGGGTGCGGTGGAGGTGCACCTCGAAGTCCTGCAGCTCGCGCGCTGGATCGGTGCACTTCGCCCGCTCCCGATCCGGCGACCAGCTGACCTGACAGGCCGTGCAGGCACGCACCGTCCTGATCTCGGTCACGGCCGATCAGCTCCCGGCCGGACCCACCGTGCTCCTCAGCGCCCCGTCCACACGGGATCGCGCTTCTCGATGAACGCCCGCGCCCCCTCCTTGGCGTCCTCGCTGCCGAAGACCTTCGGCATCCACTCGGCCTGGAGTTCGTAGGCCTTCTCCACGTCGACTGCGGCCATCCGCACC
>Ga0116224_10002491_pt1 | contig 10751 bp, 11 predicted proteins | sample Sb_taG_9_FD_89699 | JGI IMG/M metagenome (GOLD analysis project Ga0116224, IMG submission 89699) | Peat soil microbial communities from Weissenstadt, Germany - Sb_50d_b_LC metaG | ecosystem: Environmental > Terrestrial > Soil > Wetlands > Peat | place: Germany: Weissenstadt | collected 2010-09-21
ACACTACGGGCCGGCGCGTCGATGGGCGTGACGGGAGTGGGCTCCGTCACGGCAGGTCGAGCCCGGCGGTCAGCAGCTCCTTTTGACAGGACCCGGTGTACCGGGCGACCTGATCCGCTGCCTCCTGCTCCCCCCAGCCCATGTCCGGCGCAATGAGGTCGGCGATGGCGGCGGCCGCGTCCATCGCGGCATGTGCACGCTGGATCGTGGCCCGCGTCCGCCGCGACAGGACGTCGTCGAGGGTCCGCGCCATCTCCTCGCGTGCCGCATAGACGAGCTCCGCACCGGTATACGGCAGCCCTGCGACCACCGGTTCGAGCAACTCGGGGCGGCCGTCGGCCACGGCCAGGACTGCTGCGGACTCCGTCCCGTAGCGACCGAGAAGGCGCCCGAGGGGCTGGGCCATCGCCACCGGGTCACGGGTCTTGGCCGTGGCGCCCATGAGAGGGAGGGACTTGGTCACGCAGCGCCGGCGACGAGGGGACTCGCCGAGGCGGCTGACCACGGCGTCCACCGTGTCCTGTGCCATCTTGCGGTAGGTCGTGAGCTTGCCGCCGGTGACGGTCACGACACCGTGGGTCGACGTGTTGACGGTGTGGCGGCGAGAGAGGTCGGCCGTGCGCTCCGAGACGTGGCCGCCCTTGGTCGATGGGGCCAGGAGGGGGCGCAGTCCGGCCCAGACACCGGTCACGTCGGCGCGGGTGAGATGGGAGGTGGTGAGGTTGTTCGCCGCCTCCAGCAGGTAGTCCACGTCCTCGGGCGTGCAAGCGGGATCGTCGAGCGGCCCCGAGTAGTCGGTGTCGGTCGTACCGAGGTAGACGAGGTCGGTCCCGGGCCAGGACACCACGAAGATGGAGCGGCGGTCCTTGGGCACCGGGATGACCGCAGCGATGTCGCACGGCAGGCGGTCGGCCGACACCGTGACGTGCACGCCCTTGGCCGGGCGGATGGCGTGCGGGTCGCTGCCCTCGTCGAGGGCGCGGACCAGGTCGGCCCAGACGCCGGTGGCGTTGACCACGACGCGGGCGCGGATGGGGAACTCGCTCGTCCGATCGTCGGGCACCGGGCGCACGACCGCCCCGTTGGCGGAGCCGTTGCCCCCGGTCGTGAGCCGGACGGCGGGCGTGTAGTTGGCCACCACGGCCCCGAACTCGAACGCCGCCGTGCGGGCGAGCGTGAGAGTCAGGCGGGCGTCGTCCGCCCGCGCGTCGAAGTAGAGGAAGCCGGCCACCAAGTGGTCCGTGTTGAGGGTCGGGAGGTGGGCCAGGGCCTCGTCCTTGTCGACCCCTCGGTGTCGCTCGCCGATGCGCCAGCCGCCGGTCAGGTCGTACATCCAGAGCGCGGACGCGTAGGAGCGGGCGACCGCCTTGGAGACGACGCCGTCCCGCCCGAAGAGCGGGATCAAGAAGGGCAGCGGCGAGACGAGGTGTGGCGCGTTGTCGAGCAGGCGTTGCCGCTCGGCCAGGTTCTCGTAGACGAGGCGGAACTCGCGCTGTTGGAGGTAGCGAATGCCGCCGTGCACCATCTTCGAGGACTTGGACGACGTCCCCGACGCGAAGTCGCCCTTCTCCACGAGCGCCGTCTTCAGACCGCGGCTGGCGGCATCGAGCGCGACGCCGGCGCCGGTCACCCCGCCCCCGATGACCAGCACGTCGAACTCCTCGTCTGCCAGGCGGCGCAGCGCGTCGTCGCGGCGAAAGGGGTGCACCGATCAAGCCTGCCACATCGGCGGCGCGGCGAGCCCGAGCCGATCAGCTGCCGTCGGGATAGCCGCCGCGGTGCAGCACCATCGGGTAGTGCGGCAGCGTCGTTGGTCGTTGCCGGACGCCGGCGCGCCAGTTGTCCGGGTAGGGGTCGAGCCCTTGGTCGAGCGGAGAGGAGGCCAGACGCCCGTCGCCGACGAGCGGCTCGAGTGCGTGCCGCAGGTCATCGACGGCGGCGGGCCCGAAGGTCGACCTCCACGACGCTTCGGTGGTGCCGAAGATGCGGCGGGACTTCTGCCGCGCCCGCTGACCCTTCTCCGTGAGGCGAAGCACCTTGCCGCGGGTCGCGGTCGGGTCGGGCTCGGTCACGACGCACCCGTGTCGTTCCAGCCAGCCGGCGCACATCGCGTTGGCCTCCCTCGACACGCCGGTCAGGGCCGGCAGGTCGCGGATTCGTGTCCCGGACGCACCGAGCACGCGCAACGTGTTGGCGCAGATCGGCAGCGAGATGCGCGACTCCGCCTCGAAGTCGAGCGTGAACGCCAGGAGGACTCCGGAGAGAAGGGGCGAGAGGCCGGCGGCGCCGAGCGGCGCGGCCGCGCCGGCTCGAGCCGGCCTGGCGGGCGCCGCCGCCTTGCCGTTCTGCGTCGGATAGACAACAGGCAGATAGGCCGGGGGGTCGATCCCTCAGCTTGTCGAAGATGTCCCGCAGGGCGTACTCAAGGCGATCGATCGCCCGCGCGCCGAAGCGGGTTCTCCAGCGGTCGTCGATGACGGCAGGGAGCGGGCCGAAGACCTCCCGTGCCTGCCGGCCGCCGTCGGTTGCCCTGACCACGGCGCCATCCTGGGGCGGCTTCTTCAGCGTTTCGCCCGCGGGGGGTGTCATGGTCACGTATCCCCAGCGGCGCAGGCCACCAAGGAGCAGCCTGGTCGTCCGTGCCCGTGCGCACAGCTCCGCCACGGTGGTCTCCGAGTCCAGGTACTGCAGCACGTTGGCCCAAAGGGTGAAGGAGACCAGCCACGGCGCGCCGCGCCGCGCGTCAGCGTCGTCCTCGCGGGTGGTCCGATGGGGCAGTCGGTGCTCCGCCTCGTTGTCGAGCTCGATCGTGTGGGCCACGAGCGCCTGCGACAGCATCGTCGGAAGGGTGAGAGACGTCGTCACCGCTCCATGGTCGCGTCGGACCTAGGGTGCCGCCATGGAGGTGGCGCCGGGCGACCCCTGGGCCGCCTACACGCGGACGGTGGTCAAGTTCTGCCGGCCCCGCGAGGGGGACGTCGTGGTGCGACCGGCCCCGACGGGTCAGGTGGGCGAATGGCCGTGGGCCTCTCCGCTCCCGGTGAGCATCCTGACTGCGTGGGATCCGGGCGAGGAACGCCTGGGCGACGAGGAGAATCGCGTTCGACAGGCGGCACTCGAGGCCGATCTGGGCCACTTGACGGGCGCCCGGTGGGCCACGGTTGGGGTCGACCCCGAGTCCGGGCACCGGGAGGAGGGGGTAGCCGTCCGTGGTGTCGCCGAGGGGGAGGCCCGCGCGCTGGGGGCTCGCTACCGACAGGACGCGATCTTCGTGTGGACGCCGGACGCGTGGGTGCTCGCGGCCTGCCGCGGCCGGCGGCGGCTGGCCCTCGGCTGGTCCGTCGGACCTCCCTGACCCGGCCCATTCGAGCGGCCACGATGTTCCGCCGTCGGTCTCGCCAGACGGCACTTGGCACTCCCACGATCTGCGCTGGTGGTCGCCGGAGCGCTGCTGACGAAAGGGCTGGTCCTGGCCCTCGGAGGGACGTGGCGGGTCGCCCGGTCGTGGCGTGGTCTGCACGCCGCTTGAGCACCACCCGGCCGCGAATTGTCTTCAGGGCGCGACTGAACGCGCCGATGTGCCACGAGCAGGTCGGTGTTCAAGTACGCCCGCCGGAGGGAAGCCCCGAGGGCCGCTCCGCAGGGCGCCGGCCGGCGCCGTTCGAAGAGGAAAGGGCGATGGATCGCTTCGAGGAGGGCTGGGAGTACGACGCCGAGCTCGACTCCTGGCTGGAGTCGGATGCCGATCCCGAAGAGCTCTACCTCAGCCTGATCTCGGACGAGGAGCGGCACCGCTACTGGTCCGAGAGCGTGTGGGCCCACGACCTCGTCGACGAGGTCCCGCCCGACGCACTGCTCTTTGCGGACCGATGCGCGGAAGGCGAGCTCAGCCGCGAGATCCGGCTCTCCGAGCTGTGGGGTCTCTGTCAGGACCGGCCGTGCACGATGGAGGAGTTCCTCGAGCTCGCCACGCTGATCACCGAAGTGGGTGGCATTCCCGGTTTGCTCTGTGTCGACTGCGCCATGCTGGACCGCCCCAACGTGAGTGCGAACTGGTCGTTGGCGACGACGACCCTGTGCCGCGGCCACCTTCGCTTCCGCCTTGGTCACGCCCAGATCGACGGGGGCAGCACCCACCGCTCCATGTAGCGGATTCCGGCCCCGAAGCCGTGCAGAATGGGAGGGTGACGTTGGCCGCCCGGGTTTTCGCGGCATCCCACCTGAGCGGCACGTTCGTCCTGCGCTCGGGCCGCACGGCCGACCACTACTTCGACAAATACCGCTTCGAGTCCGACCCTGTCCTGCTGGCCGACATCGTCGAGGCGCTCGTCCCGCTCGTCCCAGCAGGGACCGAGGGACTGGCGGGGCTCGAGCTCGGTGGGGTGCCGCTGGCCACCATGTTGTCGTCGGTGACGGGCTTGCCGGCGTTCTTCGTCCGCAAGCAGCCGAAGAAGTACGGCACCGAGCGGATCTGCGAAGGGGGGGACGTCGCCGGGCGCACGCTGCTGATCATCGAGGACGTGGTCACGACCGGCGGGCAGATGGTGCTCTCGGCCCAGGACCTGCGGTCGGAGGGAGCCATGGTCGAACACGCCCTCTGTGTCATCGATCGCGGGGGCGGGGGAGCCGAGGTCGCGGGGGCGGAGGGCATCACGCTGCAGGCCCTCTTCACCATGGGAGAGCTCGAGGCGCTGGGTCCCGCGGCGACACCCCCCTGATCCGGTGCCGGCGTGGCAGGTGGCGGGGCGATTCTGACAACGATTGTCAAAATGACGTCGCATCCCGCTATGGTGATGGTGCCATGCAGTCGCCCGACACCCTGACCGACCTGTTCCGTGCGCACGGGCGCAAGATCACTGCGCAGCGCCAGTGCATCTTCCGTGCGCTCGAAGGCGACGTCACCCATCCCTCCGCCGAGCGCGTGCACGAGAGGGTCCGTCACGAGATGCCCAACGTCTCGTTGAAGACGGTGTACCAGACGCTCAACGACCTGGCCGAGCTGGGCGCCATCAGCGTCCTCGACGTGGGGACGGGCTCAGCCCGCTTCGATCCCAACGTCGAGACGCCGCACCATCACCTGGTCTGCCGGTCCTGTGGAAAGGTGCGTGACCTGGCAGCCGACTTTCCCGGGCTCCGGGTTCCACGGCGAGCGGCACAGGGCTTCGACGTCGACAGCGCCGAGGTCGTCTTCCGTGGCCTCTGTGAGCAGTGCAAGAGATCTCAGCAGTAACCGCCACACCGGACCACGACACGAAAGGGCACGAACGACCATGCCAGCACTGAAGGGGACACAGACCGAGGCCAATCTGAAGACCGCGTTCGCCGGCGAGAGCCAGGCCAACCGGCGTTACCTCTATTTTGCCCAGAAGGCCGACGTCGAGGGCTACCCCGACGCGGCGGCGCTCTTCCGTTCGGTGGCCGAAGGTGAGACCGGACATGCGTTCGGGCACTTCGACTACCTCAGGGAGGTGGGCGACCCCGTGACCGGGGTACCCGTCGGCGCAACCGAGGACAACCTCAAGTCGGCGATTGAAGGCGAGACCTACGAGTACACCGAGATGTACCCAGGCTTCGCCAAGACGGCCCGGGACGAGGGCTTCGAGGAGATCGCCGAGTGGCTCGAGACGCTGGCCAAGGCCGAGAAGTCACACGCCGGCCGCTTCACGCAGGGGCTCGAGTCCGTCGCCTAACCAGCAGCGGCCGTGATGACCGCCACCTACGACCCCACCGACCCGAAGTACTTCGATCCGGCCGCGCTCCGAGAGGAGGTGGATCGCGTCTTCGACCTGTGCCATGGGTGCCGGCTCTGCTTCAACTTGTGCCCGTCCTTCCCGACGATGTTCGGGTTCATCGACGCCAACGACGGCGATGCCTCGGCAATGACCGATGGCGAGCGAGATCAGGTCGTCGACGAGTGCTATCAGTGCAAGCTCTGTTACGTGAAGTGCCCCTACGTGCCTCCGCACGAGTGGGAGCTCGACTTCCCGCGGCTCATGAGCCGGGTGCACGCAGTGCGCCACAAGGAAGGGGTCGGCGTGAAGGAGCTCCTGACGGACCAGTTCCTTTCGCGCACGGACGCCCTCGGCCGGGTGTCGGTGGCGGCAGCGCCAGTGGTCAACCGGGCCATCGGCACGCCCGGCTCCTGGCCCCGCCGCGTCATGGAGAAGACCGTCGGCCTGGCGTCGGAACGGCTCCTGCCGCCCTATGCCAAGCAGCGCTTCACCACATGGTTCAAGAGGCGGGGGAGCCGGGGAGCCCCCGCGGGACGCGGCGCGGTCTCGGTATTCCCGACCTGTTTCGTCGAATACATGGAGCCCGACGTCGGTCGCGCCATCGTGGAAGTCTACGAGCACAACGGGATCGCCTGCAGCCTGCCCAAGGGCACCAAGTGCTGCGGTGCCCCGTGGCTGCACTCGGGGCACGTGGAGGAGTTCACCAAGGTGGCGCGGCGCAACGTGGCCGCGCTGGCCGCCGAGGTGCGGGCCGGGCGCGACGTCGTCGTGGCCCAGCCCACCTGTGCCTACGTCGTCAAGCGCGACTATCCGATCTACGCCAAGGGGGTCGATGCGGACCTGGTGGCGTCGCACACGTACGACCCGGCGGAGTACCTGATGCGACGCCACCGCGACGCCGCTGACGCCTTCAGCCTGCGCGACGAATTCCCCGGCCGTGCCGAGGGCTCGGTGCCCGATGCGGTGACGTATCACGTGGCCTGTCACCTGCAGGCCCAGAACACGGGGCTGCGCAGCCGCGACCTCCTCAGAGTGGCCGGAGTGAAGTGCACCGTCGTCCAGCGCTGCTCGGGAATCGACGGGACCTGGGGCTACCGGGCCGAGAACTACGAGCTGGCCCGCAAGGTCGCGGCGCCGCTGGGCCGGGAGATCGAGGCAGCGGGGAATGCGGTCGTGTGCGGCGACTGCCATCTGGCCAACGGGTCGATCCTCCAAGAGACCGGGACACGGCCCGAGCACCCGCTGCAGCTGATGGCGCGCGCCTACGGCGTGGGGACCCGGGACCACGCGGGGGGTCCGCCGTGACCGGGCGGCTCGAGCCGGGAGGCGGGGGCCTCAGCCGGGACGACATCCTCGACCTGCGGGCCTATGAGCGGGTGCGGGACGACTACCGAGCCCGGGTCATCGCACGCAAGCGCAGCCGGCGCGTCGGCCTCGGGCCGATCATGACCTTGGTCTTCGAGTGCCTGGACACGGTGCGGTTCCAGGTGCAGGAGATGGCCCGGGTGGAGAAGATCATCAGCGACGAGGCGATCAAGGTCGAGCTCGACATCTACAACCGGCTGCTGCCCGGCGACCGGGAGCTGTCGGCCACCCTGTTCATCGAGCTCACCTCGGACGGCGCGTTGCGCGACTGGCTGCCCCGGCTGGTGGGGATCGAGCGCCAGATCGGTTTCTGGATGGACGGCGAGGTGGTGCTGAGCACGCCCGAAGCCCAGCACGCGGCCGCACTGACCCGGGAGACGGTGACGCCGGCGGTCCACTACGTGCGCTTCGGCTTCACGGAGGCCCAGGTCGCGGCGTTCCGGGACGCCGTCGAGGTCGCCCTGATGTCGTCCCATCCCGCCTACGAGGCCCGGACGACCCTGCAACCTGCCGTGCGGGAGGAACTGCTCGGAGACCTGTTGGGCACAACAAAGTCCCTCCCTCTGGGCTGACCAGGGACAATTCAGTGCGCAAGTCTTTACAGGCGATCAGTACTTAAGCCATACTCTTTGTTCGCCGAAATTCGGAGAGGGTCCCATCGGTCGTTGCGTCGACAGGGCCTCCGACCAGGGCGAATGCAAGTATCCGCCTGCCTATCCGTTATGAGGAAGTGTTTCCGATGATCGCCACCACGTGGCGCAAGCTCGCCGCCTGCCGGGGCCTCGACGTCGAGGCGTTCTACCCGGTGACCGAGGACGAGGCCGACGCAGCCGAGGCCAAGGCAGTCTGCGCTGTCTGCCCGGTCCGCCAGGCGTGCCTGGAGCACGCGCTGGCCCATCGCGAGCGTGAGGGGATCTGGGGCGGCACCACCGAGCGGGAGCGCCGGCGGATCGTGCGTCAGCGCCGCAAGTCGGCCTGAGCGGTACGAGTCGGGGCTACCTCTTCTTCTGCACGGTCGTCGTCGGCGAGGCCTGGGTCGCCTGACCGAGGGTGCACGGGAACGGGTTCCAGGGCTCGGGCTGTGTGTTCGCGTAGACGTCCGAGGGGATGGTCGTCGCGGTCGTCGTTGTCGTCGTGGTCGGGGCGGGTGACGTGGTGGTGGCGCTTCCCGCAGACGCCCCCGTCACGGTCAGCTGGGAGCCGGCCACCAGCAGCGAGACCGTCTGACCGTTCAGGCTCGGGTCGGTCGCCAGGGTGACGGGCCCGCTCAGCACCGACGCCAGCGTCACGGCGCCCTCCCGTCCGTTCGGACCGTAGAGGATCTCCGACGTGCCGCCGGAGGGGAGCTGTGACGTCGCGTCCCCGATCTGTGCCACGTGGAAGCCCTGTGCGCTCAGCGCGGCGGCCGTGGTGTGCGCGATGCCGTTCACAGCCGACGCGTTCAAGACGTTCACCTCGACCTGGCTGTGGACCTCCGTGGGCACCGTGGTGGGACTTGGGGTGGTGATCGCCTTGGGCGACGCAGCCGAGGTGGCTGCCGGGGCAGGACTGACCCCGATCTGGTTGAAGGCGTCGATCGTGTTCTGGGCGTAGGGCTGTGCCTCTTTCAGCACGTCCGCCCCGCCGTCGGTGACGAAGCCGATGGTGGGCAGCGTCTCTGTGATCAGGTGCGACGACGGGAGGTTCCGGAAGTCCTCGGCGATGTGGAGGAGGTCGTCCTTGCTCAAGGTGTCGTCGATGGTCAGATTGCCCACGGAGGCGCCGATGAACGCGTTGATGGTGAAGGGGTCGAGCGTGGACTGGTGCAGCTTGTCCAGCACCGCCCGGAAGAAGGCGTCCTGCCGTTGGATGCGGCTGAAGTCCGACAAGCCGTCGCCCTCCCAGTAGCCGTTCGAGTTCATGTAGTAGAGGTGCCGGCTGCGCACCAACTGCAGCGCCACCGTCCCGTTCACCGCCTGGCAGCCCGTCGTGGTCACGTCGAGGCCCGTGTAGGCGTCCTTGACCGGGGTCGGAAAGTCCATGGTGATGCCGCCCAGGGCGTTGACCATGCCTGAGAACCCCGGGAAGTCCACCGACATGTAGTGGTTGATCGGGATGCCCAGGACCTGCTCGACCGTTTGGATCAGCAGGTCGGGTCCCGAGTTGAACGCGGCATTGATGCGGTTCATGCCCGAGATCCCGCTCACGTTGGCCGGGATGTCGACCCAGAGGTCACGCGGGATGGAGAGGACGGTGACGGTCTGGGCGGCCGGGTCGAATCGGGCCACCATCGTGACGTCACTGCGCTCGCCGCCGGCACTGGCCTCGTTCCCGAATGCCTTGACCTGGGTTGCGTTGGACACGAAGGCCCGGGAGTCCGAGCCGACCAGCAAGATGTTGAAGGGCTTGCCGGGCGGGGCCGCGGCTGCCAGGTGCTTGGCGTGGACCTTCTTGATCTGATCGAAGCGGTAGGTCGCGTACACGTAGAGGCCACCGACCCCGATGGCGGCGATCAGCAGAATGAAGGAGAGCGAGTACAGGACGCGCCGCCGCCAGCGGTGCCGGTGCTTCTGCTCCTTGCGCCGCGACGTTCGGAGCTCGGCCTGGAGGTCGGAGCGGGACTTGGACGATTCGGGCGCGACCTCGCCGGGCTTGGCCGGCTCGGGGGTCTCGGCTTGGTCGGGGCTCAAGAACAGAAAAATACCTGGCCGGACGGTCCGGTAGCCTGCGCCCGTGCATTTTGACCTTCCCGACGAACTTCTCGAGCTGCGCGACTCCGTGCGCCGCCTGGCCGAGGACAAGGTCAAGCCGCGGGCCCGATCGATCGACAAGGAGGGTGCCTACCCCACCGACGTCTTCGAGGCGTTCCGGGACGCCGGCCTCCTCGGCCTGTGCATCCCGCTCGAGTACGGGGGCTCGGGGGCGGGGATCCTCGGTCTCGCCCTGGCCATCGAGGAGGTGGCCAAGTACTCGAATGCCGCGGCGCTGATGCTCCTGTTGACCCGGCTGCCGACCGGCCCCGTCATGATCGCCGGTACCGAGGAGCAGAAGAAGCGGTACCTGCCCGGCATCTGCGAGGGCACGCTGCGGGCTGCCTTCGGCCTGTCCGAACCGCAAGCGGGCAGCGACGTCATGGGCATGCGGACCCGGGGCGTTCCCGACTCCGGATCAGACGGTGGCTGGGTGCTCAACGGCACCAAGTGCTGGATGTCGGGGGTGCGGGAGGCGGACTGGTACACCGTCTTCGCCAAGACCAGCGACCCCGCCAGCCGTGCCCACGACTCGGTCACTGCGTTCATCGTCGATCGTGCGTGGGCCGGCGTCGAGGTCGGCCGGACCGACCACAAGATGGGCGTCAGGGGCGTCGACACCGGCGAGCTGCTCCTGACGGACGTGCACGTGCCGGCGGAGAACGTCATCGGTGAGGTGGGCGGCTTTCGACTGGCCATGCTCGGGCTGAACGCGATGCGACCGATCGTCGCGGCGCGTGGTATCGGCCTCGCCGAGGGTGCGCTCATGTACGCCACTGGGTACGTCCAACAGAGGGCCGCTTTCGGCAAGACGATCGCTGACTTCCAGGGGATTCAGTGGGAGATCGCCAAGTGCGCGGTCGACATCGAGGCGGCCAGGCTGCTCACCTACCGGGCGGCCGTGCTCGCGGATGCGGGCAAGTTC
>Ga0116224_10002506_pt1 | contig 10698 bp, 10 predicted proteins | sample Sb_taG_9_FD_89699 | JGI IMG/M metagenome (GOLD analysis project Ga0116224, IMG submission 89699) | Peat soil microbial communities from Weissenstadt, Germany - Sb_50d_b_LC metaG | ecosystem: Environmental > Terrestrial > Soil > Wetlands > Peat | place: Germany: Weissenstadt | collected 2010-09-21
GATTTCTGGTTCCTCTCGAAACCGGCGAGGATGGTCTTCTCCCGGACGTAGTGGCCGGGGCGAACGTCCTCGACGTGGTGGATGCCTGCGGGGCGCCTCGGAGGTAATGGCGCGGGGGGCTCGCCTTTCTTGCGCCGCACCTTCGGGGTGGCCGGCGGGCCCAGTTCTTGTTGGATGAGCAACCCCATGCCCTCCAGGGCGTTCGCGATCGCACGCTCCTGCATTTCCTGACGTCGGTTGCGGTACTGCGTCGCCGTGTTCTGATTCGACACCAGGGCGACGGTGCAGAGTTTCGCGTAGTGCTCGGCGATTCTCCGTTCCGGTTCCGACCACGCGGGCGGCGTCGGCTCTGTCCAGGGAAACCTTTCCCGGTCCAGATAGTTGATAAACCAGCGAACCAGATCGGCGGCTTGCTGGGGGGCAGGCTTCGCCCCGCCCTTCTCGAACGGCCCCGTGCTCTTGATGCCGATGATCTGGCCAAGCCGCATTTGACTGATGACGGGCGCCAAACAGTAGCGCAGGATTTTGATGATTTCAGGGTGATCCTGGATGGCCTGCGCCGTGACGGCGGTGAGGTTGGCCGTCGCGCTGACCATCTCATCGTACAGGGCCTTAAGCGGGCTCTGAAGTCCCCGATATAGTCCCTGAGTCAACTCCTTGTAGGTTTGCTCCTCCCGCCGCTGGCTTGTCTCCAGCTCCGCCAGGAATCGATCGCGCGTCAGCATCGTCATCCCCCCGGCCCGGTGACTCACCGGCGCCCCGTGCCGTCGGCGGAACCCAGTCCCTTGACGGCGCCCGGATCGACTTCTCCCCTTCGCAATCGCTGGATGACTCGGCGCCGGCTCGCTCCGTTACGGTCCTGTTCCTTGCGCGTGTAGGCGATGGCTGCCAGGAGGTCGCGCGGAAGGGGTGCGGATGCGGGCCTCGGCCCGGCGCCCTCTTGCAGGGCGGCGCGCATCGCCTCGCCGAGTACCTTGCCAAAGACGCAGGGGACGGCGTTGCCAACCTGGCGGAAGCGGCTGGCGATGGGGCCAACGAACTGCCATTCGGGGGGGAAGCCTTGCAGCCCCGCACACTCCCGCAGCGTCAGCCGGCGCAGCGAACCGTCCGGCAGCCTGATCCAGTCCTGGCTTGCGGAGGCGGTGATGGTTCGGGCGGGCTCGTCGAGATCCGCGATGAAGGTTCCCTGCCGATAGCCCCAGTGTCCCCCGGGGCGAGTGGCCTCGCGCGCGCCGGCACTCTTCAGCCCCGATCCCGCCGGCACCTCGGCCAGTCGAGAGGCGAGGAGCGGCGTCGGCCGCACGATTTCATCCGCCGTCGGGGGCGGGAACGAGGTCAGGAACTGACCCAACGTCACCCAGGGCAAGCGAGCGGCGAACAACCCGCCTTCGGGCGTTTCCGCATGAGTCGGCTCGGGGAATGCCGGCAGGCCAGTGCAGCGGGTCGCCATCATGAAGCAGCGGACGCGCCGCTGAGGCGCGCCATAGTCCGCCGCGTTAAGCAGCGCGAAGGTCGTAGCGTAACCAATGCTCTCGAAGGCTTCCTTGACCATGCGCAGGGCTTCGCCTGGTTCCCCGCCGGGACCGCGGGCCGTCACCAGTCCCCGGACGTTCTCGAAGAAGATCACTTTCGGTTGCAACCCGGCGGCCAGGCGAACGAAGTGCTCGAACAGTCTGCCGCGCGGGTCGTCCACCGAGAGCAGCTTGCCCGAACTGCTGAAGGGCTGACAGGGAGGGCCGCCGGCCATCAGGTCGGGCGTCCAGCAAGGGCCGCACGCCGGCGAGCGAAGTTGGTCCGGGTGCAGGGTTTCGACGCCCGCATCGATGAGGAGGGTGCCGTCCAGGTAGGTCCGCCCGTTACCGACGAGAAGACGTCTGCGCTGGTTCCTGCGAAGAGAGGCAACGCAGTCCGCGTCGGAGTCAACCGCGCTGACCGTCTGAAACCCGGCCTGCTCGAGGCCGAGGTCGAGTCCGCCGCCCCCCGTGAAGAGGGAAACCACCGTAAACCTCCGGGCGCTCATGAACACCCCCCGCCGCGTCATCCCGGGGCATGAGGGAATCCGAGCCCTCACCCCGGGGTGCTATCAGTACCTCCGTACATCATCGCGTGGCCCTCGGCGAAAGTCACCGGAAAAGCAGCAGGAAGATAGAAACCGTTCGGCGGCACGTCTCGGATAGTCATCGCATCCGTCACCGCAAGACATCAGTGCAGGGAGCGCGAGACCCAGTCGTTTCACCGACCAGGCCGAAGCATCGCTTGTTTTTTCGCGCAGCGCAGCCGACACTCAACATCAGACGCTGTCGTGCCGTGTCGCGGGTGTTCCCCAATCCGAACCGGTCGGGGGACGCTCGATCAAGTTGTCTGAGGTGAGTCATGTCAGCTCTGGAGAAGGTCAGGTGCTCGCGAGGCGAGTTCGAGTACCCGGAAGCCTTGCCGGAGCGCCTCGGCTGGTTCACCCGCGAAGCGGGCGTGGGTAACTATCACATCCTCCGCCTGATGGGCTTGTCCTGTTCAGTGGCCCGCGCACTCGCCGCAAGGGGCGCGATCTGGTCGGCTGTCGTCGCGGATGCGGAGGAAGCCGCCTGGTGGGCCGAAGGGATGCTGTACGACGCCCTCGCCGTTTTCGACTACGACGCCGCCGAGATGAGGCGGCGTCTCGGTCAACCGGCGCGCGGAGACTATCTGGTCCCTTTGCCGGGAGGGGGTGCCGTGCCCATCGAGGACTTGCCGCCTCCGAAGCGGGAAGAAGCCTTGCTGGGGCTGCTGGCCCAGGGGGGCCGGGTCGCCCTGCCGGCCTTGATCGCCTACCTGTCCCGACCGGCTGAGGCCCTCGGGTCCGCCTAGCGCCGGGTCGGCGAGCCGGGAAGCCCATCCCCATGTACGTCCTACTGCCTGCCGCCACGCTCTTCTACCGGGTGATTGGTCCGGGCCGGCCCTGGCCCGACATCCTCGCCGGCAAAGGCGCGTACTTCGGCCGTCAGCACGGGGCCGTTGCCTACCTGACGAACCAGTGGCACCGGCTCGAAATCAGCTATAATTGATGGAAATATTCCCAACACGAAGAGGTGCCGCTTCGGCGTGCCTTCGTTTGAGTCGTTTAGCGGCGGCTCGCAGAGCCGCGCGGCTCTGCGAGCCGCCGCTAAACGGAGCAGGGAAATCGTCTGACTACTTCGTCGTCAACTCCTTCCACTCGGCGTACAGGCGCGGCGGGCCGTTCTCCGCCTCCTGCCAAAAAAGGCGCACCTGCGTGGACTCGTCGTGCCAGCCGAGGCCCTGCAACCCCTGCCCATCCGGCACGTCCTGCCGCGCCGGCCAGCCGAGGCCGCGCGCGTCGCGGCCCCAGGCCTCTGTCAGCAACTTCGTCAGCTGCGCCGGCTTGGCCTTCGGCGGCGCCGCCTGCGCATACCGCGCCACGATGCGCGTGGCGCGGTCGCCGTCGAGGTAGACCAGCAGCGTGTCATACGGCGCCGCGGTCCGCGGCGCCACCACCAGGGCACCGTCGGCCAACGTCCTCGGCTTATCTCCGGCTGCCCGCAGCACCTCGTCGCGCCGGGCGCCCAGCGCCACTTCACCCGCCGGGCCGTGCGGCAGGAACTCCGGTGGCGGCAGCGGAGCGAGCGACGGGTCGGGGCCGCTCGCGTCGCGCAGCGTCACCTCCACGCCCCAGGCGTCGCGCTGGCACGTCAGGACGGCGACGTCGTCCTCCCAGCGGTACAGGGCCGCCGGCTTGCGCGCCGGCAGGTCGGCCCACACCAGTGTCCACGGCCCCGGCAACTCCGCGGCCGCGCCGCAGCGGCGTTTCAGCCCGTTCAAGAGCGCCTGGCTCCAGTTGCCGCCGGCCGCCCCCTCGCCGTAGCGCGTGCGCAGCTCGATCACCTTGCCGTCGGCGTCGAAGCGGACGAACGACTGCCGGGCGACGTGCGGCGATCCCTTCGGCGCTTCGCCGGTCAGCGTCACCAGGATCCCGCCGGCGACGTTGCGCTTGACGACGCTCTCTCCCCGCGGCAGCGCCTGCTCGACCTGGGCCCGGCTACTGCCGAGCCGCACTCCTTCGTAATCGAGGAAGGACGGTAAGCGCGTCAGCGGGCTGCCGGCCGCGAGGCGAGCCTTGCGCTCCTGCCGATCAAGGGCGGCGGCGTCGGCGGCCCGGCGGGCGGCGTCGGTGCCGCTGACGTCCTCGGCCTCCAGCTCCAGCGCCTCGCCGTTGGCGTAGGGCCAGCGCATCGTGAGCCTCGTTCGGCCGTCCTCCCAGGCCAGCACCAGGTGGCCGCCGCTCTCGTCCTCCTGCCCGGTGATCCGCGCCGGCCCGCCCTCGGCCCACAGGCGCAGCGCCGTCTCGTGGACCGTGGCCCCCGCGTCGGTGGCGTAGCGGAGCAGCACCCGGGCGGTGGCGTCCTCGTCGCCGGCGCGCTCCACGACCGCCCCGGCCAATTTCACCCGGCGCAGCGGGCCCTTCAGTTGCGCCAGGGCCGCAGGGCGCTCGGTCCGCAAGGCGGCCCCACTCTGTTCGGGAGCCAGCCGCAGGCGGTTCTGCTCGAAGCCGCGGTCGAGGTGGGCGGCGCCGAAGTCGCGCGGCAGCACCCCCGATGCGGACTTTTCTCCTGCGAAACGGGCGAAAGCGCCGATGGGGTTGCCGCGCGAGACGACGACCGCCTCGCAGGTGAACCCGCCGGCCGGGTAACTGCGGATCACCAGGCCGGGAGCCTTCGACTCCTTGCCGGCCACGCCGCGCTGCTCCAGATGGTTGGCCAGGTCGCGCGGCCCCGGGTACAGCGCGGCCACGCCGGGACGGTACGTCACCAGCACCTCGCTCAGCCGGTCGGAGGTGTCGAAGAAGGCGAGGAGCGCCTGAGCCCCCTCCGGCGGCAGCGGCAGGTCGAGCAGGTCCAACCCGCGCGCCGTCGTCAGCGCCGCGATGACGCGCCCCTGCCCCGGACTTCGCAGCAGCCGGGCCACCTCGGCGCGGCCGATCCCCGGTGCCACCGCCGGCGGCGCCACCGGGGTCTCGCCCCACGCGCCGAGCGCCGCCTCGACATCCTCGGCCAGCAGAGCGGTCCGCTTCGCCCCCCGCCAGGCCGCCGCGGCCTGGGCCAGCGCCTGCCGGCCCGGGGACAGCAGCGCCGCCCCGAGCGGACCGCGGCTCGCCGTCGGGTCGAGCACTTCCTTGAGCTGCCGGTGCAGCACGACCAGTTCCGTCGCCGCGTCGGTATCGCCCTGGGCCAGGCGCACCTGGGCGACGTGCAGCATGAGCCCCGCGAGCCGCGCCCACTCGACCGGGTAAGTCCGCTCGCAACGGTAATCGTCGATGCGCCGCCGGGCCTCGGTGTCGGCCGGATCGACCAACTTCCGCGCCGCCTCGTCGTCGCCGTACCGCGCCAGATGGACGGCCAGGTCGCTGTCGCTCGTCCCTTCGGCGACGTAGGGCGGCAAGCTGAGGCCGGCCTCGGGTGCGAAGCGCGCCTCGCGCAGCACCGGCACGATCAGCGGGCAGCGGGCCTCCGGCAGCAGCGCCAGTTCGAGGCGCCGCTCGCGGCGGAACTGCTCCTGCGCCTGCGCCCGCCCGCCCCAGTCATCGACCAGTGCCGCCAATTCGCCGCGCGGTTTGCCGAGCAGGTCGGACAGCGACACGTCAATGCTGTCGCCCAGGCGCTCGGGCGGATCCTCCGGCGTCGCCGGGGGCGTATCGTCCTCGACCTCCTGCCCGCAGCCCGGGACGAGGGCGACGAGCAGCAACACCGACCACCACAACCGTCGTTGCACCATTCCGCTAATCTCCTGAGGGGGTCGTGAACGGACAGGATGAGATTCACACCGCTGCCGAAATATAGGTCCGGATCGGCGGGCGGGCTTTTGCCGTACCCGCATGCGTCCCGCTTACCGCTACGGGCGGGCGGAAGAATGCGACTGTTCCCCCAGAAATCCTCTTGTGCAAGGGTCGGTCGCCGGGTCACAATGGATGTGGCTCCCGAATGGCTTGATCGCCTGACGTCGTTTGCGCGGTTCATGTCGGCCCGGTCGGCCGGCGTGCCAGGGGTATGGCATGGCCTCGTTGTCCCACAGGCGCGGCAGTGGCAAGTTGCGTCCGCCCGCCAGCCCCGACAGCGTCCCCGTTGGGCACGTGTACCTGGACGTGCGCCGCCGGCTCCTCTACTGCCTCGACGAGACCGCGCGCCGCCTCCAGGGGGAAGGGGTGCCCTTCACCGCTGTCGATCCGTCGCGCCAGCCCTTGACGACCCTGGCGGGCGCCCCCGTCACAACCACCGACCTGCCGCTGATCGTCGCCTGGCACGAGGGCCGGCCGGCCGACGCGCTCTTCGCCCTGGTGCGCAAGGGCTCGGCCGTGCAGCATCTGCACTGGACGGCGGCGCCGCTGTGCGACGGCAACGGGCAGGTGGTGGCCATCGTCGGCAGCGTCATCCTGCGGCCGCCCGAGCCGGATTGGCAGATGCTGGCTGGCCTGGCCCACGACCTGCGCAACCCGCTCCAGGCGCTCCGCCTGTGCCTCGACGAGTTGCCTCCCGCGGCCGAGCTGCCCGACGAGTTGGCCGACACCGTCGCACGCATCCGTGGGGCGGCCGAGCGCGCCATGTCGGTCGGCAAGGACCTCCTCGACTGGGCGCGCGGCCCGTCGCAGGGGGGGCGGCGGGTGGAGGCCGCGTGGTTCGCCCTGGAGCCCTTCCTCGTCGCCCTGGCCGAGGAGCAGGCCGCCGCCGCCCGCCAGAAAGGGCTCCTCCTGTTACAGGACCTGCGCGCCGTGCGCGGCTGGGAGATCCAGTCCGACCGGGTGCGCCTCAGCCGCCTGCTGACAAACCTGCTGGGCAACGCCGTTCGCTACACCCCGACGGGGCGCGTCGAGTTCCTGGCGGCCTGGCGGCAGGAGGGCGCGCGGCAGTTCCTCGCTCTCGGCGTCCACGACACCGGCGTCGGCATTCCTCCCGAGGAACAGGAGTCGATTTTCCAACCGTTCGAGCGCGGCAGCGCCGGCAAGGGCGACTCCTCCGGCGGCAGCGGCCTCGGGCTGGCCGTGGTCGATCGCCTCGTGCAGGAACTGCACGTCGCCCTGGAGGTGTCGAGCGACCTGGGCCGCGGCAGTTCCTTCCAGCTGCTCATCCCCGCCACGATGCTGCGACACGGCCCCGTTTAGCCGCGACCCGGAGGGGAGCGCGTCCGACGCGCTCCCCTCCGGGTCGCGGCTAAACAAATCTCCTCAGCCGGAATATCATCCCTCATGAATGCTAAATCGATTTGACATTTCCACAAGCCCTTGCCTTGTAACAAGTTACAACAAGTCTCCTACCAGCTTCATCCCAAGGATTGCCCCCAAGTACCCCGATTTACCGCCCGTAGGGTGCGGATAGGGTGCGTGAAGCGCTCGCGCTACCCCCCGGAAAGCCCCGCACCTGACCGGCACCGGGCGCCCGCGGGAATGCCCATTCCCGTTGCCCAGGCTTGCGTGGGGGCGTCGCGTGGGAGCCGGTTTACCCCCCGGCGCCGAAGCGCAGGGGCGGGCATCCTGTCGCACCCTGCTATCCCTGCTATCCCTGCTATCCCTGCTACCGCCCGCCCTTTTTGCGCAAGTAGCGGCCCCTGACGCGACCGACCTTCAGGGTGCGCGGATCGAAGGCCCGCTGACCGAGGGACAGGACCGGACGTGTCAGACGGCGCTGCTGAGGCAACCGCGCCACGGGCTGGACGCAGGACTGACCACGACTCATCACCACCAGCAGGGGATACAACCGCTGCTCGACGTAGGTGAGGAGATTGCGAACGTCAGAACGACCGAAGATGCGCTGCTCATTCGTGGTCAACTGAGCCATCCCGCGCTCAGCCATGCGCTGTTTCACCCATGCGCCGACCGAACAGGCCAGTGCCTCGGGTAGCTCACCCCAGCGCTCGCGAGCGTACTGCTGCCGATTGCGAGTCGAGACTAGAGGTAAGTAGACGCGACCACGACCCATGCGCGCCACGATGTTGAAGACGGTGCCGGATCGGTTCGAGGCGCAGCAACCGCGAGGAAGTCCCATGCGAACACCAGCCATGATGTCGGCCGCATGAGCCAGTTCGTGGACGGCAGTTTCCTCTAGTGATCGATCTGAGTAGGCGTTAACAAGGATTTCGCGCTGGTCAACGTGGTAGATGCCGCTCAGCGGACCGCGACTATCCGCCAAGGAATCGACCACGAAGAGGTTATCGACAAGACCTGAAGCACGAATGGCACCGAGCCCCAACTGGTCAAGGTGATTCTGAAGCCACTCAAGATTCAGGCGCGAGACCTCATGCAACGAGTACATCTCTTATCTCCGAGAGTAGAAGAGGAGCGGCGGTCGTTCCGGCCGCCAAGACGGCTCGACCACAAGTCAGCCCCGTCTCGACCCGCGGTATCTATGGTTACCGCGAGAACGACCACCGCCCCCCTCCGGATCGGCCTGACCCTCCCCTGTCCTACCTCTGCTGTCTTCGTACCTCGTCCCAATTCAGGGTCGGTGGGATCAGGGGCTCATTCCTACCCGTTCCAGTGCTGCCCTTGTTGATGGTCGGCGCCCTCCCTTGGCGGTGCTGGCTCCTCCTCAGATGCCTGATGTTATCATTCGCGAGGACTTCGAGCGGAACCGATGGCATCAATGGAGCGCTGGTGTTCGCGGTCAGGTAGTCGTCCATACTTGGCCGGTCCGGATCAGTGTCGTTGGGTGAGTCGGGGTCCATTCCCTGTCTCCTCCTGTTCTCGCGCTCCCTATCATCCATCGGCATCCCTCTCCCGAACAACTTTCGGGACACACTGTCGTCGTGGTCATCGTCGATCGCGCCTTCACCCGGCGACTTGGTGATCGGGGGAACGTAGTCGAACTGATCCTCGGTGCTGTAGCGGTCGCTGTCATCCTGGGGTGAGTAGTCCGAGTTGCTACCTTCCGCCTTGCGATTGGCCACTATGGACTTGCAGAGTGCCTCCATCGTCATCGGAACTAGGGGCGCTGATCGGTTGTTTCTCACTGTCCTTCTCCTTTGGTTATCCGTGGTATCGTCGTCATCATCGTCACTGTCATCGTCGCTGTCGTCGCCCCGCCTCTTGCGGTTATTGTCGGTCTCCTCATCGTCACTGTCATCGCCGTCCTGTTCCTTCCCAGCACTCATCATGAGTGAGGCCGCAGCTCTCTTATGGAGAAAGGCGGCCCGCAGATGGCGCTTCTTCAGGTCACCATCTTTGCCCTCAGCTGCGGCAGCAGCCTGAAGGTGCATGGATTGTACCTTGCGGTGAAGAGCAGCTGCCTTAGCGCTGTCCCCAGCCTGGGCGGTTGCGGTAGCTCTGATCGCAGTCCTTGAGATTCGGCCGGGCTCGTCCTCCGATAGGACTGAGCGCAAAGCGGCATGCTCTGATTTCTCCACCGGATTCGATTCGGCGTTGATGGTTGTCATGGTTGTTCCTCTCATGTGCCGGCACTCCTCACATAGAGTCCCAGCAACAGAGCAGCACTTGGGATTAGGGACGTTCAAGGTCGGTTCCGTCGCAACCTCTCCGTTCACCGTCAGGGTCATCGTGTCCTCCTCATCGTGGGGCCGGCTGCCACCCCGCACTCACGGGCTCCTGTGCCTGAATCAGAGTGGACAACTCCGAGACCGCTGCTCGCTCCCGATCGGCGATGCTCTTCAGGTGGCGTATGGCACCGGCTGCGTCAGGTTGTCCGTGTACGTCGAGGACTGGTGGGCCGACGTGTTCGCGAAGCCATGATCCTGCTGCCGGCCAGGACCAGGCGGCTGCTTGGTTAAAGGCTCCGGGCCGGGCAATGGCCTCTAACTGGATCAGGCCAGCCCCGACCTGATCCAGCAGCACTTGATGATACCTTCGGCGAAGGCGAAGGCACTCCAGGCCACCGGGTGGTTGGGGCGGTATGTGCATAACCCCATCAGTGGTTATGCACGCGCCCGAGCGCAGGAGCCAACAGTGGATGTGACCCCTGGAGTTAGTCAGACCTACCTTCGGTCCTCCCTCTTGGCGGATGAAGTCATTGACGTTCTGCATTGTCAATCTCCTTCTGGGTTATCTAGGATCAGGGGCGAGTTCGGGTAGCTCTCGGAGTCCGCAAGGCAGCTTGCCTACATTGGCCAGCATCTCCTCGATAGTGTCAGGGACGATACCATCGGGATACTTCTCAGCCGTCTCGATTAGTAGGTCTAGTATCGGCCTATCCTTTGGGTCCAGCCGGTCAAGGTCGAAGTCGCCCTTCACACTACCATCAATCAGGCTCCACCAGCGGACCATTCTCTTTGGCGGCACTAGCGCCGCTACGCGCTTGGTCAAGGTGCGTATGTTTATCCTCATTGTGGCTTCCTCCTTTCGGCATCTGCCTGGTCCAGCTGAGCGAGCAGGTTGGCCAACTGAGCCCTTAGTTCATCCACTTCTCGATACTTGATCGCATGAGTGAGCAGTTTGTCACTAGCGCTCAGTTGGATTGATTTACTTTCATCGCTGAGTAGCTCCATTAGCTTCTTCACTGCGTCAGCGCTGCACATGGCCAACAACCCCAATGTCCTATCCGTGAGTAGCGCTCTGAGTTCCTGGATGCGCTCCTTAAACGTTGGCCTCAGTGACAGCCACGCCTTAATACGGCTTTGTCATCTGGGGTGGACGTGCGTATAATGAGGTATGAAGACAACAAAGCGTGTCCCTCTCGCGCCGGGCGAACCGATGCCTGCGCTGGACGA
>Ga0116224_10002508_pt1 | contig 10696 bp, 8 predicted proteins | sample Sb_taG_9_FD_89699 | JGI IMG/M metagenome (GOLD analysis project Ga0116224, IMG submission 89699) | Peat soil microbial communities from Weissenstadt, Germany - Sb_50d_b_LC metaG | ecosystem: Environmental > Terrestrial > Soil > Wetlands > Peat | place: Germany: Weissenstadt | collected 2010-09-21
CAGCAGCGCCTGGTAGGCGAACTTGCGGGCCAGCCGGTCCGGGGAGTAGCACAGCACCACGTCCACGCACCCCTGGGCGGCCAGGTCACGCAGGGCCTCCAGGGCCGGGCGGACCAGCGTGGCTCCCGAGTGGCCCTCATCCTCGAACACCCACTCCTCGGGCAGTTCAGCCCCCAGCTGCCTGGCGTGCTCGCGCAGCGCCGCGGTCTGCGAGCCGATCGTCTGGTCCTTCTTCTGCCGGGCGCTGGACACCCGGGCGTAGATCGCCGCGCTGGTCACCGGACGGCCTTCCTTCCTGGCCAGGCCGCACGATGCGGGCCCGCCGCTGTGGTACGAGAATGCCGTAGGCCACCGACAGGTCGGCGGCCGCATGGCGGCCGAACACGTACTGCGCCTCAACCACCCGGCCGGTCACCTGCGGGGATGGTTTCTGCGGCCCCGCTCCAGGAACTCCTCCAGCGCCTGGGCCACCACCGCGGAGATGGTGCGCCCCGACGCCGCCGCATGCTCGCGTACAGCAGCCGCCAGCCGGACCGGCAGCTTGACGGTGAACACCGCGGCCGGCTCGGGAACGGCGACCCGGCCGGACGCCCCGGCCTGGTCGGCGTAACGCCGGGCCTGGCGGACCGAGCAGCCGAACCGGCCGGCCAGCACCCGCGCGTCCTCTGCCGCCGGCACCCCGGCCTCCGCCAGTTCCGCAGCCGCGTTGATGCGCTCGGCGTGCTCGCCGCCGCCAGCACGATCACGCCCGGGCATGCCATTAACGTACTACCAGAAACGTCGAGCATGGCAGGTGACACGCCAGGAATCCCGGATCGCCAGATCTTGCACCGTGGCGCGTTACGATATTCTGCGTGAGGAAATGCGCTGGGTGCGGCCAGCGGCTGCCGCGGGCCCTGCCCGGGGCCGGCCGGCCGATGCTCTACTGCTCGCCTGCGTGCCGTCAGCGCGCCTACCGCCGCCGCGGCGGGATCGCCTCCGGGACGACCGGCGCGGAACGCCGGCGCCGGGCACGGAGCAATCCCGCCCCAGGCTGAGCCCCGCCCGCTCATCGCTTACTGCCATCTGACCGCCGCGGCCGTTCCAGCCGCCGGTAACTCAGCGTGACATCAAAGCAGAAGTTATCTATTGCGTTGGGGGCGTGGTTTCGCCCGTGCTGGCCAACCTCTTCCTCCACTACGCGTTCGATCTGTGGATGGCCCGGAGTTTCCCGGCCGTCAGGTTCGAGCGGTATGTGGACGATGCGGTGATGCACTGCGCGAGCCGGCAGCAGGCTGAAATGCTCCGGGACGCGATCGGGCAGCGGATGGCCGGGGTCGGGCTGAACCTGCACCCGGACAAAACCCGGATTGTGCACTGCAAGGACAGCAACAGGCGTGGCTCGCATGAGCACACCTCGTTCACGTTCCTGGGGTACACATTCCGTCCCCGCAGGGCGCGGAACAAGCGGAAAGGCGTGAACTTCACCTCTTTCCAGCCCGCGATGAGCCGGGACAAGCTGACCGAGAAAAGCCGGGAAATCCGCCACTGGCGGCTGCACCGGCGGCCGAACGACACCCTGGGCGACCTCGCGGAAGCGATCAACCCGATCGTGCGAGGCTGGATGACCTACTGGGGCCGGTTCTACCGGACCGAGATGGATCCGCTTCTCATGCGCATCAACACCTACCTGATGCGGTGGGCCCGGAAGAAATACAAGCGGCTGCGTGGGTTCAAACGACTTAAGGCGTGGTGGAGAAGGGTCACGCATAGCGATCCCGATCTGTTCGCGCACTGGGTCTGGACGCATCGTTTCCAGCCGGCTGGATGGTAGGAGCGGAGTGACGGGAGACCGTCACGCTCCGTTTTGTGGGAGCCCCGGGCTTTGCCCAGAGTTCAGGCGAACTGAAGGGTCGTCAGCGGGAACTCAGGGGTGCTCATGCTCTATGGGCAGTTCTGGTCCTTGAGTTCGCGGGAGCTCGCAGGGCTGGTGCTGCCCGGCGGGGGTTTCCAGGAGCTGGCGGGCGATGGTCGCGTACCGGATCGCGGTGGTGTCGTCGATCCCGAACACGGCGGCGAGGTGCAGCGGGTCGCCACCGCAGGTGAGGGCTTCCTCGAGCTGCCGGTCGACGCGGAGGCGCTCGAGGGTGGCGGTCAGGCCGCGGCAGGTTTCGGTCAGCCAGTTCTCGCTGACCGGCCGGGTGGTCATGGCGGTCTGCTGGTTGATGATCAGGTGCGGGTTGGCGGTGCCCGGCCACCGGTCGCGGCGGCAGTCGAGCCAGGACAGCAGCAGGCGGCGGGTCAGGTCATCGAGCGGGCGGATCCGGCCGGTGATGGCCAGCCGCCGGCTGCCGGGGTCGGCGTCGGCCAGGTGCAGTTCCCGGATGGCCTTGGGCCGGGCCGCGTGCACGGCGGCCAGCGCGAGCGCGAGGCGGGCGGCGGGCGTGACGGCGGCCGCGGTGGCCGCGTCGATCTCGCCGGGCTGGAGCGGCTGGATGATCTTCAGCGACCGCTGGCCGGTGCCGAGGCCGCGGGTGGGGTCGGCGAAGATCCTGCCGGTCTTCTTGCAGTGCCCGAACAGCGAGCGCAGCGCCAGGACGGTCTGCCGGCGCAGGCTTCCGGACAGGGTCTCGGTGGCGGCGGTGACATCGGCGGCGGTGACCTCGCGCAGGTGCACGTAGCGCCTGGCCCACGCGAGCAGGAGCGGGTGGACCCGGTTGAGGTTCTGCCGGACGGTGTGCTCGTTGCGGGGGCCGCCCTCGCTGCGGGTGCGCAGCCAGTGCCTGACGTCGGCGGCCATCGGCGCGGGCAGCAGCGCGAGCCGTGCCTGGATGAGGGCGGTGAAGGAGGGGACGCGGTCATCGTGCAGGAGCCCGGCGAGTTCCAGGATCTCGGTGGTGCGGGTGATGCTGAGGTCACGGGAGCGCAGCGCCGGGGACAGCGCTGACCAGGCGATCATGTCGCCGGGGATGTGATCGGCCAGGACGACGGCCAGGGCACGGCCGGTCTCGGTGATGATCCGGGGGTTCCAGCCGCGGATCCCGGCGAGCTCGGCGGCGATGCGGCGGGTCTGGGTCAGGGACTGGCCGGTGATGCTGGAGGCGACCCAGTGGCGTTTGTCGAAGTGCCGGGACTCGCCGGGAATCCGCAGTTGCAGCTGTGTCTCCCCGTCCGGGGCGGGCTGGGGCCGTCTGCCTGCCGGGGCCGCGGGCCGCGGGCCGGCGTGGCCGATGCGGCTCATTCCCGCGAACGACAGCTGCTGGCCGCTGCCGGGCACGAAGTCTGCCGGGGTGATCCTGCGCCGGGGTGAGGCAACGATGCCGGCCTGCAGCCAGCACAGCCGGCAGTGCCCTTTCTTGACCGCGATGACCCGCTGGCAGCTGGCGCATTCGCCGGGGCGGTAGCGGCGGGTGAAGTCGTAGCAGGCCCGGCAGTAGGAGTGCAGGCCGTAGGAGGCTCCCCAGGACAGGCAGTCCGGGCAGCTGGTGGCCGGCTCTGCCCGGGCGGCGCGGCTCATCAGGGGGGCGGGAGCGAGCGGCCGTCACGGCGCCGGGGCGTGATCGGCCCCCGCCCGGGCTGGGAGGGGGCCGTGGGCTGCCGGGCCTGCTGGTCCTGCTGGTCCTGCTGGTCGCCGGCGGGCCGGGTGATCTTTGCGGGCTCGGCGATCAGCAGCTCCTCCACCCCGCAGCCCACCACGGCACACAGGACGTCGAGGTCGCTGAGCTTGATGCTGGCCGGGCGGCCGGACCAGAGCCCGGACATCTTCCCGGCGCTGATCACCAGGCCCGCTTCGGCGAGCATCCGCTGCAGCTCGCTGGCCTTCCAGATGCCGCGGTTAGCGGCGGCCAGGCGCAGGTTCCACTTCATCGGCGGCAGCCCCCTTCCAGGCAGCCGCCGTGCGGCCGCCGGTCCGGTCGTCATGACAGCAGTCCGGTCAGGCGCTGGGCGGCGCGTTCCTGGCCGGTGATCCAGGCGTCCTCGATGTGGGTGGCGTGGACGTGAATGTAGTTCATGGTGGTGGCGACCCAGGCATGGCCGAGGACCTGCTGGATCGCGATCAGGTCCATCCCGCCCAGGTACAGCTGCGAGGCGCAGAAATGCCGCAGCACATGGGGGGTGACCCGGTGCGGCCAGTCCGGCAGGTACGCCGCCGCGGCCACGGCCAGCGAGGACCGCAGCGTCTCGTTGCCCACCCGGGCCGCGGACCCGTCGGCGCTGCGGCGCTCGGAGCAGAACAGCGGGGCACCGGGCCGGGCGTGATCGTCATCGAAGCAGCACCACACGTCCTGGATGAACCAGCGCAGGGTCGTCCCGGCGCCGTTGATCAGCGGCACCATCCGCTCGCGGGGCCCGGACCCGCAGGCGCCCTTGCCCATGCGGACGTGCAGCTTCCCGAACCGGCCCAGGTCCCACCTGACATCGTCCAGGTCGAGATTGCTGGTCTCGCTGGCGCGCAGCCCGGCCTCGGCCATCAGCCGGGCCGCCGCGTAGTTCCGGGCGGCCGGGGCGTACTTCCGGCAGGTAGTCAGCTCGGCCCGCCACCCGGCGAACAGCACCGCCACCTGCGCGGCCGACGGCGGGATCCGCAGCGCCGCGCGGCCAGCGCCGCGCGGCCGGTTCATCTCATCGACCGGGCACTCGGCCACCCGGCCGGTCAGCTGGTGGATCTCGATCTTGTGCCGGAGCTCCAGGAACAGGAAGTAGGTCCGCAGCGCCTGCGACCGGCCCAGCCGGGTGCCCTTCGCCGCGGCCCGCAGCACCGTGCCGAAGTACGCATCGGCGTCCGCGGGCTCCATGTCCCACAGCGGCCGGCCGAACCATGCCCGCAGCTGCTCCAGGTGCAGCACGTCGGAGCGGATCGTGGCATCGGCCAGCCCGGCCGCCGCCCGGGCCAGGACGAACCCGGCCAGTATGTCGGTCTCGAACGCCGCCAGCTCATCCGGCCCGGCAGGGGCACGCGCGTCACGCAGGTCTCGTACGACGGCCAGGCTCAAATCCAGGGCCCCTCTCGCCTTCGCTGATCCAGCAAGACCAGTGATGAACACGATAGACCCTCAGGAAAACTGAAAAAGCATCAGACTGCAGAACGGCGACGGATCACCGGAAGAAGCCCAGGTCCTGGGGCTAAAGAGGTTAGAGAGACCACAGGGAACTCTGAGGTTATTTATTATGCAATTCCCCGGGGCTACCCGACTCACTGGTCTGTCATTAGGCTCTGACGTCACCAGGTGGCAGGGAGCGCCAACAGACGACGCTTCTCGGCATGGTTGCAGCGAATTTGGAGCCCGGCTATGAACGTCGCTATTGGCTACGGCTGGCCTGTGCAGCCCACCGCTAGGCCGGAGCAGTTCACGCGGCATGCTCGCCGAACCGCTCGGATTCCAGCGGATCGTCGGCGGTCCGTTTGTGGTGGCCCGGGCGGCCAAGAGCGTCGTGAGCGCCGCGGGTGAGCTTGAGATGCTCGGCGCTGATGCGGTGATCTTCGATCCGCAGGACGAGCAGGCGCTGGTGGAGCTGATGAGCCAGGTTTGCGATGGCGTCGCGCCTAGGCGGGTCGGGGAGCGCCTGAAGGGTCAGGCTCTCCACGACCCGGGAGCCGATGGGCCGGGTGCGGGTGCCGGGCGGCAGATGCCGGGTGACCCGGGCGCCGCTGCGGGGGTCAGGTGGTGCGGGTGGAGCTGACCTCGGAGGCCGGTACCCATTCCTGGCGGTGGTTGAAGTTGATGGCGTACCAGGTCACGCCGGATACCGAGACGGACCACGGCGACAGGTACTGTGAGCCGCTTGGCGTGGCTCCGATGACATTGCCGCTGGTGCCGCCCGGCTGGCCGTACACGCTGGCGCTCTTGTTGTGCTTGGCGGTCAGCGTGAGGACCGTGCCGTAGCCCTGCTCGGCCGCGCCCGGCGGCGCGGCGATCCACGCCAGGGTGCCGGTCGCGGTCCAGCTAGACGACGACAGGGTGGCGCCATACCAGATCTCGTACATCGTGTCGCCGCTGCCCGCCTCGTCCGGCTGCTGGGCGAGGACGACGTAGCTGATCATCGTCTCGACGTTGTTGCTCTCGTCGGTGATGTCGCCGGGGCTGCCCTTGGAATGCAGCAGCGCCGACGCCGTCGATGGCTGGGTGTACAGGTAGAAGAAGTTGAAGTTGGAGGTTGTCTCGGTGCCGTTGGAGCCGTCCGGCTGCTGGCCGGAGGAGGGATTGAGCCTGATCACCCCGGACGGCGTCGGGCCGGTGGCGAACGGCACCCCCTGCTGGTTGATCAGGCCGAGGTAGTAATCCCACAGCCAGTACGGTCCCGGGTCCACGTGGTTGGGTGAGGTGCCAAGCGTCGGCGATGGGGTGGTGCCGTGTGACATCACGTGCTCGTGGTCGAGCGGGATGTTGTACTTGGTCAGCAGGTAGGCGGCGAGCTGCGCGGAGCCGAGGTACTCGGCGGCGTTGTACCACTGGTAGCCGGTCGCGTCCACGCCGACGTGCTCTATGCCGATCGTCCGCTGGTTGTACCAGAAATTGCCGTTCTGGAAGGCCACGTCCTTCTCGTGCAGGCACTGGTAGACAGAGCCATCGGTGTCCACCACGTAATGGATGCTGACCCCGTTGCTCTCGTTCCAGAACGTGGCGATCGTGTCAGCCAGCGTCTCCTCGGTGTCGTGCACTGTGACGCCGAGTACCGGCAGATCGGCCGGGCGGTTGGCGGTGTCGTAGGTGGTCCCGGCGTAGCTGGCGGGCACGATGCAGTTGAACGCGGTCGCGTAGTCGGTGCCGCCGGTGGTGCAGTTGGCCGGCAGGGTCGGCGTCACCCCGACGTTTCTGGCGGTCGAGACCTCCGGCGCGACCGTGGTCGGCGCGATCCGGACCGTCTCGCCGCTGGGCGCGGTAGCGGTCAGCCCGGTGCGCACGATCCGGTAGACCTCGTTGGCGTACATGATCGCCACCTGATGCGCGGCGCCGCTGTACTCCGCGATCGCGCCGTACCAGCCGCCGAGCGTGGCAGGCACCCGGTGCGCGCGGGACAGCGAGACAGCATCGGCGCGCAGTACCGCCGCTGCGCCCGCCATGTTCAGCGACAGGCTGCTCCGCACCGACGAGGCCGGCGCGGCCAGCAGCCCGGCAGCCTGGCCGAGCGTGTCCATATGGCGGTTTCGGGCCAGGTCCATGCACCCGTAGCCGCCGTCCGAGCTCGGCGCGCCGCCGTGGTCAGACAGATGCCCCTCCAGATAGCAGATCGCTTCCAGCAGCGAGGCCGGCACCCCGAAGCGGTGCTGTGCCGCGGCGGCCGCGGCCGCGATCGCACCCGGCCGGGTCCGAGCCGGAACCGGTGCCGCGCTGGCGCCGACAGCCGCGGTGAGCGTTCCGACGGCAACAGCGGCGAAGGTGGCGAGCAGCCGTAAAGAAGCGGAGGATCGTGGCATCGGTGACCTCACTCAAGAGGCGAGCGGCACTCCAGGGGCCGGAGAGGTCGGACGCCAGCATCGGCAGATGAGCGGAACGTACCATCTTTTCGTCGATGCCGGCAATAACGTCCTCGCAGCCGGGATCCCGCAATGAACAATACGCACGCTGAGCAGCGGGCCAATGACCGGAGATCTACGCGCCACGCCCTAGTGTATGACTTCCCTCTCTTTTTTCGAAGCAGGACGCGAGATAATGCGTAATGGCGCCGATACCGGAACCGGACGACCGGCAATTGCCCTTTTCTGTGTCAAGGAAGTTCGCGGCTCGGCTGGGTGCTGCGCCCAGTTCGCGCTCTTGAGACCCGGCCCGAGCGCACCAAAGCCCAGCTCCGGCACGCTCAGGACTGGCTCGGGAGCCAGGTGCGGCAGCTCATGATCGCCGTTGCTCTGATCCTGGGCGCTACGTGGCTGTCAGCCGCATGGTCCGCCTGATCTGACCTGCCGCCGATCCCCAAGAGCCCCAGGTCTCGCACGTTCACCCGTGCAGGGCGATGCCCACGGCTGAATGAGGAGCTTCCCTGTGACTGTCGTATCAGGCCTTCACTCCAGTGGGGGTAGCAGAGACCCGAGGTCACCGCTATGGCGGCTATTACCGGTCGGCAATGCCGGGCTTGCCGGTCACGCACTGCCGCCAAGACACCGGCATAATCGTGGCGGGTTACCACTACCGACTGGTCGGCCCACGTCGCAGACCACTGTCAATCGGCAATCATTGGCTATTCGGTCCCGATGCGGCTGCCATTTCATGCGATGTGACTGAGCTGCCCTGCTGGCAAAATTACCGATAACGCCCGCTCTGCCAGGAGCAGATCGACTGCCTGCGCAGCCAGGCCGAACGCGCCGAGCGGATGACTTGGTCTGCCGGGACCCCGTCTGGAAGGTGCACACACGCGGCGGACGCGACACGCGCCTCGTCCCCCTCGTTGCGCTCGGCCTCATCAGCCGCATGGGCGAGGACCTCAAGGATCAGGTGCCGAACACCACCAGGAGCGAACCCGGCCGGGTTCTGGCGGATGCGTGCAAGGTGATCGAGGTCCACGACGCTCGCCCGTCGTGCGTCGTATCGCGCCAGGGAGTCCTTAGTTCGTTCACCAAAGAAAGTAATCGAACCAGATAGCCGAAGCACCGACGCCACCGCGACGCCGGGCGAGCGGCCTACGATCGCGCGCAGATCGCCCATATCTGCGTCCCACACTGCGATGGCGTCAGGAGTCAGTCGGCCGGGCAGATCGGTGGCTTCGCCCCCGCAGGCCTCCAAGAGGCAAGCACGGAAAGTGGCGCCTATTCCTATAGCGAGCGGATCGCTGGCCTGCCGCGTCTCCCTGCTAAATATCTGCTTCGGCTGGGGCTCATCGTTCCCGTCTTTGCTGAAATGCGGATCGGCCGATTCGGTGCGGTTCCGGCTCCGCCATCTGGTGTCGTCTAGCTCCGGGGAACGAGGGAAGGACTTGTTGCCTGGCTCCTGCCGGGACTAGGAAGGGCCGGCGGTGCCGGGTTGCTGCTGCGGAAGGGGTTCTTGACATGAAATGGGTTTCCGCAGAGTGTGAGTAGTGCGTGTCTCTTTTCGATATCCGGAGGTGCTCGATGAGGACGCAAATTTCGGTTCGGCGGCTGGCCTGGTTACCGTTCCTCGGCTCATTCGCCGCGCTGGTACTGATCCTCGGGACCGGCCCTGCGCTGGCCAACGTCACCGTGACGCAGATCAGCTCCGACCCGTTCACCAACAGCTCGAGCCAGCACGCGACGGAGGTCGAGCCGGACATGCTGGCGGCCGGGAGCACCATCGTCGCCGCGGTGCAGCAGGGGCGTTTCTTCGACGGCGGTGCGTCCGATCTGGGGTTCGCCACCTCGACCGACGGCGGTGCGACCTGGACCAGCGGATCGCTGCCTGGCATCACCACCTTTGACGGCGGCGGACCGTACGCCGCAATCAGCGACCCCGCGGTCGCGTTCGACCCGAAGCACGGCGTGTGGATGATCAGCGGCCTGGCCATCACCGACACTAGCGGCGTCGTCGGTGCGGCGATGACCGCGAGCCGGTCCACCGACGGCGGCCTGACCTGGGCCAACCCGGTGAACGTGGCGACCGCGTCGGGCAGTTCCAGCCTGGACAAGGACTGGATCGTCTGTGACACGCACCCGGCCAGCACGCACTACGGCAACTGCTATGGCGAGTACGACGACAACGGCGCGGGCAACCGCATCTACATGGCCACCTCCGCCGACGGCGGGCTGACCTGGCACATCGTGCGAACCGGCTCGACCGGGCTCGGCGGCCAGCCGCTCGTGCAGCCGGGCGGCACGGTCGTCGTGCCGTACCTGAGCAACACCGGGCAGATCCGCTCCTTCCGCTCCACCAACGGCGGGTCGAGCTGGTCATCCTCGACGCTGGTCGCGACGGTCCAGGCCCACACGGTCGCCGGGAACCTGCGGACCAGCCCGCTGCCATCAGCGGCGATCGACTCCGCGGGCACCATCTACGTCGCCTGGCAGGACTGCCGCTTCCAGTCCGGCTGCGCGGGCAACGACATCGTGATGAGCACGTCGGCCAACGGCACCTCCTGGAGCACCGTCAGCAGGATCACCAGCGACGGCGGCGACCACTTCATCCCGGGCATCGGCGTCGACGTCACGACCGCCGGCTCCACCGCGAAGATCGGCGTCACCTACTACCGGTACCCGGCGTCCAGCTGCACCGCGAGCACCTGCCAGCTGACCGTGGGCTACACCTCATCGACCAACGGCGGAACCAGCTGGAGCGCGCCCACCCAGCTGGCCGGGCCGATGAGCCTGTCCTGGCTCGCCAGCACCAACCAGGGCGTCATGGTCGGTGACTACATCGCCACCTCGATCACCGGCGGCCAGGCCTGGCCCGCGATCGTGATCGCCTCCGCCCCTACCGGCAGTACGTTCAACGAGGCGCTGTTCGTGCCCGCCGGCGGGCTGGCGATCACCGGCGGCGCGAGGCTGGCGGCTGCGACGCCGCTGGTGACCTCTGGCCACCAGCCCGCCCCGTCAGTCCCGCCGCGGTCCCGCTGATCCGCGGACGGAACCTGGCACCGGGCCCCGGTGCCAGGTTCCGTCTTGCTGTACATTCCCGGCTCTAGACGCACCGCTCCGGTGCGGTGTTTCTGATCAGAATGTCATGATATCATCGTATTTAGTATAGGTCGGATTGCTGCGGCGGTTGTCGTCCCTGCTGGTCAGGGTGATGGTGTAGGAGTGTCCTGGCGTGATGGCGTGGGAGACCTGGACCCA
>Ga0116224_10002510_pt1 | contig 10694 bp, 7 predicted proteins | sample Sb_taG_9_FD_89699 | JGI IMG/M metagenome (GOLD analysis project Ga0116224, IMG submission 89699) | Peat soil microbial communities from Weissenstadt, Germany - Sb_50d_b_LC metaG | ecosystem: Environmental > Terrestrial > Soil > Wetlands > Peat | place: Germany: Weissenstadt | collected 2010-09-21
GACGCCTCCCCCGCGTGATCGCGCGATGGGCACGCGGGCGCGCGGTAAGCTTGCGCACCGACACATCGGGCGACGCGCCCGAGCTCCGCATACGAGTCCGCTGGCGCGGCCCCGGACTCCCGCGCCATCCCCCGCGCGCCCGCGGGACGGCACGCCGCGACTCGCCCGCGTCAAGCGCCCTCGGCTCCGCGCCGGGAAGCGCCCGCGGCGGGACGCGACGAGGCGAACCCACGACCTCGGGCCGCGGCTCAAGGCTGCGGGACCGGCGCGGCAGTCGATTCCGTCGCCCTCCTCCGCGCGGCTCGGCCGATTGGCCCGCGGGCGCACCGCAGGCTCGTGAGTCGCGGCGTCGGGCGACGCGGCCGGGCTTCTCATGCGCGGAATCTCTCCTCCGGCGTCTTCCTCCGCGTGATCGCGCGCCGGCACGCCGCGCCTCGCTGACGTCCAACGCGCGCTCGTCGCCGGGAAGCGCCCGTTCTGGGGGCGCGCCGTTACTCTCCGACGGCTGCGGCTCTCGCCAGCGCCGGCGCGGCGGTCGAATCCGTCGCCTTTCCGCCGCGCTCTCGCGCGATGGGCCGGCGGGCGCGCTGGGGGATCGTGAGCCGCAACATCGGGCGAGGCGCCCGGGCTTCTGATACGAGTCCGCTGGCGCGGGATGTCGCCCCTGGCGTCTTCCTCCGCGTGCTCGCGAAATGGCACGCCGCGCCTCGCCGCCGTCAATCGCGCTCTCGCCACGAGAAACCGTCCGCGGCTGCGGCCCGACGAGCCGAAACCTCGACTGCCGGCCGCGGGTCTCGGCTGCGCAAGCCGGTGCGGCGGTCGATTCCGACGCCTTTCGCAACGCGCCTGCACGATTGGCGCGCCTCGCCATCACCGTGAGTTCGGTGAGCATTCTCCGTGTCCGCCATCCCGTCACTTTCTGTGTGTTTTCATTGTGTTAGAAGTGGACCTTGTACCAAATACTTCAGTTTGTGGAACGGTTATCTGTTCCATATTCTTCAGTTTTTGGAACGGGCATCGGCGCGCTGTCGGCTCGTGCCCCGCAACATCGGGGACGCGGCCCGGGCGCGCGGCGGCTCGCCGACGTCAAACGCGCTCGCGGCGCCGGCAAGCGCCCGCGTGGCCTGGGACGCGCCGAACCGAAACCGCGACTGCAAGCCGCGGCTCTCGGCCGCGCAGACCGGCGCGGCGGCCGATTCCGTCGCGTTCCGCCGCGCGGTCGCGCGATGGGCCCGCGGGGCGCCGCTGTAAGCTCGTGACCCGCGACATCGGGCGACGCGGCCGGCTTCTCACGCGAGTCCGCCACTGCGGAATCTCGACTCCGGCGTCTTCCTCCGCGTGATCGCGCGATGGGCCCGGCGCGCCGGCCGGGCGACCGCGCTCTCGGCGCCGGGAGGCTCCTGCGGCCGGGGCCGCGACGAACCGAAACCGCGACTGCCGACCGCAGCACTCGCCTGCGCGAACCGGCGCGGCAGTCGATTCCGTCGCCTTCCGCGGCGCAATCGCGCAATGGGCTCGCGGGCGCGCTTTCGCTCCGTGAGCCGCGGCACCGGCGACGCGGCCGGGCTTCTCATACCAGTCTGCTGGCGCGGAATCTCGATCCTGGCGTCTTCCTCCGCGTCATCGCGCGATGGCCCGCCGCGCCTCGCCATGGTGAAACACGTTCTCGGCACCGGGAAGCGCCCGCGCCTGCCCGCGCCGAAACGAAACCGTGACTGCCGGGCGCTCCGCCGGCGCAAGCAGTCACCTTCCGCCGGACGATCGCGCGATTTGGCCCGCGGGCGCGATGGGCTCGTCGACGGCGTGAGGGTAGCGCCCCACCGCAAGGCGCATCTTCGCTGAAGTCGCAGGACGCAGCCGATTTGCGATCCCGACCCGCGACTCTCTCGCCGACGTCAACCGTACTCTCGGCCCGGAAAGCGCCCCGGGGCGGCGACGCGACGTGCCGTAAACGTGACTGCTGGCCGCGGCACCCGCGTGTGCGCAAAAGAGCCTTATCCCGGTCTTCCCCCGCGCCGGCTCCGCTTTCGAGAACTCGGCAGCTTCTGCGGCGGGACCATTGCAGCCTCCATGAGCGTCTTCAGGCTGTGAACGCTCCGTTCCAACGTCGCCAGCTCGCGAAGGACTCCCGAATGATCGGGTTCATTGCGATCTGGACTCGCCCGGTAACGCCGAGTCGGCGCATTAGCCGTGGATACTGATTGCGTCGGCGGTCCTTTTTCGATACCCGCCAACAGTTCCGACATCGTGACCCCAAAACACTGCGAGATCAACGCCAGGGCATGGAAGCTACAATTCTTCTCGCCCCGTTCCAGCGATCCGGCAAAGGTGCGGTGCACATGCGCCCGTGCTGCGAACTCTTCTTGACTCCAGGCCCTGAGCTTCCGCAGATGACGGATCCGACTGCCCAATGCCTTGCGGAGCGCTTGAAGCTCATCTCGAAAAGGGTCTACTTCTCGCTGCGGTTTGCCCACCTCCGAAAGTTTGAGTACTTCCAGTCTCTATCGCTACAGTTTCATAAGAGACATCCGATATAATGCAATCGTGAACGTCTGCGGCACATCACAAAACGTGGCGTCAGGCGAGCGGCGGTAGAGCCACGATTCGACCCAATAGAAGTTTCCTCTCAGCGGCGGGGGTGGTGTGAATGCCGAGAGAGTTGTACGATTTGCTCGGTGTTCCGAGAACGGCAGATGGCGAGGACATTCGCAAGGCATACCTGATTCGAATTCGGGTTGTCCATCCGGATCGGTTCAATCGTACCCAGCAGGCGGCCGAGTGGCTCCAAGCAAACGACATGCTGCGGGAGTTGAACGAAGCTTACGCGGTCCTCTCTGATCCGGCAAAGCGTGCCCGCTACGACGCCAGCATCGGTCAGGCTGGGTCCGAGCGTCGCCACCGTTCTCACGAAGCAGACACGCACACACGGGCGGACTCGGAATTCTCTGACTCAGCGCCGCGGCAAAGCGCGCCATGTCCGGATGGTGGTGCTGTAGAGGGGTTCCTGGAGCTTTGCCACTACATCCGATTGACCTGCTGGCAGCAGATTCAGACGGGACCTGGTGACCGCGCCGCGAGACTTTTAGTGCTCAGGGCTGCATATACGGACTACCGACTCCGGGCTTCTCCTTGGCTCTCTATTATCATGGAAAACCACCGCGGCAACACGCCGGTCATTGCGCAGGTACGCAACGCCGCTGCGAAGTGTCTGAGTGCTCTGGCAGGCGGGTTCATAGGAGTCGATGATCTTGATAATGCTCAAACCCTCGCGCTTGAGGCGCTTCCGCTTGTCTTCGACGACGAGAGACTGGAAGCAGAGGTCAAGGGACAGCTGGATTACGTTACGGCCGAGAAACAGAAATCAGCCCCGGATCCTGGACGAAACAACCGGGAACCGGTCGGAGAAGGGCGATCAAGCGCTAATATCAACCAAAAGGAGACGCCCCGCCCCGCACGTGTCGAGGGTTCGCTATTTGACAGGTTGGGGGAGCCTCGGATTGGGCGCAGGCCAGTACAAATTCTGGTCGTCGGGATTGCTGTTCTCGTGGCAATACTGTCGCTCACCAAGAGTAACGAGCCGCAGTCTTCCGCGCTGCCAGTATCGCCAGGGCAGTCTCTTGCCCGGCCCGCCCCGGCGCCAGCCGACTTCAGGGGCTTGACGCTCGATGGTCAGTTGGAAGCGCTGCAGCGCGCCAATCCCCAGGAGAAGCAGCAACTGACGCCGATATTCCTTGAGAGCCTCAATCGCGACATCGACAAGATCCCGGAGGAGGATCAGGAACTTTTCCTCCGCAAAGTGACCGCGGCGGGGCTGCCGGGCGTGAGCCGAGCTACACCACGACCAGCCAGGGAACTCCCCGTCGCAGTTCCGCCATCTGTCCCCGGCGACATCGAGGCCCCAGGGAAGGGCATCGCGACAAAGACCGTGGCGGCTTCCCCTAGCGATTTAGATGGTGCGTCGGCCACGGCCCCTGGGGGCCAGCATTCGGCGACAGCTCACCCCAGAACAGAAGCCACAAACACCATTGACTACGCAGCATTGGCAAGGCAGGCGGGAGGCATGCCGGTTCACGAGGCGACCCGGCTGCCAAGCCCGCAGATACACGATCCGGTCTCCTTGCCCAACGGCACCAACCTCATCCCGCCGCCCGCTGCCGAGGGGTTGGGTGAACTTCACATAAACAACAATTCGAGCCAAGATGCCGTCGTGAAATTAAAGGCCGCAGTTGGTAAGGAAACGCTACGATTCGTCTATGTGCGGGCGAGGGGTGTTTGAACGGTGACCGCCCGCCAGAGGAGGTCGTCCGCGAGATCGCGCGCTTGCTGGCGGCGAGTCCACGATGGGCCAGACGGCCACTCGGTATACCGACCTTGGATGGAAGCTCTATTTCCGTGGCCTGAGCGGCGTCACCGCACACGTCGAGACGCGCCCGCGGACTGGGCCCGCCGAACCGAAACCGCGACTGCCGGCCGCGGCACTCGGCTGCGCCGCCGGCGCGGCCGGCGATTCCGTCGCCTTCCGCCGCGAGCCCGCCGATTGGCCCGCGCGCCGTAGGCTCGCGAGCCGCAACATCGGGCGACGCGGCCGGGCTTTCTCATACGCGTCCGCTAACGCGGAATTTTCGCCTCCGCGGCGTCTTCCTCCGCGTGATCGCGCGTCCGCACGCCGCGCCTCGCCGACGTCAAACGGGCCCTCGGCACCACGAAGGATCCGCGGCTGAGACGCGCCGAACCGAAACCGCGACCGCCGGCCGCGGGTCCCGGATGCGCCGGCGCGCCAGTCGATTCCGTCGCCTACCGTCGCGCGCCCGCGCGATTGGCCCGCGGGCACGCTATACGCTCGGGAAAGGCGCGACATCGGGCGACGCGGCCGGGTTTCTCGCACGAGTCCGCTAACGCGGAATGACGCTTCGGAGTGTTCCTCCGCGGGATCGCGCGATGGCACGCCGCGCCTTGCCGACGTTCAACATGCTCTCGGCCCGGGAAGCGCCCGCCCGGCTGGGCGCGTCGTAACGAAACCGCGACTGCCGGCCGCGGCTCTCGGCTGCGCCGCCGGCGACGCCGGACGCGGCAACGACGGTTCCGTGGGGTTCCGTCGCGCGCCCGCGCGATTGGCCCGCGGGCGCGCCATAGGCTCGTTACTCGCATCATCGGGCGAGACGGCCGGGCTTCTGACAACGAGTTTGCCAACGCGGAATTTCGACTCCGGCGTCTTCCTCCGCGCGATCGCGCGACGGGCCGGCCGCGCATCGCCGACGCCAAACGCGCCCGCGGCGACGACCCGCCGAACTGAAACCGCGACCGCCGGCCGCGGCTCGCGGCTGCGCCGCCGGCGCGGTAGTCGATTCCGTCGCCTTCGGCCGGCGATCGCGCAAATGCGCCGGCGTGGTCGCGCCATAAACTCGTGAGCCGCCACATCGCGCGACGCGGCCGGACCTCGCATACGAGCCCGCCACAGCGGCTCCTCGCCTCCGGCGTCCTTCCCCCGCGTGATCGCGCGATGGCCGGCGGGCTCGCTTTAACCTCGTGAGGCGCGACACCGGGCGACGCGACCGGGCTTCTCATGCGAGTCCGCTGACGCGGAACTCGCCTCCGGCATCTTCTCCCGCGTGATCCCGCGATGGGCTCGCCGCGCCCCGCCGACGTCAAACGCGCTCTCGGCGCCCGCGCTCGGGCCGCGCGCGATAGCGCGATTGGCCCGCGGGCGCGCGATCGGCTCGTCGAGCGCGACGCCGCGCCTCACGACTCGGGCGAAGTAGGAGGCGCCCGCGACCGGGGACGCGTCAAGTCGAGGCCGCGACTGCCGGCGCGGCGGCCGGTTTTGTCGCCTTCCGCCGCGCGATCGCGCGATCGGCCCGCGAAGCCGCTGTAAACTTGCGTACCGCAACATCGAGCGACGCAGCCGGGCTTCTCATACGAAGCCCGCGAACGCGGAATTTCGCCTCCGGCGTCTTCCCCCGCGTGATCGCGCGATGTACGCCGCGCCCCGCCGCGTCAAACGCGCTCTCGCCACGAGGAACCGTCCGCGGCAGTCGGGCTGCGCCGCCGGCGCGCCAGTCGATTCTGTCACCTTCCGCCGCGCGTCCGGCCGATTGGCCCGCGGGCGAGTTTTAGCCTCGTGAGCCGCGACATCGGGCGACGCGGGCCGGGCTTCTTCCTTCGAGTCCGCTCGCGCGGAGTTTCGCCTCCGGCGTCTTCCCCGCGTGCTCGCGCGATGGCCCGCTGAGTCTCGCCGACGTCAAACGCACTGTCGGCGCCGGGAGCCGCCCGCGGCTGGGACGCGCCGAACCGAACTGTGACCGCCGGGCCACGGCGCTCTGTGCAGGCCGACGCGGCAACCTCCTGATCGTGGTGCGGATTCAAGCGATCATACGTGGCAGGCCGGGACTATGCGGGGCCGCCGCGGCCGCCACGGCCGCCGCGACCACCAGTCGCGGGGAGCAACGAGGCCAACTTGTCATCGTGCAGGGGATAACACTGGCTAACCGTGTCGAACACCATTGCCTGCGGATTATCCGGCGTATACGGCCTCCATTCGATGCCCGGCTGGCTGGGATTCCCCGTCTTCGCGAAGTTGACCCATGCCTGCGAAACCTTGTCCTGAAGCGCCATTGCGACCGAGCCGCCACCGGTTGCGGTCTTGATCTGCGGCACGTTGAGCGCGTGGAAGCAAAACGCGAGTTCGGAGCAATGGAAGGCCGTGATGCCGCCATTGATCGGGTATTCCCACGCGAACAGGTAGTTGTAGACAGGCGTTTTGCCTTTCTCCAGCTTGCGTGCCAGCACGTTCTTGGCACCGCCTCTGGAAGCGCCCGCGTAGTAGAGAACGTCCTGCACTTTCTTGCGCGGGAACGCCTGCTTGAATTCGGCGACGACCTGATCCTTCTTGTCACCGAACGTGGCGGTCAGGTGATCGTCGATTTCCTTCTGCGTCCATTCATTCTTACGGCCGTCGCCCCGGGTGAGCGTACCCTGCATCTCACTGAACACCGTGCCGGCCATGAGCGGAATGGCTTCCGCCCAGTCGCAGAACTCGCGCATGACATACTGGTCGTCCGCGATGGGGTTCCAGCCCCCGCCTCCTCCGGTACCGAGTTCTCTTGCCGCGGCAGTACCCGCCGCAAGCAGTTCCAGGTAAGGAACGGTCTTGAGTTTGTCGATCTGGCTGCCGGTGAGATTCAGATTCTTGAGCGTAGCCGCGGCGAGCGCCTGCTGATTCTTGATGCTCGTGGCCGGATCCGTGTTCCGATAGTTGGCGCTGCCGCTCTGGGCGGACACCTTATGGAAGAGGCCCTGCGCGGCGGGCATGTGCATCAGGCGTACCACCTTGCCTCCGCCACCGGACTGTCCGAAGATCATGACGTTGCCTGGATCTCCGCCAAAGGCCTCAATATTGTCGCGAATCCATTCGAGCGAGGCCACGATGTCGGCCATGCCGGTGTGGCGGGAGTTCGCATACTCGGGGCCGTAGGCCGAGAGATCGAGCGTGCCCAGGATATTCAGCCGGTGATTGATACTGACTACCACGACGTCGCCGAACTCGCTGAGGCTTCTGCCGTCGTACGCGTACGCTTCGATGGCAGAGCCATTCGTGAATCCGCCGCCGTGCATCCAAACCATGACGGGTTTCTTGACGGCGGGGCTGAGGTCCTGCGTCCAGACGTTCAGATACTGGCAGTTTTCGTTCTGAATCCAAAAGCGATGCGGAAAAACCAGTTCGTCCGAACCGACCGCGCTCTGCACGGGAATCGGGCAGCACGGGCCCCAGGCCTGCGCGTTCCGGATTGCCTCCCAGGGCTGAACCGGCTTGGGCTGGTCAAACCGTTCCGCTTCTGCGTAGCGAATGCCCAGAAAGGAGTACGTCTTGCCCTCTCTGAGACCGCGGAGTCTTCCGCCTTTCACCGTAACCACCGGCGGGTTCAGGTTCGGGCTGGTAACGGCTGCCGGAGCTTTGGCGGCGGCCCGAGCGGGTGCCTGCTTTTCCTGTGCGAACGCAACCCCGGCGATACCGGTCAGGGCTCCGCCCATCAGTCCGACTCCTGTGCCCAGCATCTGCCGGCGGTTGATCGCGCTCAGTCGCGCGTCCGAACGTTCTTTTGCCATGTTGCCTCCTTTTGGAAAACTCGCGCACACCTTGCCGAGCATTTCCTCATTCGCCTACTCTACCTGAAAATCCTCTGGGAGAAGTGGTACAGGTTGTTCTGCCACTCCGCGGTGTCATGCGCGTTCCCGTCTACGTTCCACACATGAGGCACCCCCTTCTCCTTCAGACAGGCATGAACGCCCTGGCTGACGCGGAGCAGGCCGTCCTTGCCGCCGCACGCCACCCACAGCAGCTTTAACTTCCTGGGCACTTCGGGATCGGGCACGAGTTCGGGCGGACGCTTCGTGTCCGGGGCCGCGGAGAATCCTCCGACGTAGGCGAATGTCTCCGGGTGGACAATTCCGATGTTCAACGCCTGGCCTCCACCCATCGAGAGACCTGCGAGGGCGCGATGGTCGCGGTCGTTGTACACGGAGTAGTGGGAATCGACGAAGGGGATGATGTCTCTTATCAAGTCGTTCTCGAACGGCGTCAGCCACGGCTCCATATTCATTCCCTGGCGTCCCCCACGCGCGGCATTGGCGCCTGCTCCGCCGCCAGCCGGATCGCCGGAGGGATGCTGGGCGTTTCCCGGGTTCATTCGTGGCCCGCTTCCATTCGCCTCGATGTCTGCCAATGTCATAGTGGAATCGCCGTTCGGGAAGATCATGACCATCGGCAGCACCTTGCCGTCAGCGATCAGATTATCGATGACTATGTCCGCACGGCGTATCTGCATCCATTCCCGGTTGTTCCAACCGAGGCCGTGGATCAGGTAGAGCGTTGGATACCTACGGCAAGCCCCATAGCCGGGCGGTAGGTACACACCGATCTGGCGGCGCGTCCCGAGTGTCTTGGAATCATAAGGAACCTCCGTCAATGTTCCATGTGGGATATCGTCGCATCGGATATTGAATCCTGCGGGAGGATCGGGGAATGCCTGCTTGTCATCCGGGCCCAACTCGGGGGGAGGGCCGAAACCTCCCCGGCCACGACCCGGCGCCTGGGCTGGCGGCGGCCCCGCGTTTGATTGCGCGGACGCGGTGGCGCAGACGAACGCCATGGAAGCCTGGGAGAGCATCTTGCGGCGGGTGAACCTCATGGAAAGACCTCCTCGACCATGGTGAGCGAGTCGCGCGCCGGCTCGACTCCAACAATCATTCCACAACCAATCGGGCGCTTCAATGCCGCCTCGAACGAATGCGCGCCCCGGCGACGACTTCGACGCCGGCCTTGCCGGGCAGGAACACGGTCGCAGTTGTGCCCGGCGGGACCGTGACGTTCAACCGAAAGAGTGCCTGCGGGGAAATAGAATCACGCACCAGAAGAAGCCGGAATCTCGCGTATGGAATGTGTTGGACGGGTTAGTCCTGTATGGTCGGCAACCCTTCCACTACTTTTGGCGGATCGTCGGCGATGGTTTTTGTCCGGATACGCCGTAAACCAGGAGCTATGTTTTTTCGGGTGGGTTATTTCCCAACCCGCTCCAGGTCAAGATCGATTCGACGACGGGCGAGGTGAGTTCCGGGGTATCGATCCGCAAGGACACACGATTCGGCCCTCGAAACGTAAACCATCGCTTGCGATCCCTGCCGACAAAGTTGGGGCTTCTCTCGATCTCCACGTGATGGATTACAAATCCCTCTTTCGCATGAATCTCGACAGTGGCGCAGTAGGCACCAAGGCCCGTGATCCCAGACAGAGCCTCTTCCGGTGTCGGCGTGGCTTCTGACTGCCATCGGGGCCGATTCGGATTCATGCTGACAGAGCACATGTGACCAGTATCGGTGTAGATAATATAACCGACGCTGCGCGGATTTTGCCTCGTCGTCCCGTCAGCGAGGCGCTCTGTCCAAGATACGAGCCGCCACATGCCTACAAACTGCTTGGCGATGTCATCTTGGGATTGAGCATACGACATGCTGTTCAGCAGGCCGACTGCCAGGAGCATCGAAAGTGCGACCATCTTTTTCATCTTCTTCACCATTCAAGGATGAGTGTTTAGGAGCTTCTAAGCTTAACCCATGGCTGTGCAGGCCGGATATCTCCCGGATGGACGGGCAACCTTCCACTATTTTTTTCGGCTCGCGAGGGACGAGTAGTGGAAGGATGCGCCGTCATCCTGGAGTTGATCGCCGGTGGATGGCAGTAGAAGTCACTTCAACGAGATGCCGAAGCGGCCAAGTGGATTCGATTGGCCGATTCGTCCGAAGGCGGTCCATCAGGGCGTTCGGTGCCGTGTTGTATGATGGCCCAGAGATGAAAAGTCCGGCGAACGTCGTGGCTGCCATTGGTCTCACTCTTGGGGGGAGTGTTCGGCATGCTGGGGACAATGGTCGCGGAACGAAATCTTCAAGCGGCATTCTGGGCGGTCGACGGCGTTGGTCTGGTGGTAGCTACCGCCCTGCTTGCCTTGAAATTCTTCAGAGCGGGACATAACCTTGCCGGCGCCGGTTTTCTTGTCTTCGCGATCGGCGAAGGCATCATGCTGGAGGGGACCGCGGAGTCCCTTGCAGGGAGCGTTCCATCATTTGCCGCGGGGACGGCCTTATGGTCCGCGGCGCTTCTACTCACGAGTATTCCCAAAGAATTGGCTCCGACCGCGGACGGC
>Ga0116224_10002522_pt1 | contig 10659 bp, 9 predicted proteins | sample Sb_taG_9_FD_89699 | JGI IMG/M metagenome (GOLD analysis project Ga0116224, IMG submission 89699) | Peat soil microbial communities from Weissenstadt, Germany - Sb_50d_b_LC metaG | ecosystem: Environmental > Terrestrial > Soil > Wetlands > Peat | place: Germany: Weissenstadt | collected 2010-09-21
CGCGGCGCGAGATGTGCTCGAGGCGGTGGCGGTCGTTCCGCAGCGGACGGAGGTGTGGTTGCTGGAGGCGCTGGTGCAGCGGGCGCTGGATGGTCTGGATGAGTGTCTTGAGTCGGGGATGTTGCGTGGCGAGGCCGACGGGGTCGCGTTCCGGCATGAGCTGGCGCGGCTGGCGATCGAGGAATCGCTCACGCCGCACCGGGCGGTGGTGCTGCACCGTCGGGCGCTGGCGGCGCTCGCGGAGCCGGCGATCGGCTCCCCGGACCTCGCCCGGCTGGCGCACCACGCCGAGGTGGCCGGGGACACCGATGCCGTGCTCCGTTACGCGCCACTGGCAGCCGAACACGCCGCCACGGTCGGCGCGCACCGGGAGGCTCTGCACCAGTACGAGCGTGCGCTGCGGTTCGCCGCGGGACTCGCCGCCGGTCAGCGGGCACGCTTGCTGGAGCGGCTCGCCGACGAGGGCTTTCTGACAGACATGCGCGAGGAAGGGCTTGCGGCGCTCGACGAGGCGCTCGCGATCCACCGCGACGCCGGCGATCTCCTCCGGGCGGGGGATGTCCTGCGGCTCCGCGCGCGGACGAAAGGCGACATGGGACGGACGGCAGAGGCGCGGGTCGACGTGCGTGAGGCCACCGAAATCCTCGAACGGCTCCCGCCGGGAATCGAGCTGGCACGCACGTACGCGGAGGTGTCCTGCCTCACGATGCAGGCCGACGACGCCGAGGAGACGATCGCGTGGGGCCAGAAGGCAATCGCGCTCGCAGATCGGCTCGGCGGTGACACCGACACGCTCGCCCACGCGCTCAACACCATCGGCACGGTCGAGCTGGGCCGCGGCGACATGGGAGGAAAGGAGAAGCTCGAGCGAAGCCTCGAGCTCGCGCGCAGTGCCGGCGAGCTCAGATACGTTGCAACGGGGTACATCGACCTATGCGCCGCGCTGTCCCGGCTCGGCCGGTATCCGGATATGGAACGCTACGCGGACGAGGGAATCAAGTACTGCGAGGAACACGGCCTCGAGGCGTGGACGAAATGGCTGCTCGCGGATAAGGCCGACATCCAGCTTGCCCTCGGGCTGTGGGATCAGGCCGCCGAGACCGCGAGCTCGATCCTCGACGCCCCGGCGAGCACGATGGCGGCGGTCCACACCGCCGGGCTCACGCGGGCGCTGGTCCGAGCGCGACGCGGGGACCCCGACCACCGGGATCCCCTCGATCGGGCTCAGGAGATCGCTCGTACGGTCGACGATCTCCAGTACCTCGCTCCGGTAGCGGCCGCGTACGCTGAGTGCGCATGGCTAGAGGGCCGTCCGCAGGAGATCGAGGCGGTCACGCAGGCCGCATTTGAACTCGCACAGCGGCAAAACGCGGCGACCTTCATCGGCCAGCTTGGCCTCTGGCGCTGGCGCGCCGGGCTACTCGATGAGCCGCCGGCGGCCGCCGGGGAGCCGTACTCCTACCAGATCGCCGGCGACTGGGCCCGCGCGACCCGCTACTGGCGCGAGCGCGAGTGCCGCTACGAAGCGGCACTCGCGCTCGCGGACTCGCACGAGGGCAAAGCACTGCGCGAAGCGCTGGACGAGCTCCAAGCGCTCGGCGCCCGGCCCGCGGCGGCGATCGTCGCCCGCCGTCTCCGCGAGCTCGGCGAGCGCGGCCTCCCCCGGGGGCCTCGTCGGAAGACGCGCGCGAACCCGGCCGGCCTCACCGCCCGTGAGCTCGAGGTGCTCCGGCTACTAGTCGAGGGGCTGCGCAACGCACAGATCGCCGAGCGACTGGTCCTGTCCGAGAAGACCGTCGATCACCACGTCTCCGCGATCCTCCGCAAACTCGACGTCCGCTCCCGCGGTGAAGCAACCGCTGCCGCTGGGCGGCTCGGGCTGCACCAAAGCGGCGGCTGAGAGAACGACTCGTCGAATCACGGGGCTCCGGTTTCGCGACCGCGCAAGTGTCTTGCGTACGCGGAGAGACCCAGGCGTGTGGCCTGGGCAGCGGCTTCTCCGCGGGTGCGGACCCCAGCTTGCGCAGGATCGCGGAGACGTGATGGTCGACGGTCTTTGCGAGACGACGAGACGCTGAGCGATCTCGGCGTTGCGTAGGCCTTCGGCCAGGAGCGGTAGGCCGTCAAGCTCACGGGCCGTCAAGCTCACGGGCCGTCAAGCTCACGGGCCGTCAAGCCGGCGGGGTTGGCGCGGGTCCGTGCACGGGGGCCCCGGGGTAGGCCGCGCACTCCTCGCTCGCGCAGGCGCCGCGCGACGATCGCCGCCGTCGGCTGAGCATCGAGGGCGCGCAGCTCCTCGAGCGCTCGCCGCAAGGCCGGCTCGTCGTCGGCGTCCTAGAGCGCCAGCGCTGCCTCGTAGGGACAGCCGTGCTCGCGCCAGAACCGCTCCGCCTGCTCCCATTCTCCGGAGATTTGTAGTCGGTATACCTCCTCAGCACCGCCGGCGGTGCATCGAGTAGCCCGCCGCGCCAGCGCCAGACCGCCAGCTCGCCAATGAATGAGGGCTCGCCCCGCTCCAGGGCGCTCCGGAATGCGCTGTCCGTCTCGGCAGCGATGGCGCTTGGTCTTCCCTCAAGCCACGCCGCCTCGGCGCGGGCCGCGGCGACCGGCGCGAGGAATTGCAGCTCACCGAACACGTTGGCGAGCTCAAGCGCTTCGTCGAGCAGTGGCCAGTACCCAGGGTCGCCGCGCCGCGCTCGCACGAGCGCGAGCACCAAGAGCACGTGGTAACGGGACCCTGCGAGTCCCTCCACCGGCTTGCTCAGGATCGAGGTAGCGGTGTCGGCGGCGGCGGTCCAGCTTCCCTGCGCCAGTTGCGACTCTGCCTGTCCGCACTGCGCATAGGTCAGCCACGCGTCGAGGCCGTGCTTACGGCAGTAATGCATCCCGGCCTCGTTGTAACGATCGTGCAGCGCCCACTCACGGCGCCGGATAAGAACCGATGTGAGGTTGAGGTAGGCACGCCCCGCTTCGGATGCCTCACCAGCCCGATCGGCGACCTTGATGCTGCGCTCGAGTTTCTCGCGCCCCCTCGAGGTTTCCACGACCGAATTCGACGGTTCCGATGTTGTTGAGTGCCGCTGCCAACGTCTCGGCCTCATCTGCTTCTTCGCCCAGCGACACGGCTGCGCGCGCCCCACGCGATCGCCTCGTCCGCTTCGTCGGCCCTCATGAAAAGGCCCGAGAGACCCGCGCAGGCGAAGGCGAGTTCTCGCCCGCCACCGACCTGCTCAAGCAACGCGACCGCCTCGAGCCCGGCTGCCTTCGCTCCTCTACTCGGCCGAAACAAGGGAGCAAGCGAAGCCGTCGGCGCTGCGTCTCTCCCTGCTTGAGAACGTTGCCAAGGCCGCGATGGATCGCCAGCACCTCATCCAACGCCTCGATCGCCTGCTCGCGCATATCGGTCAGATCAGAAAGCTCTCGTCGGCGAACCGCTCGAGCAGCAAGGACTCCCTCCCCGCCGACAGGGCTCGGCAAAGCGCAGCGCCCGGCGTACTGATCCTGCGCCTCGCGGTGAGCACCGACCGACGCGGACTGCTCGGCCGCGGCCGGCGCGAACCGCAAGACCACCTTGGTGTCGCCAGCCGCCTCGGCGTGGTGTGCCAGCCGGGCGAAATCGGGGGCGCCAATCGCGGGCTCCACCAAAGCAGCAATCGCACGACGATGAAGCGCGACCGCCCGGTCAAGCGTCAGCGACTCCTCGACCGCCATACGCGCGAGCTCATGCCGGAAGGCGACGCCGTCGGCCTCGGTTCGCAGGATGCCCGAGCTCACGCACTCGTCAAGCGCCTCGAGCGCCCTCGGCGCCAATGCCTCAAGCAGCCACACCTCGGCCCGTTGCGGGACCCCCGCGACGGCATCAAGCAGCCCCCACGCCGATGCGCCAAGACGCGACACGCGAGCCAACACCGCGTCCCGCACAGTCGCCGGCACCAGCTCCGTTTCGGCGGCTAGCGCCTGGGTGACAAAGAACGGATTGCCCCCAGTTCGCGCGTGTAGCTCGTCTGCGTCAAGAGTTGAGCCCTCAGCAAGACTGGCCACCGCGTCCCGCGAAAGTCCCGAGAGCTCGAGCCGCGCGACGCCCGCGGCGCGCGGAAGCTCACCCAGCACGATCCGCAGCGGATGCAAGCGATGCAGCTGCTCGCCCGGTAGCTCCCGATCAGCAGCGCCGGAACCGTCTCGACGCGACGACCAACCAACCGAACCACGTCGAGCGTCGCCTCATCGCCCCAGTGAAGGTCCTCGAGGACGAGCACCATGGGCTTGGGTGATTCGAGTTCGCGCAGCAGCGCCGCGGCGACATCGTGGGGCTGGCCGCCCTCCTCGAGCTGGTCGCGAAGCCCCCCAGCGGTCTCTCGAGCGATGTCGAGGAAAGGGCCAAGCAGGCGCGGCGTGAACAACGGATCGCACGAGGCCCACAGCAGCCGGGCCGGCTCGCCGGCCTCCGCGCAGAAGCGACGCAGCAGCGCCGTCTTGCCGATCCCGGCCTCCCCGCGCACGAGCACCAAGCGCCCGCGTGAGCACGCGGCGACTTCGGCGAGCTGCTCGCGCAGCAACGACAGCTCCCCTGTGCGCTCCAGGAGCTCCACGGTCCCGACAAAGGGGGCGTGACTGCGCAGCGGCACGGGAGCATCATGCTCCCGTGCCGCTGCGCGTTTCAACTATCCCGGTCAACGCTCAGTTGGCCAGCGGCTCGCGCGCTCTGCGCCGGATCACGACCGTCGCGCCCGCGCCGATGGCGACCAGCACTAGCACCCCAGCCCCGCCGATGCTCGCATCGCCCCACTGGAAGCCGGCCTGCGCCGACGGTCCCGCCGGGTGAACCGCAGACGGGGCCGAAGCGCGGGATGCGGTCGAAGGCCAGCCGCCCTCCGAAGCAAACCGCTGCGCCACGCTCGCCTGCAGCGCATCAAGCCGGCGCAGCTGAGCAGCTGTCTGCAGCTGGGCGACCGAAGGCTGCGCCGGGGCGCTGGTCGAAGATCCCCCGGAGTCGACGCGTATGTATGCGCACGCGACCGAGGGCGCGCTCAGCGCGAGAATCGCCGTCGCCGCGATCAGCAGCCGCTTGATCGATTTGAACATGACCTCCTCCTCTACTGGTTGGGTGACACTCTCTGCACGGCCACAACCTACGGGCGGACCGGTCGACCCGCATCGGGAGGAGCACCCACGTTGGCCGGTGGGGGTACCCATCTTGGGACGGCTTGACGGGTAGATCGCGCGGGTGGACGATGTGCTGGTGGGCGACGCTTGTCAAGGGACTGCGGAATGCTGCGATCGCCGCACAGCTGGTGGTCTCCGAGAAGACCGTCGATCATCACGTGTCGGCGATCCTGCGCCAGCTCGAGGTTCGCACGCGCGGTGAAGCGGCCGCGGAGGCCGCGCGGCTGGGGCTGGACAGCCCAAGTTAGGTAGCGGCGACTCCCAACATAGGTGCTCCTCCCGATGCGCGCCGGTCACGGCGCTCGTACGTTCGTGGCATCCCACAAGGCCACTGATCAGGAGGACCCACATGCCGCGATACATCGTCCAGCGCACCTTCCGCGACGGACTCCAGATTCCGGTCGGGAACGGTGGCTCCGAGCTCTGCCAAACCGTCGTCGAGCGAAACGCCGAGGAAGGCGTCACGTGGGTGCACTCCTACGTGAGCGCCGATAAACACACAACCTTTTGTGTCTACGACGCACCCACCCCCGAGGCGATCCGCAAGACGGCCGCTCGCAACGACCTGCCCGTCGATCAGATCACGCAGGTCCAGGTACTTGACCCCTACTTCTACAGGTGAGGGGGTGCGATTGCTCATATGAGAAACGTTCGCGCTGGCCCTGATCAGCGCGTCGGTCGCCGTGATTCCACCCGGGGTGCCAAGGCCAGGCCTGGTCGGTTATGGCCTGATCGCGGGTCCCGGGAAGACGATTGGAGGTCGTAATGACAACGTTGTTTCAGCGGCTCGCGAGGCCGGTTGCGGCCGGCGTCACAGCCGCCGCACTTACCCTGGGCCTCGTTGCCGTGGCCCTCATGTTCAGCTCATCTGCGAGCGCCCAAAGCAGTCCTTCTTGTTCGGACGATGTGACGGGCGCTCCGACCGGACCTGCCACTGTGTCGGCCGCGTGGACGACGTCCTACGGCAGGGTGCTGGTCGTCGGTTCGGGCCCTACCCCGGTTGTTCTGTGTACCTGCTCACCTCAGACCAGCTCCACACGCTAAACGGCGCGCCGTTCGCGTGTAGCGACAACGCGAACGCCCTAAAAACGCCTTGCGACAGTGACCTCTGGCCGGCGCTCCTCACCAAGGGTGCTCCGATCGCGGGGCCAGGGGTCAACCCCAGGCTTCTCGGGACAGTGACCCGCACCGACTTCGACTTCCTGACGGGCATGTCGTCGGTCAAGCAGGTGACCTACGCCGGCTATCCGCTGTATCGCTTCTTCCTGGACCAAGCGGCGGGGGATACGCAAGGCGCCAACTTGGACGATCCCGTGCCCAGCACTCCAGGCATCTGGTACCTGGTCGATCCCAGGCGGGGCACACCGGCAACAGGTCCGGCTCACTTGCAGCTCGAGACCGCTCCCGTCGGCGGCACTGGCGCCGACGAGACCGTGCTGGCCGCAACGATGAACAATGACTTCAGCGCCTTTCCCGACGCCAGCTTCCCGCTCTACACCTTGCGCCGGGGGCGTGGCCACGAGCGGAGCGACATAAGAAGTCACGAGTGGGGCCACGAGAGCGCCTGTCAGGGGGTGTGTGCCGTTTACTGGCCACCGCTCCTCACCTCAGACCATCCTGTAGCCGGGCCCGGCGTGGACCAGCATGCCCTCGGGTTCATCGTCAGACCCGACGGCAGCCATCAGGTGACCTACAACGGCCGGCCGCTGTACCTGTTCTACAAGGACGCCTATATCGGGCCGCCCGTTGACGTCGGGACACAGGGCATCTTCGGAGCAGGCGCGCACACCCCGTGGGGCGTGTTCAATACGATCCCGCCGCTCCCCTAGATACCCCGTCGCACCAGAACACACAGAAAGCCCCGGCCGACTCGATCGACCGGGGCTTTCCCGCATCGCGTACCTCCACCTCACGTACACCCGACACGACGATGCGCTAAGCATGAGCTTCAGGCGCGTGCACAACCGGCCCCGGCGTTGAAGGGCGGCCGCTCGGCGCGCAAAGCGGCCACGTGTTAGCCGTGACTGGTTGAGGCGTCGAGGAGCCACGTCCGCGACGGCCGACGCGGACCTGTCCTCGTTGGCGGACAGGCATCCCGACTCCTGGCGACCATGGTCTCGGAATGCATGGGGAGTATGCACGTCCCGACCTCGCGGCGCCTGTCGGGGCGCCGGGCGACCCCTCGGTCGTGGATCGCGCGCGGAGCGAGGCCGGCCATCCCCTCAGATGTAGGGGTGGCCCGGTCGAGGCGCCGATCGGTCACGTGCTGGCGCTCCAGATCCGGCGGCGCGGTCTGCTGGATGCGTGCGAGATGACTGCTGGTTCGCCTATCGAGCAGTGTTCTGGGTGCGCGTCTCGATTGACTGGCGGGGCGCAGGCTTGTCGCATCGAAGGGGTGCGGCGACAATGGGTCCTCATGGGAGAGGCTTGGGCTTCGGAGGCCTCGCACACCGCGAGCGAGTTGCTGGAACGTGGTGGGGAGCTCGCGCTGCTCGAGGAGTGGTTGGGGTTGGTGCGGGCTAGTTCACGGGGGCGTCTCGTGCTCGTGAGTGGTGAGGCAGGGATCGGGAAGACGGCACTGTTACGGCGGTTCTGTGACGTGGCTGAGTCCTCAGCGTGCGTCCTGTGGGGCGGCTGCGATCCGCTTTTCACAGCACGTGCGCTGGGACCGCTGCTCGACATCGCGCAGCTAACAGGTGGAGAGCTCTCCCGGTCGCTCGAGAGCGGCGCGAGGCCGTTCGAGGTTGTGACCGTGTTGATGCGCGAGGCACGCCGGCGGGCGCCGACGATTGTTGTCCTGGAGGACGTTCATTGGGCCGATGAAGCGACGCTCGACGTTCTGGCGCTGCTCGGGCGCCGCATCGAAAGCTTTCCCGCGCTGCTTGTTGTCACCTACCGGGACGAGCTCAGCCGCACACATCCGCTGAGGGTTGTGCTGGGCGAGCTTCCTAGGGTTGGTGTGCATCGGCTGAAGCTCTTGCCGCTCTCGCCGAGCGCAGTCGCGGCTCTGGCGGAACGTCGAATCGCGGACGTCCAGCAGTTGTACCGCCAGACGGCCGGCAATCCGTTCTTCGTCACCGAAGTGCTCGCAGCGGGAGGGGATGAGATGCCGGAGTCCGCCCGCGATGCAGTACTCGCGCGCGCCTCTCATCTGTCATCGGCCGCGAGGACGCTGCTCGAGGTGGTTGCCATCGCACCGTCGCACTGCGAGCTCTGGCTGCTCGACGCGATCGCCGGAGAAGCACCTGAGGCGCTCGAGGAGTGCTTGGCCTCGGGGATGCTCGAGGCGCACCCGCGCGGGCTCGCTTTCCGTCACGAGCTGGCGCGTTTGGCGCTCGAAGCGTCTCTCCCAGCCAACCGGCGCGTCGCGCTGCACCGCCAGGCCTTGGCGTTGCTGGCAAAGCCCCAGCGGGGCGCGCCGGATCTCGCCCGGCTCGCGCACCATGCCGAGGCCGCGGCCGACGCGCGGGCTGTCCTGAAATATGCGCCGCCGGCAGCGGCGCGTGCAGCCTCTGTCGGAGCGCATCGTGAGGGTGCCGCGCTCTACGCATCCGCCGTGCGTTTCGCCGATGAAGTTTCGGTCAGAGCCGGCCTTCTCGACTCGGAGGCCCGCGAGGCATATCTCGCGGGAGACTTCGTGGAGGCGGCCGAAGCCTGCGCCGAGGCGCTCGCCGGCCATCGAGAGGCCGGAGCGGTGCGCGAAGAGGCGGGGTCGCTCCGGCTGCACTCGCGCCTAATGTTGTCCCTCGGGCGCGATCAGGACGCGATCGCCGGGGGCAAGCAAGCCATAACATTGCTCGAGACGTTGCCGCCGGACCGCGATCTTGCGGTGGCATACGTAAGTCTGTCCGAGATTGCCGCGATGGCCGAAGATCCAGAGCCCGCAATCGCGTGGGGGCAACGCGCACTCGAACTCGCGCACAAGTCCGATGACCGCGAGACGGCCACCCACGCGGAGGTCTGTATCGGCGGCGTCGAAGCGCAGCGCGGGGCCCGCGCAGGTGTCGCGAAGCTTGAGCGGACGCTGGAGGGCGCGATTGAGGCCGGTTTTGAGGCGGTTGCGGCAAACGCCTTTGAGTTCCGTGTGAGCGCCGCGGTTCGATCTCGTGACTTCGCCGCGGTGGACCGATATCTCACCCGCGGCGTCGACTACTGCAGCGACCGCGACCTCGGAACCTGGCGTCAGCCGTTGGTCGCGCTCGGGGCGCGGGCCGATCTGGATCGCGGACGCTGGAGCGACGCCGCTGCCGGCGCCGCCCGCGTGCTGCGCACCGCTCGGACGCAGGCATCGGCACCTGCGCTTGCTCGCTCGGTGCTTGCACTGGTCCGCGCCCGGCGCGGAGACCCAGGCGTCGAAGATGCCCTCGACTTCCGCGTGCCAGCAGACGAGGTGGACGCCGGACGCACGAGACAAGTACCGGCCCCTCCCCCAACGAGCAAGATGTACCTCGCCATCGCGCACGCGGAGATAGCATGGCTCAGGCGGGACCCCGTCGGTGTTCGCGAAGCGACCGACGAAGCCTTGGCGCTTGCTGTCCGCGCCGGCGCAGCGTGGATCGTCGGTGAGCTCGCCTATTGGCGTTGGCGCACCGGGATCGTTGAGGAAGTGCCGGCGGGCGCGGCCGAGCCCTACGTTCTGTCGATCCGCGGCGAATGGCGCCGGGCGGCTGATTGCTGGACCGACCTTGGCTGCCCGTACGAGTCCGCGCTCGCGTTCGCCGATGCGGGCGACGACGAACGGCTGCGGCGTGCCTTCGACGAGCTGCAGCAGCTCGGTGCGCGCGCTGCGGCGGCGATCGTTGCGCGCGGTTTGCGCGAGCGCGGGGTTCGCGGGTTACCGCGCGGGCCGCGCCGCAGCACCGAGCAGAATCCGGCGGGGCTGACTCGACGCGAACTCGAGGTCCTCTCACTAGTCGCGCAGGGGCTGCGCAACGCCCAGATTGCCGAGCAACTGGTGGTGTCTGAGAAGACGATCGATCATCACGTCTCCGCCATCCTGCGCAAGCTCAACACTCGGACCCGAGGAGAAGCGACGGCCGAGGCAGCCCGCCTAGGCCTGCTGGCCCGGACGTAGAAGAGGCAGACCGTGTGCGGCTGTGGCCTCCACGACCCGCTCGGCAGCACCGCGTACAGAAAGCCGTCACGCAGCCGTACGAGCCAGTGCCCGCGAGAGCACGATTCGGGTCACGCCGCGCGCGTGGACCGGCACCTGCTGCTCGCCAACAGCAGGGCGCCCGCTTTCTCTGTGTCAGCGCTAGCCGGGGTAGTCGCTAGTCTCGCTCCCCCTGCGGACGATCTGCGCAACTGCGGATCCACAGACCGACCGCGAGCATCTCTTCCGTGCGGAAGCGGAAGTCGTACTCGGCGGTGCCATCCGCCGCTGCTGGCCGATCGCCAGGTTTGTGCGGTTCATACAACCGGATGCGCCCGACCCCAGTCGGCGAACTCACCGCAGCGCGCCTCGCCATCGCGAAAGGACCGCGACGCTCCGATCGC
>Ga0116224_10002526_pt1 | contig 10655 bp, 10 predicted proteins | sample Sb_taG_9_FD_89699 | JGI IMG/M metagenome (GOLD analysis project Ga0116224, IMG submission 89699) | Peat soil microbial communities from Weissenstadt, Germany - Sb_50d_b_LC metaG | ecosystem: Environmental > Terrestrial > Soil > Wetlands > Peat | place: Germany: Weissenstadt | collected 2010-09-21
CGTATATGCCGGGGTGCACGTGGCCACGCGCGCGATCATCGGCGACCAGGCGCAGGTCCGCGAGCGCGCCCGGATCGGGCCTGGGTCGGTCGTCGGCCGTGGCTCGGCGGTCGACTTCGATTCGCAGGTCGGTGCTCGCGTCCTGATTCAGACCGGCGCGTACGTCACGGCGGGCTCGGTCGTGGAGGACGACGTGTTCCTCGGGCCGGGCGTGCTGACGACCAACGATGACACGATGACACGCCACCCACGGGGAGTGCCAGTCGCGGGTCCCACGTTTCGGCGTGCCTGCCGGGTCGGCGGTGGCGCGGTGCTCGTGCCGGGTGTGGTAATCGGCGAAGAGGCGTTCGTCGCTGCCGGTGCGCTCGTGACGAAGGACGTGGGCGCGCGCGAGGTCGTGATGGGGGTGCCAGCGCGTGCCGTCCGGCGGGTCCCCGATGAGGACCTGATTGATCGGTGGCGGTGACGGCGCCGATTACTCGCCGAGCACCGCGGCGAGCGCGGCCACGACCTCGCCGGCGCGCTCGGAGTCGAGCGCGGCGCTCATCGGCAGGGCCAAGTTGGTCCGGGCCAGCTCATCGGTCGCCGGCAGCGAGCCGGCGGGCGGCGCCCACGGCGTCATTGGGCGCTGCTCGTGAAGCGGCGTGCGGTAATAGGCGCGAGCCTGAACCCCGTGATCCGCCAGACCCGCGATCAGCTCGTCGGCGCGGGGATGAGTGGCCACGTACAGATGCCAGGCCGGCTCGGCGCCGTCGGGCACCGCGGGCGGCGTGACGTACCGCTCGATGCCCGCCTCGGCGTACGCCTCCGCCGCAGCGCGCCTGCGATCGGACCAGCCGTCGAGCTCAGGCAGCATCACGCGCAGAACCGCCGCCTGGAGCTCGTCCAGGCGCGAGTTGTAGCCGATGTACTCGAACGTCCGCTTGTCGCGCGAGCCGTGGAAGCGGAGCGCGTGCACGACCTCGGCGACCTCGTCGTCGTCGGTCGTGATTGCGCCACCGTCGCCGAAGCACCCCAGGTTCTTGGACGGATAGAAGGAGAACGTGCCGATGTCGCCGAGTGAGCCGGCGCGGTGGCCGTCGAGGCTGGCGCCCGCGGCCTGAGCGGCGTCCTCGAGTACGGGCACGCCGAGCACGCGAAGCTCGGACAGCGGCGCCGGGCACCCGAACAGGTCGACCGCCACGATCGCCTTGGTCCGGGGCGTCAGCACGGCGCGCACCGTGTCGACGGTGACGTTGCGGGTCGCCGGGTCGACGTCGCAGAAGACCGGACGCGCCCCGGCGGTGACGATCGCCTCCGCCGACGCGTAAAACGTAAACGACGGCACCACGACCTCGTCGTCGGGACGAACGCCGAGCGCCTTCAGCGCGATCGTGATCGCATCGGTGCCGTTCGCGACGCCGATCACATGGCGGACGCCAAGGTAGGCGGCGAACTCCTGCTCGAACGCCTTGACCTCGGGACCGAGAATGTAGACGCCGCGCTCGACCACCTCCGCGAGGCGTTCGAGGATCTGCTCGCGGAGCGCGAGCAGGGGGGTCTCGGTGTCGAACAGGCCGATCGGCATCCGGCGGGCAACGCTACAGGCTGCCGCCGGCGGGCGCCGCCCGACCGCAGGCCTTTGACTCAGGCAGCTCGAGCCACGGGCGCGCAGTCGAGATCGGCGAGCTCGCGCCTCAGCGTGAGTCGGCCGCGGTGGTGCAGGCCGTGGATCGAGGACTCGGTCCGCCCCATTTGCGTGGCGATCTCGCCGGGCGAGAGACCCACGAGGTGGCGAAGCATGACGACGTTGCGCTGTTCCTCAGGGAGCGCCTCGAGCGCGACCTCGAGGCCCCAGCGGCACTCGCGGCTTGAGTCATCGGTCTGGCGGGTCGGCGCGAAGACCTCCTCTTGCGGGACCGCGCGTCGCTGGCGCAGATGATCGATCGCGATGTTCCGCGCCACTCGCAGGATCCACGCGGTGAACGGCACCGTGCGCGGCTCGTACTTCTGGATGGCAGAGATCAGCTTCATGAAGACCTGCTGAGTGCAGTCCTCGGCCGCGTGCTGCTCGCGAACGATGCTCAGGACGTAGCCGTAGACGTTGTCCTTGTAGCGGATGTAAAGGAAGCGGATCGCCTCCATGTCGCCCGCTTGAGCCGCCACCACCGCGCGGTTGATCGCTTCATCCCGGTTGTTGTGCTCGAGCGCCGTGCTGGCGCGAAAAGTTGTATTCATCGCTGATATCAGCTGGTCGGGTGCAACTTCTTGCGCCCGTGACCCGACCGGCTGGCCCCCTTATCTACAAGTCCGTTCGACTGAATTTGGTGCCCCGCATCAACGTTCGTCCAAGTTGTGCGGTGCTCGCTAAACCTACTCTTGTGAGGTCGGTTTGCACCAGGGGATCGCCCTAGCCTTTGGTGCGGTCTCGGTGGGAAATTGGGCTAGGTACTGTCGTAGCGGTCGTCATTCGACCGAGCATCCGGACGACGCAGCGGGTTGCACCATCACCTCGACTCGGGTACGTCGTTCGCAACCAGAAATCGACGCTTCGGCGGCCGACAAGTCGGCCGTCGAAGCGGAGCGCGGTCATACAGCCGCGAGCTCTCGACGCGCGGTCAGGTGAGTGCCGATATCGCCATGGTCGAGCGACACCTCGCGTCCGCCGGCGCGAAGCGACTGGTCGGCCGCCTCGACGATCCGGACCACGCTGCGCGCGATCGCCGTGTGAAACTCCATCGGATCCGCGTGCTGAACCGCCTTCACGAAGTCAGTCATTTCGAGCCCGAGCGGCTCGTGCGATTCGATCATCGGGGAGATGACGTCGCCGCTGCGGTATGACAGGTGGTACTCGCCGAACGTCTCGGGATCCCGGTAGACCACGCCGCGGTCGAAAAGCCGGACGGGCTCGGGGGCGCCGTCGTCGTAGATGACCATGCTCTCGCTGCCGACCAGCACGGTGCGCCGCAGCTTGCTCGGAGCCAGCCAGCTCAGCTCGACGTTGGCGACGATTCCGGACGCGAACGTCATGGTGACGAACGCCACGTCAGGGATGCCCTTGACGATCGAGTCGCGACCGACCGCGCGCACTGTGGTCGGAAGCTCGCTGAGCCAATAGAGCAGGATCGAGAAGTCGTGCGGACCAAGGTCCCAGATCACGCTCACGTCGCGCTGATGCAGGCCGAGGTTCACGCGGCTCGAGGAGATGAAGAAGATGTCGCCGAGCGTCCCGGCCTCGATCATCCGCTTCACCGCCCGCACCGGAGGGCTGTAGAGGAACGTGTGCCCGCACATCAGGATGCGCCCCCGCCCCCGCGCCAGCCCAGCCAGGTCGTCGGCCAACTCGGTCGAGGAAGCGAGCGGCTTCTCCACGAACACGTGCTTGCCGGCGCGGAGGGCCTCAGCGGCCAGGTCGTAGTGGGTGTGCACCGGCGTGGCGATGATCACCGCGTCGACCGCCGGGTCGGCCAGCACGCGATCGAACCGGGTCGTCACCCGCGCGTCGGGATGCCGGCGGCGGTACTTGGCCAGCCGCTCGGTGTCGAGGTCGCAGATCCAACGCACCTCGGCATCGAGGTTGTCGCCGAGCACGCGCAGAAGGTTCGGACCCCAATATCCGAGCCCGACGACCGCGATTCTCACCGGCCCGGCGTTGAAGGCACCGGTCTCCTTGGCCGCAGTGATGGCCAGCGCGGGGTTCAGCATCGGTTCTCTCCTGATAGTGCTTTCGGAACACGGACGGCCGCGTGCACCGCTTCGGCGACGCGCTCGATCTCGTCCGACGTGAGGTCTGGATGCATCGGGAGGGACAGCTCCTCCGAGGCCCAAGCGTCCGCGTTGGGAACCGCGCCGTGGCGAAGCGGCGCGCTTCTCCACGCCCGATGCGCGTGAACCGCCGGGCTGTAGTGAACGCCCGTCTCGATCCCGTACCGACCAAGCGTCTGGGCGACCGCGTCGCGATCGTCGAATCGCGCCGGGAACAGGTGATGGACGGACGGACTCCCGCGCCGCTCCTCGACCAGCCTGACGGTCGGCTCGAGCAGCTCACGGTAGTGCGCCGCATGCATACGACGAGCCTCGTTCCACATATCCAGGTATCCCAGCTTCACGCGCAGCAGCGCTGCCTGCAGGCCGTCCAGGCGCTCGTTGTGACCGAGCTCGACGTGCTCGCCCTTGGTTCGTTGGCCCAGGTTCCGCAGTCGGCGCAGTCGAGCCGCCAGCACGTCGTCATCGGTGCAGATCGCACCTCCGTCGCCGAGTGCACCCAGGTTCTTGCTGGGATAGAAAGAGAACGCCGCGGCGTCGCCGAGCGAGCCGGTGCGCCGGCCCCGATAGGTCCCCCCGTGCGCCTGTGCCGCGTCCTCGAGCACGAGCAGGCCGTGCTGTCTGGCGAACGCATCGATCGCGTCGATGTCACATGCCTGTCCGTAGAGATGAACGGCGAGGATCGCCGCCGTGCGGGGGCCGACGGCCGCGCGCGCGGCATCGGGATCGATGAGCCCGGTGCCGTCGAGGACGTCGCACAGCACGGGCGTCGCGCCGACGTGGCTCACCGCGAGTGCCGATGCGATGAACGTGTGCGCGGGTACGATGACCTCGTCGCCAGCGCCGATGCCGTAGGCCTCGAGCATGAGCGCGAGCGCCGCCGTGCCCGAGGCGACCCCTACGCAATGCCGGGTCTGCGAGTACTCGGCGAACTCGGCTTCGAACCGCTCCACCTCGGCTCCGAGGGTGAACGCGCTCGAGCCGAGCATCCGGGCAAATGCCCCTTTCAGCTCACGCTCGAGCGGGGCGTGTTGTAAGTCGAGGGCGACGAAGCGCACTTTGCCCCCGCGCATCGCCGCGACTGCTGCTGCCTCCATATTCCACCCTTGCTGGTTTCCGTGCAAGACGATTTATGTCATCCAGACGCCGCGGGCGAAATAGGTCGTCGCGCCCATGCATCGTTCATCGGGATGAACAACAACTGGAGGTATAATCCGGAGTGGGCGTTTGAGCGGGCTGCAGGCTTGGGCGTGAGACCCGCACGGATGGGGGCAATTGTCAATGAGAATCAGATGAACGAAGCCGCGTGGAACAGCGGGGCAATTCGCGTGCTCGTGGTCGATGATCACGATCTGTTTCGCGCCGGGCTCTCTGCCTTGCTGGCTGCCCAGCCCGGCATCGAGGTCGTCGCGCAGGCGTCCGGCGGCCGGATGGGCGTCCGACTCGCGGATGAGCTCGAGCCCGACGTCATCCTCATGGACGTCCGGATGCCCGACCTCGAAGGGCCCGACGCCACGCGCGAGATCCTGGATCGCCATCCGTCGACGCGCGTCGTCGCGCTGACCGTCGTCTCGGACGACTCCGACGTGGCTGCCGTGGTCGAGGCGGGCGCCTGTGGCTTCCTGGCCAAGGACACGGCGATCGACGCCGTCGTGCTGGCCGTGCGCGCCGCCGCGAACGGGGTCGCGTGGCTATCGCCGCGTGCTGCCGAGGTCGTCCTCGGGCGCGTCCGGCGCGTCGGCGCCGACGAGGAGCCCGAACCCGGCCTGCTCGAGGAACTGTCGCCGCGCGAGCGCGAGGTGCTGCGGCTGATCGCGCGCGGTATGGAGAACGCGGAGATCGCGGAAGAGCTCGGCATCAGCCCGCGCACGGCGAAGAACCACGTCTCCAACATCCTTGTCAAGCTCGGGATGCCGAGCCGGATCCAGGCGGCGATCTATGCGGTCCGCCGCGGGCTGGACTGACTGCTCCCGGTTTGCCGCCGGCGCATCTGGGTCCGAGCCCATCCCGGATCGGCGCCGAGCACGAAGCCGAACGCCAGCATGTTGGTCTCGACGTCGTGCATGGCGCGGAGCTCTGCGATCGCCGCCCGGAGTGACTCGATCGCGTCACCGAGCTGCCCCTGGATGGGACCCGCGTCGCGCGCGCGCTCGCCCTCCTGGGCCCGCGTTGCCTCAAGGGCGATCAGCGTCGCGCAACTTGACCCGAGCGCGGCTTCGAGGTGACCAAGCGCTGCCTGAATATCCCTATGTTGCATCATCACCCGGACTGACCTGAACCAGACATGGTGTCCGGTGGGATCAGCCCCGGCAATGAGCCACGCGGCCCCGGAGCCGTTCAGCTTCTCTGCACGCGGCCTTGGCTCGCGCGCGCGCCGCTGCACGCTAGGCTCGCGGTAAGCGCAGCGCGGTTCTCCACACCCGTCTTGCGCACGAGCTCGGAGATGTGACGGCGTACCGTGACCGGAGCGATCGCCAGACGATCGGCGATGTCACTGGTCTTGTGCCCGCGGCGCAGCATGCCGAGCACCTGTGACTCGCGACTGGTCAGTCCGTCCGCGCCGGTCCCTCCCCCCTGTAGTTCGAGCACGAGCTCGAGCACCATCGAGCGCGGAACGACCGCCTCGTTGGCTCCGGCGGCCGTGACCACCCTCCTCAAGCGCTCGGCGTCGAGCGGTCCGGGGACATAGCCGACCGCGCCAGCGCGGACGCATTCGAGCAGATAGTCCGCGTCGTGCGCCCCGGCCAGCACCACAACGGCGCACCCGGGGGCGGCGCGGCAGATACCTCGGATCGCGGCCAGCCCGTCGCCCGCGATGTGATCTCCCACAAGGGCAAGGTCGGGTTGCTCCTGCTTGGCAGCGCGGATCGCGTGCTCGGTGTCGTCGGCCTCGGCACACACCGCCACAGTGCCGTCCAGCGCCATGCGAATCCCGACGCGGGTCGCGGCCCGATCCACGATCAGCAGCCTCAGCCGCCCATGCTCATGGCCGTTCCCGTTCCCGTTCGCGTAGCCGTTCCCGTTCCCGTTCGCGTAGCCGTTCCCGTTCCCGTTCGCGTAGCCATTCCCGTTCCCGTTCGCGTAGCCATTCCCGTTCCCGTTCGCGTAGCCATTCCCGTTCGCGTAGCCGTTCCCGTTCAGGTTCACGGCAGGACCACCTCCAGCTCCGTGCCACCTTTGCGCGGCTGACGCACGTGTAACTGGCCGCCCAGTGCGTCGGCGCGCTCGCGCATACTGCGGAGCCCAAATCCCTCCGGGGCGGGCGTGTGGTCGGAGCCGGCGATTCCGCGGCCGTCGTCGACCACGCGAAGGGAGATTCCGGTCTCGGTGTGCCTCAGAGAGACGATCACGTTCCTCGCGCCGCCGTGACGCGCGGCATTCGCGATCGCTTCACGCGCAATCCTCGTCACGTGCTCTCGGTCCTGAGCCTCGAGATCGCGATCGAGCTGAGCGTTGACCGCGATCGCGATGTCGAACCGCTCCCCGAGCTCTCGCGCGATCGCGTCCAGCGCCTCGCGCGCGGTGGCTCCGTCGGGATTCGAAAGCTCCGAGATCGTCGAGCGCGAGATCGCGAGCGCCCGGCGCGCGGCGATCACCATCGGGTGCTCATCGCCCAGCTCCCCGGCGAACCGAGGTCCGTGAGCGGCGATGAAGGCAAGATCCTGGGCGATGCCGTCGTGCAGATCACGGGCCACCCGGCGCCGCTCCGCGAGCGCTGTGGCCCTGGACATCCGCGCATGGACACGACGCTCGGCGACCACCGCCGCGGCGAGGATCAGAGCACACGCCAGCGCTCGCAGGCCCTCGCTCGTGGCGATCTGTCCCGGGGAGACCGACCCGGACACCACATTCGAGAAGCCGGCGCCGGCCATCAGCACCGTCGCCATCGCGATCAGCCCGGCAACGCGATCTGTCTCGACGATGTGGCGGCGGGCGAAGCCCGCTCCCGCATAGAGGAGCAGCCCCGTCGCGGCGACGACGAGGACGAGCAGCCCGGGGTGTCCGACGCTGGCAGCCAGACTGTGCGTCGCGGGACGGGTCCCGCCGAGCAGGCCGCCGACTCCGGCAATCACGAGGCTGGCCGCGCTGAGTCCGGCCGTGATCGCGAGCGGATGGCGACGCCGGGCAACCAGCCACTCCGAGGAGCCGAACGCCGCCATTGCGAACATCGCCGCGACGCACAGCAGGCCGCACAGCCGGGCCGCCGCGAAGTAGGTCCCCTCCCGCAGATCGAGCGCGGCGGGGAGCGCGGCCGCGCCGAGCTCGATGAGCCCCAGGGCGAGCGTGCCGGCCACCAGCATCAGATCCCGGAGCCGCCGAGAAGAGCCGAACTGCACTCGGAGCAGCCAGGTGCCGGCGAGCGCGAACAGCGTCATCATCATCTCGATCGCTGCCCGGAGCGTGGGGGCGCTGACCGTCAGCCCCTGCAAGACGACGGGAGCGACGAGAGCGACCGCCGCGAGCAAGAGCACAGGCAGCCCGCGCAGCCCGCCGCCGGCGGCGAAGACACGGCCGGCAGCCGCCCCGATTCGATTGTTCAACGATCGATTACGAGCCCCGGCGTCGCCACGCGCCGCGGACTCCGACCCATATTGCCCCATGTTGCCCCCAAGGCTTTGTCGCGAATCCCTCGCTGAACCTCATCATATCCCATCAACGAGCCGCGATCCACAGACTTTCTGTCGGCAGTATTAAGCCGCGACTTTAGGTTTTGGTAGCGATGGGCATTTTTGGTAGGGATGGCCATTCTTGGCGAGCGTTCAGGGGCTTGAACGCGGTAATGGGTCTGTCCGTTCATTGACCGCGCCTGGGGCGTGGACGAGACTTCGGTTCACGAATTCCGAGCGGCGAGGATCGCCGCCGGGGGGCAACGAAGGGAACGAGGCACGCGCCGGCGTCCGACAGCACACCGGCGCGGGGCCGACGTTTGGGTGCAATAGGGGCAACCTCCACAGTGGGCAGACAATTGATCAAGGAAGCACTGGCGGGGGCAAGGGGAACCGTCGGATTCAGGACGCGGGCCGCGCTTGACGAGGCGCCCGAGACGCACGCGAAGACCCGCCTTGCGGTAGCGCGTGCGAAGGAAGGGGACCTCGAGGCGCTGGGGTACCTGTACATCACCTACTCCCAGAACATCTACGGCTATGTCCGCTCGATCGTGCGCGACGACCACGAAGCCGAGGACGTCACCCAGCACGTCTTCGCGAAGCTGATGACGACGATCGTCAAGTACGACGACCGCGGCGTGCCGTTCTTCGCCTGGCTGATCCGGCTCGCCCGGAACGTGGCGATCGATCATCTTCGTGCCAATCGCGTCACGCCGACCGAGACCGTTCTCGACCCGGCCTCGACATCGCCGGTCGATCTCGACCGGGGCGAGACCGTGCGGACGGCGCTTTCGGCGCTGCCCGACGAGCAGCGCGAGGTCGTGGTGTTGCGCCACCTCGTCGGCCTGACGCCCGCGGAGATCGCGGACAGAATGGGACGCACGGAGAGCTCGATCCACGGGCTCCACCACCGCGGCCGGCGAACCCTCCAGCGAGAGTTGATGCTGCTCGACTCCACGCCTTCGACGCGGCCGCAGGTGCGCCAGCCAATCGCTGCTTGACCGGAATCGTCGCCGTGTCGAGATGAAAGAACTCGTAAGCGGCAGGCGTTACAAGTAGTAATGGAACGCAACCCTTATCGTGAGGCGTGGGCCAGTCGTACGGATCATCCGATAACCGTCGCGCTGGTCAACAACATGCCGGATTCGGCGTTCGTCGATACTGAGAACCAGTTTCGAGGGGCGGCCCTGGGCGCCGATGGCGGCGGGATCGAGTTCGAGCTCTACACGATCAAGGAACTTTCGCGCTCGGAGAAGGTCGCGGCTCTGATCCAGGAGCGCTACCGGGGGCTCGACGAGTTGTGGGCGCATCCGCCCGATGCCTTGATCGTCACTGGAACCGAGCCGACGCAGGTTCAAATGCGGTTTGAGCCGTACTGGCCCTACCTGGCGCGGCTCCTGGAGTGGGCAGCCGACCACGTCCCGACCACGCTGCTTTCGTGCTTGGCCTCGCACGCGAGCATCCTCCTGTTTGACGGCATCGATCGAGTCCCGCGGCCGGTCAAGTGCAGCGGCGTGTTCGAGGGCACCGTCGAGGACCCGTTGGATCCGCTGACGACCGGACTGCCCGATCTGGTTCGCATCCCTCACTCACGACTTAATGAGGTGCCTGAGGCGGCGCTCGTCGACGCCGGCTACCGCATCGTCGTGGGAACCGGCTCCTCGGGCGCCGGCTGGTCACTGGCATCACGAGAGCACAGAGACGGGCTGTTCGTCCTCTGTCAGGGCCATCCGGAGTACGGCACGCTGAGTCTCCTGCGCGAGTATCGGCGCGACGTGCGCCGCTGCCTGTTTGGCCGGGGCGCTGTCCCGTATCCTCGTCTGCCTGATGGCTATCTTGGACAGGAGGCGGTGGACAAATTGACGCAGTTCGAGCGCCGTGCCCACGCGGCGGACGTGGATCCACGTGAGCTATGGCCAACCTTCCCATTCGACGAGGTGGCCGCGACTGTCGAGAACACGTGGGCATCGGCGTCGGCCACGCTGTACGTAAACTGGCTCCAGTTGGCGCGGACCGCGCCACCCGATCGCGCGCATGACGTGGTACTGCGGCGAGCCGCGGCGTGAGCGGCTCCGTTCCGCCGCCTGACCCACCGATGCACGACGAGACACTCGCCATTCACGGCGGCTACACGCCGGACTCCACTCGCGCCGTCGCCGTTCCGATCTACCAGACGGTCGCGCACGACTTCATCGACGCGGATCACGCCGGGGCGATCATGGACCTCGAGACCCCGGGCTTTCATTACAACCGCATCAACAACCCGACCGTCGACGTGCTCGAGAAGCGGGTCGCCGCGCTGGA
>Ga0116224_10002537_pt1 | contig 10632 bp, 15 predicted proteins | sample Sb_taG_9_FD_89699 | JGI IMG/M metagenome (GOLD analysis project Ga0116224, IMG submission 89699) | Peat soil microbial communities from Weissenstadt, Germany - Sb_50d_b_LC metaG | ecosystem: Environmental > Terrestrial > Soil > Wetlands > Peat | place: Germany: Weissenstadt | collected 2010-09-21
AATGACCGCGATTTGAAAACCGAAGGGAAAGCCGAGAAGAAAGCGGGTAAGGTTCAACAGCGGATTGGCGATGCGAAAGAAAACGTCACCAAGTTGAAAGGACAGCTGGCAGAGTTGAAGAAGACTGGATAGGCCATTCAGAAAATGAGCGAGCACGGTCGAAAAGCCACACTGTAAGATCTCAGACTATTTCGGGGGGCTGTCGTTCTCAGCTTGAAGTGTTTTCTCGGGGTCTGCCCGGTCGCCAGGGGAGGCAACTTTCCGGACAGCCTTCCGTAGTGTCTTGCTTGCTCGCCCCGAACCTTTGGTCCACTTTATACCTGCCGAAGGTTTACCTTGCGCAGTCCCATAGCCAGTCTCATCGCGACCCTCTGGTCCAACTCCGAGTTTGCCGGCCGTCTGGGTGTCCAGTTGCCCTGTGACTGGCAGATTCTCAGCTTTTTGAAATCCACGAATGCTCGCACGTGTGCGCAAACCGAACACGCCATCGACGTCACCGCGGTAGTGCCCTTTGTCCCTTAGAGTTTGCTGCATCTTCCTGACATCGTTCCCACGCCCGACCGCAACCACTTGGCTGGTGAGACTCGCTCCCGCAGCTAGCGGGGGTCGACGTGGTCCCGAGGTCGATGTCGTCAGCAATACGAAGACGATCCCGGCCCATGCGGTTTTGCTGGCCAAGAGCATTGCTTCTCCTCGATTTGCACACCGGAAATAGATTCGCTCACTTGCTCTGGCATTACTGTGCACAACGGCTCATGTCGTGAGTTCTCGGGCACAATTTCCTGCAATCCATGGTTTGCGGTGATTTGGAGCGATCCAAGAAACGCAGGGCGGGGTAGTGATTTTCAGTTATTTACCCTGTTCCAGAGAATAGTAAAATATAAAAGGAGTTGTCTAAGCAGGCTGGTGCCTGGAGGAGGTGCCCATGTCTCCTGCTCTCCAACCCAACGGTTCACGCAGAGGCCCAACTGCCCGCAAAACCTCAATCGACCCGGCTCTCCAAACAGCGCGTAATACCATTGGTCCAAGTCTATTGGCTAAGAGGAAGCGTGATTTCGATCCCCATACATTCCTCGCGAGCATCGGCGAGGGCCGGAAATCTTTGCTTATCCAGAGGAAACAAGGAATCTTTGCCCAGGGGGATACGGCTGATGCGGTGCTTTATATCCAGACGGGCAAAGTGAAACTCACCGTGGTCTCCAAGACTGGCAGGGAAGCGACGATCGGCATATTGGGTGACGGAGACTTTTTCGGCGAGGGTTCGCTTGCGGGCCAAGCGCTCCGCATGGGCTCCGCAACGGCCATGACAGATTGCGCTATTTTGAGGATCGACAAGCAAGCCATGATGGATGCTCTGCACCGGGAACACGAATTGTCCGACCTGTTCGTGGCTTATTTGTTATCGCGGAACATTCGTTACGAAGAAGATCTGGTTGATCAGCTTTTCAACTCCAGCGAAAAAAGGCTGGCCCGGATTCTTTTACTGCTCGCTCATTTTGGCAAGGAAGGCACCCCCGAGACTGTCGTTCCCAAGATCAGTCAGGAGACGCTGGCGGAAATGATCGGCACGACCCGCTCGCGGGTGAGCTTCTTTATGAACCGGTTCAGGAAATTGGGATTTATTCACTACAACGGCGGGCTACAAGTCCACAGCTCTCTGCTCAATGTAGTTCTGCACGACTAGCTGTTCTTTCCAGCTCTATTCCCCAAAAAGCCCGGATAGCAACCGGCTCGGCGAGATTGGACGTGCGTTCCAGCAAGTCAGCTGCGGAGGCAGGTAAGAGAGTGATCGGCAGACGGTGCTGCAAAAGAGCATAGATTGAGCAATTCTGAACAGTTCCGGGAGCCCGGAGTCTTGAAATGCGCTCCACGTAGAGGCGTATCCGGCACTCCGAAGCGCAGTCGTTCTTTGCATCGACGATGACGAGGACATGTTGGAATGACGCGTGACGGCAGAGGATCCCGTTTACGACAATCCTGCTGTTCTCGGCCTGCTCCTGGTTGTGCTCGATATCGCATCTCTGGTCATTTCGCGTCGGGCAAAAAAATGCCGGACTCACGTGAGTCCGGACCGAAACGTGCGAAATATGGTGTTGTTATGCGGTCGTGAGGGTCTGAATGGTCGGTCCTGCGCCGCTAACCCATGACCGCCGTTTGAAACCTTTCTGACTTCAGATAAGCTACTTGTTAACGGGTCGAATAACTGTTCAGTTTTATACACTTTCCAAAACTGACCTGAGACACACTGTCATTGTTCGTGACGAGAGGCGGTGCTGTATGACTCCGACCGAACCCCGCTTTGTCCACAAAGTCCTGCTCGTGGATGATGACGATGCCGTTCGCGACATGATGACTGTAACCCTTGAACACAAAGGGTTTAAGGTTGTCTCTGCTGCCAACGTGACAGAAGCTCTGAGGCATATCACTACAGAGAGTTTCGACGTGCTCCTGACGGACCTGCACATGCCGAATCCCGGTGATGGCTTCACCGTGGTTACAGCAATGCGCCACTCCCAACCGGATGCACTTACGCTGCTAGTCAGCGGCTACCCCGACGTGCAGAGCGCCATGGCCGCTATCCTTCTGGAAGCGGACGATATTATCGTGAAACCTTTCGAGGTCGGGAAGCTCGCCGAACTTATCCGCGAAAAGATGCTTACCCGCCGATCTGCTCCGCGGTTGGAAAAGGAGAGAGTAGGCACGATACTGCAGCGCTGTATTACCAGTGTTGTCGAAGACTGGTTGGCGCGCGCAAAACAGAGCAAAGAACTCAACCATGTCCAGCTCAGCGACGACGAGCGAACCGGACATCTTCCTAAGCTGGTCGAAGACTTGATTGTTCGCCTGAGCAAGCCCAGTGCTACTACCAAGGACAGCGATGCTGTCTTTTCCGCAGCCGCCATGGCCCATGGCAAGCTGCGATATGAACAAGGCTGCACTCCCCGCGATGTTGGTGCACGAATCACGAATACTGCAGATGACTCTGTTTGGTACATTGCAGAGCAATCTGAGCTTTCTGGATTTCAGCCTGCTCTTGCCCGATGTCATGACAATTGCAGACGAAGTGGACGCACAGTTGACGCAGTCGATGGATAGCTACATGGACGCTATGCGAACGCCCGCGGCAGCGTAGTTGTTGTAACGTTGCATATGGAGGCGCTGCTGTCGTCACCGTCGGCCAAACTGCGAGTGCGGAGTACTTCGGCCCTAGCCCCCGGAACTTCTTTGCGATGCGCTAGCGATTGTCCGCTACAACGATCTGTTGGTTGAGTATGCCTGTTGCTTCAGCAAGTGTCACGTCATCCGGCACTCGATGGAAGTCGCTGTGGTTTTCGGTTTCTTGCTCGCTGATTGTCTTGAACAGGAGGGCTTTCCCTTTCATGTCCACATTCAGGGCGGTCATTTCCCAGTGACCTGGTGCAACTTCTGTCTGCCTAACCTCAAACCTGCCTCCCTCGTCCAAGTGTCCTAACAGTCCGCCGCCGAATTTAACATCCTCCATCAGACGGCCGTTGAGCGCTGCCAACCTTTGTTGTTTGGTATTGACCGTCATCTTACCTTCCATGCTGTGGAAGACTCTGGCTTCAAGGGATGGCGGCTGGAAATTCGGGTTGGGTCTGAAGACGAGGGTTACGAGGTCCCCTTGACGACCGACATAGCTGAACAGAAACACGTCCGGCAGAATCCGGAACAAGCGCGCGCCTTGCTCTGCTTTCTTGTTGCTCGCCTGCTGTGATTTTCGTTGCTCATCTGGATGGTTGACGAGCCTCTGCATGCGCTGGTTCTCTTTCTGCTGCTGTTTGGGGTCAAGTGGGCGGCAGTTAATGGAGAGAAGGCGACTGAGAGAACCATTGTTCGTCTCGATGATCTCTAGGGTCTGTTTCCTCCCGGACTCCTCCTTGTCGAGACGGTACATCCAGTAACTGTGCTCCTCATCTTGGACTTTCAATTCGTTAGTGACCACATTCCGTGCCAGGTCGACAGCCGACATTTCGAGCCTCACGGATTCGGATTGGGAGAGTGCGTTCGACCCGAGCAGAATGATCGTCACTATGCCGGCTGCGAGGCCATATATTAGTCTCACAGCCGATCCCAGTCTGTAACGTGTTGTCATCCACTTCTTCATGTGGCCATCGTTTCTGTGAGACAAAGAGTACGAACGGCTCACTGATCCGCGTCGCAATCGCAGCCGCTTGGTTCCTCGCAATTTCCATCATGGAACGAAGTGAACCGAAAAACTGGTCAAAATCGCGCAGCTTCATCGAATGCCACACAGTTTGACAACGGTTGCGCAGAAGCCTAGCATTAAAGATGAGCAAGCTACCTCTTCTTACTCTTTCAGGTCCTCTGAACTAAGTCAGCCCATCTGAAGTTTTTCCTCTTAGCTTCCCTCTGAAGGAGGAACTGCGTTATGACACAATTGACCCGTTGGGATCCGCTTCGTGACTTGGCCACCATGCAAAACCGTATCAACCGCTTTGTCCGTGAGTCGTACAGCCCCGAAGGCCCAGAAGAGGCTTTGACGACCACCAGCTTTGCACCGCCGGTGGACATCTACGAAGACGAGCACACCATTGCTGTAAAGATGGAAGTCCCGGGCATCGACGAAAAAGACATTGATGTCCGCATCGAGGGCAACACCCTCACCGTTCATGGCGAGCGCAAAATCGAGAAGGAAGAAAAAGAGGAGAACTTCCGTCGCGTCGAGCGGCAGTACGGAAGCTTTACCCGCTCGTTCACGCTCCCCAGTTCGGTAGATCCGGGGCAAGTGAGCGCCAACTATGACAAGGGCGTGCTGAAGATTAGCCTTGCCAAGAAGGCGGAAGCCAAGCCCAAGCAAATCAAGGTGAATGTGGGCAGCGAGAAGGCCCTCGAAGCCAAGGTTCACGGCAAGGCCGCCTAGCGCCAGTAGAGTAGTGAGAGAAATGGGAGGTGGAATATATCGCCTCCCATTTGTTTATCACTTTAAAATCGGCAGGGAAAAATCATGAAAATATCAAGTTTGTGGTGAAAGTGAACCGAGGCGGCACTCGCGCCCCGGCTGGCAGGGCCAGCAGCAAGACCATTGTTCGCTGCGATTTCATTTCGAGATTCTCCTTAAGAGTTCCAACAGCGGGGTCTGTTCTTATACGGTCAGAGGGCACATTCCATGGTCGCACTGGCACGCTATCTCGACTTCGCTGGATCCCGCTTCCTTACAGGCTTGACCGCAGTATTTGTCGCCAGGCTTCGCTAAACATTTGCAGGGAAGGTGAGCACACTTAGTCTGCTCAGTTGTTGTCATCGTGGTTCTCCTTTTCAGCAACCGATCGTTAAATGATTGTGGTGCTCAATGGTGTCGTTACCGCGCTTGTGGCAAAACGGGGCGCCCAGTACTTCTCTATTCGCCGACCGCCTTTTCAGCGCGGCCGATCCATTCTTGAACTTTGCCGGCTTTCTTTTCTGCGTTCCCTGAGACTTCCAGATCGGGGTCGTTCGTCGCCTTTCCGACTTTCTCTTTGATCTTCCCCTTCAGTTCGTGAAGCTTGCCTTCCGTGCGGTCTTGCGTACTTGGTTTCATCATTGTTTTTCTCTTTCCTTTCGGTCACTACGCGACCTCTTTTCTCTGCACAGCTACTGGCACCTGCACGAGTTCTTCAAATAGAGAGCGGTAGTGAATCATCGCTGTTCTGAGATCTTCGGTGGTTGCTGCGTCTTTGCCAACGCGTAGCGCAATCTGATGGGCCGACCGGTAGTTTTCCACCAGCCGAGGATGGTCGACAGAAATGTCGGCGGCACGCTGATCGAACTCGGAAACGGGATAGCCGCGAGCTTTCATCACAGAGGAGACCAGGTCATCGGCTTCCGCGACTGCCCCTTTCGGGGAGTCGACAAAGCGAGACTGAACGGACTCCCAACGTTTCAAAAAACGTTCGTGTTCCATCGAATCAAGATCGCGAATGTTGAGCTTTTCAACTCTTTTCTCGCGATCCGCTAATTTCGCTTCTGCTTTTCGTTCTGACCCATGCGTCTGCACGGCCCGCTCATACTCGGGCCCAAACTTTTGCCGCAGGTCTGCAGTGGTACTCCTGCGTTTTCGCACGTACAACCAGGCAGCTACTGCGATGATCACAATCACCACGGCGGCGAGCACAATCAGCTTCGGATCCAGCAGATTCAGATTCATTGAAACCTCCACAACCAGGTTGGTACACAAGATTCTCGTTCTTGTCAGAATGCTTGTGAATGCCAGTATCAGACTCTTGGGCTTGGGAAAGCTGATCAGAATTGATCGTCTTTTGAATCAGCCTCTATGGCACCTAAGACGAGAGTGGGAGGAGCGCAGAGAGGCTGGCGAGGCAAGATCCCCTGGTCTCAGAGGTGCTCCATCACGACTTCAGAAAGCTTTGTAACTCGGCAACTCTAGCTGTACTAGCAGTAGCGGCAAACATCAACGAGGTGTCATCGGGCCCCAAATTCATATCAAACCATTCCCCAACGGGAACCATGTCAATGCTTTTTCCATGTCGCGAATTACATGGACGCCGCGTTTTTGAAGTGAAGTAACCGCACGGGAGATCACTGAGCGGGACTGCTGGCGACAGTCGGCACCGGCGCCGCGGCCTTCAACTGGTCGAGCTCAGTCAGCACGGCTTGCCAGCGAGGCTGGTCCTTCTTCGTTTCGATCGGTACGGAGAGGTCGGAATAAAACTGCAGGATGTTATCGCGCAGCTCCGGCGACGTCCCCTCGAACTTTCGCTTTGACAGCTGAGCCAGCAAATCTGCGTAGGTGTCGTCCGTCAGCGAGTACTCCGCTGCTTTGGTTACGTTGCCGCTATCCAAATCACAATTGGGAAGAACCAGTTTGTCGCTGCGCACTTCTTCGAGAAAGGCCCGGTATTGATCGACGGTCGTGTTGATGCTCTTGAAATACAGGTCCTCAGTTTGGGGAGTGGGGTTATTAAACGCTAGCCCTTTGAAGGGACCGATTTTCGGCATGTATCGCAAGAGCGTTGACAAAATCCGGGTACCTGCGCCCGGCTTCACGTAATCCTTCCCCCACTCCCGTTCGTAGTCAGAGCGCGAAAGACGGTATAGGAACTTCCGTTTCGAGAAATCCGGGGTCTCGCGCATCAGATCCTTTTTGTGGGTTTGCAGCGCGACCTGAGTCATCTCCGGGATCATGCGGCTGACTGCAAAACGATACGAACCCACCGCCAGATTCTCGTGAGTAAGCACGTCCTTCAACTCAACTCCGTACACCACGGGAAAGACTCGCTCCAGCAGTGGCTTGGACACTTGGAATCCGATGAAGTCGTGGTACTGCTGCGACGCGTAACGATTCTTCGCGACCTGCACTGTGTCGAACCCAAACTCAGTTTTCAGATGCGCTGTCTTGTCCTGGGCATATCGAACGGACTTGCCAAACTTCGCTCGCAGCTTCGGATATTCGATTGCGACGGATTGGTTAACGGCGGGGTGGCCGGCGATATCTGCCGCATAGTGCGACAGCGCGCCCAGCGCAAAGGCGTACTCGTTGACATCCTGGCTTTCGAGCAGCAGCTCTCGAACAAAGTCCCCGCTGCGAACGTAGTGCACCAGGTTGCTGAATTCTTTACTGCCGAATGGGTAGTAGCCCAGATCCTGGATGACAGCGCCTCCGTAGGCGTAGGCGTGCGCTTCTTTAACTTGGTCTTCCGACAGTCCCGGATATCGCTTGAGCAACAGGGGACGGATTTCGTCTGTCCAGAGCAAGTCGACGATTTCCTCGTGCGTCAAAACCGAGTACGCGGACGAACCGCCGCCGCACATGAGCACGACGAGCACAAGGGTCACTACATGGACAGAAAGCAGGCGCCAACTTCTAGCGCTAGCGCCTGACGAGATTGTCGGCCAAGGCATGGTTTAAATCCGGCCGAGTACCAGGAGAATAACAACAACGCAAAGGACCAGCCCTAAGCCTCCGGTAGGAGCATAACCCCACTCTCGGCTATGCGACCAGCGTGGCAGCACACCAATCAGGGCTAAGAGCAAGATCACGATCAATATAGTTCCAAGCATATTGTGCTCCTTTTCGCTGCTTTGCTTATAGGCGCTTCTCCAGTTTTCTGATGGTCAAAACTGCTCAGTGCAGAAAAGCTGATCGAAAGGGCGATCAGATGGCTCGGGAAAGGCTGCGGGCGAGACAACGCGTGAGTCAGGTCTCCACGACCTTCGGGTGATTGCGCGCAGGCAGAAACATAGTGGCGCAGGCCAAGCAATTGGACCCGCGCCGATTTGAGAGTTTCTCGACTTTCTTACACCTCGAACCGACTGAGTTGCGCTGGAGTCAACGCCTGCTTGTCATCACTGGCGCTGTTGCCCTCGGTTACGTCGGCTTCACTTTGCTTGACGCAAGACTCTTTCAAGCTTCGGCGAAACGATCCCTGGAGACCCAGATCCAACGGGAGGAGGAACGCCACGAACCACAGGCCAAATCTGCGGTCAAAACAGGCGACGTTCTGGGCCGAATAGATATACCGAGGTTGGGAATTTCCGTCGCCGTTCTGCAAGGGACCAGTTCGCGAATGTTGCGGCTGGGTGCGGGACACATCGAAGGTACTGCGCTTCCAGGGGAAACCGGGAACATCGGCATCGCTGGGCACCGCGACACTTTTTTCCGCGAACTGAAAGACATCCAACTGAACGATGAAATTCAGATTCAGACGGCAACTGGGCTGTTTCGGTACCAGGTAGATTGGATGAAAGTCGTCCAGCCTACTGACACCACCGTCCTTGAGCCGTCAAGCAAAGAATCGACTGTCACCCTAGTGACTTGCTATCCCTTTTATTTCGTCGGCGCGGCACCGAGGCGGTTTGTGGTGCGGGCGAACCAGTATTAACCGTCAGCTGCGCTCCCAAGTTGATTAAAGGGCTGCCCATCAAAAGGAGACGGCTTGCTGCCTACACCTTCTTGAGCGACGGTTGGTGGAGTCTTATACGACCGTCGTCATCCCATTTGACGACCGCGTCATCTTCGTTGGCTCGCTCAACGGTACCGAATTCCCCAGTCGGCTTTCCGAAATTGCCCAGACCCTCGACGCGATCTCCGGGATTCAGTTCCTGGTCGGTGACGGACGGGTCGGTGAGTGCTGGCTTCTTAGCACGGTCTGAGTCAGGCGTAGCGCCAGGGTATGACAGGGGCGGTTGCGGAGCTTTACGCAGTTTGGGTTTCGCATGATTGGTGATATGGGTCATATTCCATTGTTTCCTTTCAGGAGGCCAGCGCACCGTTCGCCGGACTGTTCATTTCCTCGATAGATACAGCATAGGCTTGGAAAGAATGCTTCGGCTGGTCCAAATTGCACAGTCCTGACAATTAATTTGGCTAACTGCGGTAGCTCAGGTTGTTGTTGAATTGATGCAAACAGCACAGCGGGAGGTCCAGAACGCTGGCCGCGGGTATCCGTCGGCAGCCCGAAACGCTGCGCCCGCTTACCACGACGTCGCTGGGCTGAAGCTTCGACAGATCCAATCCGGCGATCACCTCGCCGTGCACCACCAGCAGCAGACGATCGCCCGCGAGAAATTTCGGCAGGATGGGATTCTCGCGCTCGCCGCTGATAATTTTGTCCATGGTGTAGCTGATTGTCTCGAGGCGTTGGAGCGCCCGGATCTGGCGGATGACGGTGGGTTGGTCCACGCTGATGTGAACTTGTCCGCCGCGCAGCATGCGGCCGAATTCGAAGAGGCCGAATCCAGTGAACGCCCATAGCGCGGCGCCGATTACGAGCATCGCCAACAGTACGCCCGTGAGGATGCCAGCAAGCCAGCGAAACGGACGGGCCGTGGTGGGTTGCGGGGACTGCAGATCACCGGGAGTCATTGATCGGAATCTTACTCCTGATTTTGTGAGGAATTAAAATCTGCGGCGCTACACGCGCCTGAGCAACGGTTTCTCACGCAAGCTGGAGAACCATGCCGCCGCTGTCGCGCTCAATTACTTCGCGTACAATTTCATCAAGATCCATCGCACCCAGCGCGTGTCTCTGGCGATGGCCGCTGGCGTTACAGATCGGCTCTGGAGCGTGGAAGACCTTGTGGCCCTCTGGGAATCCTACGAGCAGCGGAGGGCGGAAAGAGCGGCGTGAGCCATGAGTTTTCCAATCATTGTATTCGCTGCGACCGTCGCCTATTTTTTTATTGAGGCCACGAGGATTGCCAGTCTCCAGCTTCGTTTCTCAGGGCCACGGCAGCCTGAACGACGGCAGTCTGAACGCCGTCGTCGCGAGTTGTTCGATTGGAAGGATGCAGTATTACGAGCTGCTGTCTCGTTAGTTACTATGTCTGCCGCCATATTCATTGTGTTGTCGCCAACCTACAGCCCACAGGACAAGCATTGGGCGTATGGAACACTGGGTACGATTCTCGGTTATTGGCTGAAACCTTCAAAGTAGCCCACTACCCAGCTACGCGTTCGTTTTCGGATACGCAGCGATTTCTCTTTCAACCGGCCGCATCGCGCCTTTTACCACACGAAGCCGGTGTAGTCGAAGCCTTCGGCCGGGTAGCGTGGCTCTCTGGATCAGCGCGAGGTTTTCGGTACTGAAAATCTGCTATCAGTGGTATCAGTGGAAGACAGTTTTGGGGGCGGTGAGAAACCGACAACTTGTC
>Ga0116224_10002543_pt1 | contig 10613 bp, 10 predicted proteins | sample Sb_taG_9_FD_89699 | JGI IMG/M metagenome (GOLD analysis project Ga0116224, IMG submission 89699) | Peat soil microbial communities from Weissenstadt, Germany - Sb_50d_b_LC metaG | ecosystem: Environmental > Terrestrial > Soil > Wetlands > Peat | place: Germany: Weissenstadt | collected 2010-09-21
CGAGAGGACCGTGAACCCCGCGGGATGCGGGGCGGCGGACTGGCGCAGCACGCGGGGATCGATCGGCAGCCGCTGACGCAGGACGTCCGCGACCGTCCCTCCGATCTCGAGGTCTCCGGCGACGGCGAGCGTGCCAAACGGCGGGGCGTCGGCATCGACGACCAACGCCCCGCCCTGCGAGGCGAGGGCCGCGCCGAGGTTGAGGGCCAGCGCCGTGCATCCGGCACCGCCCTTCCCCGACGTGACGGCCACCGACATTCCGCGCAGTCGATCGGGGACCGCCGCGGCCTCGGCGAGCGCCTCTCGTACCGACGCCGCGCACGCGGGCGCGTCGATCGGCACCCGCAGGACGTCGCACACGCCCGCCCGGACGAGCTCGCGCACCGCGTCGAACGGCAGGTCGCCGGCGAGCACGAACAGCTTCGTGTGAGGATAGGCCGCGGCCGCCTGCGCTAGCGCGGCGCGGGCGCGCCGATCCTCCGGCAGATCCACGAGCACGCACGCGGCCGCGCTCAGCGCGAGCAGCTCCACCGCGTGAGGGAACGACTCCGCGTGCTCGACGCGGCCGAACTCGCCGAGCGCGCGCGCGAGCGCGTCCCGCCCGGCGGCATCGCGATGATACAGGACGATCGACGGCCCCGTCACGCCGCCCTCCGGTCAGAAGCCATCGCCGCCGTCACCGCCGCCCGACCCGTCCCCACCGCCGTCCGAGCCGTTCCCGGAGCCGTCGCCGGCGGAGTCACCCGACGACGAATCCCCGGACGCGTCGCCCGCCGACATGTCCGAGGATCCATCGGTCGCATCGGAAGACACGTCGGCCGATCCGTCGGACGCGGCCGTCGTGTCCGTCTCCGGCGAGGACTGCATCGCGCCGAAGCCCATCGCGGCCGTCAGATCCCCGGCAAACGGGCCGGGGTTGGTGGGCGTCGCGCCCATGCTTTCGAGCGCAGCCGCCGCCGAGGCAGGATCGCCTGCCGCGATCGAATCGCAGTTGCAGGGTCCGACGGACTCGACCATCTCCCCGCTGGCGGGGTCGGGCGCGTCGCCCGTCGAGTCCGGCGACGCGCCGAGATCGGCGGGCCCGTTGTCGCCGCCCGCGGTCCCGCCGGACGTACCCGAGGCGATGACCGGCGCGGTCCACCAGGGCGCATCGGCCCGCGCGACAACGGTCCAAAGCGGAATTCCGAAGACACCCAAGAAAAACGTCGGGACGCGCGCGTCGGCGGAGAGCGCCAGCCCCGCCCCGGACGGCGTCGCGGTGACGGTGGACGCGGCAAGACCGACCGACGCCAGTTCATCGTGCGCGACGACCAGCGCCTCGGAGACGGCGGCCTGCAGCACCGCGGGCGCGGAGGCGCCGGACCCGTCGGCGACCGCCGTGCTCCAGCGCTCGGCCGACAGCGCCCCGTCGTCGACCGCGTGCTGCAGCATCGAGCGAACGGTGTACGCGTTGCCCACGTCCACCGCGGCGCCGGCGAACCCGAGCACCACGGGCAGCAGCAGCGCCGTGAGGAGGACGACTCCCCCGCGCTCTCCCACAGGCCGCCGGTGCATCCACACCCGATCACGCCGCCATGCGCTCATCGCGTGCCTCCCAAAGGCGCGTCAACCCGGCGCGGGGCGGCCGCCCCGCTCGGCCCGGGCACGATCGCGCCGAATCGATGGTCGCCTTCGATCACATCGACGGTCCAGGCGGCGGGCGGCGCTGCCGGCGCGCGCACGCCCGAGATCTGCAGCGCACGCGGCGGCGGTGACACCGCGGCCGCGGGGACCGCGCCCGGCTGGGGACCCGCAGACGCGCGAGGCACCACCGGCGGCGCCTCGGGCATCAGACGCAGGTAGGAACCCAGTGCCACCGGCCCACCGTCCCGCGCCGATGGCGGTTCCGCGCCGAGCGGGTGCGCGGTGATGAAGATGCGCCCAAACGCCTCGGCCAGCACGATCTCCCGTTCGCGATCGCTTGGGATCGCGATCTCGATCTGCGCGGGCGCGCCACCACCCGAGCCCGTCGGGGCCGAAAGGACGACCCGCGACGGGGCGGACGCGGCGGTGACCCGCAGCACCACGCCCGTGGCCAGCAGCGTCGCGACGCCCTGTCCGCGGGCCGGCTCGAACGCTCCGATCAGATCGACGCGGCTGCGGGGCGCGAGCTCACCGGCAAACGTCGCCGCGGAGGGGACCACGAGGCTGACCGCGCGCATCCCGGACGGCACACGGGCGGCGATCCCGTAGTATCGAACCGCGGGGACGAGATCCTCCGGGGCGACCGGCTCGCCGGGTTCGAACGAGCGCAGCGCCACCTGTCCCACCGCGTCGGCGAGCCGCGGCGGCGGAACGGCGCGCGTGCCGGCGCCCGACCTCCACACCACCTGCAGGTCGGCCGGCGCCAGCACGCGTCCGGAGCGCACGGGCCGCCGCGCGATCAGCACGGGGGTGGCCGCGGAGCGCGCGGCGTTGCCGCGGCGGGCGTGGGAAATCGCCGACCAGCACGCGAGCGCGAGGAGCGCGATCGCGGCCCACCGCAGCCAGCGCCGGCGGCGCGCGAGAATGCGGACCGCCAGCGGCCCAAGACGAATCACCCGGTCGTCACTGTTGGGAGCCATCGGCGCCTCCCTGCGTGGTTGACGTTGACGGCGACCCGGCCGACGGCTGCCACCACGGCGGCGGCACCTCCTCGACGGCGTCGGCCGTCTGTGCGTGCAGCGTGCGCCCGTCGAGCAGCGGCGCAAACCACGGCGTGAGCGCCGTGATCGAATACCCGAGCGACACCACGACGGTGCGCATGCGCCCCACGCACGCCGGTTCGAGATAGCCGAGCGTGACCGTGAGCGCCGCCGCATTGAGGGACGGGGCGGCCGCCTCCGCCGCGGCCTGCGCGACGGTCGCGTCGGACCCGGGAGGCGCGCCCGCGCAGAGGCCGGCGCCGGTCTCCTGGATCGACACCGCGCGCGCAGCCGACTGGGCCGCGGACGCGAGCGAGGCGGCCTCGTAGAGCGCCCACCCGCCGTCGATGATCGCGCTCACGATGCCGAGCAGGATCGGCAGCGCGACGGCGAGCTCGATCAACCCCTGACCGGACTCGCCCCGGCGTGGACCGCGTGAACGGCCGCGAGTGCTCACGGGCGTGCGTCAGTACTGCGCCAGTGTGTTGGAGATGGTGGTGAACAGATCGCCGAGATTCTTGGAGAGCACCGTGAGGACGGCGACCGCGCCGAGGATGACGATGCCGCCGATGAGCGCGTATTCGATCATCCCCTGCCCGGCCTCATCGTTCCAGAGCGACGTGCGCTCCCGCCCGCCTTGCCCGGCCCGACCCTGCGTGTGCGCGCCCATTCGACGCCTCCTTCGATCTCGTAGTGTGATGCGGGCAAGCATGTTCAAGGGTGCGCGGCCGGCGCGTCGGTCGCGGCGACGGCCACCGGCGTGACAAAGATCACCAACTCGGTCTCCTGATGCTGGAACTGGGTGGACCGGAAAAGCGGCCCGATGACGGGGAGATCCCCCAAGACCGGAATCTTCTGGATCAGCTCGGCGTCTTGGTGCTGAAGCAGCCCCCCGAGCACCAGCGTGTCGGACGGACGCATCGACACGACGGTCTCCACGCGCCGGACGCGCAGGGCCGGAATCGTGAACCCGTTGACCTTGATCGCGTTGTCGTAGTCGAGCGTGCTGACCTCGGGCGCGATCCGCATGAACAGCCGGCCGTCTTCCTGCGCGTCCGGGCGCGCGTTCAGAATGACCCCGAAGTCCTTGTACTCGACGGTCACGGCGCCGTTGTCACCGGCGACGGGAATCGGGATCTGCCCGCCGAGCAGCAGCGACGCCGAGGCCCCCGCCATCACCACGAGGTTCGGCTCGGCGAGCAGTTTCGCGCGCCCTTGCTGGGCCAGCGCCTGCAGCTGCGCGATCAGCAGGTCCAGCCCCGCCGTGCCCAGCCCGGGGGTCGTGATGATCTGGAGATTGTACACGCCGCCGTTCAGCGACGGCGGGAAACCCGGCGTCTGCTCGCCGCCGCCCCACGTTACCCCCAGGTTGCGGAGGGCGTTGCGATCGATCTCCACGACCTCCACCTGCAGTTGGAACTGCACCGGTCTGCGCACGGTCAGCAAATTGACGACCGTCGGCGCGAACGCGCGGGCGATTGCCTCGATCTTCTCACGATCGGCCTGCGTCTCGACCGATCCGCTCAAGACGATCCCGCCGGAGCCCTCCGGTCCGCGCGCCGGGACCGCTCCGGGCCCGGGCGCCTCCGCCGGAGATCGCGCGGCATCCCGCGATGGCGCCGCGATGGGCGAGGAGAGCGCCGGCGCGTTTGAGTCGAGCGCCGGGGGCGCGGGCGCGGCGGACGGCGCGGTGAGGGTCGCCCTCTCCGGGCCTCCGCCCGGCACCGCCGTCACCGTCACGGCCGCGGTCGGAACCGTCGTCGAGATGAGGCGCCGGAGCGCGTCCACGAGTCCCGAGGCCGGCGCGACCTCGACCGCGTACGTCCAGATCCGGCCGGTGCGGTCCCACACGTACATCGTGGTGCGGCCCTGCGACCGCGCGGTCACCAACAGCTGCTCGGCGCTCACGGGCACGACCCCGAGCACCTGCGGGTCGGCGACGGCCACCCGCACCAGGCCGGCGACGTCGAGGAGCCGTCCGGCGCCCTCCTCGAGCGTGAGCGCCAGCGCGACGTCCGGCGGCGCCGCGTTCCCGCCGGCCGGCGGCCCGGGCACAGACGCGGCGGGCGCGACCCGAACGGGCGGCGCGGGGACGTGCGCCGCCGCACGGGGTGCCAGGCGAACCACCAGGTTCGGCCCGTCGAAGGATGCCGCGGTCACCGTCATCGCGGCCCGCGTCGTGACGTCGATCAGGACGTGGCCGCCGAGCGCGCGCACGCCGACGCCGGTCACCAGCCCGACGTTTATCCGGTGCGACGCGGGTGTCGCGGCGACCCCATCAAGCGTGATGACGACCCGGTTCCCGCTCGCCGACGTCGCGTAGCGCACCGGAGCGGGCAGCACGACGTGCACGCGGATGCCGTCTCCGTCCGGCTCCACAATCACGCCGCCGAGCGCCGGGACCGACGCCGCGCGGGCCCGATCCGCTACCGGGGCGGCGCCGGCCACGACCGCCGCGGCCGCCACCGACGCGAGGACCGCCCGGAGCACCGAGTTCCGTGAGGGGTGAATAGACATCTGACTATGTATACTTATAGACATCACTCTTCGTTCCGTCAATCCCGAACGTGCGTCTGCGCCGTGCGCGGCGCGCTCGAAGGGAATGGGTCCGCGCATCACGAAAGGCATCGCCCGACGTCCTCGGAGGGAGGATCTGGTGCCGAGCACCTTCGAGGCCCAGCCCCAAACGATCGTCCTCGCGCTCGCGGTCGCCTGCGTGGTGTTGCTCGCGGCGGTCGTCGCGCTTGTGCTCCGCGACCGCCGCCGCAGATCGCCCGTCGTGTCGGCGGACGAAGCACTCCGCGCCGCGTTCGCGGAGATCAACCGCCGGCTTGAGGCGCTCGAGGGGGGCGTGGCCCAGATCACGGCGCATCTCCCAAAAACCGTTCAGGGCGTCGGCGTCGTCCGCTACAATCCGTTTCCCGACATGGGCGGCGCGATGAGCTTCAGCCTCGCGCTGCTGGACGGCCGCGCCAACGGCATCGTGGTGAGCGTGCTGAACAACCGCGACAGCGCGAGGGTCTACGGCAAACCGGTGGAAGCCGGCGAGTCGAGCTACACGCTCTCGGATGAAGAGCGGCAGGCACTGGCGCTGGCGCGCGGCCAGCGGCGGTAGCCGGCGGGCGTCCGGCCGGGGGGATCGATGCGGTTTCGAGATCGACGGGAAGCCGGCGCACGTCTCGCCGCGGAGCTCGCAGACCTCGGATTGAGCGATCCTCTCGTGGTGGCGATCCCGCGCGGCGGGGTGATCGTCGCCGAGGAGATCGCCCGGGCGCTCGGGTGGCCTCTCGATATCGTCCTGCCGCGGAAGCTGCGGGCGCCGGGACAGCCCGAGCTCGCGTTTGGCGCGGTCGCCGGCGACGGCTTCGTGTATCTGGACGCGCGCCTCGCACGTACGCTGCGCGTCAGCGACGCCTATCTCAAGGCCGAAATCGGCGCGCAGCTCGAAGAGATCCGGCGGCGGCGCGCGGCCTATCGCGGCGACCGCCCGCCCTTGCGCGTGCGGGGACGCACGGTCGTGCTCGTGGACGACGGTCTCGCGACGGGCGCGACGGCGATCGCCGCCGTGCGCATGCTGCGCCACGAGCTGCCGCGCGAGATCGTGGTCGCCGCGCCCGTCGGCTCCGCGGACGCGGTGCACCGGATCGCGCAGGAGGCCGACCGCGTCGTCTGCACGCGGCGTCCCGAAGGATTCGCGGCGGTGGGCGCGTTCTACGAAGACTTCAGACAGGTGACGGACGACGAGGTGGTGGCCTGCCTCGAGCGCGCCTGGGCGCAGAAAGTGAGTGAACGATGACCGACACGCTGAAGCGCACGCCGCTGTTCGAAGTGCACGTCGCCGCCGGGGCCAGAATGGTGCCGTTCAGCGGATGGGAGATGCCCGTCCAGTACGTCGGCATCATCGAGGAGCACCGCGCGGTGCGGACGCGCGCCGGGTTGTTCGACGTCTCGCACATGGGCGAGGTCGACGTCCAGGGGCCGGGCGCGATTCCGTTCGTGCAGAGCCTCGTGACGAACGACGTCTCGAAGCTCGCGATCGGCCAGGCCCTGTATACGCCGATGTGCACGCCGGACGCCGGGGTCATCGATGACCTGCTGGTCTACCGGATGAGCGACACCGACCTGATGCTCGTCGTCAACGCCGGGAACACGCCGGAGGATCTCGCCTGGATCCGCGGGCACGCCGCGCCAGGCGTCCGGATCACCGACCGGTCTGCGGAGATCGCGCTGCTCGCGTTCCAGGGGCCGCGCGCGCCGGCGATTCTCCAGACGCTGACCGCGGTGCCCCTCACCGAGATCACGTACTATTGGTTCCGGCCGAACAGCACGGTCGCCGGCCGATCCGTGATCTTGTCCCGCACCGGGTACACGGGCGAGGACGGATTCGAGCTCTACGCCCGCGCCGAAGACGCCGTGCATCTGTGGGCGGCGATCCTCGACGCCGGCTCCTCCGACGGCGTCATGCCGGCGGGACTCGGCGCGCGCGACACGCTGCGGCTCGAAGCCGGCTATCTCCTGCACGGCAACGACATGGACAAGACGACGAGCCCGCTTGAGGTCGGACTCAGCTGGACGGTCAAGCTGCAGAAGGGCGAGTTCATCGGCGCGGACGTGCTGCGGCGGCAGAAGGCCGAGGGGGTCCGGCGGCGGCTCGTCGGCTTCACGCTGGAGGGACGTGCGATCGCGCGGCACGGCTTCCCCATCCACGCGGGCGGGACGGCGGACGGGCGCGTGACGAGCGGGAGCTTCGGCCCCACCGTGGAGAAGAGTATTGGGCTGGGCCTGGTACCGGTTGAAGGTGCGGAGGCCGGACGGCCGCTCGCCGTGGAGATCCGGGGGCGTGCCGTGCCGGGTGCCGTGACGAAGCTGCCGTTCTACAGCCGGAGCAAGTAGGCCGCGGGATGAACCGGCGGCCCGCCGGCGCGTAGGCGAGCGGCACACAGGGAGGGAGACCGCGTGTATCCCAAAGAGCTGCGGTATTCGACGGAGCACGAGTGGGCTAAGACGGAGGGCAAGCGCGTGCGGATCGGCATCACCAAATTCGCCGCCGACCATCTGTCGGATGTCGTCTACATCGAGCTGCCCGCCGTGGGCACCGAGATCAAGTTCATGGAGACGTTCGGCGTCGTGGAGTCGGTCAAGGCCGTGAGTGACCTGTACGCGCCGGTCTCCGGCAAGGTCGTCGAGATCAACAAGGCCCTCGTCGAGAAGCCGGAGGTGCTCAACACGGATCCGTACGGCGAAGGCTGGATGATCCTCGTGGAACCCACGTCGCCGGGCGAGATGGACAAGCTGCTGGACGCGGCCGCCTACGCCGCGCACCTCGGGGAGGCACAGTCATGAAGTACATCCCCGCGACCCCGGCGGAGCGCGAGCGGATGCTCGCGGCGGTCGGGGTGGGGACGGTCGAGGACCTGTTCCAGGACATTCCCGCGGAGGTGCGGCTCAAGCGCCCGCTCGACCTTCCGGCGCCGGCATCCGATCCCGACCTGCTCGCGCACATGCGGCAGCTCGCCGCGCGCAACGTGGACTGCGACCGTCTGGCGTGCTTTCTCGGCGCGGGGGCGTACGATCATTTCGTGCCGAGTACGGTCCCGCACCTGGCGCTCCGCCCGGAGTTCCTGACCGCGTACACGCCGTACCAGGCGGAGATCATGCAGGGCGAGCTCCAAGCGATCTACGAGTACCAGAGCATGATGTGCGAGCTGACCGGCATGGACGTCGCGAACGCGTCGATGTACGACGGAGCGAGCGCCACCGGCGAAGCGGCGAGCATGGCCGCCGACCTCACGAAGCGCGCCGAGATCCTCATCAGCGCCGCGGTGCATCCCGAGTACCGGCAGGTGCTGCGGACCTACACCAGCCACCTTCCGATCACCGTGCGCGAGCTGCCCGCGGTGGACGGCGTCACCCCGGTCGAGGCCGCGCGCGCGGCGATCACCGACGCGACTGCGGCGCTGATCATCCAGTCGCCGAACTTCTTCGGATCGATCGAGGACGGGGACGCGCTCGCCGAGGCGGCGCACGCGCACGGCGCCCTGCTGGTCGTCGCGGTCGCCGAGCCGATCAGCCTCGGACTGCTGCGCCCCCCCGGCGACTACGGCGCGGATATCGTCACCGGCGAGGGCCAGCCGCTCGGGAACGCGCTGAACTTTGGGGGACCCTACCTCGGCATGATCGCGACCCGCGAGCAGTTCGTGCGCCGGATCCCCGGCCGCCTCGTGGGCCGGACCGTCGACACCGAGGGCCGCCCCGGGTACGTGCTGACACTGCAGACGCGCGAGCAGCATATCCGGAGGGCCAAGGCCACCAGCAACATCTGCACGAACGAGTCCCTGAACGCCCTCATCGCCGCGGTGTATCTCTCGACACTCGGGCGCCAGGGGATCCAGGACGTCGCCGAGCTGTGCGCGCGCAAGGCGCACTACGCGCGCGAGCGGATCGCGGCGCTCCCCGGCTACGCCCTCGCGTTCGACGCCCCGACGTTCAACGAATTCGTGGTGCGGTGCCCCGTGCCGCCGGCCGAGATCAACCGCAAGCTGCTCGCGCACGGGATCCTCGGCGGGCTCCCGCTCGGACGGTTCTACCCCGAGTACGAAAACGGGTGGCTCGTCTGCGTCACCGAGCAGCGCACGCGCGAGGAGATCGACCGGCTGGTCGACCACCTGGAGACGGTGCGATGAGCGCCCCCGAGACTCCCACGCGCAAGCCCTCCCTGTTCAAGCGGCCGGTGCCGGTGATCTTCGAGCGCGGCACGCCGGGGCGGATCGGCTACAGCCTGCCGGCAAGCGACGTCCCGGAGGCGCCGCTCGACGCGGTCGTCCCGGCCGCCCACCGCCGGGCGCATCCCGCGGCGCTCCCGGAGGTCAGCGAGCTGGACGTCGTGCGGCACTACACCGCCCTCAGTCAGCGCAACTTCTCGATCGACGAAGGGTTTTACCCGCTCGGCTCGTGCACGATGAAATACAATCCCAAGATCAACGAAGACGCGGCGCGGCAGGCAGGGTTCGCGCGCATCCACCCCTACGCCCCGGAGGAGCTGGTGCAGGGCGCGCTCGAGCTGCTGTGGGAGCTCGAGCACGCGATGGCCGAGATCACCGGGATGGACCGGGTGACGTTCCAGCCGGCCGCGGGCGCCCACGGGGAGCTGACCGCCCTCCTGATGATCGGCAAGTACTTCGAGGAGAAGGGCGAGCGGCGGGGCACCGTCATCGTGCCCGACTCGGCGCACGGGACCAATCCGGCGTCCGCGACGTTCGCCGGGTACAAGGTGATCGAGGTTAAGAGCGATCGCCGCGGCAACATCGACCTGGATGCGCTGAAGGCTGCGCTCACCCGGGACGTCGCCGCGCTGATGTTCACGAACCCCAACACGCTCGGCTTGTTCGAAGAGCAGATTCTCGAGGTCGCGCGCGCGGTCCACAACGTCGGCGCGCAGCTCTACCTCGACGGCGCCAACTTCAACGCGATCCTCGGCATCACGCGGCCCGGGGATCAGGGGTTCGACGTGATGCACCTGAATCTGCACAAGACGTTCACGACCCCGCACGGCGGCGGCGGACCAGGGGCCGGGGCCGTCGGCGTGCGCTCGCACCTCGCCCCGTTTCTGCCCACCCCCACGGTGGAGCGCGACGGCGGGCGGTTCGCGCTCGATTACGATCGGCCGAAGACCATCGGCAAGATGCGCGCGTTCTACGGCAACTTCGGCAACCTGGTGCGCGCCTACACCTACATCCGTACGATGGGGGCATCGGGACTGCGCGAAGCGTCGGAGATGGCGGTGCTCAACGCCAACTACCTGCTGAGCCGCCTGCGGCGGGACTTCGACCTCCCATACGACCGCGTGTGCAAGCATGAGTTCGTGCTGTCGGGCCGGAGGCAGCGGGACGAATACCATGTCACGACCCGCGACATGGCGAAGCGCCTGCTCGACTACGGCTTCCACTCGCC
>Ga0116224_10002547_pt1 | contig 10608 bp, 13 predicted proteins | sample Sb_taG_9_FD_89699 | JGI IMG/M metagenome (GOLD analysis project Ga0116224, IMG submission 89699) | Peat soil microbial communities from Weissenstadt, Germany - Sb_50d_b_LC metaG | ecosystem: Environmental > Terrestrial > Soil > Wetlands > Peat | place: Germany: Weissenstadt | collected 2010-09-21
CGGGCGGGGCTTGGGGGCGTGGGCGACCTCGATCACGGTCGATCGGATCGGCGGCCGCGGGGGTCGCTCGAACACCACCGTGACGTCCTCACCGCTCACGGCGGCCCACCGCTCGAGCACGTCGACGAGCCTCAGCATCGCCTGGTCGCGATCCTTCCACCAGCCGTCGGGCCGGGCGCCGATCACGTTCATGCCGTCGACGAGCCACCGCATCTCCGCTCAGGCTATTCGTCGTTGGCGGGTCGGCGCCGGTCGCGCTTGCGGGCGGCCTGTCGCCGCTTGCTCTCCAGCCGCCGGTGCACCGAGGCGGCGGTCGGACGGGTCGCCTGCCGGTGGCGCGGCCTGGCGAGCGCCTGGGTCAGGCGCCGGCGCAGCCGCTCGAGCGCGAGCTCGCGGTTGCGGGCCTGGCTGCGCGCGTCCTGGGCGACCGCGGTCACGCGCGGGCCAGCGCGGGCGATCACGCGCCGCTTCTGCTCGTCGGTCAGCGCCGAGGAAGCCTCGACGTCGAAGATCGCCTCGACGCGGGAAGCGGTGACGTTGGCATGCTGGCCGCCCGGGCCGGACGAGCGCGAGGTCCTCAGCACCACCTCGCGCAGCGGCACCTTCACGTCGCGGCCCACAGACATTGGATCGTCCATCGGTCGAAAGTGTGCTGGACGGACACCATCGCGGGTGCCGCCTTTGCTACCTTCTCGCCCGTAAGGCCGCCCTCATGGAAGGCGGCGAGAAGCAGGTGCAGGCTCCGGGGTGTGTGCGGCGCATCCTCCGCGGTAGCAGCACTTCAAGCGGAGGAGCACTCCACATGCCTACTGGCACAGTCAAGTGGTTCAGCGACGAGAAGGGGTTCGGCTTCATCACCCCCGATGACGGCGGCCGCGACCTGTTCGTCCACCACTCGAGCATCACCGCCGACGGCTATCGGTCGCTGGCCGAGGGCAGCAAGGTCTCCTATGAGGAGGAGGCCGCGCCGAAGGGCCCCAAGGCCGTCAACGTAAGCAAGCTCTAGCTTCGGCTGCACATCCGTCCCGCGGCACGCTGCGTCCCGCAGGGTGGCGGCTTGGCCGCTCGTATCGAACGCGAGTGCCGCGGGCCGTACGCCGCAGCCTCGCGCGAAGCGTGTCACCGGCCACCGGTCCTGTCCGGACGGGGCACATGGCCCCACGGACGCCGCCGAAGGCGGCCCCCATCCACCCATTCGGGGGGGCCTGTCCCGCGAGGGCGAAACTTCGTCCTGCCTCGCGCGTACTATGAGTAAGGCTGGTTCACGTGGGCGCACAGGCACATGACTAAGACGGTCGAGGAGCGCGAGCGAGTTGTAGTTCGCTTCGCGGGAGACTCTGGCGACGGAATGCAGCTGGCGGGCAGCCGGTTCACGGATGCGACGGCGATGCTGGGCAACGATCTGGCGACGCTGCCGAACTTCCCGGCGGAGATCCGGGCGCCCGCGGGTACGCTGGCCGGCGTGTCGGCGTTCCAGATCCACTTCGCGTCGCGGGACATCCTGACTCCGGGCGACAAGCCGAACGTGCTGGTCGCGATGAACCCGGCCGCGCTCAAGGTGAACCTCGCCGAGGTCGACCGCGGCGCGACGCTGATCGTCAACGAGGACGCGTTCAGCAAGCGCAACCTCGAGAAGGCCGGCTACAGCTCCAACCCGCTCGAGGACGGTTCGCTGACCGCGTTCCGCGTGCACCGGATCCCGATGACATCACTCACGGTGCGAGCCGTCGAGGGGGTCGAGGACGCCTCGACCCGCGACGCCGGCCGGGCCAAGAACCTGTTTGCGCTGGGGGTCCTGTCGTGGTTGTACGGGCGGCCGACCGACGGGACTAAGCGGTGGATCGAGCACAAGTTCGCGAATAAGCCGGCGGTCCTGATCGCGAACCTGGCGGCGTTCAACGCCGGCTGGTCGTTCGGTGAGACGACCGAGCTGCTCGACGTCCAGTATCGGGTCAAGCCGGCGACCGACGTCCCTCCGGGCACGTACCGCAACGTCAACGGCACTACGGCGCTGTCGCTCGGGCTGATCGCGGCGAGCGCCCGCAGCGGGCTGGGGCTGCTGCTCGCGAGCTATCCGATCACTCCGGCATCTGAGCTGTTGCACGAGCTCTCGCGCCACGCGACCTTGGGCGTGAAGACGATTCAGGCCGAGGATGAGATCGCGGCGGCGGGGATGGCGCTCGGCGCGGCGTTCGGAGGTCGGCTCGGGGTGACCGCGACGAGCGGGCCGGGGATGGACCTCAAGGCGGAGACGATCGGCTTGGCGGCCGCGCTCGAGCTGCCGATGATCGTGGTCGACGTGCAGCGGGCCGGCCCCTCGACCGGGATGCCGACGAAGACCGAGCAGTCGGATCTGCTGATGGCGGTGCATGGCCGGCACGGCGAGTCGCCGCTGCCGGTGATCGCGCCGAGCACGCCCGGCGGCTGCTTCGACGCGGCGTTCGAGGCGGTGCAGATCGCGATCCGCTACCGGACGCCGGTGATCCTCCTGTCCGATACGTTCCTGGCCTCCTCCTCAGAGCCATGGCGTGTGCCGGTCGTGGCCGACCTTGCGTCGGTCGACCCTGCGTTCGCGGTGGCGCAGGAGGGCGAGGAGTTCATGCCCTACGCCCGCGACGAGCGCCTCGCGCGCCCGTGGGCGATCGCCGGGACGCCCGGGCTGGCGCACCGGATCGGTGGCCTCGAGAAGGCCGACGTTACCGGCAACATCTCTTACGACCCCGCCAACCACGCGCGAATGACCGAGCTCCGGGCCGCGAAGATCGACGGGATCGCGCGCGACATCTCGCCGCTGGTGGTCGATATTGATCGGGATCCCACCCGCCCCACGCGCCTGCTCGTGCTCGGCTGGGGGTCGAGCGAGGGCGCGATCCGCGCCGGCGTGCGCCGCGCGCGCGAGGCCGGGCACACGGTCGCGTGCGCCCATCTGCGCCACCTCAACCCGTTCCCGGAGAACACCGGTGACGTGCTGCGCTCGTTCGACCGCGTGCTGGTGCCCGAGATGAACACCGGCCAGCTCGCGCAACTGTTGCGCGCGAAGTACCTGGTCGACGTCGAGTCGTTCTGCAAGGTGCAGGGGCAGCCGCTGTTCGCCTCCGAGATCGAAGAGCAGATCGCGGAGCGGCAATGAGCGCGCTCGTGACCAACGGGAATGGGGCCCCGCCCACCCCGCCCGCGACGCTGACCAAGGCCGACTTCCAGTCCGACCAGGAGACGCGGTGGTGCCCCGGGTGCGGCGACTACGCGGTCCTGTCAGCGGTGCAGCAGTTCATGCCCGAGCTCGGCATCCCGCCCGAGAAGATCGTGTTCATCACCGGCATCGGCTGCGCCGGGCGGTTCGCCTACTACATGAACACGTACGGGATGCACGGCATCCACGGTCGCGCCCCGGCGCTCGCCACCGGGCTCGCCTCGACGCGCGAGGACCTTTCAATCTGGATCGTCACCGGCGACGGGGACTCGCTCTCGATCGGCGGCAACCACCTGATCCATGCGCTGCGCCGGAACGTCCCGATCAAGATCCTGCTGTTCAACAACCAGATCTACGGCCTGACCAAGGGCCAGGCGTCACCGACCTCGGAGCTCGGGAAGGTCACGAAATCGACCCCGTTCGGCGTCGCCGACCACCCGTTCAACCCGGTCTCGCTCGCGCTGGGTGCCGAGGCGACGTTCGTCGCGCGAACGATCGACCGCGACCGTCGGCACCTCACCGAAGTGCTGCGAGCCGCGGCGACCCACGACGGCGCGGCGCTGGTTGAGATCTACCAGAACTGCCCCGTGTTCAACGACGGCGCGTTCGCGGCGCTGACCGAGAAGGAGACCAAGGACGCCAACCAGATCCGACTCGAGGCCGGTCAGCCGATCCGGTTCGGGGTCGAGAACGAACGCGGCGTCGCGCGCGCGGCGGACGGCGGCCTGGCGATCGTCGATGTCGCCGACGCTGGCGAGGATGCGCTGATCGTGCACGACCCGGGCCGGTCCGATCCGGGCCTCGCGTTCTCGCTGGCGCGCCTCGCGGACGACCCGACCGTGCCCACCCCGATCGGCGTCTTTCGCCAGGTCGAGCGCCACGTGTACGGACGCGGCGGCCCGGTGCGCACCACGCCCGCCACCGACGTCGAGCTGGCAGACCTGCTGCTCGGCGCCGACAGCTGGACCGTCGGCTAACCAGCCCGTCCCGCCGGGCCGGCGCCTCGGCGGCCGGTCGCTACGCTGAGTTCGATGCGCGAACTCGATGTCGAGCTGTTGTGGTGGGAGGGCTGTCCGTCGACCGACCGCGCGCTCGCGGCCGTGCGCGAGGCGCTGACCGACCTCGGGCTCGACGGGGTCGAGGTCCGCATGCGGGAGATCAAGGATGACGGGGACGCCGCAGCGACGGGATTCGTCGGGTCGCCGACAATCCTGATCGACGGCGTCGACCTCATCCCGGCTGCCCCAGAGGAGCAGATCGGCCTGAGCTGCCGCGTGTATCGGCGGCGCGACGGCCGCGTGAGCCCGATACCCGATCCAGACGATCTGCGCGAGGCGCTGCGAGAGGCCGCCGAGCGCGCGGAGGTGAAGCGATGAGTATCTCGATCGGCGCGCAGGCGCCCGACTTCCAGCTGCCCGACACCGACGGTGGGATGTGGTCGGCGAGCGACTCCGGCGCGCCCGCCACCGTGGTCGTGTTCACGTGCAACCACTGCCCGTACGCGCTCGCGTGGCAGGACCGGCTGGCCGACGCCGCGCGCGACTACGCCGATCGCGGCGTCCGCTTCCTCGCGATCAACGCCAACGACGCCGAGCGCTACCCGCGGGATTCGTTCGACGCTATGAAGGCCCGGGTCGACCGCGAGGACTGGCCGATGCCCTACCTCCACGACGCCACGCAGGAGGTTGCGCATGCGTACGGCGCCAAGGTGACGCCCGACGTGTTCGTGCTCGACTCCGAGCGCCGGCTGCGCTACCGCGGCGCGCCCGACAGCGACTACGACGATCCCGGTCAGCGCGCGGAGTGGCTCCGGGAAGCTCTGGATGCCGTCCTCGGCGGCTCCGAGCCGTCGCGGGCCGAGACGAAGCCGGTGGGCTGCTCGATCAAGTGGAAGGCGTGATGGAGGACTACACGCCCCGGCAGCTAGCCGAGCTGATCGCGCGGGGCGAGGACGTCCAGCTGATCGACGTCCGCCAGCCGGAGGAGCACGACGCAGGCCGGATCCCTGGCGACCGGCTGATCGTGCTCTCGGACTTAGCTGCCGAGGTTGACAGCATCGACCGCGACCGCCCGATCGTGTTCTACTGCCGGAGCGGAAGCCGCTCGGCGATGGCGACCGAGGCGTTCCGCGGCGCCGGGTTCGACGCGCACAACATGGTGGGCGGGCTGCTCGACTGGCACGCGGCCGGGCTCCCGCTCGAGCCCGCCGACGGCCACGTCGCCTGACGCCTCATTCCGATCTGAGAACGTCGGCTACCGCCCGGTTCGCGCCGATGCGCGCCGGGATCGCGGTCAGCGCGGCGACGACGATCAGCGTCCCGGGGATCACCGCGAGCAGCCACAGGACCGGCGGGCTCGCCTCGCTGACGTGGCCGCCGGCGAGCTGGTAGAGGGCGAGGCCGAGCGGAATACCGAGGCAGGCGGCAAGCAGGCCCGGCATCAGCTGCGAGGTGGTCAGACCGGCGGTGATCTGTCCGGGTGTGGCGCCGAGCGCGCGCGTGATCGCGGTCGGCCGCGATCACGGTCGCCCAGGTGGTGAAGATCGCGTTGATCCCTGCCAGCGCGATCAGGATCGCGCTGAGCAGGAACACGAGATGCGTGACCTGGCTGGAGGGGGTGTCAAGGCGACCGGCTGCAAGATTTCGGCCGCGCTAAAGGACTTCGCCCCGAATGCCCGATACGAGTTGTGCGACATTTGTCGGGCGGGTCGTGTAGTGTGCCGCGCCGACATAGAAGCCCAGCCGAGTCCCCGGTCGCTACGGCGCCGGGGAGCGGGGAACCCGATGGAGCCGAGAGGCTCCGGGGGGCGAATCGCCGGACCTCCGGCGTAGCGCACTCTTTCAGCGCGAGCCCGACAGCTAACCCCGTAGGCGCAAGAAAGAGAAGGGGTTGTACTTGTCGAGCCTGGATTTTCAACGCGTCGCCCGTAGGGCGGTTGCGTCTGCACTCATTGCGATGGCGATGTTCGCCGGCGCATCGGCCAGCGCGGCCACCCCAGCCAATCGTCCTGCGTCCGGTGGCGCCGCCATGGCGGCCACCGTCAAGACCGCGGGCACGCTGACGAAACCGAGCACGGCCAACAAGCTCGGCCGCCGCCTGCTGCGGCAGGGGTTGCACGGGAACGACGTGACGATCCTCCAGGGCTATCTCACGATCGCTGGTTATCCGACGTCGGTCGACGGCCAGTACGGGCCCGACACTGCCGCCAGCGTGGCCGCGTTCAAGCAGGCTCACAGCATGACCCCCGCGAACGGAGTCGCAGGGCCGTCGTTCGTCAAGGCGCTCGAGACGGCGATCAGCTCCTATGAAAGTGATGTGCCCACGGGGACCACGACCATCAACCCGGACGGGACCGCGACCGCGCCGGCCACCGCGCCCGCCGCGGTCCAGGCGGCGGTGGCTTCGGCCAACCAGATCCTCAACACCTCGTACTGCGTCGGCGGCGGCCACGGCCAGTGGAAGTCGAGCTGCTACGACTGCTCCGGCTCGGTCAGCTACGTGCTCCACGGGGCCGGCCTGCTTTCCTCGTCCGAGGACTCCACGGGCTTCGAGTCCTACGGGAGCCCAGGGCCCGGCCGCTGGATCACGATCTACGCCGACGCGAGCCACGCCTTCATCGTGATCGCCGGACGAGCCTTCGACACGGCCGACTACGGCGGCCCCAACATTCCGGCAGGGACCGGGCCGCGGTGGCGGTCGAACCCGCTCGGGAACCTCGCCGATGGCGGCGACTACGCAGTTCGCCACCCGCCCGGCATGTAGGAGGAGGGTTGCAGGGGCATCCGGCGGCCTCCGTCGGATGCCCTGCTCCTCTGCGGCTGCTCCGTCCGCTGACGGGGCCCATCCCGCCCTCTGAGGTGGTCGCGGAGGAGCGCCTGGTCGCCCGAGACCTAACGCCCGCTGCTCTGTCGTAGCATGGATAGGGCTATGAGGGTCCGAGCGCGATCAAGCAGCCGGTGAGCGCGGAGACGGGATGAACCCCAACCCGCCCACGCTCCGCCGCATCCTGCTGTCAGCGCTGGGCGCGCTGACCGTCGGCCTGGGCGCGGTGAGCCTGATCGCGGGCTTCAGCGAGTCGCCGCCGGTGCGCCTGCTCCAAGGGATCGCGGTGTTCGGCGCCGGCGCGGTGATCGTCGGCGGCGCGGTCGTGCTGGTCATGATTCGCCTCGCCGGATGGCATGACCCGGAGTCCGAGATCGACTTCGAGGCGCTCGTGCTGCGCACCGAGCGGCTCGCCGCCGAAGGCTCGTGGGGCGAGGATGAGGAGGACGAGGGCGATGACGCCGAGGACCTGTTCGATCCTCACAACGAGGACGACTTCAGGGCGCTTGTGCGCGCGGCGATCGACGATCTGCCGCTGGAGTTCCACCGCGCGCTCGAACACGTCGCGGTCGTCGTCTCCGACAGCGGCCGGCGCCAGCGCGCCTACGGCCTATATCAGGGCGACACGGTCGCCCAGGACTACTTCCACGATCGGATCGTGATCTTCCGCGACACGCTGCTGCGCGACTTCGGCCACGACCCCGACCTGCTGAGGGCGCAGGTGACCCGCACGCTTCGCCACGAGCTCGCCCACCACCTGGGGTGGGACGAGAAGGGCGTGCGCGGACTCGGGTTGTAGGCGGGCGGCGCGGTCGGTTCGCCGGCGCGTGTGGTTCGCAGGTGGTGGCGGCGGCCCGAGCCCCCACCCAAACCTGTACTAGGCGCTCCGAGGCGCTCCGAGGCGCCGGCGCGATGGGCGCGCCGGCGCGCTTCGAGAGGCGGGCAGTCGGGGGCTACGCGGTGAGCGGCGGGGCGCTTGACAGCCACCCGCCGTCCGCGAGCGCGATGCTCAGCGGGGTCGGCTTGCCGACGAAGTACCCCTGCGCGTAGTCGACCCGGTGCTTCTGCAGCAGCCCGATCGTCTCCGCGTCGGCGACCGACTCCGCGACGGTCTTGATCTCGAGCGCCTGGGAGACGCCGACGATCGCCTTGACCATGTGCTCGTCGACCTCGCTGCGGGGCAGGTTCTGGATGAACTCGCCGTCGAGCTTCACGTAGCTCACCGGGAGATGCTTGAGGTAGTAGAAGGATCCGAAGCCGGTGCCGAAGTCGTCGAGCGCGAGGCTGCAGCCGAGGTCGGTCACGCCGCGGGCGAACTCGGTGGCCTCGGGCATGTTGGCGATCGCGGCCGTCTCGGTGACCTCGAAGATCAGCTTGCCGGGATCGACGGAGTTGCGCTCGAGCTCGCGTTCGATCATCCGGAGCGGCCGGCAAAAACGCGCCCGGAGCGATCAGCTTGTCGCGCTCGCCCTTCATGCGCAGCAGCAGCTCCCCGTGCTTGATCTGCCCGGTGGCGAGCTCCAGGATCGGCTGGAGGTGCAGCACGAAGCGGTCGCGGTCGAGCGCGTCCTGGATGCGCTGGGACCAGGTCAGCTTCGCCATCGCGCGCGCCTTGCGCGCCTCGGGCGTCGTGTAGACCACAACCCGGTCGCGGCCGGAGGTCTTGGCCGCGTACATGGCGAGATCGGCGTTTACCAGCACCTCGCCGGCGGTGGCGTCATCTGACTCGAACGCGTTCACGCCGATGCTGGCGCTGATCCGGAACGGCCTGCCGCCGTAGCTCGCCGGGCTGTTGCGGATCTCCGCGAGCAGGTCCTCGGCCGCGGCTCGGGCCTCGTCGATGCCGACCGCGGAGAGCAGCACCGCGAACTCGTCGCCGCCGAGCCTGGCCACGACGTCGGTCGAGCGGAACCGGTTGGCGAGCACGCGGGTCACCCGAACGAGCACGGCGTCGCCAGGACGACGTAGCTGAGGAGGTCGCGCGCCGACCGCGCGGCGGCTTCCTCGGTGACGTCCTGCATCGTCCCAACCACCTTGACGGGGCGGCCCTTCGCTTCCACGACCGCCTCGCCACGAGCGCGCACGACCCGTTCGGCCCCGTCGAACCGGGTCACGCGGAACTCAAAGTGCAGTGGATCCTTGCTGTGGCGGGCCCGCTCAAACGACTTCTCGACCAACTCGCGGTCCTCGGGATGCACGCGCTCGAGCACGATCTCGCGCGTCAGCTCGAGGTCCGGGGTGGTCGCGAGGATCCGGCCCAGGCCGGCGGAGTAGCGGCCATCGCCGGTGTCGAGCTCCAGCTCGAAGCTGCCGGTCTCCGCCGCCTGCTCGGCTTCGGTTAGCAACCGCTCGCTTCGGGCACGCTCCTCGGCGCGGGCGAGCGCCTCGAGGATCAGCGGACCGGCCTCGGTCAGCGACTGGGATCGCTCGAGCGCCTCGGTGACCGCGCGCTGGAGGTCAAGCCACTCGCCGGCCCCACGCCGTGGTTTGGGAGGCGGCTTCATCACGACTATTCTGGCGAGGTCCCCCACGGCAACATGGGGCGCCGATCACCACCCTGCATGGTGAGCGCCAACGGGTACTCCCTTCCTGGATGGCGGGGATTTTATCCCTGCAAAGGTCGGAAGAATCGCGCGTCGAACAAATGGCCACGGAGAGTTGGTGGAGGTTCCCAGTGGGAGCGGGTGCACTAACGCGGTGGCATTCGGAGCGCGCCGTCGAGCCGGATCACCTCGCCGTTGAGCATCTCGTTCTCGACGATGTGCGCGACGAGCGCAGCGAACTCCTCGGGGCGCCCGAGACGGGAGGGGAACGGGACGGCCTGGCCGAGCGCCTCGCGGGAATCGGCGGGGAGCGCGGCGAGCAAGGGCGTGTTGAACGTGCCCGGCGCGATCGCGCACACCCGGACCCCGACCGACGCGAGGTCGCGGGCCGCGGGCAGCGTCATGCCGACGATCGCGCTCTTCGAGGCCGAGTAGGCGATCTGCCCGATCTGTCCGTCGAATGCGGCGATCGAGGCGGTGTTGACGCACACTCCCCGCTCGCCTGACTCGGTCGGCTCGGTCGTGAGCATGACCGCGGCGGCGAGCCGCAGCACGTTGAAGGTGCCGATCAGGTTGACGCGGATCACGGTCTCGAACGGCTCGAGCGCGTGCGGCCCGCCCTTGCCGGCGACGCGGGCGGCCGAGCCGCCGATGCCGGCGCAGCAGGCGGCGATCCGCAGCGTGACCGGCTGTGCGGTGGCGGCGTCCACGGCCGCCCGCACGGCCGCCTCGTCGGTGACATCGGTTACCACGAACGTGGCCCGCTCGCCCAGATCGCTCGCGAGCGCTCGGCCGCGCTCCTCGTTCAGGTCCGCGATCACGACGTGGGCGCCCGCCGCATGAAGTCGGCGCGCGGTGGCCTCGCCGAGACCAGAGGCGCCCCCGGCGACGAGCGCGCCATTGCCTTCGATCCGCATGCGCGGAACCCTAACGGCGGGGGGCCCGCGACAGCGCGAACAGCCCGCCCGGGGCGGGGGACCACGTGGGGAGGGCCGGGGCGGGGGCGGGGGAAAACCCCCCCCCCCCCCCCCCGGGGGAGCTCCGGCCGCTGTC
>Ga0116224_10002561_pt1 | contig 10556 bp, 8 predicted proteins | sample Sb_taG_9_FD_89699 | JGI IMG/M metagenome (GOLD analysis project Ga0116224, IMG submission 89699) | Peat soil microbial communities from Weissenstadt, Germany - Sb_50d_b_LC metaG | ecosystem: Environmental > Terrestrial > Soil > Wetlands > Peat | place: Germany: Weissenstadt | collected 2010-09-21
CAGGGCAGTCCCGCGCAACGAGCCGGGCTCAGGGCCGAGGACCTGATCGTCGAGATGGGTGGTCAGGCGATCGAGCGCGTCGACGACGTGCAGCGGTTGATGACCCAGGACGCGATTGGCCCGCCTCTGACGGTCCGCGTCCTTCGCGGCGATCGTTGGCTCGATCTGGAGGTATCTCCAATCGAGCTGGTCGAATAGCTGCAGGGTATCTCCCGGTCACGGGTCGGTCGCTACACTGGGGCATTGGCGCCGGGCGGCGTTCGTTCTGGCGCCCGCGGTCCGGTAGCCGGACCCTTGACCATTCCAGACGGAAGCGCCCCACATGGCTCGTGGAGATGTTCGGATCGCTGCAACTCTCGCGTGTGAAGAGTGCAAGCGACGCAACTACCAGACCAACAAGAGCAAGCGGAACAACCCGGAGCGGCTTCAGCTGCGCAAGTACTGCCGCTGGTGCAGGTGCCACACGCCTCACCGCGAAACGCGCTGAGCTGACCGGAGCGCTCCGTGGCCCGTAACCGCAAACGCGCCAGAGACCGGCGGCCTCGCCAGCCGGGTACGCCTGTGGATCCGCGCCAGGGCCTCCCGACCGCGACGCACGGCGCTGACAACGGCGCGGCTGAGCACGAGCACGACAACGGTGCCGCCGACCTCGAGCGCGGCGAGGACGCCACCGGGCTCGATCCCGTCGACCTGCACTCCGATTCGCTCGAGCCCGTCGGCCTCGAGTCGGATCCGGTAGAGGACGACGATCTTGGTGCCGACGCGCTCGAGGACGAGGACGATGACCTCGCTTCCGAGCCCCACGACGACCGCGAGGACGGCGCCCCGCCTCCCCTCCAGCACGCCATGCCGGACGCCGAGTTGGCCGAGGAGCAGCTCGAGGTCGGCCGTCCCGAGGAGCCCGAACCCGACGAGGGGGAGGACGAGGAGGAGTTCGAGCGCGAGGTCGAGGAGTCGGTCGGAGCCGGCGGTCGCGGCGGCCGCCGCCGGCGGGGCGGTGGCTACGATGGTGGAGGTAGCGCCGGCGCATCCGGCGCCGGCGAGTTGACCGCTCCGGGCGCGACGGCCGTCGCGGAACGGCACCCGAGTGTGCTGGCGCGGCTCATCGGCTTCCTTCAAGGAAGCTGGCGTGAGCTGCAACGGGTACAGTGGCCCGACCGCCGTCAGGTGTTCCAGGCCACGGGAGTCGTGATCGGATTCGTCATCGTGGCCGCGGTGTTCCTGGGCGTGGCGGACTGGGTGTCCGGGAAGCTAGTGACTTTCGTCTTGAAGTGAGCGCCATCGGGCGCTCGCGGCTAGAGAGGCCAATCGAAACAACAGAATGTTCCGCTGGTACGTCGTAAACACATACTCGGGTCACGAGAACAAGGTCAAGCACAACCTCGAGCACCGGATCGTGTCGCTTGGTCAGCAGCAGGCGGTCAGGCAGATCGTCGTGCCGACCGAGTCCGTCTCTGAGATGAAGGACAACCAGAAGATCACGGTCGAGAAGCGCACGATGCCCGGCTACGTGCTCGTCAACATGGATCTCAACGAGGACTCGTGGTCGCTGGTCAAGGGCACGCCTGGCGTCACCGGCTTCGTCGGCGCCTCGAACGAGCCCGTCCCGCTCACGCAGGACGAGGTCAACCGCCTGCTCCACCGTGAGCAGGAGGCGCGCCCGCGCAGCCGCGCCACGTTCACGATCGGCGAGTCGGTCAAGGTGATCTCGGGCCCGCTGTCAGACTTCTCCGGCGAGATCTCCGAGGTCAACGAGGATGCGCAGCGACTGAAGGTGCTGGTGTCGATCTTCGGTCGCGAGACGCCGGTGGAAGTCGGGTTCGACCAGGTGAAGAAGATCTAGACCATGGCGAAGAAGGTTCTGACACAGATCAAGTTGCAAGCCGTCGGCGGCCAGGCTTCGCCGGCGCCGCCCGTGGGGCCGGCTCTCGGCCAGCACGGCGTGAACATCATGGAGTTCGTCAAGGCGTTCAACGCGCAGACGCAGGGCGACATCGGCACGGTGATCCCGGTTGTGATCACGGTCTACGAGGATCGCTCGTTCACGTTCATCACCAAGAGCCCCCCGGCCGCGGTGCTGATCAAGCAGGCGCTGAACTTCGAGAAGGGGTCGGCCGAGCCGAACCGCACCAAGGTTGCGCGGATCACGCAGGATCAGCTCCGCCAGATCGCGGAGAAGAAGATGAAGGACCTGAACGCCGGCGATATCGACGCCGCCGCGAAGATCATCGCCGGCACCGCTCGTTCGATGGGTGTGGAGGTCGTATAGGGGTCATGGCACATCACGGAAAGACATACGACGACGCCAAGCAGCGCTTCGACCGCGAGCGCGAGTACTCGCCCGCGGAGGCGGTGGCGCTGATCAAGCAGCTCGCGCGCGTGAAGTTCAACGAGTCCGTGGAGGTGCACGTGCGCACGGGGCTGAACGTGCGCCACGCCGACGAGCAGCTGCGCGGCACGATCGCGCTTCCCAACGGCCTCGGCAAGGACGTCAAGATCGCGGTGTTCGCCCAGGGCGACAAGGCCCGCGAGGCCGAAGAGGCGGGTGCCGACGTGGTCGGCGCCGAGGACCTCGCGCAGCGGATCCAGGACGGCTTCGACGACTTCGACGTCGCGATCGCGACGCCCGACCTGATGCCGGTCGTCGGCCGTCTCGGCCGCATCCTCGGCCCCGCCGGCAAGATGCCGAACCCCAAGGTCGGGACCGTGACCATGGACGTCGCCAAGGCGGTTGAGGAGTCCAAGGCCGGCAAGGTCGAGTACCGGACCGACCGCAACGCGATCGTTCACCTCGTGATCGGCAAGCGCGACTTCGAGGACAGGAAGCTGCTGGAGAACTACGCAGCCGTGATCGAGGAGCTGATCCGGGCCAAGCCGTCGGCGGCCAAGGGCCGCTACATCCGCACGGTCACTGTCGCCACGACGATGGGACCCGGCGTCAAGGTCGATCCCACGCGCACGCGTGACATCGTCGAGGAGCCCGTAGCGGCGTAAACTCTTATCCACAGAGACGAAGCCCGAGACCTCCGGCGGCCTTTTCGTAAGTCCGGGGCAGGCGGAGCCTCGAGAGTTGGAGCCGGTCTTGGTTCCACATTCGACGCCCGCCATCCAGCGGGCGTTTCTCGTGAGAGGACCTTATGAACCGAGACCAGAAAGCAGCAGTCGTAGAGGAGATCGTCGGCCAGATCAAGTCGGCGGACGCGGTGTTCGCGGTCGACTACCGCGGGATCTCCGTCGCGCAGGCCGCCGAGTTGCGCGCGAAGCTCAGCGAGTCCGGGACGAAGTTCCGGATCGTCAAGAACTCCTTGTCCGAGCGGGCCGCCGACGAGGCCGGCGCGCAGGAGCTCAAGGCGTTGCTCGAGGGCCCGACGGCGCTCGCATTCGTGTCAGGCGACGCCGCGCTCGCGGCCAAGGCCCTGAACGACGCGGCGCGGACGATGCACACGCTCGAATTCAAGGGCGGCTTCATGGATCGCGCGGCGCTGAGCGCCGACGACGTGCGCGCGATCGCGCGCCTGCCCGCACGCGAGGTGCTCCATGCTCAGCTCGTCGGCACGATCGCGGCCCCGCTGTCCGGGCTAGTGCGTGGGCTGAACGCGCTGATCGCGGGTCTCGCGATTCAGCTGCAGCAGATCGCCGAGAAGGGGCTCGTCAGCGGTGAGGCGCCGGCGCCGGCGGTGTCCGAGGCGGCCCCGGAGCCCGAGCCGCCCGCGGAGCCGGAGCCCGAGCCCGAAGCGGCTGCGGAGCCCGAGCCTCTCGCGGAGCCCGAGCCCGAGGCGGCTGCGGAGCCTGAGTCTCCCGCGGAGCCGGAGCCGGAGCCCGAGCCCGAGCCGGAGCCCGAACCCGAGGCGACCCCGGAACCCGAGGCCGCTGCGGAGCCCGAGGCGACCGCGGAACCCGAGCCTGAGCCCGAAGCGGTCGCCGAACCCGAGGCCGCGCCACAAGAAACTGAACAGGAATCAGCGACGGACGACCAGCCGTCCGACGCCTAAGGAGGAACCATGCCCAGCACCCAAGAGTGGATCGACGAGCTCAAGTCAATCTCCGTCCTCGAACTGTCCGAGCGCATCAAGGCGCTCGAGGAGACGTTCGGCGTCTCGGCGACGGCCGTCGCCGCGGCAGCGCCCGCCGGTGGCGCCGTGGCGGCCGACGGCGGCGGCGAGGAAGCCGAGGAGCAAACCGCGTTCGACGTGGTCCTCCAGGCGGCCGGCGACAAGAAGATCCAGGTGATCAAAGTCGTGCGCGCCGCCACCGGCCTCGGCCTGAAGGAGGCCAAGGCGCTCGTCGACGAGGCCCCCAAGCCAATCAAGGAGGGGATCGACCGCGCCGAGGCCGACAAGCTCAAGGCCGATCTCGAGGAAGCCGGCGCCACCGTCGACCTGAAGTAGCGCAGCAGTTCAACCGCCGGCGCGGCGCCTCGCGCCGGCGATTTCGGGGGTTAAGCAGCGCGCTGAGGACCGAGCAGGGACGCCACACGCCCTAGACTTGCGATGCGCCGCCCCGATCGGCGGGACGGCCACCTGCTCAACGAGGGCCTTGCTTGCAGGTGCACCCCGACACCGGAACGCTTGCTCCTTTCGTGCCGAGGGCACTGCTGGCTCGGTTGGCGCGACCGATCGAAGTCCTGGCCGAGACCGTCGACTGCACGATGGTGTTTGCGGACGTCTCGGGCTTCACCCGGCTGTCGGAGCGGCTCGCCCGGCGGGGCAACGAAGGAGGCGAGCAGCTCGTCGACGTGATCAACGCCTGCTTCACCGCGCTGCTGGCCGAGGCGTACGGGCGCGGCGGATCGCTGGTGAAGTTCGGTGGCGATGCGATGGTGCTGCTGTTCTACGACCAGCAGCGCAACCAGGAGCACAAGCTGCGGGCGTGCGGCGCAGCCGCGGCGATGCGCCGAAGGCTCCGCGAGGTCGGCCGGGGCCGCGTCGGCGACAGCAACGTCGTGCTCCGAATGTCGGTCGGCGTGCACAGCGGCGAGTACGGGATGTTCGTCGTCGGAGGATCTCATCGAGAGTTCGTGATCGGTGGCGCCGGGACGACGAAGATCGTCGCGCTCGAGGCAGCCGCGTCCGCGGGACAGATCCTGCTCAGCCCCGAGACTGCCCGAAAGCTGCCCCGGAGCTGCGTGGGCGCGCAGACCGGCCCCGGCTTCCTGCTCGCCCGGTCGCCGGCCGCGCGCGAGTGGCAGCCTCCGACCGGGCTTCCCCGCCCGAGCGAGGACGTTGTCGAACGTTTTCTGCCCGTGGCGGTCCGCGCGCATCTGCGCAGCGGGTCGACGGCCCCCGAGCATCGAACGGCCGCGGTCGCGTTCCTTCATTTCGGCGGTCTCGATGAGGCGATCGCCCGAGAGGGCACCGCCGGCGCAGGAAGCCGGCTGGACGAGGTCGTGCGGCTCGTCCAGGACGCCGTCGAGCGCTATGACGTGTGCTTTCTCGACTCGGACATCGCTTCGGACGGCCTGAAGATCCGGCTGAGCGCCGGCGCCCCGCGGGTGGTCGGCGATGACGAGGAGCGAATGCTGCTCGCGCTGCGCCACATCGTCGCGGCCCGACCGCCGCTGCCGGTGCGCGTGGGCGTCCACCGCGGTCCGGTGTTCACCGCGCAGGTCGGGCCCGCCTACCGGCGCTGGTACGCGGTGATGGGCGATACGGTGAACCTCGCGGCACGCCTCATGGCCAAGGCGCCGGCTGGGCGCGTGTACGCGACCGGCGACGTGTTGCGCGGCGCGAAGACGAGCTTTGCCCAGATCAACCTCGAGCCGTTCGTGGTCAAGGGCAAAACGCATCCGGTCCATGCGTGGGACGTGGGTCCGCCGACGCGCGGCGCCTCGGAAGGAGCGATCCGGCTCGAGCTGCCCCTGGTCGGCCGGACGTCCCAGCTCGAGCAGCTGCGCGTAGCGATCGAGCGCGCGCGTCGAGGCTCCGGGACGCTGATCGAGCTTGCCGGCGAGACGGGCAGCGGCAAGTCGCGGCTGCTCGCCGAGGCGTCGAAGACCGGCGCCGGGATGACCCAGCTTCGCGCCGGCTGCGAGGTTTACACGCGCAACACCCCGTATTCGGCCTGGCGCGGGCTGTTGCGGCAGCTCCTCGGCGTGGACTCGGATGCGACCGAGGGGGTCGTTGCCGACCGACTGCGCGCTGAGATCGAAGCCGAGCATCCGGACCTGCTCCCCTGGCTCTCGTTGATCGCGATTGTGCTCGACGTCGAGATTCCCGCGTCGACCGAAGTCGAGCAGCTCGCCGAAGCGTCGCGCGCCGCCAAGCTCCACGAAGTCGTGCTCCGCGCCCTCGGCCGCGCCCTCGTTGTCCCGACGATCGTCGAGGTCGAGCAGGCGCACCTGATGGACGCCGCATCGGCGGCGCTCTTCCAGACGCTCGCGCTCGAGCTCGAATCGTCTGCGTGGGTCGTCCTAGTCACTCGTCGCGACGTCCCGGGCGGCCTCGTGCTGACGGACCACCCGCACGAACGCATTGAGCTTGGACCGCTCTCCCCGGAAGACGTACGTGCGCTCTCGGCCTCCACGGTCGACGCCGCGCACCTGCCCCCACATGTCGTTGAGCTCGCCGTCGAGCGGTCCGGGGGGAGCCCGCAGTTCCTGCTCGACCTTCTCGCCGCCGCAAGCGCCGGCAACCGCGACCAGCTTCCTGACAGCGTGGAGGCGGCGGCGATGGCCCGCATCGACGCGCTCGATCGAGGTGACGGGGCGGTCGTCCGCCGTGCGGCCGTCCTCGGAATCTCATTCGATCCGCGGCGCTTGTCGGACGTGCTCGCTTCGGAGATACCGGTGCCCGACGATCGGTTCTGGGACAAGCTGTCGACCGTATTCGCCCGCGACGGCGACGGAGACGTGCGCTTCCGACGGCCCGCGCTGCAAGAGGTTGCCTACCGGAGTCTCCCGTTCAAGCTGCGGCGCGAGCTGCACGAAGCGGTTGGGCTGAGGCTCGAGCAGGAGCATCTCGACGCCGATCAGGCGGTGCTCTCAAACCATTTCGCGCTCGCCGGCGATTACGCGCGCGCACACCGATACGCGATGCTCGCGGCCAAGCGGGCAACCGAGCGCTTCTCCCATGCGGACGCAGCGCGGCTGTACCGCCGCGCGATCGACACCGGGCGAGCGAGCGGGTCGGCCGATCCACGCGCGCTGGCCGAAGCCTGGGAGCAAATGGGCGAAGCGCTTCGAAGCATCGGAGAGCCAGCGGCCGCCAGCCGCGCCTTGACGGAGGCGCGCCGACTGCTTCGCGACGACCCGGTCGCGCAGGCACGCCTGTGCGACCGACACGCCGACGTCGCGTCTCGCAATCAGGCCCTCGCCGCGGCGGTGCGGTGGTTGAACCGTGGGTTCCGTTGTCTGGAGAACGTCGAGGGCGCCGAGGCGACGGCTTGGCGGGCGAGGATGCGCTCGAGACTTGGCGGCGTTCGCAATCGCCAGGGCCGCTGGTCGGAGGCGATCGCGGCGTGCCGCGAGGCGATCACGGAGGCCGAATCGGTCGGCGAACTGCGTGCACTCGCACACGCCTCTTATTCGCTCGACTGGGCACTGGTCGAGTCGGGGCGACGGCAGGAGGCCGATCACTCGTGGCGGGCGCTCGAAATCTATGAACGACTCGGCGACCCCGAGCACGAATTCGACGTGCTCAACAACCTCGGGATGTTCGCCTACTTCGATGGGCTGTGGGATGACGCGATTGCGCTGTACCGGCGCGCGGGCGCATGCGGCGAACGCGCCGGCCGCCCGGCCGATGCGGCGCGCGTCGACTGCAACGTCGGGGAGATCCTCTCCGATCAAGGGCATCTGGACGAGGCCGGGATCCATCTCGAGCGCGTGCGTCGGGTGTGGAACGCCACGGGCGAGCGGCAGGCGGTGGCGTTCGCGGACGTCCTCCTCGGCCGGCTCGCGGTCCGCCGCGGCGAACCAAGCACCGGCGTTTCGATGCTGGAGTCCGCGACGGCTCAGCTTCGCCGGTTCGACATGCACGCGTACGCAGACTTTGCCCAAGCGCTGATCGCGGAAGCCGAGGCGCTCGCCGGAGACCCGGAGCGCGGACTCGAGATCGCCCGTCGTGAGCTCCGTACGGCGACCCGACAACGCGCAGTGCTTCAGCGTGCGGCGGGAATCGCCCTTGCCCGCTTGGGTCAGCCGGACGCGGCGCGCACTGAGTTGGTCGGAGCTCTCGCGTCGGCGAGGAAGAATGGCTTCGAGTACGACATCGCCGCGACGATCGACGCACTGAATGCGCTCAGCAGCGCCGACCCGGAAATGCTCATGGAGCGAGACGAGATCCTCGAGCGCCTGAAGATAGTTCAGTTGGCCGCGCCGGCGCTCGCGTAGATCGTCAGCCAGATCCCCAGGGGTCGCCCTGCTCGGGGATCTGGATGCTCATGACCGCGTCGAAGCCGGTCGGGGCGTTGGGGTCGGACTGTTGGGAGATGCTCGAGATGCACGGCGGGGTCGCCGGGGTGCACATCGGAAGCAGTCCGATGAAGCCGGCGTTGCCGTTGGGCAGCCTCCCGCCCGGCGCCATGGCGCCGGAGGCGGTCACGAAGTCGTAGAGCGCCCCGAGACAGAAGCCGAGCCCCTGCGGGCTGGCGTTCACGATCGTGTAGGAAACCTGGTCGACGATCGGGGGCGTGCCGGCGGGTGGAGCGGTCGTCCCCGCCGGCGGCGTCACCACCGAGTCGTACCAGTTCGGGTCGCGGAATCGGTACGAGCCACACGTGAGCCGCCTACCGACGTCGAGCGTCCCGTGGAGCGTGCCGGTCGCCGCGTTGGAGACCACGCCGTAGGTGCTCACCGATGTGTTCACGCTCGTCGAGCAGGCCGGACCGCCGTCGCCGCACGGCGCGAGCTGCGGACAGATCACGGTCACGCCCACGCTGCTCGTGGCCACCTGGAGCGCCAGCTGTGGGCCGGACGGAGTCGTTCCCTGGAACGCGCGAGATGTCCAGCGCAGCACGGTCCCCTTGCCGCACGCGGTAGGCGCGGTCGCGGTCACGTTGAACTGCATCTTGTGCCCGGGCTTCAGCAAGATCTGATGAAGCGAGAACGTCCGCTTCTTCACGGACGTCTTGCGTCGCAGGGGCGAGGTTGGGCTCGGGTGCGCCACCGTGAACCCGGCCGGGGGCGTGACCTGCACCGAGCGCAGCGTTGTCCCCTGCGAGGACGTGTTCGCGACGGTCACCTCGAACGTCGTCTGCAGTCCGGCGGTGGTGTAGGCGGGGTAGATCGTCACCTTGAAGGCGTGCTTTACCGCAGGCCCCTGCTGCTGGATCGCCGCCGCCTGCGTAGCCGGCGCCTGTCGCGCCGGGGCGGCCGCCGCCGGCGCTCCGCCCAGCGTCGCGAGACCAAGCATCGCGCCCGCCGCACAGGCCACTCGCGTAAATCCGACTCGTGCAACCCGCATACGTTCCCCCTTCGCAAGAGTGACCGGGCTCAGACGCCCAAATCGCGCCGAAGTGCGGGGAAATCTATCGTCTGGCGGGGCGGTCCTGGCGAAATTCCGCGACGGAGTAATGCAGACGGGCGGGGGCTGGTGGGCTCGCGGGCGGGGTTGCGGTCCGGCGCGTGGGCTCGCGGGCGGGTTGCCGGCGCGTGGGCTCGCGGGCGGGTTGCCGGCGCCGTCGAGTGACGGCCCGCGGGCGGGTTGCCGGCGCCGTCGAGTGACGGCCCGCGGGCGGGTTGCCGGCGCCGTCGAGTGACGACCCGCGGGCGCGGATGTGGACTCGCGGGCGGGTTGCCGGCGCCGTCGAGCGACGGCCGGGCGGCGTGAACGGCGCGCACCGGCGGGCTTGCCGTAAACCCTGCGAGCCCCTACACTGCCCCGGTCAGCCAATAGCCGCAGCCGCCCAAATACAGCGGCGCCGCGCCACATACGCGGCGATCCGAGGGCGGGGTCCGTGAGAGCTGAGCGTCCCTGCACAGGGCACCAATGCCGTGTGCTATCTTTGATGGTCGCGTTTCGTGGGGAGTACGTGCTCTCGGGTCGCCGGGCGTACGCGCCCTCGGGAAGCGCTGATCTGCCTCCCTCTCGACCGTTCCGAGGAGTCGCCGTCTTGGCAACCACTCATGCCCCCCGGACGCGCCGTAGCTTCGCGCGTCTGAACAAGGTCCTTGAACTCCCCAACCTCATTGATATCCAGCGCAAGTCCTTCCAATGGCTGACCGATCCTGACGGTGGCGGCCTGCGGGAGACAATCGACGACATCTCGCCGATCGAGGACTACACCGGCAACCTCGCTGTCCAGTTCGGCGATTTCACCTTCGACGAGCCCGTTGCCGACCTCGAGCAGTGCCGCGAGAAGGATCTGACCTATGCCCGGCCGCTGACCGTCACGGTCGCGTTCATCAACCGGGAGACCGGAGAGATCCGCGAGCAGTCCGTGTTCATGGGCGATTTCCCATGGATGACCGAGCGCGGCACGTTCATCATCAACGGCACCGAGCGCGTCGTCGTCACGCAGCTGGTCCGTTCCCCCGGCGCCTATGTGATGGAGCAGAAGGATCGCGAGAAGCAGGTGTTCATCGCGAACCTGATGCCCGCGCGCGGGTCGTGGCTCGA
>Ga0116224_10002566_pt1 | contig 10553 bp, 12 predicted proteins | sample Sb_taG_9_FD_89699 | JGI IMG/M metagenome (GOLD analysis project Ga0116224, IMG submission 89699) | Peat soil microbial communities from Weissenstadt, Germany - Sb_50d_b_LC metaG | ecosystem: Environmental > Terrestrial > Soil > Wetlands > Peat | place: Germany: Weissenstadt | collected 2010-09-21
ACCAGCTCGATCAGTTGCTCCGGGTAGAGGAAGGCGAAGGCAAGGCGGTGCTTGATGGCATTCAGCACAAAATCAAGCCCGGGTTCGCGATCCTGGTGCCCGCCGGCACTCGCCACAACATCATCAACAGCCCATCAGGCCCGATGAAGCTCTACACGCTCTACGCTCCGCCGAACCATCGCGATGGCGTAGTGCACGCCACCAAAGCGGACGCAGAGGTGGACGAAGAGCACCTTCGACGGGAAGACGACCGAATAGCTATCTACCCGACAATTGCTCGGGCAGACACTCTCAGTTTTCGCTTGGAGCGGCTAGCCTCATCCGCCCGCTAATGAGCTCTTGGTCAACGCCGCCGCGTAGCTTACACGTGCTACTGCAGAACCCGAGTTGACTTGTTGTCCGTTACCACGGTGAAGCCATGCAAAAGTTGACGCCAGCAATGGATAAGCAGGGCTCGGACGCTAGGCAGCGGCCGCGCCTCTCATTCGATCGCCCGCTGCACGCCGCGATTGCACGCCTAACCGCGGGACTGTCTCCCGCGGCCTTGTTCCAGGCTTATACCGATTGGGCGCAGCACCTGTTGTTCTCGCCGGATAAACAGCTTGAGCTCGCGGAGGAGTCCGTCCGCAATTGGATGCATTTTCTCGAGTACTGGCCCAAGGCATTGATCGATCCAGACTGCGAGGCGTGCGTGGAGCTGGCGCCGAATGACAAGCGCTTCGCGGGCGACGCGTGGCACGGCTGGCCGTTCAACGCCGTGTCACAGGGCTTTCTGTTCACGCAGCAGTGGTGGCATCACGCGACAACGGACGTAAAGGGCGTCTCGGTACATCACGAGGACGTCGTGTCCTTCGTCGCCCGTCAGATGCTCGACGTGGTCTCGCCTGCAAACTTCCTACTCACAAACCCCGAGGTGCTCGAAACCACGTTCCAACAAGGTGGGATGAATCTCGTGCGTGGTGCCATGAACTTCTGGGAAGACCAACGGCGCGTTGCCGAAGGGAAGAAGCCCGTCGGTGCAGAGGCGTTCCAGGTTGGCCGCGACGTTGCGGTCACGCCGGGTAAGGTCGTAGCGCGCAATCGGCTAATGGAACTCATTCAATATACCCCTGCAACGGACAGGGTCTATCGCGAGCCGGTCTTGATAGTGCCGGCCTGGATCATGAAGTACTACATTCTCGACCTGTCACCGGCGAACTCGCTGGTCAAATTTCTAGTCGACCAGGGCCATACGGTCTTCATCCTCTCTTGGAAGAACCCAACTGGCGAGGATCGCGATCTCGGCATGGAGGACTACCACCGGCTCGGCGTTATGGCCGCGCTCAATACCGTTTCGGCGATCGTCCCCGGCCAGCCGGTTCACGCCGCCGGGTATTGTATCGGTGGCACGCAGCTCGCCATCGCCGCGGCCGCCATGGCCCGCGATGCGGATACGCGCCTCGCGTCGCTCACTTTATTGGCGGCGCAGACCGACTTCACCGAGGCGGGCGAGCTTATGCTGTTCATCGACGAGGCTCAGGTGAGCTTCCTCGAGGACATGATGGCTGAACGGGGCTACCTCGACACCAGGCAGATGGCGGGCGCCTTCCAGATCTTGCGCTCCAACGACCTGATTTGGTCGGCAATGGTGCAGAGCTACCTCAAGGGTGAACGTCCGCCGATGTTCGACCTCATGGCGTGGAACGCCGATGCGACCCGCATGCCTTACCGTTTGCACTCGGATTCCCTGCGCCGCCTGTTCCTCAACAATGCCTTGGTAACGGGGCATTTCGAGATCGACGGCAGACCGGTCTCGCTGCGCGATATCCGCGTGCCGATCTTCGCAGTAAGCACGATCTCCGATCACGTGGCGCCCTGGCGATCGGTCTACAAGATCCAGGCTTTGACCGACGCCGACGTGACCTTTGTCTTATCCAATGGTGGGCACAATGCCGGGATCGTCAACCCACCGGGTCGTCCAAACCGGAAGCATCAGATCGCCACGCATGTCCAGAGCGAGAACTATATCGACTCCGACACCTGGCAGCAGAGCGCCATCCATCACGAAGGCTCCTGGTGGCCCTGCTGGCAGGACTGGCTGGTGAGGCACTCTTCCGCCGATCGTGTACCGGCGCCAGCTCTGGGCGTGCCGTCAAAGGGATACGCGCCGCTATGCGATGCGCCCGGCACATATGTACTGGGCTCCTGAGCGGCGCAGCAACTTGAGGTGGCGGCTACGTCTCGGCTCAGGCCGGCGTATCGCGACCGTGGACCTCGGCCGGTGCCGCAGTCGCCTCTACAGCTGTGAAGGGCTCGATAAGCGTGTACTGGTGCATCGCACCCGCCGGCACCAACCATGAGTCCCCGGCTTTTAGATTCAGGGTCTGTCCTTCTAGATCGAGTCGTTCGCTGCCTGAGATGACATAGCCAACGGTTTCGTACTCCCTCGTTGTGGGAGCTTTGAGCTTACCCCCTGGTTCCTGCACCCAGAGTCGCATCGAGACGCGCTTGCCGGCAACGAGATATTGCTGGCCCATTTCTCCCCTGGGGAGGAACCGGCCTCGATCTTCCGTACGGTTTAAACCCAAGCAAGCTCTAGTCGATGCCGCCCGCAGACCAACCAAACTCATCCGCTGCATTCCAATGAGGCTGAGCCGACAATTGCCGGCGCGATTGCAATTTAGCTGACGCGATAAGGCCAGTCGGATTTTATCGCAAAACCTAGCCCGCTGTGTCCGACGGCTGCACGTGGGCTGCAGTCTCCTGCTTCACCTGCAGTTCACGGGATTCTGTCGGAGTACACGCCAGTCCAACCTCGTGTAATTTTCTCTGTCGTAGCAAGTCATGGATTATCGCGCACTGGAGTGGATTCCGGAGCAATGGCGCGTACACTTGAGACGCGGCGATCTGTGCATTCAAGCGGGGGCAAGGACAAGCTCAGCAGCATCAGCAAGCAAGGCGATCGCTGTCTGCAGCCTGTTCACCGCCGGCGCTGCACCGATGGACGGCGCCCAGGCCGCGATGGTCAGTTTTGTGCCACAACCGGACATCCAGTCAGCTTGTTTGAACAAACCGCCAAGCTGCAACGCCGTGGTCCACGCCTTCGCGCTCGCGTTCCCACAAGCGCTTCTTTCGCTTCGGGTTGTTGCAATGAGGGTACCGTAGCGGAGGCTATTGCCGAAACGGTCGACATAATTCGGTTATTGTGCAGCGCACAAAAATAAATTGGCGTCATTTTCATATATAACCGTTCGCATAATATGCAGTATTTACCCCGCGGCGGGCCTTGCCCCAGCGATTGAGCTTGGCGAGCTGCATGAGCGAGTAAGCCCATAGTAGTTGTTCTGTCTCATCGCTTTGCGCGAGGGGGTAATGCTGACAACAGGCTCGCAGCTTAAGGCAGCACGTGCCCTGGCTGGCATGACGCAGACTGAACTGGCCAACCTCGCCAGGCTAAATGTTAGCACCATTGCCGAAATGGAGGCGCGTGCGGGCGAGACGTTGCGCTCATCGCTCGAAACGGTGCGCGCCGTGCAAACGGTGCTTGAGGCCGCCGGCGTGGAGTTTCTCAACGGGGAATCGCCGGGGGTTCGGCTGAGAACAAAGGGATGAGCCTAGATTCAGATTTCCACGTCGAGGTGGTGGACGATGGAATCGTCGTAAGCTTGCCCCGGTCGAGCTATTCAGTGACCTATTACAAGCCGGAAAAATCTCCGCGGCTACTCGCAAAGGGTATTACTTACAAATACGATCCGCACGTCGCCATGACGATGTCTGAGTTCCTTGTAGCAGCTTGGCGAGCTGGCAACGAAAAGGCGCGCGAGCTTGGGTGAATCGTGTAGCGACGCCGCATGACCGATGTCGCCCGTCTGAGCCACTGCCGTCGGCGATAATGAGCTGGGTCAGATACAATTTGCATGGCCTAGAAACGGCCGGGAACTCAATGCATATTGCGATCATGCCAGAGAAGCAGCCAAAGCGTCCGAATAATTATGCCAAAGCACTCGAAAGCTGGGAAAGCGAAGGCGGCGCTCCTGCGTCACACGATTACTCAACAAAGAGGAAACGTCCCCGCGAGCTGAACCAGATCACAAAGGCCCAGCCACCCACGGATCACAAGCAAAAACCGAGGAGGGCCTAGGACCAATGTCGCGCGGGAGGGGGTTATGCGCGTCAATGTAGAGATCAAGTGTCCTGAGTGTGGAAGCGAGCACGTCCGCCCGTGCACTCGCCTAGATGAATATAGCCAGGAATGGATTGACACCTCTTGCGAAACCTGCGGACACAAACTCAGCTTTGACGAGATAGGCCGCCAGGTTGTCAATCAAATGCGCGCGCTTCTGGCCTTTGGGCCTTTAGGCATTCTCGCCGCCCCATTTTCGAACAGCTCTCGATAATTCGCTGCAGCTCTGCTTGAAACAGTGATAGCCGACCCGCCGGGCGATCTTCGGGATGGTGGGAGAAGGAAAATCGTCTCGCACAGGCTAGTCCGATGTCCCGCTCACGCGGCGCTGCGGTGCTGCTTTTTTTTGGAGCGCCGCTCTCCGCCAGTTAAGGTGCGCCTGGCATCGAGCATCCCGACTTTCCAAGCCTACACTTGCTCCAGAAGGCCGACTTTTTCAACGACGATCCATGTCCTAGTGTGGCACAAGCTTCCGTCGTCGGCATAGACCCACAAAAAATCATGCCCATTCGTCAGACATTTTTGTTGGTCCGATGTCACCTCGGTCATTGCTCGTAGACGCCGAATCTCTCAAGGCGACCATCCGAGAGGTCGCTGAAGCGCACCTTCTCCCTGCCTAAGTTGGCACGGCCTCAATTACGCAGATCGGGTTTTGGGTCGGGACGATGCGTCCGAGGCGTAACCCTGCCGACGCAAACAAGTCTCGGAATTCCTCTACCGTCCGCTCCTTGCCTCCCGGAGTCATTACCAGCATCTCGATATCTAGCATCTTGGCTGGCGTCGGGGCTGGATCATCGGAAACCACTTTGTCGCAGACAAGCACCCGCCCATGGGCCGGAAGCTGATCCCGCATCAACCTCAGAACCTTCCGACAATGATCGTCGCTCCAATCGTGGATGATGTGTTTCATAATATACGCGTCACACCCTTCGGGCACGCGCTCGAAAAAGCTGCCTGACTCGATGCGAATTCGGCCCTCACAGCCCGCAAATTGGGTCGCTGGAACTGAGGTAAGGACTTCTGGGAGGTCGTACAGCACACCCTGCATCTGCGGGTATTGTCTCAAAATGGCGGCGAGCAACATGCCGTGGCCGCCGCCGACATCCGCCAATCTGCCGATTCCACTGAAATCGTAGGCCTCCAGGAGCGCCTGAGCCGCAATGGCGGAGGAGTTGGTCATTGCTTGATGGAACGTCTCTGCTTGATCGGGACGCTCGGCCAACAGTTCGAACGCGTGTTTGCCATACGCCTTGGTCACCCCGTCAGCGCCGGTACGGACGCACTCGGCGAAATGTTCATAAGCCCTTGTGGTCCACTCGTCGCCGAACAGCATTGCCATGTATCGCAGCGATTTGGCCTGATCGGTCTTCAAGAGTTCGCCAACTGGGGTCAGAGCGAATTGCCGTCCTGGCGTTTCCCTAAATACGCCGACACTCGCGAGCATCCGCATCACTCGATAAAGCGATGGGGCATGAGCGCCCACCTTCCCCGCCAACACATCAACAGAAATCGGCGTTGCACCCATCTGGTCCGCTACGCCGAGCCGGGCCATCGCAGCCAGCGAATAAGTGATTTGCTTGCCGAACAGAAGTTGCATCATCACGGCATCAGGAGACAGCGGGGCTGTTAGAGGGGTGTCGACCATTGGTGTCATCTCTCTCGGATCGCTCCTCGGCCAGCGGAGCCACATGGGTTTGCCGCAGAGTTCTTGAATTTGCTTCAGCATTGTTGTGGGCAACGATGGCGACATTTGCCCAAGGTGCGGTCGACCGACCGAAATCCGTCAGCATGCCGCCATCACTGAGAAGCTGTTGCGGCAACCGTCCTACTATTCACGTTGGTTCTACTGCATCAATCCGAGCGGATCCTGCCGCCGCCCTCAGGCGGAAAATCCAAAGACGTTTCCTCGACGTTGGAATAGGCGTCGGTGAGGCTCTTGCCGTTTTGCTAGCCCTCATAGGACTCGGGACCTAGGCCTCTGACTTCTGCACGCCTTTCCAACCGGGTTAAGGCAGCGGCTCTACGATAGCGGGTAAATCCAGCATTCCACTCTACCTGCCGCGCAACCCATCACTGGACCCAGTGTGACGTGCCGTTCCCAAGGCCCTTGAAAAGCGCCTTGCGATAGCCAGGATCCCTTCACCTCGGAAGAGTAAAAAGATCGAAAACAAGTGCGCGCAAAATGAGTCGGCTCAATGGCATCTTGGCTGCTCTGCTACGGTCGTTCTGCTGAGCGTTTTAGCATGAGCAAAGTTTTCGGTTCTGATTTGGTAGAGAATGACAGGCGGAATGACCTGGCAATTGTCGGCGCTGATGCTGCGCGGCTGATCTGGCGCGACGAACCAGAAGCGCGAAATATAGTCACCCGGTCATCACTACCCATGCAGGGTCGTAGCTCGACTGCTGGCACAAGGAAAAAACCGTGGTCATCACGGCGACGTGGTCGCTACAAACACATTGGCGCTGGCTTCGCTGGCCATGACATCATGCGCCACAGCAAGGGCCAATGGTCCGCCTCATGCACGAACACGATTCAAGGCTATTCTCGATCTTCAAGCACGGGATGAAGGGCATCTACAAAGCATTGCAGCGAGCGCTATTGCTGCGAAGTCCAAGAACGCAGATCGGCAGCTCGGCTGCGATGACGAGGCTGCTTATTCTCAGGCTCGCAAAGACTACTCCGAATTTGAGGCTGATGAAGCCGATGTTCTCGCCAGTTTATGATTTTGCCGAAGCCGGGGTGAGTGGCATGAGCGGAAGCTCTAGGAGCGCGAGCTCGAGGCTTTTGACGAGCTGAGCCATGAACGTGAAATCAAGAGTATCGATCGTGTCGCTGGGAAGGTGGTAGTTCGGATTCCGGAAGAAGGCCGTGTCCGTTGCCATGAGCGCCGGCAATCCCGCATCCCAGAACGACGCGTGATCACTCAAGCGGGTTTCGGGCAAGATCCGGCCATCGAACGGCAGAAAAAGCGATTCGACTGGCAGATCTCTGTTCTTGCGGAAGCCCCTCAGAACCGCACGTCCCAAGCGTCGCGAATGCCAGTTTCCGATTATGCCAATGAAGTTCCCTTGGGCCGGATAACCAGGCCAACGGGGCACGAATGGATAACTCTGGCGGGGCGCCGTATAGCCAACCATCTCTAATATGATCGCTCCGAGCACGCAGTCGCCGTTGCTCTGGCAGCTACGAACGAAGATCCGGCTGCCTTGATGACCTGTCAAATAGGCTGGCGGTTCCTCAAGCGTGAAGGCCGCGAATAGAACAGGCACTTTTAGTTTGGCTTGCTGCAGGCGTCCGGCCAGTTCCAGCATCACCGCCACGGCGCTCGCATTGTCGTCTGCACCCGGGGTGCTTGGGACGGTATCGTAATGAGCGCCGACGACGTAGTAGGAAGAGGCCTCAGCGGTCGCCGGAGACATCGCAAGCACGTTCGTCACGCGCTGGTCATAATATTGGTAGTCCTGCTCCCTTACAGAGAGACCCACGTCCTCGAAGACTGAATGGATGTAATTAGCAGCGCGCACCAAACTGTCAGGAATTGAGGGCGTGCGAGGACCGATGTCGACGGCGAGAGCATTGACATGTTCGCGCAAGGCGTCCCCAAGGATCTCTAGTTCACGATCCGCCAATCAGAGCCCCCTTTGATGCTAACGGCTGGCCTTTGTCTCTCGCCCAGAACCTCAACTGGAAGGGGCGGCATTCATAATCTAATTCTTTGCCAATGTGCGGCCGTGTGATCCAGAGCGCCGGACCTCTTCGCCTCGCCATCGTCGACGGCCTTGAGGTCAGCGATAGGCGCATGGGCAACCTCCGCCCACGCTACAACGCGGCACCAGGCCAAGAACTTCTCGTCATTCGGCAGAACCACAAAACAGGCGAGCGCTCGCTCGACCTGATCAAATGGGGTCTGATCCCACATTGGTGCCAAGACCCGAAAGGTGGTCGCAGGCCGATCAACGCCAAGGGGTCAGAGCAAGCAAGATGATGGACGCCAAACTCCAAAGCCAGATCCAGGCCTTTGTTGGTGACCCCGGCATACCGAACACGCTTCCAATATGAGCGAAAAGCCCGAGAATAGGTCCAAATCCTGGGCCCGAAGCCACCTATACCGAACACGCTTCCGGTATGAGCGAAAAGCCCGAGAATAGGTCCAAATCCTGGGCCCGCAACCATCTTGATTTGCAGCTTCGACTTTTGACGACTGTTGCCCTGCCCTCAGATTCCTAATCTGAGGGTCAGCGGTTCGAATCCGCTCGGGGTCGCCAGAATTTTCAAACACTTAGTTGATTGACGCGAGCGAGAGAGGACCAACGGGCTAACCGTCAGCTAACGCCAGGAGGGCGAGGGATGATCGCTGAGCGCTGGAAAGTGTGAGGGGGCTGGCGCGGCGGCCCAGCGGGGCATGAGAAGCGCCCCCAGCGAGGCGCCTAAGGGTCAGCGCGACCCGACCCTCGCGGCCTGCGATCAAGTCGAGGTCGACGAGGTCGAGAAGGCTCATCATCAGGGACGGGCAAGCGCTCAGGCAAAGGGGGTTGATCTTCAACCGTCTCGCTCGGATTCTGGTTGAACTTCTGTACCCTCTTATCCTCCTCCGGTGACGCGCGGAGGGGCACCCCCCAGCGGTCGATGGTCTCCACCGATGCACAATAATGGTGGAACGGACCTTTACGATGGTCGAACGCGGTCGTGTAAATGTGGGGCAGACCGCTGTACTCGTCCCCCTTCTCGTCGATGTCGAGGATGTTTTCGTACGGCAGGACGGCCAACACCTCGAACCAGGCTCGATTCCGCTCGGGCAGCACCTCCCACTCCGCCATCGCGGCGGCACGAGCTTCGTGGTCGTCCTCTTCCTCTTTCCGCCACGGGTTTTCGTGGCGGTGGACCGGGCCGTCATTCACACGCTCAGCGTAGTCCCATTCCTGCTCGTCGTCGCCGACGTAGGCGAAGTGGCGATCCACAAGGAAGTGCAAGCCATCGGAGAAGCAGCCCTTGAAGGTCAGGACGGTCCAGCGTCCGCGATCGATCCGAGACCTGGCCTCCTCCGGGTCCAGGTGAGGATATCTGTCGTCCGTGGCGTCGCGGATGAGGACAGCATTGCACTGTTCGAGAAGCCGCTGCGCCTTACGCTTGGTCGCCAGCCGCGCACGCACCTCGGTCTTGAGGGACCGCTGGCGCGTCTTTAGCGAGAAGCCAAAGTAGGCGAACAGGAGGTGGTCGTTCTTGGGCTGGAAGAGCATGTCCTCGATCTCTCCCTTGCCCCACACGTAGGCCTCCATGAACCCCCGTTCGCGAGCTTTCAGTAGGAAGGCGTCACGCGCGGTCTTCGAGAAGTTGCATGCCGCCGCAAAGATGATGCCGTACAGCCCGTCGCTATCCGCTTCAGGCAGCGCCTCGAGATATCCTGTGAGCTTCTTCGCCGCGATGGCCTTCTCCCGCTTGCATTGGATCAGCCAGACGCGGGTGCCGTTCGGCGGGGTAGGTGCCTCCTCCTCATCCTCGTGCTCGTCGGCGTTAGCCTCGCCGGGGATGATCTCGGTGCCCCGCGCGTCGAACCCGTCGTCCGAGCCCGCGCGGCCTGTCGCTTCCAGCGAGCGCCAGCTGCGGAAGTCATAGATTAGCTGGCGAACCAGATCCTCGAACCTGTGGGGTTCGAGATCCTCTAGATGCAGCGGTCCTATCCTTCGCGTAGTGGCCACACGAAGCTCCCTGAACAAGCTGCGCATTTCGATTATGCCGACCGCGCCAAGCCGAGTCTAACAAATCGCGGGGCGCGCTTGGCTCTACGTGACTCAGGGCGCTCGCTGACGGCCGGAAGGGGGCTGATGAATGACTCGGGGACAGTGCGCGGCCGGCCGAAACAGGCTAAGTCGGTATGATGGAGTCTGGAGAGAAAGCGCCCACCTGTGCCTTCCGAAAACCTCATCCGCTGGATTCGCAGGAGAAAAGAGAATCGGATCATGATCGAAACTGATGGCGACCTTCTTCAGACTTCTGCTCGGATATATGTGGGACTGCTTTCGTTCGCATGAACGACTGAAAGCCGAAATCCTCATCCTTCGCCATCAGCTCAACATTCTACACCGAAAGGCTCCGAAAAGGTTGCGGCTTTCCGGCGGTGATCGGGCGTTGTTCGTCTGGTTGTATCGGCGTTTCCCCGATATCGGCAACGCCGCGGCGATCGTGCATCCTGAGACAATCATTCGCTGGGACCGGATGGGTTTTCGCGCCTGGTGGCGCTGGAAATCTCACAATCCAGGCGGCCGGCCCCGGATTCATGGCGAGCTGCTCAAGCTCGGCTTTGATGTCGCACAATCGACGGTTTCGAAATACATGTTGAGACGGCGAGGTCCGCCGTCTCAAGGGTGGAAGACTTTTCTCCGCAACCACGCC
>Ga0116224_10002568_pt1 | contig 10550 bp, 8 predicted proteins | sample Sb_taG_9_FD_89699 | JGI IMG/M metagenome (GOLD analysis project Ga0116224, IMG submission 89699) | Peat soil microbial communities from Weissenstadt, Germany - Sb_50d_b_LC metaG | ecosystem: Environmental > Terrestrial > Soil > Wetlands > Peat | place: Germany: Weissenstadt | collected 2010-09-21
CCGGCGGCGTGGTCGAGCAGCCATTGGACGTCACCAGCGTTATAGTTGATGCCCGACAGAGCCCCGGTCACCGCCGGCCAGATGACCTCGGACGGCAGCCCCTGACCCTCTGCCCAGGCGAGCGCCCCGAGGAACTGGCAGACCCTGCGACGCTCGCCGTCGTCGTTGAAGCGCGAGAGATACCTGTCCATCGCGTCGTCGACCGTCCGGGGGAACTCGTCCCACCCGGGTGTCCCGGTGTCGACCGCCTCATTCCTGTCCACCAGTGACCGGGCGGCGAGTTGGGCGATCAGGAACGACGGGTTCGCGCGAGCGGCCACGGCCGTCGCAACCTCTCTGGCCAGGTCAGGTCGTCCGTGGTAAGCACTCCGTCGGCCGGAATCTTCGCCTAGGAGCATGCGCTCTACGTACCGGCAGAGGTCGCCCAGCTCGATATTGGGGGGCTGATCGAGATCGATCACCTTCATCTCGGCCCCCAGCGCCCCCAGCAGTTCCCGCCGCGCCCCCACGAGCAGGCGCACTCCGGCCCTAGGCCCATGCCGGGCGAGCGGCCGCAGCAATTCACGGGCGACCCTGCGCGGCTGCTCCGCCTCGGTGATCGAATCGATCACGATGGTCAGCGGAGCGCGATGCAGGAGTTCGTTCACCAGCAGCGCCGTCACGTCGGACGTCACGTCGATCGTCACGTCGGACGTCACGTCGGCCATCACGTCGGCCATCACGTCGGCCGTCACGTCGGCGGCGTCGGCGATCATGCGGACGATCTGCTGAAGGGGCTTGCCGCCGACGTGTACTGCGATGTCGATCGCACCATCCGGCGGCATTGTCGACTCGTCGGAGCTCTCCGCCGGAAAGCCGCGACGGCGCCGGTACTGGGGGTCCGATAGCGTGACGAGCCTTGCGAGCACCGCCGACTTCCCTGATCCCAGGCCCCCGATGACGACCCGGGCCCGAGCATCTGCATCTGACGAGTCCGTGAGCCAGCCGACCAGCTCGCGTAGGACTTTTGTGCGGCCAGTGAAGTACCACCCCGGCTCCGCCTCCAAGTCCACCCCACGGGCTCGCGGGTCCCAGTGGATGCGCAAGGCCGGGTCGAGCAGAAGCGGCGATTGCACCAACTCGGACAACGGCGGCCAGGCTTGCATCAGCACCTCAGCCGGGATCATCCACGAGGTCAGCGCCTCGCCCGGCACCCATGGCCGCCGATCCTGGGCGACGATGATCCCCACCACCGCTCCGAGCTCGCGGTCCCACACCGGGGAGCCGCTGAAGCCGCTCTGGATCGGCGCCCCGAACCCTTCGGACCCGATTTGGAGCCACTGTCGTCCCGGACCGGCCCGCTCGAGCAGCTTGCCGGTCGCCCATTCACCTGAGTCAACATTCCGGGGATAGCCGTATACCATGATGCGATGGTCTAGCGTCCCTCGCGCGACGCGGACAACCGGCGCCACGGCCTCCCGCGGCAGACTCGCTTCCAGTTCCAGCACGGCGATGTCGCCCTTGCCGTCCACCGTGATCGGGGTCCAGCCGTCAGCGACGACCTCGGCCACCGCTTTCGCATCGCCCAACGCCGGGAAGTCGACAGTCACAGCCCCGGTCGGCCGCTCGGTGGTGCCCGGGGCTACCTGGAGCGCCTCCATAACCACGTGAGCGCAGGTCACCACATGCCGGTCGTCGACGACCAGACCCGCCCCGACGACACCACCCCCCGGCTTGCTGATCCGTGCCAGCCCGCTCAACTCAGTCGCTGATCGTTCCATCACGGCTCCCGGTCCAAGTCAGCTTGACCTGGAAGTGGCCCTCGCCTTCGCTTGCCGCGATGACCGCCCCAACTTTGGCGTTCAGCCGGATGCCGAATTCCACCTCGATCTGATGCGGCGGTTCGACACTCGACCGAAGCTTCCGCAGCAGCGTGTCGGCGGCGGGCCTGAGCGACTCGAACGCCGCCTCAAAGGTCGTGGCTGCCCTTGCAGCGACGGCATCACCTCTGGCGATCCGCTCCACTCCCGGTTCCAGCTCATCGGCCTCAACGAATACCGCGCCGCCGGCGTCCAGATCGTACTGCACCAGCTGCCTCATGGCTCTCCTCTCACCAACGTGTCCTCGGGCAATTGCTGGCTGAGGAGCCCGATGATCATGACAGCCGCGGCACCCTTCGCGCCCCGCTGCAGGGCGACGTCCATTATGGGAATGTCGCAGTCGGTTTTAGCCGTGGAGAAGCAATAACGCTGCAGGCCCTTGGCGACACTCGGCATCAGCAGCTGGGTGACCTTCGGCTCATAGGTCTCGAGGATGAGTGCCTCGGGGTTGACCAGGTTGAGAAGGTAGGAGATGGCACGCGCCAGTGCGTCCCCGGCGACCTCGAAGGCCTCCTTGGCGAGCTCATCCCCTTCCTCGGCAAGCTTCACAGCGTCGGCTATCGTCGCCGGAGGGTCCTCACCGTATGCCTTCTTGGCCCACGCGATGGCCTGGAGAATGCTAGGAATCGCTGCAACCGCCTCCAGGCAGCCTCGATTCCGACAACGGCAGATCAGACTCCGATTCTCAGGAGCAATGACCAGATGGCCTAGCTCACCGGCGATCCCGGTCGCGCCGTGCACTAGCTCGTTGTCGATCACCAGTCCGCAGCCAATGCCGTCGCCAACAAGGACCACAGCGAACGACCTACGCCCGCTTCCGGCCCCGAACCACTGCGCCTCCACCGCCAGAGCGTTCGCGTCGTTCTCGATGACAACCTGGAATCCTGTCTGCCCAAACCGCTCACGATGCACACTCTTCAGCTGCTCAGGCAGCACCTTCTCGAGCCGCCGACCAAGAGGAACGTGGTGCCATTGAAGGTTCGGCGAGTAGATGACTGTGCCGGACGCGACGTGTCCTCCGAGCTCCACGCCGGTCCCCAGCACGCTGTACCCTTCAGGGATCTGCTCGACGAGCTCTTGGACAAGTTCGGCCAACGCCTGGACGACGTACTCCTCGTCGTGCTGGCCCCCGGGCAGATCCTTGGCGGCCGTCAGCTCCTCGCCATCAGCACCAATCCGGAGCACCCTACAGTGCAGATCAGTGACCACACCGAGGACCTCGGATGGAAGGATCTTCAGGCCGATAACGCAGAACCTGCCCCGGATGATGGAAACACGCTCGTGTAACGACGGCGTGGGGCGGGTGAACGATGTGATGTCGATGAAGCCGCGGGCGACTAACGTGCAGACCGCGTTCATCACGGCTTGGCTGGGGAGTTTGGTCTTGTCTTCGATCTGCGCCCTCGACAGACCGCTCGCACTCTCGGCAATCACCGCGAAGACCTCGCGCAGGTACGGCTCTGGCCGCTGCGCTACGAGATCGCGACGGTTCACAGGATGGTTCACAGGATCTCGCATCCGTTCCCAGTCTTAATCTTCATCTTCGCGCTAATGAAAAACTATACCTCCACGTTTACTATCATCGGTTACGAAAACCAGACTGAACGTCTCACCGAACTTCTCTCGGCACGAATGGCACACGCCAGCATGTCAGTGCGCTGCCGTCTAACAATCCGTGGCCCCGGCCGTGACCGACACCCCAGCGGAGTGAGCCACGCGAGATGAGGGCACTGCGCGGCCGCCACGCTCAGATGCTCCTCATCCGGCTCAACCTCATCATTGGGGGTTCTGGTCGGCCTGGTCTTGCCACCGCGCGTCCGTCCGTGTTTAGCGAGCGGGACTGGTACGTGCGGGAACTCGCCTGCAAGTGGCGCACTGGACCCCGCACAGGGGGAAACTGCGGATCGTCTCCCGCCACTTCGGCGCGTTCAGCTCGGCCAGGCGCGACCACTGGGTGTTCGCAAGCAGCGACAGCAGCCCTGCCACGTACCCCGACCAGCGGGAGCAGTGGATGAAGGCCGTCCACATCGTTCATCCGCCCGTAATCAACATGCGCCGCCGCCGGCTGACTGCTGCGAGAGCGGCTCATACATGATCGGATGCCCCTCGAACCGCAGTGGCGTTGATAGCAGTGCTGCCAGGAGCCGCCAGGCAGGCAGCGGCACGGCGACGGAGCCCTCCGAAGGTTCCTTTGGCTGGCAGCGGACAGCACTTTCGCGGACCGTCTCCTTGCCGGGTAGGCGGCCACGAGCGACGACGGCGATACACCTGCGCCTCGGGCCTGATTCTCAGCCAGACCAGCCCGCAATGTGCGTAGCGAGCGTCGCCGCTATGCCGACACCGGGCATTTGGGCTGAATCTTCGCGAAAGCGCAGACGCTGCAGCTCTAAGTCAGCGACCAGAGACCGGCCGCCCACAGACTCGTCACCCCGAGTGACCCATGATCGGGCCGCGATCTGCCGGGCACGGCGCCATGGATCCCGGTTCGGTCCACGACTCGTTCCACGGAAGTTGATCACTTACCATCCCAAACCAGTCGGTTCCTACAATCCTCACAGACGCCCTGAACAGCCATAATGCTAACTCACAGTAACACTCGCAAGCTGTAGCTAGCACAGACCAGCGGCATTCTGCCCCCCAAACTGCCCCCGATAATGATCACCAAGGCGGGCGGCCAGCGAGGCAGGCTGAGCTCGCTACGGGGTGTCCCGCGGCACCAGCTTATACGGTAGGAAGATGTTCCTACCGTAGGTAGGCTCAGGGCATGACCGTACGGAAGCTGTCGATCTCAGTGCCCCCCGAGGTCGAAGAGACGATCAAAGCAGCCGCCGCAGACGAGGGCAAGCCCGTGTCGGCCTGGCTCGCCGAAGCCGCTACCGAGAAAGCGCGCGCCGCCGCCCGGCACGCCGCCGACCGTGCTGCCGCCCGCGAACTCATCGCCGACTACGAACATGACCACGGCCCCCTGCCTGCGGCATCCCGGCAGCGCGCCCGCGAGTTCCTGCTTGAAGCCGGCCTGCTCGACGACGAGCCGCAGCGGGCCGCCGGATAAATGCCTTCCGTCGTTTACGACACCGGGGCGCTGCTCGCCGCCGAGCGGCGCAACCCCGATTTCCTCGCCCTGCACGACGAGGTGACCGCGGCACGTATCCGGCCTCTCGTCCCGGTCGTCGTCCTGGCCCAGGCCTGGCGCGGCGGACCCCAGCACCAGATCTCCCGCGTCCTCGAAGGCTGCGACATCCTCCCCGACGACGAGCGCACCGGCCGCGCCGCAGGAGTCGCCTGCGCCGCATCCGGAACCGCCGACGTCGTCGATGCCATCGTCATCGCCACCGCCGTCCGCCACCAGGCACCCGTCGTCACCAGCGACCCCGGTGACCTGACCCGCATCGCCGACGCCCTCGGCGTCAAAATCCGCCTCTACCCCACCTGACCGATCAGCCTGCGGCTCGCGACCGCCAAGTGCTAACGATGCCGGCGTCTGGGCGAGCAGTCCGGCCTGGGTCCGATTCGCGTAGTCCAGCTTGACCAGCAGCCGCGACACGTAACCCTTGACGGTGGCTGCCGACAGGAACAGCCGTGCCGCGATCTGCGCGTTCGGCAGGCCCGCACCAAAGAAGCCCAGTACTTCGGCCTCCCGCTCAGCCAGCGAACCGGCGAGCCTCCGCGCGCGGTCGCGGGGCGGTTGGCTGTCTGTCGATGCCGCGATCAGGCGGCAGGCAGCAGCTGGCGACAAGACGGTGTGCCCTCAGCGGCCACCCGCACGAGCCCGATTAGGTCCTCCGGCGGAGTCGATTTGATCAGAAACCCGGCCGCGCCGGCTCGCAGGGCTCGCACGACATGCTGGTCGGCGTCGAAGGTCGTCAGCACCACGACCGCTGGCGGGCTGGCAGGCTCACTGATCCGCCCGATCGCGGTGAGCCCGTCGACGCCCGGCATCCGCAGATCCATGAGCACGACATCGGGCCGGCTTCGCATGACCGCCTCGACCCCGGCAGCGCCGTGGTGTTGGGCGTAGCCAGGTCACCGAAACTCGTGAACAGGAACAGCGCCCGGCCCGCGGGCTCGGTCCTGAACGTGCCGGTGAACGGCTCCGAGGAGCTGTCGTTGTCGGCCGTGATCGCATAGGTGTACTGCGTGTCGGGCGCGAGCCCGGTCAGCTCAGCGTGGTAGGTCCAGACGGTCTCGCAGTTGAGGCCGTCGGTGCAGGTGCGCTGGACTGCCGCAACTCGACATCCGGCCGGCGCGGCCCGGACAGCATGCGCGGGCGCCCGGCCCGGCCGGGCGAGGCCCAGGACGCGACCATGCTGGCCGGCGGTCTGCCCCCCAGGTCAGGTGGATCTGCTCAGGCGTGCCATCGGACGGCACAAGCTGACCGCCGGACCGGCCGGACCGGGCATGCAGGCCTGGCGCGGCAGCCAGGATGCCCACCCCGCCTGCGCCAGCCAGCACCTGCCGGCGGGACAGGTCGGACTCACCGGAACGGAGGACCGGGGCGGCCGTGACCGCGGTCTCGTCGTCGCCTGGGAGCTGCTCAACTGCGTTGGTGTCCATGCAGCCAGGGTCGCGCCCGGCCGTGAACCACCGATGACAGGTCGATGACAACATCAGGCCATTCGCTGTCCAGCGCAGGAACGCGTCGCCCGAGGGCCTGGTCCAGTGCTAGCCGCGCAGGGCGAAGGCGTACACCTTGCCGACGTCGGAGGCGGCGTACACGACCCCGTCGGAGACGGCGGGTGATGCGTACACCCCGAGCCCGGTGCGGTAGGACCACAGTTTCTTGCCGGTCTTGGCACTGAGCCCGTAGAGGTAGCCGTCTATCGAGCCGATGTACACCACGCCGCCCGCCACCGCCGGCGAGGACTGTACCGAGCCGCCGGTGGTGTAGCGCCACAGCTTCTTCCCGGTCTTGGCGTTCAGCGCGTACACCCTGAAGTCGTCCGAGCCCACGTAGACGACGCCTCCGGTCACGGCAGGCGAGGAGTCCACGGCGCCGCCCGTGGCGTAGTTCCACAGCTCCTTGCCGGTCTTGGCGTTCAGCGCGTAGAGCCAGTAGCTGGCGCCGTCATACACCACCCCGTTGACCACCGCGGGCGAGGAGAAGGTCCCGGCTTTCGTATTGAAGCTCCACTTCAGTTTCCCGGTGGCCGCGCTGACCGCGTAGATCCTGTCCCTGGCGCCGCCCAGGTAGACCATCCCGCCAGCCACCGCAGGAGAAGAGACCAGGTCGCCGCCGGCTGCGAACTTCCACTTCTCCTTGCCGGTCTTGGCGTTCAGCGCATACAGGTCGCCGCCCTGACCGTCGATGTACACGACTCCCTGGTAGTAGGCCGGCGAGGCGGTCACGCCGGCCCCGGTGTTGAAGCCCCATACCTTCGCCCCCGTGCTGGCTCGCAGCGCCAGCACGCCCGGCCGGCTGGACTCCGAGCCGACATACACGATCCCGTTCGCCACCGCGGGCGAGGAGTCCACGCCCTTCTTGGAGATGAAGTGCTGCCAGATCTTCTTCCCGGTCCTGGCATTCAGCGCGAACAGGTATCCCTGATCGTTGGGTGAGCCGATGTAGACGACGCCGCCCTGTACGGCCGGCGAGGAGGTCTCGAAGCTCAAGACCGGGAAGCTCCACTTCTCCTTGAGCTTGTGCACCGTGCCGGCATCCAGGCCGTTGGCCGCGGGATTGGCGCCAGTGTGCTCGGACGCGAAGCGGAACTGCGCCCAGTTGTAGTAGACACCCGCGCTGACGCTGGCACCCGGCAAGCTGGCCGCCGCGGTCACAGCGGGAACCGCGCCAAGGACGATGGCCAGCGTCACCGCCAGGCGCGGGCGGATGACCCGCCTGACCCGGTCAATCAGGCGAAGCTGGCGAAGCTGGCGTGCGAGAAGCATGGCACCTCCAAGGCCGCGCCAGCGGAAGCACCGCGAGCGCACCGACGGGTAGGGCGAGGCAGAATATACGGCCCGGCAGGCCCGGTGTCAGTACCACGACGGTCCGAATTTCGGTCGCATCCCCGAGCCATCCGAACCGGGAGCGCCTGCCAGCGCGAAGCGAGCCTTGCTGTCGTCTGGCCCACTTCGATCAGATGGCCATCCGGATCGCGGATGCAGGCGCGGATCTCGCGGCCGTGGTCCTTGGGCTCGGTGAGGAACTGGGCGCCCCTGGCCGTACCACCGCCGGAGACTCCCAGCGTCTTGTGCACGAATATCCGCCCGTTGACGAAGTACGCGGTCTGGCGGCCGTCGGACCAGTGGTCCTATACGTACTTCGTCGAGTATGACAACGGGCAGCTGTCGTTCTCGTGATTGCCAGCGGTGCCGTCTCGGGCCCTGCCAGCAGATCCACGGCAACACCCTCGATTCACTCCTCCTCCGCTGGAACGGGCATACATGGCGTAAGGCGTCCATGCCCGACATCGGCAGAATCAACGATCTCAGCGCCGCCTGAACGACGAGCGCCTGGGCCTCAGGCGGCAGTGGCGTCCTGCACTGGAACGGCCCGAACTGAACTTCGGTCGCATGCGCCCAGCCGGCGGCGACACTGCAGCCATCGACAGGTAACCGCTGCTGCCCTCACTCGCGCCGGACGCCACCCGGAGCTTCCGGGCGGCCATGTCGGCCGCCCGGAAGGAGAACCTCGGCTTGGCTGATCGGTGTCCAGGATGCTGTGCTCGGGCATGATCGCGGTGCGTCGATTTGCCCGCACGCCCGCGCCGCCATCCACCCGCACTCACCCGCGCGTGGTCCTATCCCGGCTGCTGATCGCTTTCTCGCGTGAGCGCCACCCCGGCGAGAATGAGAGCGGCTCCGACGAGCCCCGGTGCCGTAACTCTTTCTCCGAGCGCTGCGATGCCGCCGGGGCAGCCCGGTAGCGCCAGCGCACCAGCTGCAGCTCCGCCCGGCAGGCCAGAACCGGCCAGACAAACGGCCCCAGCGCCGGTCGGCGTCCGAGGCATTCCTATCGCGGTGACCGACCGTGACCTCGAAGACAACCACGAACCGCCGTTATTTCAAGTCGCCGCTGAGTGTCTACGATGTATCTAACGAGGGGTATTTTGTCCGGTATTCGTCCTGTCGTTGACGCGTGATCTTAAGTCGCGTCTACGACGCAGCCGCCGCGGTGCCAGTGACGTGACCTGCGCTAGCCCCCTTGTCAATGCCGCTTTGGGGGTTCTGCTCCTCGCACGAGACCATCATCAGCGACATGTCTACGACGCAAAACTGCCCTCCCACCTGGGCCTCTTCCAAATCGACTTAAGATAACCGCCGTTCGGCGCGGCTGGTGACCGCTTGGTGTTCATAGGCTGAGCCGCGCAGATTCGGTCCTCATGAGCCACGCTGACCATCGTGTAGCCAAAGAAGCTCCGTGCACGCGGTTGATGTGCTTGCCACGGTGCGCGTCGTTATCGGCCAGAGTGAGTTCATGGAGACGGTGCCGATCACTGCCGCAAGCCCGGGTCTTGACGGCGTGCTGGGGTCCCTTCCGGGGGAGGACGAGCGGCAGATCCGCGTGCGGCTGCTGTCCATTGGCGATCGGCTCGTCGAGACGGCCAGGCGACTCGGCGGGCGATGCGGATGGCACGGATCGGGATTCGAATTGCACTCGATGCCGTCAGGGCAGGTGTCTATCTGGGGCTCTGTTGAGGCTTTGGACGCCGCGGGCCAGGCTGTGGCATTCGAGGTGGAGCTAAGGCCAGGTTGGTTCGGCAAGGACTGCGGGCACGAACTGAGTTGGCAGGTTGATCTCGACGTTGATGCGAATTGCCAGCAACAGCGCGATTGCGGGCAGATGCACAACGTGTTCGAGCAAACCTGGTCTGCCGCATCCGCTGACGATGCCATCACGGTACTCGGAGAGGCGGTGTCGCATCTCGAACGCCTGGCGGCCCAGCCTCTCTCGGGTTGGCTTTCCAAGGCTGGTGATTGAACGCGTAACCGTGCAGACGCCTTCGGCGAAGCGGCAGGTCTGTTGGTGGGGAGCACCGGAGGGGCGGCCTGTCTCACGCTGAGTGATGGTTCTTCGGCCTGGGCGAGACGTAGAATCCCGCCGCTCGGGGCGGCTGATGGCTCGCCAGGTGCAGCACAGCGGCCCCGCATCTCCGTGCCCAGCCCCAGCCGCCGGTATCCAGGCCCGAGCCAGGAGAACGTGGACACGGTCCCGTACGCGGCCACCGCCACTCGCGGCCGGGACTGTCGTCGTAGAACGACATCGGGTCATCGACGGCCAGGGCTCGCGGTCCGCAACGCCAGCACGGACTACCGGGACCAGCCGCTCCAGCAGGTCGTCCGTCGCCCCGGCCAGCACTAGGCGCGGTGTCCGCACCTGAACGTTCAGCGGAGGATAGGAAGAGGCCACGGCCGCACGATATGCCGTTCAATCTCCCAGCTGCATCCGGGTTTCCGCCCACGTCCGCACAGCGCCAGGCCGGCACGCGCTAGGCACGCGCTCATTGCCCGGCGTCCCAACGTCGAATTCGTCACATGCAGCGACGGCACCGCATGTTAGCCCCGCGCGCAATCCCGCCTACTGCTTGGGCAACTCGGCGCTCGGAGATTGATGGCACCCAGATCAGGCGTTATGGGGTGCTAGCCGACGTATGCCATTGCCTTGGCGCTTTCTCCCGGTGAGGCGGTCCGCCAGGATGATCAGCCGTAACCGGCCAGAAGCCGGGGATCAGCGCCCCTGGCGGACTCATC